>JAEEGL013587080.1_pt1 | contig 42264 bp, 49 predicted proteins | sample 9134231 | NCBI WGS metagenome assembly JAEEGL01 (sample SAMN16246548, study PRJNA631951) | gut metagenome | biome: gut microbiome; feature: rumen; material: fiber-attached | host: Bos | place: Iran: Karaj | collected 2018-10 | reverse complement strand
AACCAGAAGAGGTAGCGTTTTGAAGAAAAAGCCGACCCAAATAGTCAATAATAGCGTAACGCTTGTTGCGTATTTATATTAAATTTTTTAAATATTTCAGATAACAAAATACAGTAACAAAATAGCATTAATAATAATGTTAATATAAAATCGAGCTTAAGTATATAGAAAAAGCACAGTAGTTATATTTGGATTTAATATCAAAAGATATGTGTAAAAATAAAAACTTTATACGTAATATCAAAGAACTGATACTAAGATCGTACCGGTTCTTTTTTTATGCTACCGTATAAAATATATAGTTATAGTTTGTTTAATAACTATGATCTTAAGATATTTTTATACAACAAAAGAGAGTTGTTTATTAGTTTTATATATAACTACAATTGATTATTAATTAATATGGCCTGAAAGCATAGCAACCATCAGGAGTTAAAAGATTTATAGGAACAAAAAAGGGAAAGATAAGATACCAAAAGAGGAATCTGAGGTAAAGAATAAGGGAATATAAGGATATAAAAAAGGGAACAGAAAAATATATGTAAAAGTGCTAGAAAAGAGGATATAGAGATAAGTTAAATGGAATAAGAGGTGACTAAAAAGGGAAATGATGTGTCCCGGGTATAAAAGCCAAAAAAGCTAAAATACAGGATAATACAGAAGAGTGAAATACATGGAAATCTGCAAGTGTATAAAAAGGGAAGAAAGGTGACTAAAAAGGGAATATATATAAGAAAAGCAAAAAAGGCAATGTTATAAGAGAAAAAGGACTAAAAGGAGTGCCTAAAGTGATAAAAAAGGGAACAAAATAAGTAATAACAGCACGTATGTGCTAATTTAATAAGAATAATAAATCAAAAATTATATGAAATATAGAAAAAGTAATGGGATATATAAATTCGAACAATTTTTAAGGTAGTAAAGAGGAATAAAAAGTGACTGAAAAGGGAACAACTCAAACCAAAACAGTCAAGACAATAAGGTCAATAAACACGTAAAGCGCTTAATAGAGGGGAATGAGGTGATAAAAAAGGGAACAATAGCGTGGACCGATATGGTCAATGTGCAGAAACAAATTATAGCGGTTAAGTTTACGCATGACCCCTAAATATAGTAAAAAAAACTTGAAGGTGAACGAAAAAGGAATATAATAGAGTTAAAAGTAGCATAAAAGGGAATTCCTTTTTTTACAAAAGGTGAGCAAAAAAGGAATGTATATTTATCTTCAGTAAATGATAGGGGAAATTATGCGCGAAGAAAAAAGAGAGCAGCTTATTTTGAGCAAGACTTATAATAAGTCAAATGAGCTGATAAATGCTATGGGCAAAGGAACTGCGTTAAGCCAGAAACTATTTGCTATAGGAATGCAACATATAAAAGTTGATGATACAAATAATGTAGTAGCGACTATTTATGGAACAGATTTAAGAAAAATGTTTAAATCAAGTTCCGGATCGTTATACGAGCACATAGAAGCATTATGCGACAGGCAGATAAAAGGAGCTACAATTTTTGACTGGAATCTTTTGATCAAGGATAAAGAGAACGGAAAGCTTGAGGCTCATCAGGTCGTTACCGATGCATCATTTAAGAATGGTACACTGACACTGCGATATAATAATTCCTTGACTGATAAGATAGTCAATCTGAAAAAGGGTTATACTGTCTTAAGCTTAGCAGAAACACTTAGTTTGAAGAGTGTTTATTCTTTGCGCCTATATGAGATGCTTAAATCTGCTTTGGATTATAAGAGTGCAATAACGAAAGGATCCGGGGCGCAGGTTTTTGAGTATGATCTTACTGAACTAAAATTAGAACTGGGAATCATAAACTCAGGTGGAGATAACAAGATAAAGACAGAGCTTGAAAAAGAGTATCCTGATTATGACAGAGTAGCTGAGCTTGTTGAGAAAACCGGGCAGACAAAATATAAGGAATACAAAATATTCAATAGAAATGTCCTCAGCAAAGCAAAGGAAGAGCTTAATAAAAAGACAAGTCTTATTATTGATTATGAACCGATAAAAAGCGGAAGAAAAACTGTAGGAATCAGATTTTATGTTGATAAAAAGGGTAATGAAGAAAAAGTCAGCGTAAATAAAGAAATCAATAAAGATGAGGTCATGGATGAACTTATTGAATTTATGCTGGATTATTTTAAAGTAAGAGAAATCAGAGAGATTGCCGAAGCTGCAGAATATGACGTAGATAAAATAAAAAAAGCATATGATTATATGCTTAACTACAATACAACGGTGGAGGTTCCTGTTGCTTTTATGATTGATTGTGTGAGAAACGAGTACTACGCAAATGTTCCCAAAAAGCAGATAAGACCCAAAAATTCATTTAATAACTTTGAACAAAGACAAGTTGACGATTTTGCAGAACTGGAGAGAAAATTATTAGACAACTAAATGTTATATAACACATATATGACATTCATGGAGGGTAAATGGAAAAAATAGTTGCAAAGCTGTTGATATATGGGGATTTACCGGAAGATTCCATACTAATGGAGCTTTCTCGTGTTTCAAGAGATCTTCATAGTCAGGACTATAATAAAGAAAATCTTATATCAAGATGTTTCAAGCAAGTAAAAAGATTGTTGGAGTTAGCAACAGCTTGTGCATTTGATAAAAACTTGTGGCAAAGTTATCTTACATATCTTTTGATCATGGATGAAAATCCTTTTAGCCTTACATGCGAGAAGGTTGGTAGCAGAGAGGGTAGTGTTAACCATTTTGCCACTAGTGATTTTCATGCATTTAGAGAGCTTTTTTACTATGATTTTAGTGAAATAGAGAGCGCGCTTGGAATAGATTGTTTTTCATGTATTACGAATTATAAAGCCATAGAAAAACCTGAGCTTATGTACAATAAAAATGTCAGTGAAAAAGTGGGCTATCTTGCAGATGTCTTGAGAAAAGCAAATTCAGATGAAAGTTTTTTTGAAGGGGTAACCGAGTTTTACAGGAGTATTGGTGTAGGCGCTTTCGGATTAAATAAGGCGTTTAGATTAAGGGAACACAATGACGGGAAGATAGAATTTGTGCCAATAAACAACATGGACAGAGTTGTTCTTGATGATCTTGTAGGGTATGAAATTCAGAAACAGAAGCTTATTGCCAATACGAAGGCATTTGTTGAAGGGAAAAAGTCAAATAACGTTCTTCTTTTTGGGGATAGTGGAACAGGTAAATCTACCAGCATAAAGGCCATAGTTAATGAGTTTTATGGTGATGGTCTTAGAATGATAGAGATTTACAAATATCAATTCAAGTTGTTGTCGCAGATAATATCACAGATAAAAAACAGGAATTACAAATTTATTATTTACATGGACGATTTGTCTTTTGAAGAAGATGAATCAGATTATAAATTCCTGAAAGCTGTAATAGAAGGAGGCGTAGAAACGAAGCCCGACAATATTCTTATTTATGCAACGTCGAATCGAAGGCATCTTATTCGTGAAACCTGGAATGATAGAAGAGATGTTGAACAAGACGGGGATATTCATAGATCAGATACTATGGAAGAGAAGCTGTCTCTTGCCAATAGATTTGGTGTGACAATAGGATACTATAAGCCTTCTAGACAAGAGTATTATACAATAGTAAATGAACTAGCGAAGAAAAACGGCATCAATATGGAAAAAGAAGAACTATGTCTTGAAGCGGATAGATGGGAATTAAATCACGGAGGAGTGTCAGGAAGAACGGCTCAGCAATTTATCAATCATCTTTTGGGCAAATAAAAAAACCTCTTTGAGATAAGCAAAGAGGTTACGGATTCCATTTTAAGTTAGGACAGTCAAACGCGCATCCTTGTAATTGTTCATTACGAACTTCACATGCGGCGTTTCTACAGTCCTTACATTTGAAGGTATAGTGATATGAGTAGCGCTTTTTACATGCTTTACAGCAAAATGCCATTCCGCTGTTTCTTGCTATAAATGTTCTTCCGCAACCCATACAGATTTTTACAACATTGTGAGACATAAGCATTCTCCTATAATATTATTATCTCAGATATCGCTATATAATCAATAAAATGATGATAAAATGACAATAAAAAATGATAACATGATGGGAATAAAAAATGCATGAGATGAGTTATATATCTAAGATGGTTGCACTGGCTATTGATGTAGCGAAAGAAAACAATGCATCCGGAGTAAAAAGCATAACAGTTCAGATAGGAAAGACGAGCGGAGTTTTGCCTTATTACATGCATAAATATTTTTCGGCAGCTGTAAAAGGAACCATGTTGGAAGGCGCGGAACTGATTTGTGAAGAAACCGCGGTAAAGGCTATGTGTGAAGAGTGTAATAGTGAATATTACCCGGATAAAAATAATGGATATTTATGTCCAAACTGCGGAGGAAGAAAGGCACACATTGTTGAAGGAAAAGGAGTTGTTTTAAAAAATGTTGTTATAGAAGATGAATAACTGATATATGTTATATAACACATGCAAAGAGGCCGATTAAGACCTCTTTTTTAAATAAAGACGGAGGAATGATGACAAAAATAGATTTGATCACAGGCTTTTTAGGAGCCGGAAAGACGACCTTTTTAAAAAAATATGCCAAGTATCTTATAAATAAAGGTGAAAAGATATGCGTATTAGAAAATGATTTTGGAGCAATAAATGTAGATATGGTGCTCCTTAATGAAATTGCAGGAGATAATTGCAATCTGGAAATGATAGTAGGAGGTGATGGAGCCGAGGCACATAAAAGAAGATTAAAAACAAAACTCATTGCAATGGGAATGAGCGGATACGATAGAGTTATTATCGAACCGTCAGGAATATTTGATCCGGATGAGCTTTTTGACACCCTATACGAAGAGCCTTTGGACAGATGGTATGAAATGAATAACATTATATGCATATTGGATGCCGAAACGGAGGATAATATATCTAAAGCATCCAGATATATGCTTATGTCTGAAGCAGTTAGTGCCGGAAAAATAATAATTAGTAAAATAAATGATGAGAATACCTACAAAAAAGGCAAGATAGTTGACTTACTGAATAAAACAATAGAAGAATTTGCATGTAATCGTAAGATAGATGAAAAAGATATAATTGCTAAAGTTTGGGACAACTTAAGAGATAAGGATTTTGATCTAATCGCAAGGGCAGGTTATCGAAAGGCTGAATATGTAAAAAGAGCATTTGAAAATGCAGATGCATATCAAACGTTATTTTACTTTGATTTTGATATGCCTATAAATGAGCTTGAAAAAACAGTAAAAATGATCTTTGGTGATCAGAAATGCGGAAATGTACTAAGAATTAAAGGGTTTATAGACACAGGAGGAATAAAGAAAACAGAGATAAATGCAACAAGAACTAAACTTATGATCGGTGAATCAGAAACAGAAAGAGCAGTTCTAATTGTGATAGGAGAGGCTTTGAATAAAGATAGGTTAAAAAAATATATCGGCGAGCCGTCTATCTGAATAGGTGCAAAACGTTAATATTTATAGTATAATTCATGTTATAAGGTTAACATTTTGACTGTATACAGGAGACAATAATGACAGAATACAGTAAGGAAGGGAAAATTTCATATTCCTCGATAGATAACATAGAAGCCAACGATGTAATGTATATGCTTAAGGATCTCCCGGATGCTTGCTGTATTTTTAAAGTATTGACCGATCCTTTTGGTACAGTAAAAGATATGCTGTTTCTTTTCACCAATGAAAAGTATTCACAGCTTGTAGGGATACCAGTAGAGGATCTAATTGGAAACACATACTATAAAACCGTAACCAACAGAGATGAGGATTGGATTAAATATAGTTATCAAGCAGCAATATTACGACAGTCATCTAAAGTGAGGACTTATAATACTCAGTTTGATAAATGGCTGGAATTCTGGTCGGTTCCTGTATATAAAAAAGGATTTTGTGCTTTTGTTTTTCATGACGTTACGGGAGTAAAGAAGAGCGAAGATAATATTAAGCTCGCATCAAATACAAGCAAATTGATAATAGATTGTGCCACCGCGCTTTCTTCTGCTGAGTTTGGAAAGGGCGTCAAAAAGGTACTTATGCTACTTGGACAGACTATTGAAGCAGATAGAGTAGGTGTAATCGAAGTAAAAGATAAGAAAGTAACCGATACTCATGAATGGTTCAATAATGCCGGAGCGAGAACCTTAAATTTGCCCGGGAGAAAAACTTTTGAAGAAGTCGATGTTATATCATTATGGAATCAACAGCTGGGAGATAAGAATACCGTTCTGGTAAAAGACAGTTCGGTTATCAGTAAGCTGAATGAAGATTTGTATAACAGTATCGTTGATGGAAGTATTTCCAGGTACAGCGTTTCTGTTATGAAAGATAATAATGAGGTCATAGGATATCTTGTTGCTGACAATTACGCCGAAGGCTTACCGTTAAATGTCGGTGAAGTTATGGAGTCGGTTGCGATTTTTATATCATATGAGATGAGAAATCGTGCTTTGACAAAAGAAATGACTTATTTGGGAAGTCATGATGCTCTCACGGGACTTGGCAACAGATATGCCCTAAATCAGACACTCCTTGTTTTATCGGGAGTATCGACAATGGCGGGTGTTTGCTATTTGGACATTAATGGGATGAAGACCACTAATGAAACAGAAGGCCATGATGCAGGAGATGAACGCATTAAGAAAACAGCTGATATTTTTGCGTCTGTCTTCAAACGTAAGTACTGCTATAGGATAGGTGGAGATGAATTTCTGGCAATAATACCTGAGATTACTAAAGAGAAATTTGATAATCAGGTGAGCAGGCTTAAAACGAAGACAGAGGATATTTCTGTAGCAATCGGTGCAATCTGGATAGATGATTCAAAAGAGATAAATATTGCCGTCAAGCAGGCAGATGAAAGAATGTATGAAGATAAAGCTTCATACTATAAGAAACATGGTCGAAGGCATAGCGATAAAGTTGAAAAAAAGTAAAAATAAAAAGGGTTAAAACAAGAGGTTTTAACCCTTTTTTTATTAGTTATGCGAGGGACGCAGTTATAATTGACATTGAATATACTTCAATTGCGTTACAACCTCGGGAAAGATCATTAATTGGAGCATTAAGACCAAGAAGAATAGGACCATATGCTTCAAAATTACCCATACGCTGAGCAATTTTATATCCAAGATTTCCGGCGTTGATATCAGGGAAAATAAATGTATTAGCATGTCCGGCTACGGGCGATCCGGGTGTTTTCTGTTTCGCTACTCTGGGAGAAACAGCAGCATCAAACTGAAGTTCACCATCGATAGGGATATCAGGGTACTTTTCCTGAGCTTTCTTAGTTGCATTCTGCATCTTAGTTACAGTATCGTCTTTAGCGGATCCTTTTGTAGAAAAAGAAAGGAAGGCAACTTTAGGATTAATACCAAATCTCTGTGCGCAATTAACTGTTTCACCACATATTTCAACGAGCTCATCTTCTGAAGGATTGATGTTTATTCCACAATCTGCCATTGCGATTACTTCGTTTTCACCCGTAGCAGAAGGGCGTACAAGGATGAAACAAGATGATACTATTGTATTCTCGGGTTTTGTTTTGATGATCTGTAATGCCGGACGAACTGTATCGGCTGTAGAATAAGTTGCGCCACCGAGCAAACAATCGCCGTATCCCATTTTTACAAGCATAGTTCCAAAATAGTTGGTCTGCTTAAGAATCGGAATAGCTTTTTCAGGCGTCATGCCTTTACTTTTTCTAAGTTCGCAAAAAGCATCAACCATTTCGTCAAACTTATCATATTTCTCAGGGTCTATGATTTTAGCGCCTCTAATATTATATCCAGCATCTTCTGCAGCTTTGATTATTTCATCTTCATTTCCCAAAAGAATTGGCTTTAAAAAATTACCGGCGAGCAAACGAGAAGCTGCTTCGAGGATTCTTGGATCTGAACCTTCGGGAAAGACAATAGTCTTAGGGTCAGCCTTAAGCTTCTGAATCATATCTCCAAATCCGTACATTTATCTTCCTCCTTATATATCAGGTATTTATCATTTTGTAAGCGCATACATATTTTAGACCCATGATAATTAAAATAATTTGATTTCGCTCAAGTTTTACATTAATATATTAGAATATAAAAAACAAGCGAGGTAGGTTTGTATGAACATGAATCCTATGATGATATTGCAGCTTCAGCAAAGGTTGGGGTTGTTTCAAAACGATCATCCTAAAGTAATGCCTTTTTTAAGGGCTGTTGGAGAAAACGCAATGCAGGAAGGAACCGTCATTGCGATGAAAGTCACCACAGCTGAAGGAAAAACTATTGAATCCAACATAAAAATAAATGCAAATGATGTTGAAACAATGAAAATGCTTATGGATATGGGGAAACAATAATATCGCAATCAAAAAAGCTTTTCGTAATAACCGTCTTTTTGCTTGAAACCAACCTTGGAAAGGTAAGCTTTGTGATTAACATCGTTTCCGCGGTAGGTCATAGATTTAATACCTTCATCCGGGAGTTTTGAGATCAGAAATTTACCGATAGAAAAGTCTCTATATTCGGGAGTCGAATAATCAAGCATTATATCAAGGTTATTATCTTCAAGTCTTCCTAAAAGAACACCGGCGGGATTGCCTTTGTGGCAAACGGCGTAGCCGGTATCGGCAGTTGAGAAATCGAGCGGATTTCCAGGGAAACATTTTTGGATATCATCTTTATAACAGTCGATAAAATAGCTAATGACAGAATCTCCCTTATTGAGCTTTATAAAATCATATTCAACAGAGGTATTACTCATTTTTACAAGATAATAGATGTTGATAAGAACTAGGCATAAGTTCATCAACGCAGTAGGATATGAGTGAATGATAAAAGCATAAATAGTAAAAATGATGCTTCCTATAGAATTTATTATTCTGAGCTTTACTACAGAGGCCATCAAAAAAGACACTAATACCAGTGCTGATCCAAGATAACCAATAGCTTCTATGATCATATTTGTATTCATGACAATATCTCCTCATAATTATTTTATGTGACAATGGTATGATATCAAAAGATTACATGTTGTTCAAATTATGATAAAATCTTATTGTATAATTCGATAATTGGTTACTGGATTTATGGAAGGAGATTTCTATATGGGAGATACCAGAACTGATCTTATAAACCAGCTTGCGGCCAGCATGGGCGCGGGGGATTACGCGAAAACACGATTTGAGGAGTCAAGGTATGACCCGGACACCGGCACGCTTTATTGCGATGGTTATGTAATTTCTAAAACGGTTATTGAAGAGGCAATACAGCATTTCAATCTTATGCAAAAGAAGTGTGATATGAACGATCCGGCATCCAGACATATGGCGCTGATATATAAAACCGCGATTGAAGGAATCAAAAGACTAAAGGAAAGTAAACCGGATATACCGAAGTAAAAAAAACGCCGTGAAGATATATGTCTTCACGGCATTCTTATTATGCTTTAGCTAAAAGAAGTTTTTCCAAGTAAGCAATTCTTGCACATACTGTAAATATGTTAGCAGCCTGTTCAAGTTCTTCCAATGGTGGAAGAGAAGGAGCAAATCTTATAACAGAATCATCCGGATCCATATGATAAGGGAAAGGAGCTCCCGCGGGAGTTAAAATAACACCTGCTAGCTTTGCGAGTTCGACGATTCTTGAAGCAGTTCCTTTAGGTGCCTCATAAGTAATGAAATATCCGCCTTTGGGATTAGCCCAAGAACCACAACCAATTTCACCAAGATCTCTTTCCATAGTCTTAGTTACAAGCTCAAATTTAGGACGTAAGATTTTAGCATGCTTTTTCATATGTTCATCAACAGACTCGACATCCATAAAGAATCTGGCATGACGAAGCATGTTTACTTTATCATAACCGATTGTCTGAACAGTCATAGTCTTCTTGAGTTCCTGCCTGTTAGCATTATTACATGCTATAGCAGCGATTCCTGCTCCTGCGAATGTAATCTTGGATGTAGAAGCAAACTCAAATGCAAGACTAGGGTTATCTGCTTCCTCACATTCATGAAGAATATTAAGAATTTTGCATTTCTCTTTATATAAATGATGTACTGCATATGCATTGTCCCAGAATATTCTGAAGTCTTTAGCAGCAGGCTTAAGATTTGCCATGCGGCGAACTACTTCATCTGAATAAACAATACCTTGGGGATTTGAATACTTTGGAACGCACCAGATTCCCTTGATAGAATCGTCTTTTGATACAAGATCCTCGATCATATCCATATCAGGACCATCATCATGCATGGGGATATTGATCATTTCAAAGCCAAAGTGCTGAGTTATAGCGAAATGTCTGTCATATCCGGGAACAGGGCAAAGCCATTTTACCTTATCAAGCTTACACCAGGGAGTGCATCCGCCGAAACCAAACATATAACCACGTGCAACAGTGTCAAACATGATGTTCAATGATGAGTTTCCGCATACGATTACTTGCTCAGGCTGGCAATCCATTATTTCTGCCATAAGATGCTGTGCTTCTACGATACCTTCCAGGCATCCGTAGTTACGAGTCTCAACACCATTCATGCATTTCATAAGAGATTTTCCATCTAATATATCAAAAATAGGCATAGAAAGATTGAGCTGTTCAACAGATGGCTTTCCGCGGCTCATATCGAGCTTAAGGCCTTTAGCTTGCCAGTCCTTATACTGCTGAGAAAGCAGCTCTTTTTCCTTCAATAATTCCTCTTGTGACAGTTCGCTGTATTTTTTCATAATTCATCCTCGTTGTTGTATACAAGTATTTTTGCATAATCCTATCGATATTATTACAACATCACTCCGTCAAGTCAAGGGGAAATCTTTATAGGTATTAAATTATTAAAGAAAAGGGTTTGTCAAAATAGCGCATTTGCTGCAGATTGAACGGCATCATTGACTTTGATGTTCATTTCATCAGAAATAGATATTCTGAGCATGTCAATAACACGATTATCAATAGAGTAACCGAGTCTGGATGCGTGTTCACGTAAAGAGTCTTTTTGAGAAATCGAATTATCTTGGTGCACAGTAGAATTAAGCATTTTAATAGCCTTAAGAGAGTCATAGACTTCGGTAAATTCAGGACCGAGTTTAGCTTTGATATCATCTCCTAAATCCGATGCTTTTGAAAGGGGATCATTATTGAGATATGTACTTGTAATTCTATCTACTGAAGATAGAAAGTTATAATCCATCATTTTCTTTTCCTCTTATTATTTTTAATCTTTCAATATATCGGCAGACAAAAAGGATTCATTACCTTTTTTCTTCTTTTTTTATTTTTCCAAAAAAGAAAAATAAAGGACGATATTCGCCAAAGTCAGTATTTATCTGAGGTTGCACTGCAGATATACTTTTTTTAACAATAAAACCTTTTATATATGGTGGAGGGAAAAGAAATGAATAGGAAATTATATAAAAGCTATGATCGAAAAATATGTGGAGTATGCGGTGGAATTGCAGAGTTTATGGATGTCGATCCCACTATTGTTCGCCTGATCTGGGTGTTGGCATCGCTTGGCGGAGGAATTGGAATTCCGGTATACATTGTTGCGGCAATCATAATGGACGATAAGCCGGATTATATTGACCAGTAAGCGTTGGTAATAGGAGTAACGGATTATGATGATATTGTTTTTTGTGCTATTTTTTATTATTTTTGGAAAAATGATAGGCTTTGCTATAAAAGCATCTTGGAGCATTTTTAAAGCAATAATGTATTTGGTATTCTTCCCGTTTATCTTGGTAATGCTAGTGGTCGGTGGTATGATCTACGTGGCATTTCCTTTGTTGATAGTGTTTGGGATAGTAGGATTGCTTAGTAATGCATAAAGTAAATTTTTTAAATACCCACCTTCATGGCAGTGCTTTTGAAGGTGGGTATTCGTTATTTTCGATATTCATCGTAATCATCATAGTCATCATATTCGTCATACTCGTCGAATAAAGGCTCCGGTTCCTCTTTAGGTTTCCTTACAAAGAGATACATGACCCTGCTGTTATGAAGGATAAAGAGAACTACCAATATAAACAGATGAGTATAAAAAATACCTACTATATAATAGTTTCTTTCTAAAAGATATCCCAGTTTAAATCCCAGAAAGCTTAGAGAGCTCGAAACAAGGAGGCCGATTATTAAAAGTGGAGAATGATAAAGCGCACTTTTTAATGCATTTATAAAATCCATAAACGAAGCATCAAAATATATAAATCTACCGATCATGAGCCCGAGATAGTACATCATAACAGGACTGTATTGGCTTTCATCTCCAATTGTATTATTGAGAAACAGGAGGATTATAATAACATAGAACATACCCAGCATTCGTATTGAAGCTTTTTGTTCTTTTGAAGGCATTTTTAGAGGGATAATCAGTTTGTCGATTATTGTATTCGCAACACAGGATAGACATATAAGCAGTAATAATATGAAATCCTTGCTATTGTCCCATGTACTAATAAATTGATCAAAACCATAGTATCTACCGCTTTGGCCTGTGACAGTAGCGTATACGTGGTTCACGATTACATATGAACAGGCAAACATCATTACAGATGTTGCAGAGATCATCATTTCAATAAAAAGCTGAATGTTTAAGTGAAAGTTTTTAAAAAAAAGAACTTCTTTTTCTTGTTTAGTCGGTTTGCGCTTTTTCCCCGAAGGATTAGGTGCGTAGGACAGTTTGGTTCCGATATGAATTAATAGAGCGCATATCGCTATCCCTGCAATGGTGATGAGTAGGAATATCAGTTTTTTGTAAATAGTAAAATCCGGGTTAATGTACTTTTCTAAAGACATGATAAGACTCCTTTTATAAATGCGTTAAAACTGATTATATCTAAAAAAATCAATTTAGAAAAGGTTTTCCTCTCCCCATTTCTTGAGTTCGAGAAGAATTGGAATTAAAGTTTTTGCCTTAGCGGTAAGCGAATATTCTACTCTAACAGGCATTTCCGGGTATTGAGTTCGGATAACAAGGCCGTCATTCTCAAGATCTTTTAACGAATTTGCAAGCATAGTGTTCGTAATTCCAAAAATCTCACGGTTAAGCTCGCCGTATCGAACGACTTCTCTATTATCTATTAAGCAAAGAATGAGAATTTTCCATTTTCCACCTACAATATCCAAAACCTTCTTTAAGCCACATTTTTCACCGGCAATATTATTGCAAAGGGATTCTTTTTTCATATAAGTCCTTTCTATGGTATGGTTTTTGATACCAAGTTAGTATAATCTGCGTAGTTGATATATTTTTTATACTACCTATAATATAATTACCGGTAAATAAAAACAAGTATTATTTGATAGAAAGGCGTTTAGGGAAAACCTGAACGAAATGGTGAATTATATGGAATACATTTTTACAAAAGAAAACTTTAATGAAGAAGTAATGAACAGTGATATCCCGGTTCTTGTAGATTTTTATGCTGATTGGTGCGGACCTTGCAAGATGATGGGGCCGGTAGTAGAAGAATTGGCAAAAGAATATGAGGGAAAAGCTAAGATTGGTAAGGTTAATGTTGATGAACAGCCGGAGCTTGCTGCAAAATACAATGTCATGAGTATTCCGTTCTTTGCTTTTATAAAGGGCGGAGAGCTTGAGGAGAGTGAGCTTGGAGCAGTTTCTAAGGAACGACTTGCAGGAACTCTTGATAGACTAATCTGATCCATCCAGATGCTAACTGCTGCAAAATGCTATATACTTAAATATAGGCGGTCAGTTTCCGGGAAGGAAGATTTCGTATGGAATATTGTGAATTCATAAATGGTCTTGAAGTGTTGGCGACATATAGCGAAGAGAGCATAGAAGAGATATATGTTCCTTTGTTGAAAAAACTTGCTGAAATACATAATAAGAAAGGGAATCGTGTAATCGCTATGATTGCGGCGCCTCCCGGAGCCGGAAAAAGTACGTTGGCAAGTTTTCTGGAGTTTTTGTCGAAAGACGTTATACCCGAGAAAACAGTAAAGGCGCTTGGCATGGATGGATTTCACAAAAGACAGGAGTACTTGCTTTCACATGCGACTATTATTGACGGGGAAAGGGTTCCGCTGGTAGATATAAAAGGAGCACCGATTACTTTTGATCTGGAGAAATTGAGAAGTAGCATAGAAGAAGTAGCAAAGGGAGGAGTATGCGGGTGGCCGGTTTATGACAGGGTTTCGCATAATCCTATAGAAAATAGAATAAAGGTAGATACAGATATAGTTATAATTGAAGGAAATTATCTACTTCTGGATACAAAGGGATGGAGAGATCTTTCTTCATATGCTGACTATACAATATCTATTATTGCAGGAGATGAACAACTCCGAAAAAGGTTGATTGCGCGTAAGAGAGCTGCCAGTGGTTTTGCCATGGATAAAGTGATTAAATTTGTAGATTTTAGTGATATGGCGAATGTGTGGCTATGCCTGGGAAATACAAAGCCGGCTGATATTGAATTGGTATTAAGAGATGATGATCAATATACATTACTTAAACGTGAAGGAGGCTAATCATGGCAACTACCAAAAAGGCTACTACATCTAAGAAGAGTACTTCCGGAACAAAGAAAGCGACTACTTCAAAAGCAAAAAGCGCTAGCACAAATAAGCCCCAAAAGACAGGGACTTCCGCTTCTGCCAAGAAAAGCACCGGTTCATCTGTGAAAGTTACTGCAGCAGAGAAAAAGCTTTTAGAGCTTTACAGAGCTGCTGACGCAGATACAAAAAAAGCAGCATTGGCTATATTGAAAGGAGAGAAGACTCAATTAGGTGGCATATTAGAATCCATTCTTGAGAACAAGACAATAATGAACACTGTCACAAGTCTTTTTAAATGATGATTTAATTATCACAACAAGCCGTGTATTAGCGCGGCTTGTTTGTGTATGCGCCGAATCTATTATGACAATGAAGGAGTTATGATTATGAAACATTATATAATAGCAAAATTTAAGGAATACATTGACTGGAAGAGTCAAATGGAGGGAATTAAGGAATTATTTGAAGGATCCACCAATGTTGAAGGTGTTTCGGGGGTTAGGATTTATCCTTCTTGTTCGGATCGGTCAAACAGAGCACATGTTATGATTGAATTGCAATTATCCCCTGAGGGGCTTGAGAATTTTGACAATTCTCCCATACACAGCGAATGGAAGAATAGATTCGGAGATATGCTTGAAGGAAAGACAATTTTTGATTGTGACTAAGTGTAAAATTTCATAGCTGATCAATAAATATAGATAGTGTAGAAAGTAAAATAAGCCACACACTATTTCGCAAAATTTCCGTTTTACGAAATAGTGTGTGGCATCTAATATACATATACAAAAAAGCAGCAGAGACTTATTGATCTGTATATGAATAGACTTCTCTTTTTGCATTCTGATAATTGATTCCGGCTCTGTCAAACAGTTCTGTTATGGTAACAAATTCATATCCCTCCCTAAGCAGGTCCGGAATAATTGTATCAAGAGCTTCTACAGTGGCATCATTTCCTTCAAGATCATGAAGAAGAATAACTGCTCCGTCTCTGGCGCCTTCAATAATCAGCCGTGCGCGTTCGGAAGCCGGAACTTCAGGATCCCAATCCAGACCGTTGTAGCCGCTTATGAATACTAATGGAATTGTATCCATCATAAGATCGTTCACATAGATATAGGGAGGCCTGAAGAACGTAGGCTCTTTCCCGGTGTATTCGACAATTCTTCGAGAAGTTTCCTTAATCTCGGCGAGAATTGTTTCTTTGTTGAATTCCCGCATATCGGAATGCGTAAGCGAATGGTTCTGAATATCGCATCCGTGCGCGATTTCTTCTTTGATAATATGCGATCTCTCAGGAGTCATGTTCTCTCCTATTAGGAAAAAAGAGGCCACAACGCCGTATTTCTTTAATTTATCAAGAACTTGTAATGTTGTTGTATCGGAAGGACCATCATCAAAAGTAAGTGCGATATATTTCTTCTTGTTATCCATGAAATTCGCCTCCATTATTGTGCTGATACGTTAGCTTTCTTATGCCATATTACTTCTAGAGAAGGGGTTCTGGAAGGCACCGTAAGAGCAATATCGTCAGTGACTCTGTTAAAAGAAGAATTGCCACCGTGAACATTTCTTTTAAACACAGGAGTTCCGTCACCTTTAAGAAAAGCCGATACGTACTCCTTTATAGAATGTATAGGATAGGGGAAACTCATACCCCCCATGTCATCTTGTGAAAAATTATGAATGTCCGATCCTGCTGAAAAGAGAAAATTCTGGTCATTCGCGTATTGGTAACCTAGAGCGTCTTGCCAGTCAGGGTTTCCAGCATTAAAAATTTCAGCGCCATCACATACTTCTGGAGTAAGATGAATTGCCTTTAGATATCCTCTTTCTCTGTATGGGTGAGCTTGAACCATTATTCCGCCGGCGCTGTGAATCGCTTCGTAAACTTCAAATCTGTCTTTTTGCATAATATCGGGATTGGATAGAAGCCAATCTTCGTCTACACCGTATAGTAGATATTCATCTCCGTCAAAATTATACTCGATGCCAAAAAAGACTGCTAAGCCCTTGTTTTTTGCAGCTTCTTCCGCATGTTTGTAGCCACTGCAATATAGTTCAACTTTTTTATCCCAGGGAAGATCTTTAGGAACGGCGCAATTACCATTAAAAAAATGGTCTGTTACAATAATACCGCTATATCCAAGGCCTATCATGTAGTCAATATAATCTTCGGCCGGAGTGTTTGAGCAGGCGCTTCCTTCCATAGTATGTAGGTGTGTTTCGTAAATGTATTCCATGATGTCTTTATTTTATTTACTCTTTCTATCTTGCCGGAATAGACTATTACCTGTTTGGATTGAGCAGATTTTCACATCCATAAGGCGCATTGACCAGATTATTGTTTCTTATGCTGCAAGTCGCGTTTCTGCAATCTCTGCATCTGAAACTGATGTGATTTCCGTATAATCTTTTGCAGTTAAATGAGCAAAAAACCTTTCTCCCTTCGCGGGCTGTAAATGTTCTGCCACAGTTGATACAAATTCTTTTTACGTTATTAGCCATAATAAAACCCCTAAATTGTTATATAACTTAAATACATTATATATAATATGTGTTAAAACACATTATTACCAAATGCGATAATTGCCGGATAATGCAAGGAAGGCAAACAAATATAAGCAATTATCATAGTATCTTCGAACGCCTTTTCTAAGAGGCTGATTCCAAAACCATTCAACCCATTTTTTTGCAGTAGAAAAATCACTGTTTTCATTATTGCTGTATGGAATAGTCAATGCGCTCTGAGCCATTGTAGCTATTAGTCCAACAGGATGGAGAACGGGTCTTTCTAGAGGCGTTCCGTCAACTTTGTAAGCGCATCTTGCCGCTTCAAGATCGGTTTTAAAGAAATTCATCATCTTAAACGGAATCGAATATTGCCCTTTATCGATTCCAAACCATTCGGCGTCTAGACCGATATTTGCGGCCGTTCTATATGCGTCGCTGAAAAAGTCACCGAATTGTCCCCAAGGTAATTCTTTATTCATCGGGCTTCCATCAAAATTAGCATATTCGGCGCTTAATCCCGTCTCAGGATGGCACGCTGTTACAAGGAAGTTTCTGCTTGCTTCTGCGGCTTTTTTAAAGAATTCCCTATCTTCTTCATATGCCCAAAGAGCAAACAGATCATAAAAATGCGGAAGATGATAGGATGGATCGGTAAAGCCAATTCCCGGGACAAATAAAATTTGGTAATTATCCTTATTCCACATGGGAGTGCCTACTCTATCGTTTTCACCCTTGTGTATGCATGAATGAAGAAGCTCCTTGGCTTCTTTGCTATATTCAAAAATTCCGTCCCGATCGCCCCATCTGTGTGAAGCAAAAAAGAGTGCCATAGCATAAAACTCTTCGCCGTCGGGAGCTGGTCCGTCGGCATTTTTCTTACCATCTGTTTGACATGACCAAGCAAAATACCCTTCATTCTCTCCTTCTGTCATGAACATATATGTTTTTGACCATTTCCAGATTCGATCAAATTCTTCTTGCATATCAAGCTGAACACACATCATCATTCCATATGACATGCCCTCTGTTCTGGCGTCATTATTGCCGGTATCAGTCAGATACCCCATATCATCGCTGGCTTCATGATATATTCGTTCTTCTTCGTCATAGAAAAAAGTATTTACAATTTCTTTTAAACGTGAAGAAATTTCCTCGTCTGTTTTTCCGATTTCTTTAAAGATATTTCTGTATTTGCCTGAATCAAATGCTCCCATTATAAATAATACCTTTCAATTTATTAATAGTAATTACTTGGTTGAAATATAATCAGAATAGCTCATTCCGGTATACTTTTTAAAGCATTTACTAAAATAATTCGGGTCCGGAATTCCAACTTCTGCGGCTATCTGATACATTTTGATGTTAGACTTTGCTATTTTTACCGCTTTTTTCATTCGCAAGTCATTTAGGTATTCTACAAAATTCTTGCCGGTGTCTTGTTTGAATTTTCTTGATAGATAACTGGCGCTGAAGCCAAAATATTGTGCAAGAAAAGTAAGATTAAGCATTGAGTCCGTAAAGTTATCTTCTACGTATTTTTTAATAAGTTCGATCGAGTTATTTTCATCTGAATTCTCGGTTTCTATTTCTGCCTTAGAATCTTCCCAAGAATCTTTAGATTCATCTAACCTCTTTTTAGCTCTTTCCAGTACATCGGAAATCTCCGCTCTTACCATAGGCTTAAGCATATAATCAAAAACGGGCAGACTTACGCATTTTCTTGCATATTCAAATTGATTGATTGCTGTCATGATTATAATGATCAGATTCGGATATCTGTCTGTTGCGGTTTTTGTAAACTCTATTCCATCCATAAAAGGCATGGAAATATCAACAAAAGCAATATCAGGCTTTACATCGTCAATAACGTTTATAGCTTCAATGCCGCTTGCGGCTTCTCCGACAACTTCCATGTTAAGAGTATCCCATTTGATGCCGGCTCTCATGAGTTTACGTGCAGACTCTTCGTCGTCAATTATCATCACCCTGTATGTTCTGTTCATGTCACTTTACCCCATAATGGCTTGCATACGGAATAACAAATTCAATTTCCGTATACTCACCGATTTCGCTGTTTATTTTTACCACGTCTTCTTTATCATAAAAGATTCTTATTCTTTCTATTGTACCCCATAAACCAAAACTCTCTGCGTCGAGTTCATCTTGATTTATCTTTTTTCTGGAAAGAATCTTTTCTATCTGATCCGCGTCCATACCCACGCCTGTATCTCTTACGCTTAGATGGAGTTCATTTTCTTCCATTCGGCTGGATATCCTTATTATACCTCGTTCACCTTTTAAGCGTATACCGTGATATATACTGTTTTCCACAAGAGGCTGCAGGATTAACTTGGGAACAATGAAGTTCTCAGTGTCCTCCGCAATATCATAAATATCTTCTATGATATCTCCGTACCTAAGCTTTTGAAGCGCAATATAATCTTTAACTATGCATACTTCTCTGGACAAGGGAATTTCCCTGTCTCCTTTACTTAGGAAGTTTCTGTAAAAGCTGCCAAGTGTTTCAAGTGCATCGTGTACCCTATCGGCGCCGGCATCCATCGCAAGAAAACCTATGGTTTCTATGGAATTATATAAAAAATGCGGCTTTATCTGCTCTTGGAGCACTCGCATTTCTGCTTTTTGAAGTGTTTTCTCTTTTTCTATAAGTGTAGCAATCAGTTCGTTTACATGGTCGATCATGCTGTTATAATCTGTCTTCAACATGTCGAGTTCGTTACTAGACATATCTATGTTGATTTTTTTAAGATGTCCGGAGCGTTTGTTTCTTTCCATTGAACTTGAAAGCTCAAACACTGGATCTGTAATATTCTTCTGAATAAATCTGGCTACATATATTGCCATCAATATAAACACCACCAGCAAGAAAAGTAATGCGTATATAATCTTGTATGGAATGCCTTCCGATCCGTACGAAGAAACTTTGAGAATAACAATCGGAAGATTGCTTACATTACATCCTGATATCAGGATCCGCTCATGATCAAGGACATCATTCTTATGCACTATCTGAGCGGAATCAAATCCGGTTTCAAAAAAAGGAACCAGCTCTTTATTTCCTGCCAAGTATGTACCATCGATTCCCATTATACATATATCGCTGTAATGTAGCTGATTTAGCATCTTTTGATATACCGAAGCGGATATATTCATTAACATAAGTCCGCGTCTACGCTGAGAGTCAATATCGTATATAGCTCTTCCAACAGTCACAACAGGCTTGTTATCCGCTCTTGTAGCTATTTTATTACTGTTAAGCGAGACCACAGCTCGTCCTCTTCCGTTGTAGATATCTTTTTTCCATATATCTTGTTCGATCAGAGGATGGTTATATTTATATGAAAATCTATCGGTAACTACTCTTTTCATATCCTCGCGAAAGACAATAACCGAATCCACGCCCTCTTTTACATTAAGAATACTCATAATTCCGTATCTGGCGTCATTGATCATTCCTATATCTACATCGTCTGTGTCCGCCCTAAGAAATGTTACCAGTCTTCCTTCAGTCATGATAAGTCTTGAAAGGTCTATATAATTCTTGGTTTCGGAATAAATATTATTGGAGAGTGTTTTTATAACGCTCTCTGCTTCGCGAATTCCATATTCTTTTCTCTCTTTTTCAGTAATGTAATATGTGGAAATCAGAAAGGAAACAATGGCAATAAAAATAATCCCAAAGATAACCTGCTTAAGACTGGATGACAGGGATGTTCTCTTGCTATTGTTATCATAGAATTGTAAGAGATTTTTCTTTATGTTCATATATCGCCCCTCAAAACTTCCTCCACATAATACCTCTTAAAGATAACATTTTTCACCTTTTGTTGCAAAAAGAAAAAGAGCTTGGCTTTTATCTTTCGCCAAGCTCTAAATTGTATAAAATTATCAGCCTTTTACCGCACCAGCGATAAAGCTATCCTGAATTTTTCTGCTTAAGAAAACATATACTATCAAAGTCGGGAATGTTGCGATTACAAGAGCCGCACCAATCGGACCCCAATCTGTTGTATATGCACCTGACAAGGCTTTAATACCTACAGGCAATGTTCTGTGTTTAGAGTCGGAAATGAAAACATTGGCAAACATGAACTCATTCCAACACTGAAGGTATGAATAGATACCTACAGTTGAAAATGCGGGTTTTGTAAGCGGAAGTATAATCTTAAAAAACGTTCCGAATAATCCACATCCATCAATTCTTGCAGCTTCATCAAGGTCAATAGGAATATCGACCATAAATCCTGTACATATAAGAATTGCCATTGACAATGCAAAAGCTGAATATGGCACGATAAGCGTTGAATATTTGTTGAGCCAATGAAGCTTAGATAAAACAACATATACCGGTACGATTGAAGCCTGAAGTGGAATAGTAAGTCCGAGCATAAAGAATGCGTTGGTATACTTATTAAGCCTCGAAGGAATACGAGTAATCGCGTAAGTGGCCATCAATGCTGCCATTAAAGAAATGGCAATTGCCAAAGTTGTAACCAGTAAACTGTTTGCAAAATACAGTGCCATATTTCCCGTCTTAAGGGCTGAAGCGTAATTCGACCACAACCAGTCCTTAGGGATACCTATAATGTTTTTTCCGAAAATTTCATCATTGGATTTAAGAGAAAATGTAAACATGAAGTAAATAGGGAATAAGTTTACAAGTGCCCATATTCCAAGAAGAATATATGCTAACGATTTTTTAAACTTCATTTTTATTTATCCTTTTCCTTAAATGCAGCGCTTATCAATAATGCAAACGCAAAGCAAAGTGCTATCAACATAACCGTGATTGTACTACCCATACCATACCTGTTTCTCAAGAAAAGCATGTTCTCAAGCAAGGTACTGGGTACTTCTGTTGACTGGAAGGGTCCGCCTTCAGTCAAAATACGTACAAGGTCGTAAGTTTTAAGTGAACCTGTTACCGCGAAAATTACGCTTACTTTTAAAATCGGCTTAATGATCGGAATAACAATGTACTTATCAACCTGCCACTTTGTTGCGCCGTCAAGCATAGCTGCTTCTCTTAAGTCTACTGATACACCTTTAACTCCGGCGTACATTAAAAGCATATGGTAGCCGATGTACTGCCAAATAGTAGGTACAACGATACTTCCAAGCGCTGTTCCGATTTCGCCCACCCATACATGCTTATACTGACTAAGATGAACAAAATCAAGAAATCTGTTTAAAAGACCGTAGTCGGGATTATATATTTTCAACCAGAGCTGACCGATAACAACGGTTGAGATCAACACAGGCATAAAGAATATTGATAAGAATACCTTTTCGCCCTTTGGCTTTCTTCCCAAAAGAAGTGCCAGCGCCAACGAAATAGGCAACTGTATAAACACTGAGAAGATAGCTATGATCATTGCGTTTTTCAATGACGTTATAAATTTGATCGAACCATTGGTAAACAGCTCTACGTAATTGGCAATTCCAATAAATGTTCCTTCAGAAAAACCATTCCAATCAAAAGTACTTCTATAGAGTGATACTGCTATAGGAGCAATAAGAATGCTTATAAAAAGTGCTAATCCGGGAAGAAGGAATACGAATATGGTCAAATGCTTTTTTATGTTCTTGTTTCTTCTTTCCCTTAATATTTCTTTACTTACAATATAATTATTATCAGACATTATTATAACCTTCTAAAATAATACGATCCTTCCGTCTTCCCCATGGGAAGCACAGGAAGGATCGTAAGTAGCCTAAGCTAAATCTTTTGTTTTATGTTATCGAATATCTTTTGCTAATCCTTTGATGAATGCCTCACCATCAACCTGGCATCCATAAACCTGATCTACATATGAAAGATATGTATTAGCTGAATCAGCATCCATAGCTGTATCTCCGAAGAGAACGTATGTATCTGCATTTGAGCAGATCTCAGCAACTGCCTGTGTGAGCTCATTTACAGAGCTTGTGTCACCATAAGGTGTCCATGCAGGAAGTCCGCATCCATCAAGATATCCATAGTGGCAAATAAGCTTACCAAGCTCGAAAGTATAATCAGCTGCTCTCTCAGCGTTAGGTGAAGATGCTGCAACAGCAAGTGTATCTGAAGGTCCACCGATCAACTGACCAAGCTTAGCCTTATCAGCGTTAATTACAGGGAACTCGCTAACCTTTACCTTAGGGAAGAACTCTGCATTGTTTGCGAAGTCTGCACAGTTCCATGTTCCGTTCATGTAGAATGCATATTTACCAGCCATGAAGTTGTTCTTAACTTCATCGTTTGTAAGGCCGATTCCTGAAGGATCAAAGTATCCGTCTTTAACAAGCTTCTGGAATGTATCAACAGCAGCACCAACATCTGCATTGTCCCATGTTGCTCTTCCAAGGAAAATGTCGTTAAGTGCATCTGCGCCTGCGCTCTTCTCGATAACAGACTCAAGATACTCAGTTACGCACCATGTCTCTTTTCCTGCACATCCGAAAGGAATGATTCCCTTAGCCTTAAGTGCATCACAGCACTTAATGAACTCTTCATATGTTCCGGGGATCTCATCGTATCCAGCCTCTTTTAAGAGATCCATGTTAGCGAAGAGACCAACGATGTTCATTGTCAACGGAACACCATAGTGCTTTCCATCATATGTTGTGTTTCCGAGCATAACCTCAGGAAGCTCACTCTTGTAATTCTCATAAGCAGCATCAAGGCAATATACCTTTCCTGCCTCTACGAAATCACCAAGGAATGCACATGACCATGTAAAGAAGATATCAGGCATTTCGTTAGCTGAAACAGCTGCCTTAATCTTTGTCTTGTAAGACTGGTTCTCAAATGCTTCCCATTCTAATGTAATCTCAGGGTACTTAGCCTGCATATCAGCAATAGCTGCTTCATATGCATGACGGTTTGAGTCACTCTCTGTAGCGATACACCACATTTTAAGAGTTATAGGCTCTCCTGATGCTGCAGCCTCAGCGGCAGGTGCTTCTGCCTCTGCTTCAGCAGGTGCTTCTGCCTCAGCAGAAGGTGCTGCATCACCTGAATCTGTAGCCGGTGCTGTAGATGCTGATTCTCCACATGCAACAAGTGAAAGAGCCATTACACCCGCCAACACGGTTGAAACTAAACGCTTCATTTCCATATCATACCTCCCATTATAAAGTTTTGTTTTGGTGACATTGTCACCTGTTCTATCGCAAGCATTTCTGCTTTTGATCCCCTTTATTTCCCTGTTGTATGAACCATAGGCCAGGGATATTCTATAGTAAGAGTATCTCCATTGACTGAGTAATAGAGAAAAGCATCTTGAAAACGGAAATCTGCATCATACATGAGTTTTATCTGTCCGGAAGCTTCGTCGACCGCATATTGTCCGCCAAAACTATTGTCTTCCATAAACCTTCCATCGTTCGAAAAAACAAAAGATGAATTTCCATTCTCATGGAGCCAATATCCAACAATCCCTTGCTTGTCTTCTTCCGAAAAATCAATGCTGTTACCGTTAGCGTCGGTTCCCTCGCATGCCGTATATTTTTCTATTTCATATAGAACAATACCTTCGTTATCGGTATCATAATGCATCTTAAATTCATTACCGTCTTTGGCGGTTAATGTTATAAACTTATCATCTTTGATATATTTGTATTTTTCATTTTTAAAGACAGCGTTTCCGTTGTCATATAATGCAAGAATCTCTTTGTCCGGCTCATGATTGTATGCCCAACTCTCAACTTTTTTACCACATCCGTTAAGAGTAAGCGTAGCAAAAATCAGTATGCCAACAATCAATGACTTCTTTAGATTTTTCATGTAGCTGCCTTCTTTTTGTTTTCTATACCTCACGGTATAATCTAGTATATATGATAAAAAAAATTGATTGAATGGAAATCTTTTACTTCATCAAGTACTTTTTTTACTTCTTGACGATAAAAGATAATTTTATGCTACTTTTTTTGTGCAGAATGCATGTTAATACTTTAACGCTTTAGAATTGCACTCGGGATTGTTGATACTTTTATACATAATGCCCATTCTTTTACGTCAATCTGACAAGGCAGAGATCAATAGTAAAGACAATAAAAAAACACAGGCATTTGCCTGTGTTTAAAATATCAGCCGCTATTAAATGCAATTATATCCTTTGTTTATTAGAATATTTTCCACCTGCTTGGTGTCATCAGTATGAATAACCATTATAGGCAGCCCGGATTCTCTGTTAAATGAAAGATATGTATAATTTACATTTATATTGCTTGAATACAATGTTTTCAAAATCTTATCCAATGAGCCAACCTCATCGGGACACTCTACAGCTAAAACCGGAGTTGTTTTGCAAATATATCCGGCTTTTCCAAGAACATCAATACTTTTCTCGGGATCGGAAACTACCATTCTTACTATTCCATATTCTGCGGAATCATTGGTAACAGAACCCAGAATATTTACCCCACTATTACACAGGATTCCGGTGATATTCTGTAAGCATCCTTTTTTATTTTCTGCGTATATAGATATTTGTTTAAGCATTTTTCATTCTCCTCACTATGCCAATTGGCGTATGCATGTATTCTAACATCAGGACATCCCCATGTCCAGTAAAAAAGCGAGACAGCGGGGCTATCTCGCTAAAATATTATTCGTCAAATGCTTTCTTTACCGCTTGTAATACATCAGAAGCGGTAAACGGCTTTACAATAAAGTCTTTTGCTCCTTTTTTTATTGCCATAACTATCATATTCTCATATTTTTGATCTGAACACATGACAACTTTAGCTTTGGGGTCAAATTTCATAACAGCCGAAAGCGCATCTATTCCATTCATTTTGGGCATGTTTATATCTAGTATCAAAATGTCAGGCTTCTTTTCTTTATAAAATTCAACTGCCTGCTCACCCGTCACAGCCTCTCCAACTATCTGAAAATCTGCCGGATCAAGCGCAGATTTTAGCATTTCTCTCATGAGAACAGTATCATCCGCAATCAGTACTTTTTTTCGCATAAGCCACTCCTTATATGATATGAAAATACATAGCAAGTTATTCTATATACTTAATAATACCACACAAGTTATCGTTTTTTACACCATTAAACGTTATTTTGATAATCAGCTTGTCTGATCTTTGCTCTGCTGATCTTTCCGGAGCTTGTCCTTGGCAGATCGGATACAAATTTAATTATTCTAGGATATTTGTAAATAGCAACTCTTTCTTTTACGAACTCCTGAATCTCTTTCCCAAGCCTTCCGTTATCCGAATATCCTTCTTTCAAGATAATGCTTGCTTTAACGACGGCGCCTCGGTTCTTTGATGGAAATGCTGTGACAGCACATTCAAATACAGCCGGATGACGCATAATTATATCTTCTACTTCCGAAGGTCCGATCCTGTATCCACTGGACTTTATTACATCGTCATTTCTTCCTATAAAATAGAAATGGCCTGATTCGTCCATTATTGCCTTATCTTTTGTATGATAAACTCCTCCTGTCCAGACTTCTTTATAAAGCTCTTCATCACCAAGATAGCCTTTAAAAACTCCGATAGGGCGCTTATCATCTTTGGGGATCAAAACGATTTCGCCCTCTTCGCCTACAGGAACGGGGTTATTATCTTCGTCCACAAGTTCTACCTTATATAAAGGAGATGCACATCCTATTGTTCCGGTCAGTTGTTCCTCTCCCACAGCTGTACAAATCTGCAAAGCTGTCTCAGTCTGACCAAAACCTTCTCTAATAGTAAGTCCGGTAAGATCCGTAAATCTCTTTGCTATCTCTTTAGGCATCGGCTCTCCGGCGGTTGTAACGTAACGCAAGTTATTTAAATCGTATTTCCCAAAATCCTCAAGCACAAAGTACTTGTATATAGTAGGCGGAGCACAAAAACTGCGTATTTTTTCTTTTTCAAGCAATTTAAGCATATCTCCTGCATAGAATTGCTCATAATCATAGACCATTATGGCTGCACCCATGAACCACTGCCCATATAGCTTTCCCCAAGCAGATTTTGCCCAGCCCGAGTCGGCAACGGTTAGATGCAGGCCGTCTTCTTTCACTCCATGCCAATTTTTAGCTGTAAAAATGTGTGCTATAGGATAGGAAAAGTCGTGAATAACAGCTTTGGGTTCACCGCTTGTCCCGGATGTGAAATAATAGAGCATGTCGTCTTCAACATGTGTAGATACTCTTTCCAGTTTATTTGAAGCTTTTTCCATAAGCTCATCAAAAGAAAGCTTGTCTTTGTACTTATCACCCACCACAAGCTGGATTGTCCCGCTTCCGACCAGTGCTTCTTCTACTTTACTGCATATCTGATCAGAATTAACACAGATTACGACCTTTGCCTTGGCAAGAGATACTCTCTGCCTTATATCCTCAGCGGACACCATGTGTGATGTCGGTATTGCAACGGCTCCAAGCTTATGAATAGCCAAAATACTTATCCAATACTCGTATCTTCTTTTCATAAGAAGCATTACCGAATCTCCGCGTCTAACGCCGAGTTCTTTAAGCATATTTGCGGCTTTATCAGATAAATGCTTCATATCTCCAAAAGTAAAGCGCGTATCCTCACCTTCGGCGCTCCTATGAACAAGCGCCAGCTTTTGCGGCTCTTCTTTTGCATATCTATCTATAACATCATATGCGAAATTGAATGAATCATTATAATTGATTTTTATATCTATAATCTTTCCGTTTTCGTCTATTACTTCTTTATAATAGTCCTGGTATATATAAGCCATCTTTTCACCTAGTATCCGATATTTCTGAATTTTTGATATCTTTGCTCAACAAGCGTTTCTTCATCCGTCGCACAAAGTTTTTTCAGTTCCGAATATATATCCTCTCCAAGCCCTGTAATATCATCTTTCTTGCATATTTTATCGATAAGACCAAGCTTATATAATTTCTCGGAAGTAAGGAACAATGCATCAGCCACTACATCGGCTTTTTCTGTGCTTTTCCACAAAATATTAGCGCAGCTCTCAGGAGAAACCACGCTAAAATAGGCATCTTCCAGCATCCAAATTTTATCGGAATGGCTCAGTGCAAGCGCTCCACCACTTCCTCCTTCGCCAATCACTATGGATAAGATAGGTGTTTTCAAATCAGACATCTCATAAAGGTTCTCGGCGATAGCTCGTCCCTGTCCTCGTTCCTCGGCATCCACTCCGCAAAACGCTCCTGCTGTATCAACAAAGCATAGTACTGGTCTGTGGAATTTCTCAGCTTGCTTCATGAGCCTAAGAGCTTTTCTATATCCTTCCGGATGGGCGCTTCCAAAATTATGAGCAATCCTGTCTTCCGTGTTCTTTCCTTTTTCAATGCCAATCACTGTTATTGGCATATCTTTCAGAAATCCCACACCTGCAATAACAGCACCGTCGTCACCAAAATATCTGTCTCCATGGAACTCCATAAAGTCATTAACTATTCCGTTTATATAATCTACTGCTGTAGGCCTATTTTCGCCTCTGGCGCCCAGCACTATATCATAATCTTTCATAATACTCCTAATATGTCATGTTTCAGCAATTATGTATCTTAAGAATCTTTTCAAGATATGCCTTCTGCTGATCTCTCGGAACAATTGCATCAATAAAACCACACTCCAACACGCGCTCTGCCTTCTGGAATCCTTTTGGCAATGCCCTGTTGAGTGTTTTTTCTATGACGCGCGGTCCGGCGAATCCAATTCTGGCATCCGGCTCAGCAAGTGTTATGTCTCCCAGCATAGCAAAGCTGGCATTAACGCCACCGGTAGTCGGATTGGTCAAAAGAGCTATATAAAGGTTCCCTTTGTTGCTATGACGTTTTACAGCTTCGGAAACTTTAGACATCTGCATAAGCGAGATCATTCCTTCCTGCATTCTCGCTCCGCCTGAAACAGTGATTCCGATAACAGGAAGAGATTTTTCCGTGGCATATTCAAAAAGATTTGTAATCTTTTCTCCCACAATTGCACCCATGGAACCCATCATAAAATTAGCATCCATGGCAAAAATACAGCACGAATGGCCTCCTATTGTTGCTTCTCCACAGATTACGCCTTCATTTTCTCTGCTTTTTTCTTTCGCCGCCTGAAGCTTGCTGTCATACTCAGGAAAGCCAAGTACATTCTTGGATTCATACTCCCTGCACAACTCAACAAAACTTCTTTTATCCGTGAGCATAAGAATCCTTCGCCTTGCTCTGACGGTAAAGTAGTGCCCACAATTAGGGCATACGAAGTTATTTTTTCTTATTTTTGCTACAGAAACTTCCTTTTGGCATTTTTTGCAAGTTACTTTTCTGCTCCGAATTCTGTTTCCGCTGTATTCCAGCTCATTATTTGCTTTTAAAAAAAGATTTCTTAATTCCATTTATCACAAAACCTTTTGGCATATACCTGTATCATAATTTCCGATGACAAATCCGCCATTTTCCATAAATTTCATGTGCATCTCGCGGTTATTTTCAACTCCAACAAGAACAAACTCAGAAAGCGCACTCTTCATCTTTCTGATCGCACCATCTCGGGTGTCTGCACATACAATGAGTTTTCCTAGCATTGAATCGTAAAAAGGTGTAACTTCATAATTTTGGTATAATGCAGAATCAAATCTTACATCTACACCTCCCGGGATATGCAAAAGCTCTACTTTTCCGGTTGAAGGAGTAAAATCCTTTGCATTCTCAGCACATATCCTGCATTCAATCGCGTGCTTACTATGAGCAATCTCTTTTTGATCAAAAGGAATCTCTATTCCCGCTGCAGTTCTTATCTGCCACTCAACGATATCTATTCCGCATACCATCTCTGTAACAGAATGCTCAACCTGAAGTCTGGTATTCATTTCCATAAAATAATATGCGTTATCTTTTACGAGAAACTCTACTGTGCCTACGGTCACGTATCCTACAGCTTTAGCAAGCGCTTTTGCCGATTCATACATTGACTGTCTAAGTTCTTCCGGCAAAACAGGTGCCGGACATTCTTCTATAAGCTTCTGATTTTTTCTCTGCACAGAGCAATCTCTGTCTCCAAGGATAACTACTTTTCCGTTCTTATCAGCAAGAATCTGTACTTCCACATGCTTAACGTTTTCAAGGTATTTCTCCATAAAAACCGCATCGTCAGCAAAAGAGTTTTTGGCTTCTTTCTTTACCTGTTCAAGCGCGGAAATCAACTCGCTCTCTTCCCTTACAACACGAATTCCTTTTCCGCCGCCACCTGCTCTTGCCTTTAAAATAACCGGATAGCCTATCTTTTTGGCCCATTTGATCGCATCTTTATCATTCTTCAAAATATCGCTTCCGGGCGTAATCGGGACTCCGGCAAGTTTTGCAACTTCTCTTGCAATCTCTTTTTGCCCCATCTTCTCCATGACTTCTGCGCCGGGGCTAATAAGTGTAATATTATTTTCCTCACACCTTCTTGCAAATTCCGGATTCTCGGAAAGCATTCCATAACCCGGATGAATCGCTTCCGCACCAACCGCCTGCGCCAGTGTGATTATCACATCCATATTGAGATAGCTGTCTTTTACAAGCGGACCGCCAATGCAATAACTTTCATCTGCCATCTCGACGTGGAGCGCATCTGCATCCGCATCAGAGTATATTGCTACTGTCTCAATACCCATTTCTTTGCAGGCTCTTATAACTCGAACCGCCACTTCACTACGATTAGCAATAAGAATTTTAGAAAACATATTATGCCTCCTTACTGTCACCTTCGCCGGTGATCGCAAAAGAGAAATCACCGCTCATGCACTTCTTACCATCAACCGTAAGCTCACCATGAAGCACATACATAGGATGAAAAGACCTGATAAGCTTAGTATCTATCCTTACCCTGTCTCCGGGCTTGACCATATTGCGAAATCTCACCTTATCAAGCCCCGTGTAAACGGGGATACAGCCTTTTTTATTCATCATTTCCTCGAACATGATACATGCAGACTGTGCCATCATTTCACACTGAATAACTCCGGGAACAATAGGATTACCCGGAAAATGTCCTTGTAAAAAGAATTCATCTCCGCGAACCTGATAATATCCTGTAGCAGTACCGTCTTCGTTCAAATATGCTTCATCCACAAGAAGCATTGGCTCTCTATGCGGAAGTATATTTTTAAGCTCTTCTCTGTTCATAAAAACCTCTTTTATCCAATAACAAAAAGCGTCTGGTTGTACTCAACAAGAGTTCCTTCTGTGACACAAACTGCTTTTATAACTCCATCAACAGGCGACTTTACCTCATTCATCATTTTCATTGCTTCGATAGTGCAAAGAACATCACCGCTTTTTACGTTGTCTCCGACTTTTAATGCAGGACGGTCTCCTACTGTACCATAAAAAATTCCAAGCAAGGGAGCTTTTACTTCTGTTCCCTCTACTTTTTTAATCGGCGCTTCATTCTCAGCCTTTTTTTCTACCGGAGGAATCACAACATTAGCTGTATCTGCAATCACTTGATTTGCCTGAGCAGAAACTTCTCTTTTGATAAAAAGCTTGAAATCGCCTTCTTCAACAGATAATTCCGTAAGATTTAATTGTGAAAAAAGCTCTTTATAATCCTGTAATGAATTCATAATCGCCCTCTCTTAGTTAACCTTCTTAAATGCGATACAAGCATTGTGTCCGCCGAATCCAAGTGATGTGCTGATGGCATAAGTGACATTTGCTGATACGGCCTTGTTGGGTGTGTAATCAAGATCTAACTCTTCATCTTTTTCCTTGTAATTAATTGTCGGAGGGATTATCCCCTCTTCAAGAGCAAGAACTGATGCAATCGCCTCAACAGCGCCGGTTGCGCCCATCATATGTCCTGTCATTGACTTTGTTGAACTTATATGAATGTCATACGCTCTTTTTCCGAAGACATCTTTGATCGCTTTTGTTTCCATTGCATCATTAAGATGTGTTCCTGTTCCATGTGCGTTAAAGTAAATCTCATCATTATCACCAATCTGAGCCTCATTGACCGCAGTTCTGATTGCTCGAACCGCTCCGTCACCTTCCGGATCCGGTGCAGTAATATGATATGCATCCGCTGTATTTGAATAACCTACAACTTCAGCAAATATCTTAGCTCCACGCTTCTTAGCATGCTCATATTCCTCAAGGACAAGAATTCCTGCACCTTCGCCCATTACAAATCCGGCTCTTCTTTTATCAAAAGGAAGACTTCCGCAATTGGGGTCGTCTGACAGGTTAAGTGCCTGGCAATTGATGAATCCGGCCATAGCAAGTTCATTTATTGACGCTTCGCTTCCGCCCGCAATGATCGCATCTGCGTAGCCATGCTTGATCGCTCTATATGCCTCTCCCAAAGTATGAGTTGATGTGGCACATGCTGTCACAATAGGGAGTGTGGGGCCTTTAGCACCAAACTTGATTGATACCGCACCTGTCGCCATGTTTCCTATCATCATAGGAACAAAAAAAGGCGATACCATCTCAGGTCCTTTTTCGTTAAGCTTATTTGTCTCTCTGATTGTTGTATTAATTCCACCAATTCCAGATCCGATATATACGCCGAAACGCTCCTTATCAATATCACTATCTAATATTCCGCTCTGCTCAACAGCCTGCTTGGATGCAGCCATTGCATACTGCATGAAAAGATCGGATTTTCTTATTTCCTGAACGGTGTCATAGTATTTCTTCGGCTCGAAATCTTTGACCTCTGCATCAAGGTTTACCTTAAGGCCTGATGCATCAAATCTTTTTATTGTATCGATACCGCATTTTCCGCTTTTTAAACTATCCCAAAAAGTATCTATGTCATTTCCAACAGGGGATATAACGCCCATTCCTGTAACTACTACTCTACACATACATGCCTCCATCTACTTTGATTACTTCCCCTGTGATATAAGAAGAATTTTCACTAGCTAAAAACAATGCCAGATTAGCTACATCCTCAGGTGATCCAAGTCTTGTGAGCGGAAGCTGAGCTTTAAGCTCGGATACCTGTGCTTCACTGAGTTCTTCTGTCATCTCAGTAGAAATATATCCGGGGGCTATAGCATTACACCTCACGCTTCGTCTGCCATACTCTTTGGCAACAGACTTTGTAAATCCAACGATACCTGCCTTAGATGCAGCATAATTAGTCTGACCTTTATTTCCCATTAGCCCAACAACCGAGCTAATGTTTATGATGTTTCCGTGGCGCTGTTTAACAAAACTTCTTATAAACGAACGCGTTACAAACATCGTGCCTTTTAAATTAATATCAATTACATCGTCAATATCCATAACACTCAGGCTTGGAAGAAGATTATCGCGTGTTATTCCTGCATTATTTACCAGAATGTCTACTTTTCCGAAATCAGCAAGTATCTCTTCAGAAACTGATTCGACCTGCTCTGCATCTTTTACATCGCATACATAAAGTCTTACATCCGCCCCAAGTTCTTTAATTGTATTTATGGCCTTTTGAGCCCTTTCGTTATCTCTTGTGGCAATTATTGCAAGCGATGCTCCGTTTTTAGCAAACAAATTGGCAATTGCATTTCCTATACCACGTGTTCCGCCTGTAATTACCGCAACTTTCCCTGTAAGCATTATTTAGTCATTCCCTCCATAGTAAGCTTCAATGAATCCAGATCGCACACGTTAAATATTCTTGCTTCCGGAACTGTTCTTTTTACAAAACCCGATAAGGTCTTACCGGGGCCACACTCAATGAAAGTATCAACCCCATCTTCCGCCATGTTTGCAAGTGTCTCCTCCCACTTAACGCTGTTTGAAATCTGATCAGTAAGTGTCTCCACCATTCCTTCTCTGTTATCCGGATATGGTTTTGCAGTCTTATTAGCATAAAGAGAGATATATGGTTTATTTATGTTATATAACTTTTCTGAAGCCAATTCCTCTTTTAATCCTTCAGAAGCGCCCTTCATATAAGGTGTATGGAACGCTCCACCTACCGCAAGTTGGACAAAACGAACCTTCTTCTCGGTAAGTGTCTCTTTCAACTTTTCGATTTTTTCGGCCTCTCCGGACACAACAATCTGTCCGGGACAGTTGAAGTTTACCGGATACACTCCATACTCACTGCATAACTGAACAAGCTCTTTCTTGTCCATCCTCATTACAGCAATCATCACGCCATCGATTGATTCCGACGCCTTCTGCATCAGCTGGCCTCTCTTACACACAAGCTTAAACGCATCCTCGTTGGAAAGCGCTTTGGATGAAGCCATAGCCGCCACCTCACCAAGTGAAAAACCGGCAACGACATCAGGCTTTATTCCATTTTTTTCCAGTGCCATAGCACATGCTAAGTCAACCAAAAAAAGGCAAGGCTGAGTATTTTCTGTCTTTTTCAGTTCTTCTTCTGTTCCTTCAAACATCTGGGAAAGTGTTCCGGGTCTTTCTCCTTCTGCATTGTCAAAAAGACTCTGCACCTCCGGTACATTCTCGTATAGATCTTTTCCCATTCCTGCATATTGACTGCCTTGTCCGGCAAATAAAAAAGCTATTTTTCCCATGTTATCTCCAAAATTATGCACCCATAAGTGCTGCCGCTTCGCTACAGATGCTTGTGATTATTTCTTCGCAAGTATTCTCGCTGTTTACAAGGCCGGCGATCTGTCCACACATACATGAACCATACTTAACATCGCCTTCTATGGCTGCTTTTCTAAGTGCACCTGCACCCATTGCTTCAAGCTCTGCCTGTGTTGTCGCGGGATCGCTCTCTTTTTTCTGGAATTCCCTTGTCATGCGGTTCTTGAGTGCTCTTACAGGATGTCCAAGTGTCTTTCCGGTAACGATGGTGTCCCTATCCTTAGCCGAAAGGACTTTTTCTTTATAATTCTCATGAACATTGCATTCTTTGGCTGTCAGGAATCTTGTTCCCATCTGTACAGCTTTTGCTCCAAGCATGTATGCTGCAGCCATTCCTCTGCCATCCGCAATTCCACCTGCTGCAATGACCGGAATATTGACCGCATCTACAACCTGCGGAACAAGCGCCATAGTTGTTGTCTCTCCGACGTGGCCTCCGGACTCGCATCCTTCTGCTATAACCGCACTGGCGCCCATTCTTTCAACCATAACTGCAAGGGCAACACTGGCTACTACGCAGATAACCTTAATATTCGAAGCTTTTAGTTGCTCCATATACTTTGCCGGGTTTCCTGCACCAGTTGTAACTACAGATACTCCTTCCTCGCATACAACATTTACTGCTTCATCGATGTATGGACTCATAAGCATTAAGTTTACGCCAAATGGTTTGTCCGTGAGCTTCTTAGCCTCTTTAATCTGTGCTCGCAATTGTTCCCCATTTGAGTTCATTGCTGCTATAAGGCCAAGCCCACCGGCGTTGGATACAGCCGCTGCAAGCTGAGCATCTGCTATCCACGCCATTCCTCCCTGAATAACAGGGTATTTAATTCCAAGTAATTCACATACCGGGTTCTTATTCATTTCAATCCCTCCAGAGGATTACTGCTTCTCAATAAGCTCAACAAGCTTATCAATTGTTGTGATTTCCTGAGAAAGCTCGATCTTGCAATCAAGTTCTTCCTGCATCTGCATAACAAGCTCCATGATATCAAGTGAATCAAGACCGATATCTGTAAATGTATCGCTAGACTTGATCTCTGACTCCTCCTTATCAAGATACTCTGCGATTATACGAATTATTGTTCCCTTTACGTCCTTCATTTGTTTATCTCCTTTAATTCTCTCTTTTCCCATACATATGCTCTGCACACATGTCATAGGGTTGTTTTATTTTAATTCTTTGTTACAATAATCTTGGGGGTAACCCCCAGGTCAAGAAAAAAATTAATCATTTTAGCGGGGTTTTAATGACAACATTTCAGAATTTTCAAGATGACGATTTAGAATATACGCTCACTGTAAGCCAGTTTGCGAGACTATGTGGTACAACAAGAGACACATTAAGATACTATTATGAACAAAATATAATTAAGCCAAGAATCGATCCCGATAACGGATATCATTACTATTCCGCTTCCCAGATAAGTTCTTTTTATTTTATCTCAACCATGCGCCAGACAGGCTGTTCCATCAAAGAGATACGCAACATAATTTATAATTCATCCAAAGAAAGTATCACTAATTTGGTTAATTCTAAAATCTTAGACATGCAAAAAGAACTTTTTTCCATTAATAAAAAAATAAGCGCCCTTCACCTGGGCATGTGGATATTGGATAAATACGAGGATCACGGCCCGGATAAGCCTTTTATGGATGACATTCCGGAAATAAGTGTGACGACAACCCCCATCGAAAACAAATCTGATGCACATCACGCGGCTGATATTGCACATGACATCTCCAATCACATGTCTAGGGTGAAAGAAAATGATACACTTTCAACGTTTCCCTCAGGAGTAACGATTAAATACAAAGATCTTGTTAATAAAAATTATCTTTATAATAATATAATCAGCTTATCGTTCCTCCCCGCCGATAACGAGTCCTCTTTTCCGCTTCCAAGCGCAAAGACTGTATGCTGCTATCACGACCATCATTCTCCGGCAATTGAAAAAACATACAGAAAGATGGTTTCATATATAAAAAAGAACAGGCTAAAAGCCTGCTCTGATCTATATTCTATAAGTTTAATAAACTTGTATAACAAAGAAGAAACTCATTCTTACTTTAAATACTTATTTATCTGCGTAGAATAATATGTTTTCATGCTTTTGACGGAATTGAAGTTATGATCACTTCTGCATCACCTTCAATCTCGTACTTGCCGGTGTCTGCTTCAATAAATAATGAATCACCTTTCTTCATGGAAATCGTTTCTGTGCCTGTTGATACAGTGCAGTTTCCTGCGATAGAAAGAATGCTAACGAAGGACTCCTTTCCGGCGTTTCCATGATATACCGCCTCCTTTTTGACGGTGATTTTGTCAACACAAAAATACTCACATGTAGCCAAGTGTCCGCTATTAGAAACAGTATCTGTCGGTCGCTCAAGCTTTGTAACATCAAGCGCCTTTGAAATATGCAATTCCCTTGGCTTTCCGTCAGGCCCTAATCTTCCGTAATCATATACTCTATAAGTAACGTTTGAGTTTTGTTGTATTTCGGCAACCATAATTCCTTCACCGATTGCATGAAGCGTTCCGGGAGCTATAAAAATCACGTCTCCTTTTTTTACATACTTCTTATGCAAAACTTCTGTAAGAGTATTATCATTAATTCGTCGCTCAAATTCTTCTTTATCTATATTTTTTTCAAAACCTTGATACAAAAAAGCGCCCTCATCAGCCTCAAGCACATACCACATCTCTGTTTTTCCAAACTGCTTTTCATGCTTCAGGGCATACTCATCATCAGGATGTACTTGAATTGACAATGGCTTTTTTGCATCTATAAGCTTGATTAAAATAGGAAAATCATCGAATCTTTCGCAATTAGTTCCTAAAACAGCTTTATTTTCATTTATAAACTCCGAAAACAATCTACCTTTTTGAATATCACTTATTATCCTTGAGCTGCCGTCTTTGTGGCAAGAAAGAACCCATGCCTCTGCACATATTTCTCCGTCACACTCAATTCCATATTCATTAACCAGACGATTTCCACCCCAAATATAGTCTTTGCAAGCAGGTTTTAATTTATATATTCCCATTATGATATTCCTTTTTTATTCACTATAATAATCTTATCTTATGAATTATATACATATTTATTGATTTATGTCATTCCTTTTATAAGTAGATTATCTCTTTTTTTCGTGTTATACTACTTTCTCACATATATAAATAAAGAGGGAATACAATGAATAAAGAAAATAAAATGGGTATTATGCCGGTAAAAAAGCTTATTTTGTCTATGTCTTTGCCAATGATGATTTCAATGTTGGTACAAGCCTTATATAACGTTGTGGACAGTATCTTCGTATCAAATATAGTAGGTGAATCACTTACTGCCGGAGAAGATGCGCTTACAGCCGTAACTCTGGCTTTCCCCATGCAGAATCTTATGATCGCTTTAGGTTCAGGAACGGGAGTAGGTATAAATGCTCTTCTCTCGCGCTCTTTAGGTGAAAAAAAATTTGATAAAGCAGATTCTGCCGCAAATATGGGTGTTTTACTTACGTTTGTCAACTATCTCGTCTTTCTTATTATAGGCATCTTTTTTGCACCCGCTTTTATTCGTACCCAAACTATATCTGCAATAATATCTTCATACGGGGCAACTTATCTTCAGATAATTAGTTGCTGTTCTTTAGGTCTTTTTTTCCAAATGACCTTTGAACGTCTGCTTCAGTCTACCGGAAAAACTTTCTATAGCATGATTTCGCAGGCAACAGGTGCACTTATTAACATTATATTTGATCCACTTCTAATCTTTGGAATAGGACCTTTTCCCGCACTTGGAATTGCCGGTGCTGCGTATGCAACCATTTTAGGCCAGTTCATTGCTGCCATGATAGGTCTTTTATGCAATTTAAAATTTAATACAGAAATCCATCTTTCTATTAAAGATATCACCACTCCTGTTTTTTCCACAATTAAAGAAATCTTTTATGTCGGAATACCTTCAATACTTATGATGTCTATTGGTTCTGTGATGACTTACATGATCAATCTTATTTTAGGCATGTTTTCATCAACCGCCACAGCGGTCTTTGGTGTTTACTTTAAGCTTCAGAGTTTCTTCTTTATGCCTGTGTTTGGCTTAAACAACGGTCTTATTCCTGTTCTTGCATATAACTATGGTGCCAAATATAAGGAACGAATAAATCAAGCTCTTAGATTTGCTGTTGTTTTAGCTGTATCGATTATGCTTACCGGAACCCTTGTGTTTCAGATATTACCCGCTACACTACTCGGCTTTTTCAATTCATCTTCAGAAATGACAGCTATTGGTAAACCTGCGCTTAGAATAATAAGCCTTTCGTTTCCTATTGCAGGTCTTTGTATTGCTATGGGATCTGTTTTCCAGGCTTTTTCTAAAGGAACCTATTCTCTCGCCGTTTCTGTTGGCCGTCAGCTTGTTGTTCTCATCCCTGCTGCATGGTTATTGGCTCAAACAGGCAACCTCAATTTAGTTTGGTTTGCTTTCCCAATAGCAGAGATAGCTTCGCTCACCATATCTGTTATACTATTCAAAAAACTGTACAAAACCACCCTCGCCACGTTATAAAGACATTATTCATGCGGTTTTTCAGTATTGTGCACTAAAAAACACTACAAATTTTGGCGATTTTTCGAGTCAAAACTCTTGTAAGGCGCATAAAAACGTTGTAAAATCATGAATAGTAGTAAAAATACTCAATTTGAGGGAGGTATTATACCATGAATAAGACAGAACTTGTTGATGCTATTGCAAAAGAGACTGGTCTTTCTAAGAAGGATTCAGAGAAGGCTGTAAAGGCTTTCACAGATGCTGTTTCAAAAGAGCTTAAGAAAAAGGGCAAAGTTCAGCTCGTAGGCTTTGGTACTTTTGAGACTGCAAAGAGAGCAGCTAGAACAGGTAAGAATCCTCAGACTGGCGCTGCAATCAAGATTCCCGCTGCTACAGTTCCTAAGTTTAAAGCCGGCAAGGCTCTTAAGGATGCTGTTAACGGCAAGAAGAAATAATATCATCTGTATATAATAAAAGAACTGTAGAGAATATTCATTGTTCTCTTACAGTTCTTTTTTTGCTTTTTATTTTCTCTTTTTTAGTCTTTCTTCCAATGCCTTATGTGCTTCATAGATATCCATATTCTGTTCCATATCCTGCTCTATCAAGCTCCTGATATATTTTGTTGCTGACATATTTGCTGCTTTGGCCATATGTTCAACATAATCTCTATATCCTCTGATATCAAGAAGCAAAAACTTCTCTTTCTCATACCTGCTTGTTTTCTCCTGTTTCTCGCCTGTAATTGTCTTTTTTTCTTTTGTACCGGAGTTTTGTCTGAGAATCTCCTCTACCATCTCCCTAGGGCTGGGCTCTGTTTTGTTTTCTTTTATAACTTTTGTCTCATCAAGTGCTGTTTCCTTTTTAGGATCTATCACTTCAACAATTTCTTTTTCTGCATCTTTCTCTATTTCCTTATACTGAGGCTCCATCCTGCCGGCATTCTCTTCAATTGATTTTTGTTTCTCTTTATTCTCCGTTTCTTCTTTTATAGGAGTCATTCCTGCAAATAATCCCTTTCCGGTCTTATTTACACTCTTTTTTAAAAGATCTGCTTTACTTGCCATCACTTATCCTCCTCTAAAAATTCATCGATAAAATCATCATAGTCTCTTGCCGCAGATGAACCGCTTGCATATTCAAACAGATCCATTCTCATTGTCTGTGCTTCCTCTACTGATACATTTAACCTTATTCTTGACTTGTATACCTTCGTTCCTAGCAATTTAGCCTTTTCTTCTATATCTCCGATCCATATCTTGGAATTAGCTGTTTTTCTTACTTTAGTAACAAGTATTCCGTCTACCTTTAGTCTATCATTTGTATAATCATGTATCTGTCCGATGAATTTATAAAGTCTTGATAACCCTTGTAAGGAATAAGCCCCTGGTTCAAGTGGTATTATTACCTCATCCGCCAAGGTTAATATATTCATAAGAACTACTCCAAGTGCCGGGCTGCAATCAAAAACACAGAAATCATATTCTTTGTTTAGTTTCCCAAATGCTTTTTCCATTAACCTTTCACGGCCTATATTATTAAAAGTCATATCCGCCGATGCAAGGTCTATTCCCCCAACGATTAAGTCTAAATTTTCAGCAATGGGAATTATCGCCTTATTAATATCCTTTTTTGCTGATTTTTTGTCGACTTCTGATTCCATAACCTCAAATAGCTTTGCAGGAACATTCCTATAAAAGTATTCTTGTTGTTCTTCTGATAATCTTTCTATTTCCTCGGGATCCGGATCGATCTCATTTAAATCTATTCCGGCTGTCATTGATAAGTTTTCTTGAGGGTCAGCATCAACAACCAATACTTTATATCCTCTTTTCGCTAAGCCAACCGCCATCGCATAACTTGATGTCGTTTTTGCCACGCCACCTTTTTGATTACTAAAAGCTATAATTCGCATATCTCCTCCTGGTCGTTTATTCTATTGTCTTTTATATTTGTTATATATCATATATTTTTTATTTAATTATCTATAAGCACATTTTATTCATAATGTATATGTATTATATAACATTATTCTTTCTTTTCATATACTTATTTTAATATACTATTTTAGTCTATTACATCTATATGTCATATCCTATATTTTATTTATTTATGTTATCTTTGTTATATAACTTATACGTATTATTTATGTTATGCCTACTATTTAGTACTCTCATAAATACTTGTTTTATTACATAACGCATATATGTTATACATTCAATATAATTATTCAGTAATCTATTATACCGTACTAGTTAATAGCAATGTTTAGCACACTGTAGATAGGGAAAACATATTTTGATGGCAAATATAATATATATAGTATATATGTTATATATGTTTGTATTATTATATAAAAAGACAAAAATATAGATATGCAAATATGTTTTATATTATAGATATGTTATATAAGTTAAATGTATTGGATTATATATATACTGTGTATATGGAATATATATTAAATGAAATAAATGGTTTAAATAGATTAAAGATAATAGATATTGTAAATGTTATAGATATATGTTAAAGTATAAATGATATAGATATCAAAGATATAATGTATAATGAATATAATATCTATATATAAAAGACATAAGTGCGAGCAAAGCATCACAACCGGTAGAGTAAAGACATCTTTGATCTACATAAAAAAGCAAAAATAAAATAAGTCAAGATATAGAGCGATTTTAAGCAATAGTCATCAGGTTGCAATTTAAATGCCCGGCCAATAATAGTAAGCTAAAACGGCACCCAAAACCATATAAAGCAAATCACTATGATGCAATAATTAGAAATACGTAAAAACGCAGTGTTTACGACATTTTAAAACAATCAATACAAGATAATGAAAATAAAAAGCTAAATATTGCAAGTTCTCTTGCGCAAGCTAAATATTATAACAAAATAAAAAAATCCAAAAGAGAAGAAAAAATCAGAGGGATTATGCAATAGTAATTCTAGATTTAATAACACATGCAACCAAACCAGAAGAGGTAGCGTTTTGAAGAAAAAGCCGACCCAAATAGTCAATAATAGCGTAACGCTTGTTGCGTATTTATATTAAATTTTTTAAATATTTCAGATAACAAAATACAGTAACAAAATAGCATTAATAATAATGTT
>JAEEGL016369390.1_pt1 | contig 42265 bp, 33 predicted proteins | sample 9134231 | NCBI WGS metagenome assembly JAEEGL01 (sample SAMN16246548, study PRJNA631951) | gut metagenome | biome: gut microbiome; feature: rumen; material: fiber-attached | host: Bos | place: Iran: Karaj | collected 2018-10 | reverse complement strand
TCTTCATCTATATTATAAGATGCCTTATCATAAAATTTATCATATCCTAAATTTTGATGCATTCTGTTTCTGTTCCAAAAATCACCAGTATTAGCATGCATACTAAAGATATAATAACCCTTATTCTTAAGAAGTTGATAATAAGAGCGATAATCTCTATCAGCATAATTAATAAATACTGTACCTCCAGATACAGGAAGAAGTGATGTAGCAAAAGTAAATTCTGTATCACTACTAGTACCAAAACTAACTTGTGAATAAAAATTATCAAAATATATACCAGAATTAGCCATTTTATTAAGATTTGGAGTTACTTCTCTACCATTTATTTTTAATCCTATAACAGACCTTTGCATACTTTCAGCATGAACTGCTATTACATTTTTTCCCTTAAATAAGTCAGTATATTCATTTTTTTGTTTCGAAGATGCTCTGCCATCATAAAAATCATTTATTTCTTTATAAGCTTTATCTTTTCCAAATAAAGTAGCCATTTTAGGTTCAATACTCTTAACCATATCGTTTATTTGATAAAAATAAACACCAAACCTAGATACTAAATATTCTCTATTCCATTGACTATAAAGTCTACCATAATCTACAGTTTTTAAACTAGCTAAAAAGATAACTAATAAAATACCAACCCAAGTATAAATAGTTCTAAAAACTACATTTCTAGTAATTCTCTTAAAAGTTATGTCTTCATTATTTTTCTTCTTTAAAATAATATTATAAACAATAAGAGCAATAATAAGCCAAATGAATATAAAGAATTCAATATTAAGCATAGAACCTACTACATCAGCTCCACCAGTATCATGGTTTTGAAGAGCAAACGATAAGAAAGTAATTGAAATAAAAGAACTATAATAAAAATAATAAATAACATTTGCTATACATACAATAACACTAACAATAGATATAAGTATTAAGTATGCAAATCTATGTTTCTTTTTTACTAAAAAATATAAGGACACAAAAATCAAAGAGACTATAAGATCTGCAAGTATAGGTCTAAAAGCAAATGGCTTACCTATAGTAAATGATCTTAATAATACTCCATTTAAGATAGCACCTATTAAATATAATAAAACTATTTTGTTGTCTAAAAACAAACATTTAGTATTATTAAGCAGTTTAGTGCAAAAAAGTTTAATATTTTCTAAAGTAAGTGTTTCTCTTAAATTAATCTTTTTTGTTTTCTCCATTTGATTTTTCTTGTTTTTTTGAGACATTTTCTTTTTCATCAACACACATCCTTTGCCTATGAAAATCATCAACGTTCAAAGCCAAACCTATAACAAATAGATAGGCTAAAATATAAATCCATAAGAATAATATAAGTATATTTGCAAAATTACCATAAATTACATTATAAGAAGCAATTTTTGTTATATAAAACGCAAATGCATATGTTGCAAATATCCATCCTAGTGATGTAAATAGTGCCCCTCTTCTAGTAGTAGATTTATCAATTTTTCTCGAAGGAGCATATGTATATACCAATTTTATTATAAAATACATAATCAAAAATGATCCTATTCCTTTTATGATAGTATATAATAATTTATAATCTGTATAAATATCAGTATTAGTGGCAGTAGATATAAATTTAAATATAGAATCTCCAAAAAGTGGAATAAGTATTACAAATAATAAAAGTAATATAATTATAAGAGTCATCACTAACGATTTAAACTTAAGTTTTAAATAACTAGGTTGTTTTACTTCATAAAACATATTCGAAGCAATTATTATAGAAGACGGAGCATTAAGTCCAGCAATTATATATATTACAAAGACAAATGCTATACCACTCATATGAGTTCCTTCAGATAACGATGTAAGAATACTAGCAAAAACTGGAGGAAGCATATTATGAACAGTAGCATAAAAATTAAAACTCTTAGTAATATATGAAGCAATCATTGCGCTTATTGCAGCAATAGGTATAACTGACATAATAAAATAAAAGGCAAGTTGCCCAGGAAGCAGTTGCATCTCTGGGCTCTTTAATATTTCAACAAAATTACGTGCAAATTTTTTAGCATGTCCTTTTGCTTTTCTAGCTTTTTCTTGTACCATTATTTATAATTTTGCTCCTTGTCAGTACGCATCTCAATGCTTGCCTCATTAATAGCATCATCAATAGTCTTTATTTCATCTTCAATCATACTATATCCTATTGCAGCACCAAATCCATGTGGTAACTTTTCAAACTCACGAGAAAGTTTATTTATATATGTTTTAACTTGAGTATTATTGTAACCTATTAAATAAATTAAGAATTCATTACCATCAGTTCTAATAATTTCACTCTTTTCAAGTTGTGTACTGATAAGTATAGCAGCAGCTTTTTTAATCAATAAGTCCCCTTCTTCTTGGCCATAATTATCATTTATATATTTAAGATTATTTAAGTCTGCAATAATAATTGTTCTAGGAGTAATCTTTTGTTCGTCCCATTCATCAATATTAGCATTAAGATAATTTCTATTTTTTAATGATGTAAGCATATCGCTATATTTCAAAACATCTTCTTTACGTAATAATTTAAGATTCTTTCTAGCTTTAGAAAATGCCAAAAGTGCAAAGAATACAATTATTGGAATAATAATAATAGCTACAATCATTAGATACATATTAACAAAACCACCTCTGTGTTCACTAACAGAAACAAGTTTGTTAAGTGTTTGTACTTTAATATCACTACCATCAGTATACATAAGCATAAAGTTAATGAAATCATACATAACTTTTTCATTGTTTTTAATATAGAACTTATAATCTGCTGTATAATCATCTTTTAAAAGAACATAATAATCATTAAACTTATTTTGTTTTACATAATAATAGTAATCAATTTCATCAAGTACAAGTATTGCATCATCAGGTATACTACTATTAACATTTTTAATAGTTTGTATAGAAGATTGATAATTATCTTTTAAATAATTAATCAAATAATTATTATTAGTAGTATATAATTTTCTATTTTGAAGACCTTCTTTCGAAGAGATCCTATAATTAGTTTTACTAATAGCAACCATCTGAGGGCTAAAACTACTAACAGTATATAATCCTTGTTCATTTTTATAATTGAAATCTATAAAAGCAACATCAACATTACCACTTTTAATAGCGCTACTAAGTTCTTCTTTTGAAGAAAATTCTTTATAATTTAAATCTATATCAGCCATATTAGATAATAGATTTATATATTCACCAGCAAAACCATATAACTTCTTTCCACTAAGTATATTATAAGTACTATCCTTAATATAACCATATGTATAAACTTTACTTGATAAAGAAGTTGTATCAAGATCAGTAGCAGATGTATTATTCAAATAAAAATTCATAAATGCTTTTTCATAACTATTAATATATTTTTGACTTTTAAATGAATTTAAATACTTAATCATAATTCTAGATAAACGTCCACCCTCAGTACGTAAGACTATCTTATTAGATAAGTTATTAAAACTATAATTTATATATGCATCTTGTCCAACAACTTGTTTTAAAGCATAGTATCTAGGTAATATAGCATATTTAATTCTATTTGCTTTTAAATCTGCTAGAAGTTTTTCTAATGTATTATATTCAATATAATCATAACTGATATTAACACTATTAGAAACAATTGACTTATCACCTTTCATAATACCTATTTTTTGATTATATAATCCATTTAAACTATTTAAATAACCTTGTTGCATACCAATAAGTACATAATTATCCTCTGCAAAAAGAATATCATCTTTAAGTATTTTATCTTCATTAGATAAAACTACAAGAGAAAGTCCATCTAGATTTTCTGATTTAACTTTATAATTATAAGACTTTTTATTAAATTTAAGTCCAGTATCTTTTTCAATTCTAGATAAATAATCAAATACAACACCAGAACCATTATCCGCTAAAATAGATAAATTATTAGGAACATTAACATCTATTAATGTCTTCTTATTCCTCATTATCCATTGCTTTTCAAGTATTGTAAGATTAGTTTCATCATCTTCAGCAGTTAAAAAGAAATAAATACCAACACCTATTACTGCTACTAAAATAGCAACAATACAAAACTTTAGATATTTAAATCTATTTGCTTTCGATATAGTTTTCTTTTTATTCTTTGTCTTTGTCTTTTTCTTATTTTTCATAGTTTACTCCCTAAAATGCAAATCCCTTATCACTAGAATTCTTATATCCTATCATAGGAAATCCTTTAGCATCTTTATTTTCATTTTTTATAAACAATTGAATATCATAAAATTTAAGTTGTTTTTCAGGAGTTGCTTTTAAAACAACTTCTCCTAAACCTTTAGCATCTTTATCAGAAGTTTCTTTTTTAACTTCGACAATAACATTAATTATTCTGCCTTCAATACTAATAGAAACATCTTTAACAAAACTCTTTTTCTTAACTTCTTCTATTATTTTATTTTCTTCAGTAGAAGTGATTTCAGCATTGTTTTCTTTTATATCATCTAATCTATTTCCATATTTTTCATTTCCACTTTTTGGCATAACAATACTAAATACTATCGCACCAAGCACAAATAAACCTAAAAATATAAAAAACAAAACTAAAGTATATTTATTATTTTTTAATTCCTTTAAAAATTTCACAAGAATCAACTCCTATCATAATTTCATATTAATTATACATTATTATGGTTAAATAATCAATTTATTTATTCAAAAGTTTAGTTAAGATATCCATAGCTTTTTTTGGATTAATCTTACCACCAGATTCCTTCATACACATGCCCATTAAGAATTTAATAGCATGATCTTTACCATTTTTATAATCATTAACAGAGTCTGGATATCTATCAATTACACCCTTAACAATAGCCTCAATTTCTTCAAGATTGTCAGATTGTTTATATGAATCTATATCTAAAACATCAGCTTCCATAATAGAAACAAGTAAATCTTTAAATATTTTCGAAGATATCTCATCATTAGAAAGAGCATTAACAACTAAAACAAATCTATCTTTAGAAAGTCTTGTATCAAAAATACTAACTCTCTTTTTATTTAAATATGAAGAAATATCACCAAGTAAAATATTACTAGCTATAGAAAAATTAATATCAGTATCTAAGAACATATTTAAATAATCAGATAATTCCTTATTAGCAATTAATTTATTTATATTAATTGAAGATACTCCTCTTTTACTATATTCATCTTTTCTTTCTATTGGTAACATAACAAGATCTCTTTTAACTAAATCAATATCTTCATCGTCTAAATAAACATATGGAATATCAGGTTCTGGAAAATAACGATAATCATTATTAGTATCTTTCTTTCTCATAAATACTGTCTTATTAGTACTAGAATCAAATTTTCTAGTTTCAAAAACTAATTCTTCACCTTTTTCCAAAAGTTCAATTTTTCTTTTTATTTCATAATCAATAGCATCACCAATATTAGAAATAGAACCTATATTTTTTATTTCAGAACGAACTCCTAAAGTATCATCTTTAGAAACAGAAATATTAACATCAAAACGCATAGATCCTTCTTCTATTTTACAATCTGAAACCCCAAGATAAAACATTGTTTCACGAAGACGTTCAGCATAATCCATAGCTTCTTCTTTAGAATGCATATCAGCACATGAAACAATTTCTATTAAAGGAACTCCACATCTATTATAATTAAGAAGTGTTTTTTCATTATGATGTAAGCATTTACAAGTGTCTTCTTCTATATGAATATCAGATATACCAACTTTTTTACCATCAGATAAAACTAAATAACCATCACGACCTATTGGAGTTCTAAATTGAGTAATTTGATATCCTTTAGGTAAATCAGCATAATAATAGTTTTTACGATCAAAATGCATCTTTCTAGAAATATTCATATTAAGTCCTAAACATGCAAGAATAGCTTTATTAAGAACTCCTCTATTAAAAGTTGGTAAAACACCAGGATATGCAAAATCTATCTCATTTATATTAGTATTAGCAACATCACTATAATTATTTTTAGAAAGTGAAAATACTTTTGCATTAGTATTAAGTTCAAGGTGAACTTCAATACCAATTGTAGGTTTATAATTATTCATTATTATCACCTCCTGGAACTAAATCTAAAGAAAGTTCTTTTTCAACAAATGAAGCAAGCTTATACATAACAGCTTCTTCCCATTTATTACCGATTATTTGCATTCCTATAGGTAAATGTTCTTTAGAAAAACCAATTGGAACACTCATGCCAGGAAGTCCTGCCATATTAACTGGAATAGTTAAAACATCATCTACAAAAGATCTGTTTGGATCTTGAAGAAATTCTCCTATTTCATAAGGTAAACATGTTGTTGTAGGTCCTATTACTAAATCATATTTTTTAAATATTTTTTCAAATGAATCAGCAATAGCTTTTCTAATTCTAAGAGCTTTATCATAGTATTCAGATACATTTTTACCAGAAAGCATAAATGAACCAACCATAATACGACGTTTAACTTCATCTCCAAAGCCTTCACTACGAGTTTTCTTATATAATTCGTCAATATTCTTATATGAACTTGCTCTATATCCATATTTAATTCCATCAAATCTAGCAAGATTAGAACTAGCTTCCCCAAGAGCAATAATTTGATATAAAGGAACAGCATAATCTAAATAAGGAATATCAACTACATCAACAGTAACACCATTATCCTCAAGTAGTTTTTTGACTGATTTTACTTTATCAAGAACTTGTTTATCAATAACATCACTTATATAAAACTTAGGTATAGCAACTTTCATACCAGCAACAGATTCACCAATTAGACGAGTAAAATCTTCTTCTTTACCGATATGAGTAAGATCTCTTATGTCTTTTTTACAAAGAATATTTAACAAACAAGCATTTGAATATACATCACATGCCATAGGTCCAATTTGATCTAAAGACGAAGCAAAAGCAATAAGACCATAACGAGAAACCCTTCCATAAGTAGGTTTAATTCCCACAATACCACAAAAAGATGATGGTTGTCTTATTGATCCTCCAGTATCAGATCCAAGTGCAAATGGAACAATTCTAGATGATACAGCAGAAGCAGATCCGCCAGAAGAACCACCTGATACTAAAGAATTATTCCAAGGATTACGTACAGGCCCAAAATAACTAGTTTGATTAGATGAACCCATAGCAAATTCATCCATATTAGTTTTACCTACAATAATCATATCTTTTTCATTAATTAAATCAACAATATGAGCATCATAAACAGACATAAAATTCTCTAACATTTTAGAACCTGCAGTAGTTCTCATATTTTTAGTAACCATATTGTCTTTTAATGCTATAGGAAGACCCCATAATATATTATCAGAATCTGGTTCTCCCAAAGATTTAGCTCTTTCAAGAGCACTAAATTTATCTGCAGTAATAAAACAATTTAATTTATCAGATTCAATCTTATCAAAAACTTCATTCACTAAATCAACAGGAGTTATTTCTTTTTTAACAAGCATATCATGAAGTTCTATAATACTTTTACTTAAATAATTACTCATCAAAAACACCTGCCACTTCTACAAAATTTTCTAGTTTTTCAGGTGCATTATCTACTAATCTATTTGGATTTTCAAAAGTAGTATAATCATCATCAAACATATCACTTTCAATATCCAAAGGACTAAATATTCCTTCAGAAACTTTTACATCTATTTCATTAACTTTATCTATTTCATTAAATAATTCTTTTAATTGATAAGAAAATCTTTCAATATCATCTTCACTAAGTTCAAGTTTTCCTAAATCAGCAACGTGTAATACTTCTTCTTTTGTTAATTTATCCATAAACACTTCCCTTTCTCAATTTATAATTATACCAAAAAAAAGAAGAAATTTAAACTAAAAGAGTGCAAAATAAAAAACTAGTTAAAACTAGTTTTTATTTATATACTTTTACAGTTGTACCGGTAGGCACATTATTATATATCCATTTCGCAGTATTATATGGAAGATTTATACATCCATGAGAACCATTATATGTATATATACTTCCTCCAAATCTACTTCTCCAAGTTGCATCATGTAAACCAATATCAGCATATATAGGCATCCAGAAATTAACATAACTTCTATAATCTGCTCCTACTAAATAAACACCACGAGCTTTACTACGAATTTTAAATGTTCCTGTAGGAGTATTATGAATACCTCTTGTACCAGTTACAACATCTGCTGAATGCTTTAACACTCCATTCTTATAATACCATATCTTTTGTTTAGAAATAGATACTTCAACTACTGTTCCCTTAGTAGGAACAAATTTAGCTATATAATTAAATCCGTTATTATTAACTATAGTAAGATTAGCATTTTTTGATACTCTTTTTCCATTTTGATACCAACCATCAAATCTATAATTACTATTAGGTTTAGCTTTTATCACATGTATATGTTTTCTTCCAGACATACTATATTTAGCAGTAACAGAACCACTTCCTGATGATCTAATAAGAGCCCTTTTCGTTCCATTATATGGATATTCTACATATGTCGCAGGATTATTTAAGCAATTAAATGAAGTTAGTTTTTTAGTACCACGAATAGCTACATAATTAAGATTGTTATTAAATACATTAACTGTTTTTAGATTTGTATCTCCAAAAAACACAGCCTTTGTTAATTTATTATTATTAAGAGCAAAAGATTCAAGTTTTGTAAAATAACTAAATATAGCTTGACCAGTTATATTTTTATTATTAGGCCAGTGAATATTCGTAACATGACCATTAACAACCTTAGAATCATAATCACGAACTCCAAACCAAGTACTAGAGTCATTAGGATCATATATATCCATCATTTTTGAACCATTACCATTATAATTTAAGAATTCTACAATACGATTTTTTTCATAATTATCAGTTATATTTTTATAAGTAGCAAGTCCTGGATATGCTTTAAAAGCAAGATGAGTTTTAGAAAGTTCCATAACTGTAGGATCAAAATTTTCATAAATAGACAAACTATTACCGGTTTGATAATTATTTGTACTAGCATAATAAAAATTAGTACAATCAGCCATTGGATCAAGCATAATCCATTTATCATTAACATATGCTTCTACCCAAACATGATTTATTTCATTATCTGAAGGACTTACATTCCAAACTCCTAAAGAATTCATATCATTAGTATAAAAACCTTGAACAACACGAGCAGGAATTCCTTGGGATCTAATTAATGCTACAGCTAAAGCAGCATAACCATTATCTCTAGCAAATGGTCTAATACTTCCTTCATATCCTTCAACAATTATCGTATAAGGATTATCATATTTTTTATTAAAACTAATACCGGATGCACCTTTATATCTAAAAATATTGTTACTAATCCATGAATGAATCGCTTCTAGTTTTTGATAATCATCCATATTAGATCCAGCACTTTGAAAAACGACATTATATGCAAAATGTTCTATCTTTTTTTGTTGTGCCTTATTAAAACCCACATTATTTACCTCAGGCATATCACGCAAATATTTATCGGATAGAACTAGTCTTTTGGCATAATCTAGTTTATTTGATCCAGTAAGATATTTGTTATTTTGATTTACTCTAGAATTTAAACTGTCATATGAAGTAGCATAAACATTAGAAGCAAAACAAAAACTAAAAACTAAAAATATAAACGTAAATATGTTAAATACTTTTACTTTCATAAATTCACAACCTTATTATACTCTAAACTAATAATAACTAAAATACAAAAAGTTGTCAATTAATGTGACAAAAAAATAGAGTGTTTGACACTCTATTTAAAATAATAATTGTATTTTTTTTCATGACCAATAGTAGTACTATCTCCATGACCAGGATATAATACTATATTATTATCGTATTTTTTAAACATTTCTAAAGAAGCAATCATATCTTGATAATTACCACCAGGAAGATCTACTCTTCCTATTCCTCCTTTAAAAATGAAATCTCCTACAAAAATCATATCATAATCTTTAAAATAAAAGGATAAACAAGTATTAGAATGACCTGGAGTATAAATAACATTAAAACTAAAAGGCCCTATTCTCTTTTTACCTTCGAATAAATTTTTAAAGTCATATATTGGTATTTTATATAAATTACTAAGACTTTCTGCATACATAGTATGATCAAAATGATTATGAGTAAGAAGTATTGCAATAGGCACAACTTTAAGTTTTTTTATTTTTTTGATAATTGCATCCTCTTCATCACCAGGATCAATAATTAAACACTTATCATCTTCATATAAAATATAACAATTAGTCTCGAGTGGTCCTACTACTAATTTAAGAATTTTCATTTTTTAATCCTTCTTTATAAGCATCTATAAGCCAAGTTGGATCTTTACATCCCATAAAAGGAATAACTGAGTTTTTATACTTATATAATTTACTTATTTCTTCAGCTGAAATATGTTCAGCATCAGGTATTTCATTAATAATTAAATCAGATGTAACACCAGGATAATCCTCAAATTTTTCACGAGCTGGTTCTATATCTGTAACAAATACTTTATCAGCAGTTTTTAATACTTCTGCAAATTCTTTATAAAATGCTTCAGTTCTAGATATTGTATAAGGTATTAAAACAGGTACCAATAATTTATCAGGATATTTTTGTCTCGCAGTTTTTAAAACAGTAGCAACTTCATTAGGATGATGAGCATAATCATCTACAAGCACTACATCTCCAATATGTTCTTCACTAAATCTTCTTTTAGCACCTTTAAATTCATTTAAATATTTCGTAATATCATCTTTAGAAATACCCATAATATGTGCAAGATAAATACAAGCAATTGCATTGAGTATCATATGTTCACCATAGATATTAACATTAAAATTACCAAATAATTCTCCATCTATATAAAGATCAAAATTACTACCATCTTCTCTTAATTCTTTTATTTCACCACGAACATCATTATCTCCATTAAAACCATAATAAACTATCTTATCAGATTTTAACTTTCTAACATTCTCATTATCCCCACAAGCAAGAACTTTTTCTTTAGTATTATCACAAAATTGTTGAAAAGCTGAAATAACATCATCTATATCTTTATAATAATCTACATGATCTAAAAAGATATTAGTTATCACACCATATTTAGGACTATAGTTTAAAAAATGTCTACGAAATTCACAAGATTCTACTACAAAATTATTAGATTTCTCATTAATATATCCAGTACCATCACCAATTAAATAATTAGTACCAATAGTACTTTCAAGTATATGAGAAAGCATTGCAGTAGTAGTAGTTTTACCATGAGTACCACTTATACAAATAGTATCATATTTACGAGTAAGCTTACCTATCATTTCATAATATTCATACATTTCAAGGCCTAATTCCTTTGCCTTTTTTATAGCATAATGATCTTTAGAAAGTGCTCCAGTATAAACAAATATCATACCTTTTTCTAAAGCATCCGCATTTTTATAAACAGGAATATTTCTCTTTTCAAGTTCTTCCATTGTAAAAGAATACGTTTTAGCATCGTCACATCCAATTACTTCATTTCCAGAATCATGAAGCATAGAAGCAAGAGAAGCCATACCAGATCCGAGAATTCCTGCAAAAAAGTATTTCATTTTATCACTCCTAACAATTTAATTATATATTTTTTACATATAAAATACAAGTAATCAAAAAGAAAAGCTTATCACTTTTCTAAAAAGCTTATAGCATCATCAAATGTTTCAACAGATACAAGTTTAAATTTATAATTCTCTTTATCATAGAATTTTTTAGCTTCATCATAATTTCCTTTAGGAATAAAAACTATATCTGCTTTTACACTTTTAGCAGCTCTTAATTTATCTTTAATTCCTCCAATTTCGCCAACTTTACCAGTAGTATCAATAGTACCAGTTCCTACAACTTTCTTACCATGAGTTATATCTTTAGGAATAAGTTTATCATAAATAGCAAGAGTCAGCATAAGCCCACCAGAAGGGCCTGCCTCTTTACCCTTAAATTTAAAATTAACTTTAGGCTTTGTTTTATATTTTATTTCATTTGAAATAACAATTCCTAGTTTTTTCTCACCATCTACATCTATATACTTGCTAGAAACAGCAACTTTTTTCCCATCACGCATTACAGTAATCTTAATACTACCTTTATCAGCAAAATCTGCAATGCTTTTAGTAATAGTATCATAAGAACTGATTTTTTCACCATTAATTAAAAGTATCTCATCACCAACTTTTAAATTAGATTTAGTATTTTTATCAGCATAAATAATTATATATTTAGATTTTGCTATTTTTACTTCTTTACCAGCTTTCTCATAAGCTACTTTTGTAGCTGCATCAAGTGAAGAAGTAAAATAAAGTTTTTCCCTATAATCATAAGAAGAAACATCCTCTTCCTCAATAGTAACATCTTTTATTTTTTCTCTACCAAAATTAGGAGAAATATAACTTATTAAATAAGTCGCTACAACAGCTTTAGTTTCTCTTACGTATAATGCTCCGAAATAACCATTTTCTCCTTCTTTATTAATTTCTATTTTATTATTAAGAGGTATCGCTCCTCCACCAAGTCTAACATAATAAGGAAGTGGTATAACACATATTATTGCAATAATAATAGGCAAAAAAAACGAAATTACTTCCTTTGGACTTTTAAATAAAGCAATAACACTTTTTATATAACTATCTTCTTTTTTCTTTTTTTTATCATCTACCATAAAATCTCTCCAATATAATTATAACAAGAAAAATACAATTATGAAAAAAAATTTTGTTTTTTTAGTGATAATTATACATACAAAAAAGAAAGATAGACATCTATCTTTCTTTTTATAACAATTATTGTTTTACAAGTGGATATATTACTTTAAATCCATAATTAGTATCATTGCCAGTTTTATATATAGGAAAATCTATAACAACTGAGTTTTGCGAAACAGAGTTTCCTTCAATATCATCATTAGCACTACCAGAACCAAAAGATATTGTATAAGCATCATTATCCATATATACATATGATAAATTAGGAATTTGCTCATAAACATTTTGATATTTACTACCTTGAGCATTCTTTTTGTAGTAATAATAATTTATACCTAACCCATATTTAGATTTATCAAGAGGTGCTTCAGTAGTAGTAGAAGTAGCTCCTCCTTCCCCACCTGCATCAGCCACTGCATCAGTACTACCACTAGGAACATTTATAGCAACTGCCATATACTTAATAGGTTCTTTTGAATCATTAGTACGATATGCTCCTATAAGGCAAGGATAAATTCTACGGCACATTTCTGTAAAAGTTACTTTAGTTGATGTATCAATACAATAACTTTCTGCATAAGCAGGTGTTTCTCCAGGCCTTTTAACACAACTTTTAACAGTGTGGCAATCATTAATATCATTGTCATTACAATAAAGTTCAATTTTATTTAAACTATTGATAATAGAAGTTTCACCTTCGGCGGGTGTACCAAAAACAGATTCACAACTAGTCGCATCACTAGACGCACATGTAACAGAATCAGGGCCATCTTTTATGAAAACCATAAATGGTTTATTTCTTACAAAATCATAATTTAAGATGTTAGAATAATAACTTGAATAATCAATATAACTTTTAATTATTTGCTTATCATCCATATCAAGTTTAATATCGAGAATTAAATTAAACATACCCACTACTACTATCATAAGAAGAGAAAATGTAATAATCAATTCAACTAAAGTCATACCTTTATTATTAAATTCTTTTTTCATATTACACCTCCTTAATTATCAATATCTGGTATATATGAAATATACACTGAAACTCTACGTGAATTTGTACATACATACGTCAAAATATCTTCATCAAGACTACCATCATCAACTTCATCAGGATCAGTTCCTGGTTCAGGAGCAGTACCTGCACAACTTTCCCAATTTGGAATTTCACTTAACCAAACAGATTTAAGCTTAGTTTGCCCATTTATATTAATATAATCATCTTGTAAAGAACAAGAGGCATCAGAATCTTTTTGAATAATATACCATTGTGATAAAAAGACCACATCATTATTAGTTGGTAATTGACTTTCATCATCTAAATTACCAAATCCATTATTCGCAGCTACATAAGATTGTAATCTCTCATAATAATTAGCCCAAGCTGATTTTTCATTAATTGAATCTGACCAACTCGTACCATTGATATTGTTAGTAATTAATGGATTTAATTTATTTAGAAATTGAGACTTTTTAATTTTATAAACCCTGCTTTCATCAGTGCCTACTTCTTGCATTGAAATTTGAATCACCTCATTAAGTTCTCCAGGATTTTGTCTATTCCATTTTAACCATTTATAACCATCTGTATCAATTGGAGGTAAAGCCCTGTATTTTGAGACATATTCATAAAGATCTAAATAATTAGCTCTCCAAACTACATTAGGATAATCTTGGTTATTTTCATCTTTTGCTATGTCAAAAGTACACCCTTCATTTCTAGATTCTCCAAAAAGTACTCTACACCATCCATCAACATATTTTCGTGCTTCTTGATTGTTTGGAGCATTTTTCATATCAATAGCACCCTTTTCTGAAACAGTAATCATACCTATTAAAGAGCCAAAACCAGCATAATTATATGACTCTCCAAAAATTTTATTACCCAAACCAAGAGTAGAACCATCTGGAGCAGTAGTAGTAAAATCAACAGTATATTTACCATTTTCTGTAGTTACTTTAATCAACTTATCAGAGAAATTAAAACTTGCATAATCAGAAAGACTCATACCAGCTTCTCCATTTTCTTTATCTGATTTAACAAAATTAGTACCAAACGCTTCATTACCTATTCTTTTAAGCTGTGAAGGTTGTGAAGTAGCAGGGGTAGCTCCTTTTATATTTTCTATAATTACATCATCCATATATAAACAATTAAATGCGCGAGCTCCAATAGTTTCAAGATTACTCGGAATATCAAGTATTCTAGCAGTAATTTCTCCTTCTCCAAAAGTATGTGTTTTATTAATTGTACATCGTCCACTAACTTGTCCGCCACCTTCTGAATTTGCAGAAATATTAAAAGCATCTTGTCCAATATGCATCAATTGGCTTTTTTTAGCATCCTCTGTACTTTCAACACCAGAGCCATCAAAATATAGATGTTTAATCTTATTACTAGCAAAAGCACGATTTCCTATTGTTTGAACAGTATATGGTATATTAATATCTAAATCTGGAATTTCACCTGAACTATAGTCACTAATATTAGCATAAAATGCTTCTTCACCTATCTTTTTTAAATGAGTTTGAGGATCTTCATCAGACTCTTCCTCAGAAATTACCTCACCAGCACCACTACCAGTTTCTGGTGGCGTTTCAGAAATGAAACTAATATCTTTAATTTTTAAACCTTTAAAAGCATAAGCCCCTATCTCAGAAGTAACCAATGGAATATCAATATCTAATGAAGCACTTACATTACCTTGCACCATAGACTCGGGAATAACAATTTTTTGTGGTAGTGGATTACCTAAACTATCTACTATTGAATTTGCAAGTTGATTACCTACAATATTTCCGTTTGTTTTATTGGGCATTTTATTAATCAAAAATTCTATATTAGTTAAAGTCTTATTATTTTTAAATACTCCTTTTCCAAGAGACACATCACTAATAGGAACAGATAATGAAGTAAGCCGGTTATTTGCAAAAGCTTCTTCACCAACATAGAATAAACCTTTTGTACTATCTTCTGAAAACTCAATTTCTTCAATATAATTATTAGCAAAAGCTCTAGAACCAATAAATTTAACACTTGGAGACAAACTAATTCCTGTAATTTTTCCCCTTTCAAAGACTCCCTTAGATCTTTCAGTGTCTTCAGCGTTAACAATGCCTACAATTGGTAAAGCAAGTGTTGTTCCATTAATAAATTCACCTGAGATAGATTGATCACCGATAACAATTTCTGGATCATTACAATTAACACCAACAACATTAGATCTAAATTTTTTTATGAGCCAGCCTTTTCCTAATTTATAATTTGTATAGACCCCATCACTATTTTTTACTGAATAATATTTATTATTATCAATATTTGTAGTATCTTGAGCTCCGTTAAGTCCTGTAGTAGGCTCTAATTCAAAACACCTTACATCTGTAGGAGGATCACTAGCTAATTGCATAGTAGCATATCCATAAGTTCCAGTTTTAATAATAATACGATATGGATCAGCCACACCACCGGTAGCATATCTTGATTTTGAATAACTAGGTAAATAATTTATATAATAATATAGTTGATTTGTACCCTCTGTTATACTACCACTATGCTTCTTATAAAACTTTTTTAAATATCTTGTCCCAGAATCATTACCATTAAGAACATATTTACTAATAATTATTTCTTTTATATTATATCCACGAATCAAATCCATTACATCTAATAAAGTAGAAGATTCATTTACTTCATCATCAGAGTTTTCTTCTTCATCATCCCCAGTAGAAGCAGCAGTACCTTCATTTTTTTGTGGTAAAACATCCACCCTAGGATCTACTGTTTCATATTTACCTTCGCCATTTAAAACTTTTTTAGTATCATTATAAACTACAAAATAACCATAATCTTCTATGGCCTTATCTATAACTGTCTTACCTTTACCTTCACCGACATTAGACTCAGCTATAGCATCCATATATATTTTTCTTAATTGGAAGGCTGCATACTCTGCAGTAACATTATTATAAGTCATTCTATTTTCATATTCACCAACCAATGGTAAAAAGTTTGCAAAAAGAACTGAAAACAATAAAACTATTATCAAAGAAACAGTCAAAAGTTCAGCCATAGCAAAGCCGTCTATAGATTTAATAATTTTTTTCATAAATTATTCCCCTTCCACTTGCCTATTTTCAAAAACTATTATATAATAAATTAAGAATAAATTCTAGTCTTTTACGAAATAAAATGAAAAAAAGGGGAAATTAATTATGATGAGAGAATTTAATTTTACAACCACACCTATTGTTAATATAGTTAATGACATAATAATTGATTCAGTAGTAAAGAATGCCAGTGATATCCATTTCGACCCTGCTGAAAAGTTTTTAAAAATCCGTATTAGAATTGATGGTGAGTTAAGAGACTATGCTATTATTGATAATAAGTATAAAAGAAATTTAACTACCAGAGTAAAGCTTTTAGCGGGAATGAACATTACAGAATCACGTCTTCCTCAAGATGGTGCTATTAAGAGTGTTATCGAAGGAAAAGATCTTGATCTCCGTGTTTCTGCCCTACCTACTAGTTTCGGAGAAAAAATAGTTATCCGTATCTTGGACTACTCAATGAGTTTACAAGGTATTGAAACTTTAGGCTTTACCGAAGAAAACTATAAGATAATAATGGAAATGATATCAAGTCCCAATGGAATTATTCTTATAACTGGTGCTACTGGTTCTGGTAAATCTACTACAGTTTACTCAATGCTTCAAAGACTAAATAAAGAAGAAACTAACATAATCACTGTAGAAGACCCCGTAGAAATGAGTATCGAAGGACTTAACCAAGTTCAAGTTAACTCAGAAATAGGACTAGACTTTGCTGCAGTACTTCGTTCAATCTTACGTCAAGATCCGAACGTAATACTAATCGGAGAAATTCGTGATAGCGAAACCGCAAAAATAGCAGTTCGTGCATCAATCACTGGACACTTAGTTCTATCAACACTACATACAAATAACTCATTAACAACAATCGAAAGACTTGTTGATATGGACGTTGAAAGATACTTGCTTTCATCTTCATTAAAAGGAATCATATCTCAAACACTTGCTAAAAAACTTTGTCCACATTGTAGAGTAGCAAGACCTGCTAATGAAACAGAAAAAACATTATTCAAAAAAGTTCTTGGAACTGATATACAAACAATATATGAAGCTGGCAGATGTGAACATTGTCATAATGGTTATACTGGACGTATTGCTCTTCAAGAAGTATTATTAATAAATGATGATATCAGAGATGCTATTAATAAAAATGTTGAACGTGATGATTTAAGACACATGATTTATAAAAAAGGTGTTAAAACATTACTACAAGATGGATTAATAAAAGTTATGCAAGGTATAACTGATTTAAAAGAAGTATTCCGTTTAGTAGATTATGATGAATATGATAATATATCTGAAGAAGCTCTTGAAGATAAAAAAGAAGAATCAGAAATGGATAAATTAATGCATACATTACAAGAGACAGAATTAAATAAAAATAATAATACTGCAAAACCAAACGTATTAGCAGTACCAAATAATGCTAATCCTCAAATGAATAATCAAATAATGCAAACACCTGCTGCAAAACCAGCGGCTGCTCCTAATATGTTTGATGATAATGTATTCAATAATATGAAAAATGCAAACGCTGCTCCAGGAACTCCTCAAAATTATACAAATAATTTAGTTAATCAAATAAATACTAATATGCCTGGACAACCAGCTGCTGCAGCTAATCCAGTACAAATACCTAATGCTGCTCCAGTACAACAAGCGCCTGCACAACCAGCTCAACCAGCACAACAAACAATACAAATACCTGGAATGCCAAGTTAATATTAAAAAACAAGCTTATAGCTTGTTTTTTTATAACTTCAAAGGATTAAAATCTATTTCAAGTTTTATATCTTTATCATTAAAAAATCTTTCTTCAAGAATATATAAATATTTTCTAATATTATTAATATCACGATACTTTATTATTATTTGGAATCTATATTTATTATTAATTTTAAAAACGTTCGCAGTACTAGGACCTAAGATAGTTTCATTTTTTATTTTATCTTTTAAATAATCTCCTATTTTATAACTTATTTTACTAACTTTGTCATAATCTTTAGAAATAATTCTAATTAAAACAATATAACAAAATGGAGGATAATTTAGCTTTTTACGAATAGCAAGTTCTTCATTATAAAAACTTATATAATCATTTAAAGCACTATATTTTATAGCATAATGATTTGGATTAAATGTTTGAATAAGAACCTTACCTTTTTTCTTACCACGTCCACTTCTACCTGATACTTGATTTAAAAGATCAAATGTTACTTCACTACTTCTGAAATCTGGAAAATTAAGACTTATATCAGCATTAATTACTCCAACTAATGTAACATTTTCAAAATCAAGACCTTTTGCAATCATTTGAGTACCCAATAAAATATTATATTCTCCTTTAGCAAAAGACTTAATAATAGCTTCATGAGCATTCTTTCTAGAAGTTGTATCAATATCCATTCTAACTATCTTAGAATTAGGAACAAGTTTTTTTAATTCTTCTTCTACTTTTTCAGTACCAAGACCAAATTCTTTATAATATGCTCCGCATTTAATACATTCTTTTTCTTTTTTCCTAGCATATCCACAGTAATGACACCTAAGCATATTGGAAGTTTTATGATAAGTCATAGTTATATCACAATGAGGACATTTTTCAGTATAACCACAGTTATTGCAAGTAACCATTGAAGAATAACCTCTTTTATTAAGAAAAAGTATCACTTGTTCCCCACTATCAATAACTTTTTTAACAGAATCTATTAAAACAGATGAAAAATAATCATTTGTTTTTTTAAATTCCTCATTCATATCAATAATTTCTATATATGGATTCATACCATTATATCTTTTATCTAAAGTAAGTAATGTATATGTACCATTTAAAGCTCTAGAATAGCTTTCCATAGAAGGAGTAGCGCTTCCAAGAACCAAAGGACAATTATGATAAGAACTTCTCCATTTTGCAATATCTATAGCACTATATCTTGGAGTACTTTCTTGCTTATAACTAGAAGAGTGCTCTTCATCAATAATTATTATTCCTATATTATCTAAAGGTGCAAAAATAGCACTACGAGCGCCTACAACAATAGAAGCTTTACCTTCATTTATTTTTCTCCATTCATCATATTTTTCACTATCAGATAACTTGCTATGAAGTACTGCAATAGAGTCAAAATAAGAAGTAAATCTAGAAACTATCTGAGGCGTTAAAGAAATTTCAGGAACTAGAAATAATGCTTTTTTCCCAGAAGCAATAACTTTATCAATAAGCTTCATATATATATTGGTTTTACCAGAACCAGTAACACCATGTATCAAAAAAGTAGTATTACTATTCAAAGAATTACAAATCTTAGAATAAATGGCATCTTGTTCTTTATTTAAAACAAACTCTTTTCTACCTTTTATAGATAAGTTATATCTATATACCTCTTCATTAGTCTCAACAAGTATGCCTTTTTTTAATAATGTATTTACACTACTAACAGATATATTATTAAGATCTTTTTTTAAAACTCTACCATTTTTAACCATAGATATTATTTTTTCCTGAGAAGGATTAAATTTAAAAAGAGATAAATCAACATCATTAAGAGAAATATATTTATTATATTTAATATTCATATTAACTTTTTTCTTAGCTTTTAATGCTTTGGGAAGCATAACAGAATAACTACTCATTAAAGAAGATAAAGTAATATTTTGCACAAATTTACCTAAAGACAATAACTCTTTATTCAAAACAGGATAATCATCTACAAGTCTAATAACAGACTTTAAAGAACTATCACCCTCATCCATAGAAATAGACATAACAAAACCTTCGAGAATTTGTTTTCCAAAAGGAACTTCAACTCTCATTCCAACACATATTTTATTCATAAGTTCCAAAGGAACATTATAAGTAAAAGTCTTATCTAAAAAAACATGAGTAAGTTCTATTAAACATTCACAAGTCATATTATCTCCTCATAACAATTATAACATAAAAAAAAGTTGATTATAAAATCAACTTCATTTATTACATAGCTCTTCTTCTTCTGAAGATTAAATAGCTTCCTCCAGTTATCATAAATGGAACCATATATAATGCTTTAGCTCCTGTTGGAGGGTTACCAGATGTATAAACATCTTCTGAGAATATATTATCTTTTTGAATAGTAGTTGTTTTTCCACTTTGATAATTAGCATCCATTGCATATACAGCTACAAGATTATAAGCAGTACTGAATGATTCATTTTCTTCAAGTGTTGGTTTATCAACTTCAACAGATATAGCAGTAAAACCAAATCCTGCTTTAAGAGCTCTAACTAAACCAGTAGAACTATCAATTGATAAAGCTGCATCATCATTACCAATTGACCATCTTGGATTAGTAGCAGGTGTACAATCACTTACATTCCATGTAAGAATACTACCTGACGTATCAGCATCTTTGTCACTACAAATAATAGCGCTAAGTTGATATGTATCGCCAACTAATAATTTCTTTTCTATTTTTGGTGTTGTAACAGCAGTATCTTTATTAAAAGTAACTTCAGTAGTTGCACCATCAATTATAAATATTCTTTTAAAATTCCAATCAGTTGTTGGAGTTCCAGGTGTTGGATCTGTTGGATCAGTTGGATCAGTTGGATCTGTAGGATCTGTTGGTGTACCAGGATTAGGATTTTCTATATTAAGTGGAACGCTATCAGAAAGTCCGTCAAGACTAGCAGTAATAACACCATCTCCATATGCAACCACAGTAACAACGCCATTAGAAACAGTATAATTATTATTTGAACTTGTCCATACTACACCTGATGGAACTGTACAATTATCATCAGAAAGAGTAATAGTTGAATCACCATCCTCTAAATCTATTGTACATTTTTTTGCCACGAAATTAATCGTGTCATTTAACTGAACTTGAGCTATAGTACCACTATCATCACAATTAAATTGTCCATCAATTATAGTACAAGACATAAATGATTGACCTTCTTCAAAAATAAATAATCTTTCTACTGGAGCAGCGTGAACATTAGCAATTCCAATCAAACCAAAACCAAACATGATTGTTAATAAATATAATACTTTTTTCATATAATATCCTCCAATACTATATATTTTACAATTAAATCATATAATACAAAAAAAGTATTGTAAATAGAAAAAAAGAAAAAAAGTCAACATTGGCGTAAAGTTGACATTTTTCTTTTCAATGTATTTTACTAAAATAGTCTAATTATTATCTCAGTTAACACTCCTACTAAAGCTCCAATTAAGTAAACAGATAAAACTATAAATAAGTTTTCTTTCTTATTTTTATTGGTTCTAAATAGAACTAGTAAACCAATACCAGCACCTGTCAAAAGGCCAGATATTAATGCAGCAAATGATATAGCTTTTTTTAAATATAATTCTGTTATTACAACAGAAGCGGCACAATTAGGAATAAGCCCTATTAAACTAGTAAGAAATGGGCCAAATATATTATTTTTCAAAAATAATTTATTTAATAAACTACTACCACCATATTTCATAATTAAGTCTATAACAAAAGTACATATTAAAATAAATATAAAAATATTAATAGTATGTTTAAATGCTGCTAAAAAAAGTTTATTATCTTCACAGTGACAATGTTCATCACTACATATATGATAATCAGTCTTTTCTTTTTTCTTTAATAAAGCATCAATTATAATACCAGATATCATACCTACTATAAGTTTAATAACAAGAATTTTAATAAGTAATCCAATTGGAGCCTTCTCTGCTATTAAAATTGGTATCATTTCATCACTAGTAGATAAATAAACAGCAATTAGCGTTCCAACAGTAATAATTCTAGTAGCATATAAATTAGTAGCCGCTACACTAAAACCACACTGAGGAATAATACCAAGTATACTGCCTATTACTGGCCCTACTTTTTTAGATTTTGAAAGTTTATCTTTATTCTTTTTACTAAATTTATGTTCAAAAAACTCTATAATTAAAAATGTAACAAATAAAAATGGTAATAGTTTAAAAGAATCAATTAAAGTATCTAAGACAACATCTTTCACTATATCACCCCAAATCTCTTTATAATTCTATCATATCAAACGATAAAAGACAATAAAAAAGGTAATTCTATACACTATTGACTTACCTTTTTCTTACTAGATCTCTTCTTTGCTTTTAATTCTTTAAAAACATCCATATAGTTATTAACATATATAAACTTTAAGCCTTTAACAATTTCTTTGTCAAATTCTTCAATATCTTTTTTGTTGGCACTAGGTAAAAACACTTTTTTTACTCCAGCGTTTTTAGCACCAATTACTTTTTCTTTTAAACCCCCTACAGGAAGAACATCTCCTCTTAAAGTTATCTCTCCTGTCATAGAAATATCACTTTTTATTTTCAAATTAGTAAAAGCACTTATAATAGCAGTAGTAATAGCAATACCTGCACTAGGGCCATCTTTTTTTACAGCACCTTCTGGAACATGAATATGAATGTCGCTTTTTAATAATTTATCATAATCAATACCAAATTTCTTATAATTACTTTTAATATAACTAAGAGCTATTTTAGAACTTTCTATAAAGACGTTACCCAAACTACCAGTAGTGATAATCTTACCATCACCTTCATAAAAATTAACTTCAATTTTCAAAATATCTCCACCATAAATAGTATAACTCATACCATTTACAACACCAATATCTTCCCTATCATTATTAATAGTACTTTTAAATATTTCATTACCAAGTAATTCTTTTACCATAGACTTATCTACTATATTTAATGATTCTTGATGATCAACTACTAGTTTTTTAATTAGTTTTCTTAAAATAGCAAATACTTTTCTTTCAAGCTCTCTTACACCTGCTTCTTTAGTATAGTTTCTAATTAACATAAATATAGCATCATCTGTAAATTCTACATTATATTCAGATAAACCATGTTCTTTTACTGCATTAGGAATAATATAATTTTTACAAATATTAAATTTCTCATATTCTGTATAACTAGATATTTCAATTATTTCTAATCTATCAAGTAATTCTTCTGGAATCCTATCCATATAATTAGCAGTTAATATAAACATAACTTTAGACAAATCAAATTGTTCTTCAATATAATGATCTACAAAATATTTATTTTGTTCTCTATCAAGAACCTCAAGTAAACAAGATGCAGGATCTCCTTTAATATCTTTAGTCATTTTATCTATTTCATCAATAACAAATACTGGATTAGAAGATCCAGCTCTTTTAATTCCATCAATAATTTTACCAGGAGCTGAACCAATATATGCCCTTCTATGACCAACTATATCAGCCTCGTCATTCACACCACCAACTGATATTTTTACATATTTTCTACCTATAGCATCTGCAATACTTTTAGCAAAAGTAGTTTTTCCAACACCCGGAGGACCTACAAAACATATAATTGGACTATTAATACCATTAGTTAATTGTGAAAGAGCTAAATATTCTATAATTCGTTCTTTAACTTCAAAAAGTCCATAATGTGTACTATCAAGCTTTTCTTTAGCTAAAGTAAGATCATCATTATCATCAGTATATTTATTCCAAGGAAGTGCAAACAAAGTATCAATATAAGTCTTTATCATACCAATTTCAGAAGACATTACTGGTGTAGCCTCATATCTTTTTATTTCAAGTTCTAATCTATCTTTAACTTCAGAAGGCATATTAGAATTATGAAGTTTATTCTTTAACTTATCAATTTCTCTATCTTTATCATAACCTTCACCAAGTTCATTTCTCATTATTTTAATTTTTTCATTTAAAATATATTCTCTTTGAGATTTATCAAGTTCATAAGCTACTCTATCATCAATTTCTTGTTCCAAATCAGTAACAGATATTTCTAAATTAATATCGTCTAAAAGCATCATAACTCTTGAAGTAGCATTAATTTCATTTAAATACTCAAGTCTTCTTCCGTAACTCATAGGAAGAAAAACTGCAAGAATGTCTGTCATCTTATCTATATCATTGATCCCAAGAATATCAGATAAAACACTATTACTAACATCAGAACGATGATTTATATAATCTTTTGTTTGCTTGATTAAACTTCTCGAATAAGCCATTGATTCAGTAAGACTAAGTTCTGTTTTTTTAACTTCTTCAAAAGCTGAAACAACAACACCATCAACTTCTTCGTCATAAGAAAGTACTTTTACTCTATCAAGACCACGAATTACTATTCTAGTAGTATTGTTAGGTAAATCAAGTTTCATATTTATATAACCGATTACACCAATTCTTGGAAAACTAGCTTTATCTATAGTATCTTCAAGTTCATCATTAGGATGAACAATAAGTATATGTTTATTATAATAAGAATCTGCAAGAGAGATAAGTTCTTTATCTTTATCATTCTCAAGCTCTAATCTTATTTCACTATGAGGAAAAAGGATTAAGTTTTTAAGTACTAATATAGGTAATTTTGTATTATTCATAATCTTCCTCCTCACAAAAATTTCTATCTCATTATTATAAATGATTTTTAATTTTTATCAACATTATTTATACAAATTTTACAAAAAATAAATATATTATACAGATAATAATTATTTATACATAAAAAAACAAGTTAAACTTGTTTTTTATTCTATAACAATTGTCCTTTAATTACCTGACTATTACCACTCTTAGTCCCTATTATACTATCTATATTAGTCACAGACGATGCATAATTAACTATAATTTGTGCACCATTAGCAGTAGCTGCATTAACAAACATATCTTTATGTCCTGTATCATCATATGAAGAATTAGTATATATATTAAGTATAACATTTGCTTTTGAACTATAATAAAACATTCTATACGTTTCAGGAGCATAAACTTTAAATGTACCTATACTATTCCATGTTGTAGAATTAGCACCAGCAAATTCAAACATTTGAGTCATATCAACTACCTTAGAAGGATTCCAACTTGACAAATTACCTATATTCCAAGTAGTTGCATTTCTACCTGCATGATAGAACATAGAAAACATAGTTGTAACATTTGAAACATTCCAATGAGATAAATCCCCAATATTCCATGTTGTAGAATTTTCACCACAATTTGAAAACAGAGCACGCATATCGGTTACTTTTGAAGTATCCCAATTTCCTATATTTCCTACATTAAAACTTGTTGCATCATATCCTGCTACCGAAAACATTCCTCTCATATTTGTAACTTTGGAAGTATTCCAACTTGATAAATTACCAACATTCCATGTTGTCGCATTAGAGCCACCTGAAAAAGCATATGACATATCTACAACATTTGAAGTATTCCAATTATTTAAATTTCCTACATTAAAACTAGTAGCACTATTACAATAATCATCAAAAATATGGCTTATATCTGTAACATTTGAAATATTCCAGCTTGATAAATCTCCTACATAACAACTAGTAGCACTTTCGCCTGCTTTATAAAACATGTAATGTAGATCAGTTACTTTTGAAATATTCCATTTCCCCAAATTTCCTAAATTAAATGTAGCAGTTTTGGCACCTGCCCCATAAAATACAGCATAAGCATCAGTAACATTTGAAACATCCCAATTTGATATATCTCCAATACTCCATGAAGCAGCATTTCTACCTGCATCATAAAACATTCCAGTCATATTTGTCACATTTGAAGTATTCCAATTTGATAAGTTACCAACATACCATGTTGTCGCATAATATCCAGCATTAAACATCCAAGACATATGTTTAACATTTGAAACATCCCAATTTCCTAAATTTCCTAAATTAAATGAAGTAGCTCTATATCCTGCAGTACGAAACATTTGAAACATATTTGTTACATTTGAAACGTCCCAATTAGATAAATCACCAACATACCAACTTGTTGCATATTCACCAGTTCTATAAAACATATTATGCATATTTGTTACATTTGAAACGTCCCAATTTGCTAAATTACCAACACTCCAAGTACCTGGAGAATTCTCACCAGCAGCAACAAACATCTGCATCATAGATGTAACATTCGAAGTATTCCATCTTGAAAGGTCTACATTAAAAGAAGAAGAATTCCCAGCAGTTTCATGGAATGTGCTAACCATACTAGTAACATTTGAAGTATCCCAATTAGCTATACCACTTATATCAACTGTTTGAGCATTATACCCTGTACGATAAAACACAGTATTCATAGATGTAACATTTGAAGTATCCCAACTAGCTAAACCAGAAACACTAAAAGATTCAGCATTTTCACCAGTTTCATAAAACATACTATTAATATTAATTGTATTAGAAAGATCAAGATTAGAAAGACTAAGTGTTGAAACATTTTTCATACCAGCAAACCAAGAAGACGTATCATCAGGTTTTATTTTTTGACCTATTTCAACTTTTTTAATTTGATCTTTTTGATCACTCCACGGTCTAGAACCTCCATTAAAAACATATCTGTTAACATTAGATAAACTAGGATATTCATTTAAAACACTACCATGTTTATCAATATTAATATCTCTATCAGATAACTTTTCATTTATTATTAATGTTCCATCTGCATATAATACTGTTGTACTAGTACTAAACGTAACATTACATATTGTATCATCATCTATCTTATTTATTGATAATACATTACTTTCATTTATTGATGCTGTATTATTAACATCACACATCACTACTCCATGCATTTCTTCTGAAGCAGGTGTTAAATTAAAACTAACATTTTCTCCTTCGGTTACTATCTTACTACCAACATCTACTGTTCCGTTTTGAACAGATACATTAACTTTATATTTTGCTTTTGGTGTTTCACTACATCCTTTTAAATTACCATTCATTTCAATTGAATCAGCATTTAATCTATCTAATCTTGTAAAATCAAAACCATTTCCATTACTATCTATTAAACATACAAAATAATCATATTTATTGCCACCTGAACTAAGTTCTTTTTTAGAAACATATACACTAGCATCTTTATAATTAGTATTAAAAGAAGATTTATTTAAATTAGAATTTAATAATTTATCAATTGATTCTTTTGGATACATAACTTTATTATCTACTTCAATTACATTCAAATTTTTCACAACATAATTTGAAGAAGTATAACTTGACTTAGTTACACTTGCAATTGTTCTTGCATCAGTTAAAAACGCTCTCTTTCTTGATTCCATTATTCTTGATGTAACACTTGGAATAGCTAATATCATCAAAAAAGAAAGTATTACTATAACTGCTAAAAGTTCTATTAATGTAAATCCTCTTTTTTTCATAAAGACCTCCCGAAAAAATCTGTCAGAGTCTAATGTCTAGTAAAAAAATCAATCATATCTTGAGCATCAATACCAAGTAAAAATATTATTATAAAACCAAATACTATAAATGGTCCAAAAGGTATTTTATTATCTTTTTTTCTTATCAAATAATAAGCAGAACAAGGAAGCGCTACAAAAGCTGCTATAGAAAGACCCAATACCGATACAAGTGGTTTATTAATCATTCCTAGTATTCCCATAAGTTTAATATCTCCGCCACCAAGGCTTTCTTCTTTAAACATAGCATTACCAAATTTCATTAAAGCATACATTAACAAAAACATTAATACTCCATAAAAAGCATAAGTACATGCGTCTAGAAAACCTTTAGTAATTATATTATAAATAAATATAAGAATCCCAAATACAACAATTATACTATCAGGAATTATATAATAACTTAAATCACTAACTACAATTATCATAAACAAAGATGATAATATGAGAGCCATAACAAGTTCTATACTAAATCCAAATTTATAAAAACTAACCCCAAAAAGTATTGCAGTACTAAGTTCCACAAAAGGATACATAATACTTATTTTCTTCTTACATTTACTGCATCTACCTCTTAAAAAGATATATGAAATAACAGGAATTAATTCATATACTTTTAATTTGTGATTACAATTAACACAATGAGAAGAAGGGAAAACTAAGCTTTCCCCCTTACAAAGTCTTAAACCTACTACATTATAGAACGAACCAAAAACTAACCCTAATATTACAAATGATATTAAATAAACTGTATTCATAGAACTGTTCCATAGAAGTCAAACATTGGCATTACAACTGAAACAACTACGACACCAACGATTACTGCAATAAGTATAATAAGTATTGGTTCAATAAATGTATTTATTCTTTTTACTAAGTTAGCATGTAAATCTTCATAATAATCTGCAACATAACTCATCATCATAGGAAGTCTACCAGTATTTTCACCAGTAACTAACATTTCATATGCAACAATCGGAAATGCCCACTTATCTTCAAATGCATCACTGATTTTAGCACCTTTAGATAAGTATCCTAAAGATTCATTAATTATTTCTTTAAATATTTCATTATCTGAAACTGTTCTAAGTATTTCCATAGAATCAGTTATAAATACATTATGGTTTAAAAGTGAAGCAAATGTTTTAGTAAACATTGTAACTTCTCTATAAATTATTATTTGTCCAAAACCTGGTGTTTTCATAGTTATAGTTTGAACTGTTTTCTTAAATCCTTTAACATACTTATATAATAACAAGAATGAAGTAACAAGTACAAATATTGTACCAAGTATCCAATATTTTTTAGAAACTAAGAATTTACTAGCACCAAGAACTATTTTAGTAACAGTTGGTAATTGCGCATTTTGTTGTTCAAAAAGAGTAACAAAAGAAGGAACAACATATGTAAGAATAAACACAAGTATACCAATTGCAAAAACAAATAGTATAGATGGATAAATCATAGCACTTACAGCTTCTTTTCTAGTTCTATCAATAGAATCATAATATTCTTGCATATCATCAAGTATTTCTGTTAAGTCACCAGTAAGTTCAGCAGTTTTTACCATGTTAATAAGAAGTGGTGGAAATACATTCCCTTGAGCAGTAAGAGCATTAGAAAATGTTTCACCTTTAGAAAGTTCATAAATAATATTAGAATAAATTCTCTTCTTATTGGCTTTAACTGATTGTCTTTCCAAAATCTTCATTGATTCCATAAGTGGAATACCTGCTTTTAAATATGTAGAAAGTTGAGTAAGTAAAAATGAAAGTTCAGCATATTTTAACTTTCCTCCACCTATTTGCATATTTAAAACAGCATTTTGTTGATCTATACTTAATATTTTATAACCATCATTTTTTAAATAAGATTTTACTTCTGCTTGTGAATAAGCGTCCAAATAACCAGTTTTGATTTTACCTCTATCATCTTGTATTTTATATTTGAACATTAATTTCTTTTCTTTCATTTGTGCACTAGCTTGTACATTTTTAGCATTTTTTGCCTGAGCATTTTTCTTGTTAGCACTAGGTTGTACATTAGGCTGAGCTGTAGGTTGTACATTATTTGCTGGAGCAGCTTGATTTTGAACAGGAGTATTTTGAACTTGTCCTCCCCCTTGAGGAGCAACTTGACCATTTTGGTTTCCCATCACACTAGACACCTCCACTATTATATATAATTATTTTAACTTATAAAATGAATATAGTCAATTAGAAAGTAGTAAATTCTATAAAAAAAGCAAAAAAATTTCTATTCTTTACAAAGAAAAAAACCACTTAGATAAGTAGTCTTTTTTATTCATTATAATTAACATCTTCTTCAGATATTTCCTCAGGTTTTTGAACAGGTTCTTCACTATTAGGAGTACCCAAATTTGATTGACTTTCATCTAAAGTTGGTAAATCATCATCCATAATAGCAGCAGCAATTTCTGACATTTTTACAGAACCTATCTTACTTGAAGGATCACTACTAATAATAGAAACATGATGTGCACCCTCTTCTTTAGGTTTTTCTGTAGGAATTTCTGTTTCTTTTGCCACTACCTCAGGTTTTTCAACAGGCACTTCAGGTTTTACTTCTGTTTTAGTTTGAACCTCAGAATTTTCTGCTGGAGTTTCAGCTTTTACCTCGGCTGGTTCTTCCTTAACTTGAACCTCAGGACTTTCTACTGAAGTTTCAGGTTTTGATTCTGAAACTTCTACTTCTTTTATTGAATCATCTTTACTTTCTTCAGAAACTGGTTCATCAACAGCTACTTCTGCTTCAGTTTCAACTTTAACATCTTCTACTGGAACAGCTTCACTCTTTTCTGTTTCTAGAGCAGGTTCTTCTTTAGATTCTTGTTCATCTTGAACAGACACCTCTTCTTCTGGTTTAACTTCTCCAGCATCAAGAGGTTTTTCTGAAGCAGATTCTTCTTTCACTTCTTCAGAAGCAGGTTTTTCTTCTTTTTTATCCTTTTCATTATCAGAAGATTTAGAATCAGATTTTATCTTTTTAACTTTTTCACGTTTTTTGCTTTCGCTATCTTCTTTTTTATCTTTATCTTTTTTATCCTTTTCCTTTTCTTTAGAATCTTCTTCTTTTTTACCATCTGAATCAGTCTTTTCTTTTTCATCTACAGATAATGGTTTTTTATCTAAAAGATTGCTTTTATTTTTCTTAAATGCACTAAAATCAATTATTTTAGCAGGTGGTTTAAGTGGTTTACCATGTTTAAGATCATTTTCATCCATCTTATTAGAAATTCTTCTTACGATTAAATCCATAAGAATAACTCCAAACCACACTACAAAAACATACATACTAGCTTGTAACAGAATAGTTATCGAAAAGTCACTATATATATCTTTTACTTCTGCAAAATTAAGACCTTTTTCTTTAATTAAATCAACTACTAAAACAAATAAAAACCATATTATGAAAAAACACATTGAGTTACAAACTTTAGCAACAATTGAAAACTTTTCATCAATAATAGTTATAGTAATTAATATAAGCGTTACAATAAGCATTGATACATAAACTACAAAATTAGGAAAATAAACTGCCTTAAAAAACTTTTCTACGACACTATCATTAAGTGATAAAACATAACTACCATATCTAGCTAATACTAAAATAGTAAGACCTACATATACAATAGTAGCAACATATTTCGGAGCCTTACTTTTCGCTTTAATATTAATAAGCAACAAAGATGTAGTCATAACTAATATGATAAAAAGAGTTACAAAAAATGATTGTGATGCAATAACACTAAAAATTGACTTAATTCTATCCATTAATGTAATATCCATTTTTTATACCTCCTTTTTATTAACATCTTCCGTTACAGTCTATTTCACCAACAAGATGAAAAATTTCTACTAAATAATTTAAATCAAAAGTATATCTACCATTAGATTTTTTCTCTTTATAACAAGTAATAAGTGTAAGTTGTTTAACTATACCATTTCTATGTATCTTTACTTTTTTAATTCTATAATGATCTTTTGGTGAAGTATAACGTTCCACCAACTTATAACTATATTTCTTTCCATCATATTGTACAACAGCAAGATCACCTTTTCCTAATTTATCAATATTCCTAAAAAAAGTATTAGATTTACCAGCAGGCCCATTATGAGCCGCCAAAATTAAGTTTCCAGCTTCAATAGTAGGATATTCAGAACCAGGAACAACAGCAACATTTTTTTCAATATTATTACCTTTGTCATTTATTTTAAGAAATCCTTGATTTAATTTAATCTTTGGAATAATTAATCTACCAACATAATTATATACAATAGTTGGCCTTCGTTCTTGCCTTCGCTGTGGTTCTTCAGGTTCAGATGGTGTAGAAGAATTATCACCACTAACAGGTGGCGGAGTAACAACAGGTGTAGGATATGGATCGTCATCATCTTCTTCTATAGGTTGTGGATCTGTATTTTCTGATAAAACCACGCTCATATGTTCATATACTCTCATCCTTTTTAATTCAAAATAGTCGCGCCCTAAAATAGCTACACCCATAAGGATTATAATAAGAGCAACAGTTACAAATTGTTTATTATTAAGTTTATCCATATAGAGCCCCTCTATCATAAACAATTATAACATAATAAAAAGATAAGAACAATATATCACAACAAAAATAATATATAATTTTACTTACATTGACCATTACAATCTACTTCATTAACAAGCTCAAACACAAGTACTAAATAATACTTTTTATAATCAGGTCTTTTACAAGTAATAAGTGTTAGTTGTTTAACTACACCATTCTTATAAACATTTACCTTTCTATCACCTTTAGGATCACTATATGACTTAACAAGTTTATATTTATATTGTTTCCCGTCATATTGAACATAAGCTAATGCGCCCATCTTAAGCTTATCTATTTTAGTAAAATATGCATTCCAACCAGAACCATTATGAGCCGCCAAAATAAGATTACTACCCGGTACATTAGGGTAATCAGATCCTCCCATAACTGCCACATTTTGATTAACATTATTACCAGGAGCCCCATATTTCAAAAACCCTCTATTTAATCCTATAACCGGAATTATTAATCTTCCAACATAATTATAAGTAACAGATTTTTGTTTAACTCTACCAGAAGTATCATTCTGCCTATTTCTAACACTTTCTTGATTATTAGTATCTCCATTATCAGTATTATCCGAAGGAGTTGGAGTTTGAACAGGAGCTGGTGTAATTTCTGCAACATCTTCTTCACCTTCAACAGATTCACTTTCACTTGGATCTGTAATATCAGATAAAGCAAGACTCATTTGATCATAGGTGCTTTGCTTTTTGGCTAAAAAATAGTCATGGCTTAAAATTGCAACACCACAAAAAATTATGATAATTGCAATTGTCACAAATTGTTTGTTATTAAGTTTACCATTATCCATAACAAGCACCTCTATCATAACTAATTATAACACAAGAAAAAATCTATAACAATAATATAAAAAATATTATTTATTTTTTTGACTCCTATCATAAATGGTCGAAGTAACTAAAATTCTATTTTTCTCTTTAGAAATAATTTCTCTATCACCATTATTAAATATTATTTCTATTTTAGAATAACCATATTCTATTTCTTTAACCTTATCAGAATTACGATTAATGCAGTCTATACTTATATCACCAGCATCATTATTTATATCAATTTTATAAAGCAAACCAGCTTCATTTACAACATAAGTAGTAAATAAATATTTATATTTAGTAAAATTATTACTATTTAAAGTAGAAAAGTCTACTTCACTAACATTATCAACCTCAAAACTTGAAAACATTTCTTTTGCATAAATCTTTTTATTATCAAAAGATAATGGTCTTCCATTATATATAACTTCATTATTAAAGGCTTGATATATCATAAAATCATTACAAAAAATAGATAAATCATCAGCACATACATAATTAAAATATGGTTTTTTCTTAGAAAAATCATCTTTAATAGAATATTTACCATCTTGATAATCCAAATATTTTATATTTTTTTTATTATCAACAAATACAAAATTAGTATAAAACTTTTTATTAATATTTACATATACATATTGTTTATCATATGTGGGAACATAAACTTCTTTAATAGATTCTCCAACCTTTTTAAAAGAATATTTATCATTACTATCTAACAAAATACTAACATAGTAAATATCAGAAGAATTAGTCCTAGCAATAAATTCATAATTATTATCATCAATTTTATTATAATAAACACTAACCTTTTCTTTAGGAAGCCCTTCAATTGATCTATCATTATTGATTTTATCAGAAATATATTTTATATATAATACGTTATCTGCATCTAAATACATATATAAGTCTTTGTCTTTAGAAGAAAAATCACTAATTGTTTTAGCAATACTTAAATAGTTATTGTTAAAAAGATAATCTATATTATAAAAATTATTTATCTCTACATTTTTATTATTATTCCCTTTTTTTAGAGAATAACTTTTATATGTACAGTAACCAAAAATAATAAAAACAACAATTATTAGTGCAAAACAAAAAAGTTCTAAAAATTTCTTATTTTTAATCACCACAACCACCACTTAAATAATAACACAAACTATAATTAATTACAAAGCATTTAATCATTCACTAACAATATACTCTATTTTTTATATATTATTACTAATATTAATGCATCTTTTTAGCAAAAATCGCTATAAATACTATAAAAAATACTAAAACTTAGCATTTTTATTTGATTTTTTCCCAATTTTTTGTTAGAATTTAAAGTGTCAAAAAAAGTGAGGTGAGAAAATGCCAAATATCAAAAGTGCTAAAAAAAGAGTAAAAACTGATGCTATTAAAAAAGAAAGAAATAAAGATCAAATCGCTAGTATGAGAACTGCTATTAAAAACGTTAAACTAGCATCTAAAGAAGGAAATAAAGCTTTAGCAGAAGAAAAATTAAATATTGCTAACAAAAAAATCGATAAAGCAGTAAAACAAGGATTAATCAAGAAAAACAAAGCTGCTAGAGATAAATCAAAATTAAATAAAACGATTAATGAAATAAAGTAATTGATTACTTTATTTTTTTTTGTTAAAATATAGTTGGTGATTTTATGAAAAGACTAATTAAAATTATCTTAATTGCAGTAATAATAAGTGCTGTAATTGCAATAGCCTTTTATTTCTTTGAAAAGAAATATCACGATGAAATATATCTATACTATAGAGATAACGTATTAAAAGCTCAAGAAAATATCAAACTAGAAAAAAATAAGTATTATAGAAATAAAAACTATAGTTATGTTCAAAATACTAATGACTTTGTAGCAAAAGATAAAAAACATCTATTAAATATATTTTATACAATAATTAACAGTGGTTCTGAAGAAGCTACATTTTTCTGCAGTAAAGAATATACTAACTGTATAAATGATATTATTTCATTAGTAGAACATAGAGAAACATTATCAAGTGTTAATAACTTTGTCCATCCATATAACTCATTTCAAAAAGTTAATACATCATATGATGATTATGGCGAAGTACACGTAAAAATAGAAAAAGTATATTCAGAAGAAGATATTCAAAAACTGAATCAAAAAGTACTTGATATAACAAAAGCAACTATTACTACTAACATGAATAATAAACAAAAGATTGAAGCTGTTCACAATTACATAATAAATCATGGTAATTATGCAACAGATAGTTTAAGAAATCAAAATAAAGAAAAAGAATATAACAAAGCAAACGATATTTTATTTGACGGATATGGCCTATGTAGTAGCTATTCTGATGCAATGGCAATCTTCTTAAACACTTGGAATATTGATAATTATAGAATAGCATCAAGTACACATATTTGGAATCTAGTAAATATAGATGGTAAATGGTTGCATTTAGATTTAACATGGGATGATCCAATTATGTCAGATGGCTCACATAGATTAGAAAAACTATTCTTATTAATAAATAATGAAGAATTAAAAAAATTAAATGTTGAAAAACATGAATATGATAAAACAATTTATCAAGAAGCTGCATAGCTTCTTTTTTTATTAATAAAAAAAAGGAATTAGATTCCTCTTATAATATTTACTATCCATGTTGCTAAAACAATACCTATAATTAGTATGTAATGATTAGCAATTTCTGATAAATACTTTTTCGTTTTATTTGTCTTTTTAAAAAAATCAATAATCATAAGTACTAAACAACAAACAAAAAGTAGAAATATAGGTATAGTTAAAATATTATATTTTTCAGCACTTAAAAGATGTCCTTTAAAAAGCATCCTAAAACCTCTGGTTAAACCACAGCCAGGACATGGTATACCTGTAATTGTTTTAAATACACAATTTACATCAAAAACAAATACTACCAGTATTCCAAATACAAGTAGTATTAAAAAAATCAAAAATATTTTTTTATTATTCTCCAAGTGGATTTCCTTCAGCATCTACATTCATAGAACCACTTAAAATAAGTATACCTTCAATAAGTCCCCATATAGCAGATACTGGAGATAGAATAAAGCAAGATAAAACAGAAATTAAAAGTTGTGCTATTGCTTTACCAGTAAACCCTAAATAAAAATTGTGAACTCCAAAACATCCTAAAAATATTCCAAGTAAACCTGCAGCCATTTTTGACTTAGGTTGAACTCCTCCATTTACAACTGCTCCATTAGAAACAGGTTTTTTTGCACCAATTTTAGTACCACATTTAGGACAAAATTCAGATCCTTCTTTTAATTCTGCACCACAATTTGTACAGTATTTCATAATATCACTCCCTCTTGGCAAAAATTATAGCATAAATATTAAAATTATTCAATAATTTCCATAACAATATCACGTTTTAATGGTTTAAATAGTGAAAACTTATATGCATCATATATTTTATTATAATCAATCTCTTTTCCATATAATTCGCAGATAACTTCACCTTTTTTAACATAATCACCAACATGTTTAGTAAGTATTACCCCAGCTTTATAATCAATCTTGTCTTTTTTATTAACACGCCCTGCTCCTAAAGACATAGATGTCTCTCCAATTATTCTACTATTAATACTTTTTATATAACCAGATTTTAAAGATTTAATTACTACAGGCTCATCTTTAGAAAAATCAAGTTTTCCTCCTTGTAAAGAAACATATTTTTCAAATTTATCATATGCAGAACCATCTTTAAGTACACTATATATTTTTTCTACAATAGACGCCTCTATAGCATCTTTCTTAGCCATTTTATACATAAGAGCGCTCATCCTAATAGCTAATTTAGATAAATCATTTCTCTTACCATTTTTAAGTATGTCAACAACTTCTTCTACCTCAATAATATTTCCTATATTAGTTCCTAAAGGATTATCCATCCTTGTCAACATACAAATGACTTTTCTATCATATTTTTTTCCTATCTTAATCATTAAATCAGCAAGTTCCCTAGCCTCTTTTTTATTTTCAACAAGAGCACCTTTTCCAACTTTTATATCAATTAATATTTTACCAGCACCACTTGCTATTTTCTTACTCATAATAGAAGTAGCAATTAAAGGCACAGATTTAGTAGTACCAGTAACATCTCTTAAAGCATATACTTTTTTATCCATAGGGCATAAATTAGAAGTTTGACTAGAAATAACCATATTAGTTTTACCAATAGAATTATAAAATTCCTCTTTAGTCAAATCAGTTTTAACTCCAATACTATTTAATTTATCAATAGTACCACCAGTATATCCAAGAGCTTTACCACTCATCTTAGATATTTTAATATTTAAACTAGCTAAAATAGGTAAAACTATCAAAGTAGTTTTATCTCCTACACCACCAGTAGAATGTTTATCAATAAAAGAATTATTCTTCGGAAAAACCTCACCACTATTAATAAATATATCAGTAAGATCAAATGTTTCTTCAGCAGACAATCCATTTTTACAAATTAATTTTAATACTTCAGTCATTTCATCATCAGATACTTTATTACTTAAATAACCATTAAAAATATTATTTAACTCTTTATATGACAATTTTTCCCTATTTTCTAACTTCTTTATCTCTACCATATTATCACCTATTTTAATTATATTATTTTTTATACTTTTAAACAATATATTTTCATGTTAAAATTATAATAGGTGATAATATGATAGATAGTTTTATTAAAAGTTTCAAAGAAACTACATACTCAATTATACCAATATGTATTATTGTAGTAATTCTATCAAGTATATTTAATCTTGAAACATCAGTAATTGCCCCATTTATAATAAGCTCTTTCTTTCTTATTATAGGAATTAGTTTATTTACATTTGGTGCTGATATATCAATGATGATTATAGGAGAAAAATTAGGAGCAAAATTAATAGAAAGCAAAAAAACAGGACTTATTCTAACTATATCTTTAATAATCGGTTTTATTATCACTTTAGCAGAACCTGATTTGAAAGTTTTAGCAGAACAAATATCAAGTATTCCTTCAAAAACATTAATACTATTTGTTAGTATTGGTGTGGGTTTCTTTCTAATGATTGCAGTATTAAAAATACTATTTAAACTAAGTCTTAGAGCCATTTTAACTATTTGTTATACTCTAACTTTTATATTAATGTTTGCATCACCTGCAGGAATTATTCCAATTGCATTTGATTCAAGCGGAGTTACAACTGGTCCTATAAGCGTACCATTCATTTTAGCCTTAGGAATCGGATTAACATCTCTAAGATCAGATAACAATAGTAAAAATGATACTTTTGGATTAATTGCGCTATGCTCAATTGGTCCCAAAATTGCAGTATTAATACTAGGAATGTTATATCAAGGAACAAACAGTTATGACGTTACAATATATCTAAAACATGGTCCTATAGTAGTTCAATATGTAGATGAATTTTTAAAATGTATCGAAGAAGTTTCTATATCATTAAGCCCTATAATTATTCTATTTATCATATTCAAAATAGTATCCAAAAAAAGTTTTAATAATAATGAAATAAATAAAATAGTTTTAGGTTTAATAGCTACATTTATAGGATTATGTACATTTTTAACAAGTGTAAATGTAGGATTCATGCAAACAGGTTTCTTAATTGGAGATTCTTTTGCAAAATCCAATTATCTAATATATATATTCCCATTTGCTATGATAATAGGATTCTTAATAGTCTTTGCTGAACCAGCAATTAAAATATTAACTAACGAAATTGAAACATTAACTGAAGGAAGTATATCAAAAAATATCATGAAAGTTGCTATTTCAGTAGGAGTTTCAATAGCAATATATTTTTCAATATATAGAATGTTAAAAGGAGGTTCTATTATCCCCTACTTAATAATAATTTATAGTATTTCTTTAATACTAATGTTTGCTTCTCCGAAAATATTTACAGCAGCTTCTTTCGACGCAGGAGGATCAGTATGTGGACCACTTACAGCAACATTTGTCTTACCATTAATTATTGGAACATGTAATGCTTTAGGAGGTAATATAATAACTGATGCTTTTGGATTAATTTCATTCATAGCAGCATCACCTTTTATAACAGTCCAATTACTAGGAATTATATTTAAAATAAAAACAAAAGTTGAAATAGAACAAAATATAGATGAATCAATTGTAGAATTAGATTGGAGGCAGGTTTTATGATTGAATTAATGTGTTTAATATCAAATGATAAAGATGATAAAATTATAAAACCATTATATGAAAAATATAATATGCCATTTAATTTTACTTGTTTCGCCGAAGGAACTGCTTCATCATCTCTTTTAAAATATTTCGGCTTAGAAAAAGTCAGAAAATATATGTATTTTTCACTAATTCAAAATAACGAAAAAGAAAAAATATTCAAATATGTAAAAAATAAACTCAAATTAGAAAAAGCTGGAAAAGGAATATGTTTCACTATTCCCCTATCAAGCGCTACAAAACATATAGAAAGTAAATTTAATAAGGAGATAATTATGAAAAAGAAAGAAGGAAAACAATATCATTTAATAGTAACAATTATAACTGAAGGGTTTTCAGAAACTGTTATGAACACCGCAAAAAATGCTGGTGCTGGAGGCGGAACTTTAATAAGAGGAAGATCTTTATATCAAAAAAATTCCAAAAGAGAGTTTTTAGGATTCTCAATTGAACCAGAAAAAGATGTAATTTTAATAGTAGTAGAAGAAAGTAAAAAGAATGATATCATGAATGCCATAATTGAAAAAACTGGATTAAAAACAAAAGGAGGAGCCTCTTGTTTCTCAGTTCCTATAAGTGATGCAATTGGTATATACGAATAAAAAAAGAATTAGAAAATCTAATTCTTTTTTATTTATAGCCTACTGCCTTTTTAAATAAATATATATCTAATTTATTATATAAAAATTCAAATACTTCTTGAGAAATCAATTTTTTACCAAAAAAAGCAAACAAATAACTAGAGAAATAAACAACTGCTATCACAAACAAACTTTTAAGTTCAGTAGCATAACTAGCAGAAGTACCTTGCGTAATTACTAAATAAATAACAAATGCCATTAATAAAACCAAAATAGGAAACAAATAATACAAAATAGTAATAATAATATCACTTAAGAAAAAACTTATGAATGCTAAAAGTATAACCAACCATTTCAAAGTAAAACAGAATAAACTTTCTAACATTACTAAAACAAAAGAAATACATTTATTAACAAATCTAACATTATCACTATGCATATATTCCCAAAAATATTCCCACTTAGTAACAGTTTTAGTTTCATATTTTTGATAACGTTTGTCAGAATCTTGTCCAAATCTAGTAGCATATTTATGATAAGTACTATTACTTTTATATCGTAAATATCTATCATATTCTTTTCGTTTTTCATCATCTAATAAAGTATCCTTTGCCTCATTTAGTTTAATAGACATGTCAACAGCATCATCAGTTTTATTAACATCAGGATGCCATTTTTTCATTTGATTTTTATAAGCTTTCTTAATCTCAACATCAGAAGCATCAGAACTAATACCTAACAGTTCATAATAGTTCATAATATCACCACCAATATTTTATCACAAAAATCATTATAAAGCATTTATTTAAAACACGAGAAGTTAACTTTCCTGTTTCTATCTACTTTTGACATATAGAAAACTATATGTTACAATACAAAACTATCACGAGGAAATAGTATTTAGTTTTCTAAATATAAAGGAGGAAAGTAAAATTATGACAAAACGTGAGATAAGACATTTACTTACTAAATACAAAAAGGAAATATCTAAAGGAGATAAGACACATATAAAAGACTCAATTGCTTTAATGGTACTATGGGATTTATCGCTATATAATAATTCTATTAAAAATATAGATGTAGATAATACTACTCTTAAAACATTAATGCTTTGGGGTCCAAGAATTGATGAAGATATCAAAAAATCATTCATAGATACAAAAAGCGGAAAATATGTAGTGCCTACAAAAAAAGATATTAATATTATAAAAGGGAAATATAAAAAAGGCCTAGAGAAATCATATAAACCATACAACTACGAAAATGAAAATGCTGCAACAACATGGATTGAAATGATGCTTACTTGTGGAATGCTTGAAGAAGGTCAAATAATTGATCTTGACGAAATAAAATATAAAGATTTTATAACTGATGATAATTTAAAAGCACTATTTGATGATACTAGAGAAATGTCTATACGTAATTACATATTACAAAGTAAAAAATTACAAAACAAAAAGCGATAACTTATTATAAGCTATCGCTTTTTTATAATTAAAAAACTCGAAAAACTCGAGCATATTTTCTTATGGAGCGGACGAGGAGAATCGAACTCCCATCCTAGCCTTGGCAAGGCCATGTTCTAACCATTAAACCACATCCGCAAAAATTAAATACATTAATAATTTACCACTTCTTTTAGTAAAAATCAATATATTTAATAATTTTTTATTATTCTAAATGTTCTATTTCCTTCTTATCTATATCTACTTGAGCTATAGAATCGAACCTTTTAGTAATCTTTTCAGTAGTAGTATGGATATCATTTACATCACGACTAACTGTTTCTATAGAACGAGATAACTTATCCCATCTATCTTTATATCTAGTAAATTCAACTCCAAGCTTATTTAATTCTTC
>JAEEGL014826624.1_pt1 | contig 42267 bp, 43 predicted proteins | sample 9134231 | NCBI WGS metagenome assembly JAEEGL01 (sample SAMN16246548, study PRJNA631951) | gut metagenome | biome: gut microbiome; feature: rumen; material: fiber-attached | host: Bos | place: Iran: Karaj | collected 2018-10 | reverse complement strand
TTAACATCATAGCTGCCCGTCCACTTGGAATACTGAGCTGCAAAGCCTTCAGCCATCTTACCGAAGGTATCGCCATCATCATCTTTAAGCTGGTTATAAAGATAGTCATTCTTCTTGGCAAGCTCTGCTGCTGCATTTACACCATCAAGCGCCTGCTGTGCATTGGACTTATAATCATCCACATATTCTGCAACGCCCTCTGGTCCTACATAGTCTGCGTAAGCAAGCTTTCTTGTTGCAGCCAGCATTGCCTGATACAGATCTCTGTCTGCATTGATAAGGTCTGTACTTATGGTATAGAGCATATCATAGTAGACCTCTTCATCGGTCTTTTCTATGGATCTCATCTGAGTGCCGCTAAATACGATACTTACTATAAGTGCGATGGTAAGTACACCAGTCACTCCAAGAAGGATCACGCCTAACGGTGCTTTAAAACTTGAACTGTTCTTCTGATTCATTATGCTACCTCCTTAATTCGAAACTCGTATAATAATTATATTGCGTTTCTTATAAAGAGTGTATAAAATTGCGAAAATTTATACTTTTTTTAGATAATATGTTACTGCTTTATCAAACTCCTTACTTATCTATTTTTTCCCTGATAAGCTGGCTTGTCCTTTCTATCTCCTCCCAGAAATCCCTGGCAGACAGTCTTATAGCACCACTTCCCATGACTATGACCTGCTCAATTGCGTCTGAAGTTGCAACTGTAACCTTATACTTTTTACTGATCTCATGGGCTGCCTTTTCAATGTACTGATCAGCGGTTTCTGCCTCTTTTGTATAAATAATCAGAAGGCCGCTTCTGTCCTCCACATGCTCTTTTCCGCCAGGGACCTTATATGCGTCAAACACAAGAAGTACGCGCTCTCTGCGAAATCCCTGGAAGTTTATCAGCATATCGATAAGGCTGTCTCTTGCAGCCTTAAGATCCGTTTTTGCCAGGTCCGACAGCTCTTTTGATGCATAAATAATATTGTAGCCGTCCACAAGAAGATACTCTTTGTACTCGTCAGTCGGCTTAACATTCTCGTATTTCTCTCGTTTTTGCTGCTCCACCTCGTGGTCGCGCCTTGCTTCCTTCTCCTCTTTGGTCATGCCCTGGTAGACAGTTTCTGTCTCAACATACCTGGGCTTGACTGCGCCGTAGGTTCTCTCGAAGATAGCCATGAGTTCGCCCTCTGCCGCAAACCTTTCTCTCTCTCTTTCGGCAAAAGACCTCTCGGCTTCCCCTTTATTCTTTAGCCTGTTCTGTAGCTCTTTTAAAGCCTCCATATCTATGTTGTCTGAAAGATCAGTCTCTATCTGGTGGGTATCAGGATTCCAGCCGCTCTCCACATGCATGTGATCCCTGACCTGATCCCAGGGCACCACGGTTCCTGCGCCGTGCATGCAAAAAACAGAGTCGGGAGAGTTGGCTCTGTCAAGGGTGGGATCGTAGCCCTTCTCCAGGATTACTTCCTCAGGATTATGGCATGGCGCGTAGCCGCTTAAGGTGGTAAATATCCTGCCCTCGCCCTTGGTGTAGGAAGCTACGTCTCCCGCATAATCTCCAAAGCAGGCTGCAGGGAGGGTTCCCGTTATCACAGAAAGCTTGCCCTCTATCTCAGGGGCCGATACCGTTCCGTTCATCCGCTGCATATCAGTAAGGGCCCTGCCCACATACTCTGATGGCACTTCAAGCCTGTAATCAAGGACAGGCTCTAAGAGAACGCTGTCTGCCATCATAAGTCCCTGCCTCACAGCCCTGTAGGTAGCCTGTCTGAAATCTCCGCCCTCAGTGTGCTTGACATGACTCTTTCCCGCAATGACTGTTATGCGGATATCTGTTATCTCAGAGCCTGTAAGGACTCCCCGGTGCTTCTTTTCTGAAAGGTGGGTGAGGATCAGCCTTTGCCAGTTAAGAGACAGATCGTCCGTGCTGCAGTTTGCTTCAAACCTAAGTCCGCTTCCCGGCTCCAATGGCTCCAGCAGCAGGTGCACCTCAGCATAGTGCCTCAAGGGCTCAAAATGCCCTACGCCTTCAATGGGGCCTGTTATGGTCTCCTTGTAGACAATATTTCCCTTACCAAACTTAACATCCAGATCAAACCTGGTTTTTATAAGGTGAGTCAGGATCTCCTTTTGCACCTCGCCCATGAGCTGAACCTGTATCTCTTTGGTCTCCTCGGAAAATGAAACAAGGAGCATCGGCTCTTCCTCTTCAAGAGCCTTAAGCTGCCTGTAAACCACCGATGGGTCTGCGCCGTCGGGAAGGATTAAAACCGATGACAGGATTGGCTGAAGGATCTCTGAAACAGTATCTCCCTCAAGACATCCAAGGCCCTCTCCCGCGCGCCTTGATGAAAGCCCAAGGATAGCCACAACCTGCCCGGCCTCCGCTTCCTGGACTGCAGTATATTTCTCACCGGAATAAATCCTTATCTGGTCTATCTTTTCATCCCCAATCTGGTCCCTTATCCGGAGCTTTCCGCTGGTGATCTTTATGTGGGTAAGTCTGTTTCCGCCTGGGTCCCTGCTGATCTTGAAGATCCTTGCGCCGAAAAGGGCAGAATCAGTCACCGGTTGAACCAACGAAGCAGTAGCGTCCATAAGCTCTTTTACACCGTTATTCTTAAGGGCTGACCCAAATATCACAGGGAAGCACTTTCTGGAATTCACCAGCATTTTGACATCTTCAGGGGTGACTCTTTTCCCCTCGAAAAACCCGTTAAGGAGGCCATCGTCGCAAACCGCCAGCTCCTCCTGGGTTTCGTCGTCATCTATCCCCTTCTGGATGCTTACAACCCGGGAACCAAAATCAGCCTTAAGGCCCCCAAGGATCTGCTCTTTTGCAGTCTCAGGATCCTCCAATGCCTGGTCCATCTTATTTACAAATATGATTGTTGGAACGTGATAGTGCTCAAGAAGCTTGAAAAGAAGCTTGGCCTGGCCCGTAACTCCATCCGCAGCGCTGATAAGCAGGATCGCCATATCCAACACCTGGAGCGTTCTCTCCATCTCCGGCGAGAAGTCCGCATGGCCCGGGGTATCAAGAAGGGTAAAAGAAATATTCCCATAATCAAAAGTAGCCTGCTTGGAAAAGATAGTTATCCCGCGGGCTCTTTCAAGTTCATATGTATCAAGGAAGGTGTCCCTCCGGTCCACCCTCCCTATATTTCTGATGGCTCCGGACAGATACAGTATAGCCTCTGAAAGAGTAGTCTTTCCTGCATCAACGTGAGCCAGAATTCCAATTGTAACGTGCTTTGGCATCAGTTCTTTTCCTTGTATTGCCTCTTTACTTCATACATCTGCTCATCCGCCAGAGCTATGAGCTTGTCCAGTTCAAAATCCCTGCTGAATATTGAGCTTCTCATTCCTGAGCTGGAAGAGACCTTAAATCCCAGCTCCCTGCTGGCATTTTCAAGCTGGCTATCTAACTCTCTGACAATCTTCTCAAAAGCGTACTCCCCAAAGAAAAATGCCATCATCTCGTCTCCGCCTGCTCTTACGCAAAGTGCCCCTTCCGGACACGCTGCCCTAAGAGCATGGGCTGTAGCCGCGATGGCCTCATCTCCCTTTAAATGGCCCCTGCTGTCATTGATCTGCTTAAGGTCATTTAAGTCCGAAACTATGATGTTTACTATCTTCCCATAGTTATCAGGATCATTAATTATCTCTTCAAGCTTGGCAATAAACGCAAGTCTCGTATAAAGTCCTGTCAGAGCGTCTGTTTCGTACATCTTCTGGATCTTTTCCCTCAAATAGCTCTGATACTTGTTGGTAATATATCCTCCGATACCCATTCCAAAGCTGTTGGTAAGACTTGGTGTCTGGGTGTAGTCGATAAGGTTTATGCCCGGGAATGAATAGCAGACAAATCCCGGACACTTGGTCATATACTCAAGACCGTTAAACACTACAGGGTATCCCTTCTTTAAAAACTCATCCAGATGGGGCACAATCTCTTTAGGGTCGTAGGGATGTGGATTTTCATTCCTGACATATGCATCATAAAGTATGATCTTTGCACCCTTCTCAACATCCTCAAAAAAGAAGTTGTTTTCCAGATCAAAGCAGGATTCCTCCACCACAACAATCACGTTCCTGGCAAGGGTCTTTTTCAGAAAGCGAAGCTGATCCCCAACATTCTTGTCGTTCATGACCTTGTAGGTGATCTCCTGAAGAATATGGATATCATCCTGATGATGATAGAAGTTGTTGTTAAGCGCGGAGATGCCGTCATGGGAAACAGTGGTGTTCCTTGGGCATCCGCAGGATTCGTTGGCTATAAAATCAGGTACGATCTTGGTGTTTATATTTCTCTCTCCGCCAAATATCCTGCTAAGGACCTTCATAACTTCCCGTCCCAGAGATATTCCGTCGCAGTTAGCTGTTGTGATCCCTGGCTTTGAGATAAAGGATTCCTCTAGTCCGTCAAAGCCGGAAACCATAACGTCTCTTGGAACCTTCACACCTGCTGCCTGAAAAACATCGCATACATTAAGGGCCATGATGTCATTGGCGCAGATAACACCATCCGGCAGCTTATCCCTGTCCAGGAGCTGCGCAGCCGCAACTCTTGCAGGCCCTGCCCAGAAATCGCCATAGCTTAGCATATGGTCCTCAAATTCTATCCCATTCTCAGCGATGACTTTTTTAAAGATTTCTATTCTCTCATCGGAAAAGACATTGTCCCTCTTGCCGGCCATCATGTGAGGGCGCTTTACCTTGTGGTATTCGATCATGTGTCTGACCACATTTTCAAAGCCCTTGGCGTAGTCAAAACAAATGGTAGAAACATTGTCATAGTTACCGTCGATCACCAGCACAGGAACATCATTCGCAGTAGCCTTATCCACCATGTCCTGGACTATTTCGCGGCTCTTGATCTTCTCATCCATGATCACGACCGCGTCGACCTTGTCGTAGGGGATGATGTCAAAAACAGCGCTCTCAGCCACATCTGTGCCACTATTCCCGATCTCGGAATTCAGGGCATAGATAAAAAGAGCGCAGTTATTCTCTCGAAAGAGTCTGTTAAGCTCAGTAATAAACGCAAACTCCTGGGGGTCGTATATTCTATATGTGCATAGTGCAACCAGTTTTTTACCTTTGATCATTGCCTTTCCTCATGTCACGAAGATATATACGCATATCGGTAAACGCTTCTCCGATGATCATGCTTTTTATATTTTATACCTAATATTTGGAAAGAAAAATAGAAAAATCACATTATCCCAAGCTCAGAAAGAATTTCTTCCGCTCCGGGAATCTTCTCTTTAAACACAGCAAAAAAAGCTGTCCTGACAGGGGCGAAATCAGCCTCCAGTCCAAACCTCCCAGGGATCCTTCCTGTCACCTGATCTATGTCCTCCGCAAGCTTTGTTGCTGCTCCCGCGTCGCTCATGGACATGGTGCCAAAAATGGCGGCCCTGTAGGACTTGGAATCCTTACAGGAGTCAATAAAGTACTCCGCAAACTCTTTTAGATAATCTGCCCCGTTCTCAAGAAGCGCGGTTAAATGCGTTCTCATCTCTTTTGCCAGTTTCTTTACATTGAGGAAGTTGACGCTGGTCTGCCCGATGACCTGGATCATCATCCAGGCCCTCATCTGCTCTTTATATTTTTCCTGTAACTGCTCTATATTCTGCTTGTCCATTACCGTCCTAAGTCCTCATGTGGAAAGAAATATGTGTTGTCGCCCTTGGTTCCAGGCTGCAAGTCACAACAGTTCCAGTAGCCCCTGCAGTCCCTTGGTCTCGTAAATATGGCGGTAATATGCCACTTCGTTCCGGATGATGGAATCGATCTGTCTCATGCCAAGAAGCTCTACAGGCGCCTTGTCATCAGTCATGATATGCCTGCCCGGATAGTAGCTGTCAGCGGAATCGATCACCTTCTGCATCATGGCCCTTAAGGTCTCGTTTTCCTCCATTGCGGCATTCATTGAAAATCTCACCATGAAATCATCATCGCAGGTGGCGAAGAGCTCTCTGTTTACCGTACCCGGAACCTTTACTGTGACCACGTTGTCAAACACAGAGCTGATGGTATCTGCAAGAAATGTGTTAATGGAAGCCTGGTCTCCCAGAGCATTTCCCGTGCCAAAATCTGTCCCTGCAAGTTCTTCATCGTCACCTGCATCATCATCGCTGTACATGTTCATGTTGACCACCATTACTCCGCCGGGAGCGAGGTGCTCTTTTACCATGGAAAAGAACTCTACCGAAGACATCTGGAACGGAATGGTGATGTCCTGATAGGCATCAACCATTATCACGTCGTAGAGGCCATCAATTGCTGCCAGGTATGCGCGGCCGTCATAGGTTGTGACCTTGGTGGTGACAGGCAGTTCAAAATACCTGTGGGCCAGATCTGTGATCTTGTCGTCAATTTCAACGCCCTCGACATTTATGTTGTCGAAATATCTGGAGAGCTGCGTAGCGTAAGTTCCCGAGCCCATTCCAAGGATAAGAAGATCAAGGTCTTCGCCTTCAAGCTCTTTTTCCTTGATGCCCGCCATGTATGGAGCTGCCATGGCATAGTCGTAGTACATTCCTGTAAGGGCGCCGTTCTTAATAAGAATGGACTGGACGCCAAACAAAACGTTGGTGGACAGGATCACGCTGTTATCGGTCTCCTTGACCTGAAGGTAGTTGTAGACCGACTCTCCCTCGTAGGTCAGTCCCTTATCCCAAAATGCAAAGCTTGCGTTATGGCCAAAGATGACGCACAGGAAAAAGATAAGTACTCCTGCAATTATTCTTCTAAGGTCACCCTTGGCCAGGGATTTTTTTCCGGATGTCTCTCCGTTTCCCTGGGCTGAAGCCGCCTCGTCATAGGGGCTTACAAAATAAAGGATCGAAAGCACTAAAAGAATCCCTGCAAATATCAGGAAAGTCACAGCTGTACCCACAGCCGGGATCGTCACAAAGGTTGGAACGAAGGTTCCGATGATGCTGCCCACTGTGTTGTAGGCACCAAGGGTTCCGATTATCCTTCCGTTGTCCTCAAGGGAATCCGTGGTAAATTTCGCAAGGCTTGGTGTAACTGTTCCCAGCAGGAAAAGAGGGAATACAAACACCACCATGCACGCTGCAAAGGCAGCTATTATCAGGAAGTTGCTGTTTACTGCAAAAACAAGAACTGCTGAAATTCCAATAATGATATATTTTCCCAGAACCGGGATAAGGGCAATCCAGATGGCTGCAATGAGTATCCTTCTGTAGAGCCTGGCGGGATCGGGGTTCTTGTCTGCAGCCCTTCCGCCGTAGATATTGCCAAGAGCCATGGCTATCATGATTGTTCCGATGATGATGGTCCACACGATCTGCGATGAACTAAAATATGGTGCCAGGAGTCTGCTTGCTCCAAGCTCTACCGCCATTACTGACATACCTGCAAAGAATTCTGTCAGGTATAAATACAATTTACTTCTTAGAATCTTTTTCTTTTTCATACTTCCTCTACATAGTTAACATATTCAAGATTGTTGAACATTGATATCAGTTCGTGGTGAGATCTCTTTTTATCCAGGGCTATGTCGATAATAAGTCCCGCATCCGAGCTCTGGAGGGTCTTTTCCTTACTCTTTTCCATGCTAAGGATCCTGAAGCCCTGTTCGTGTATAACATTGGTGAGCTTGTTCACTCCGCGGTTCTTGGGAACTTCAATGTAAATGCTGATGTACTTGCTGTTGTTCTCAACGCGGTCTGAGATCTGCAAAAGGATCACATTTGCAAATGCAATGAGCAGGAATGCACAGATTCCGGCCACCAGATATCCTCCGCCGATGGCCATTCCCATACAGGACGTAACCCACATGGTGGCTGCTGTTGACAGGCCCTTGATCTGCTTTTTACCAGTAACCAGGATTGTGCCTGCACCCAGGAATCCAATGCCGCTGACTACTCCGGCGGGGATTCGGCTGACATCCGCATTCATCCCCGGAAGCAGCGCCAGATAGATATTAAGCACCGTGGCAACGGCAGAACCAAGGCTCACCAGGGCAAAGGTCTTGATCCCGGCATTGTGATGAGTGACAATCCTCTCCCAGCCAACAAAACCTCCGAAGATCGTTGCCATTACAAGCCTTATGGCCACTGCGATATCATTTGTTCCCTGAAGAAAATCAAATATTTCATTTATCATCATAGGATATCCCTCATTTGTTGTTTATTCTTCATGTAATGAACGTAACTTTTTTAAGCGGAGTTACATCTTTCATTATATCACATGACCCCTTTATTCTACCTGCGTTAAAGGTGCTTTATTTTGTAATTTCACAACATTTTCAAAAAATCCGGAATCATTTTAGGTAGATTTTAGGTTGATGAATGATAATGGCTTCATCAAGAAGACAAAAACAGATTTTTTTAAAAGCGAGGGTTATGAACTATGATCAAAAAAAGACTGATAATCACTGCAATTGCATCGGCGATGCTCCTGATGACAGGGTGCTCTGCCAGCGATGTCACAGATATTCTCTCAACAACTCTTAACGGAAGCGCTGATTCTGACGGATCATTTTCCGACGATGACGCTTTTGTAAATATCGATAACGATGATGTTCCCATGGGACCCGGATCATCTGATACAACAACCAGACAGTCAGAACCAAACCTCTCCGGTTCATCTTCTTCAGGAGGCGCAACAACGCTTCTGGACACTTCTGAGATGTTCACGGAAAGAGATCTTGAACAGTCTCCGGATTTAAGTGAAGCAACATACATCGCTATTGAAAGCGGCGAGGATGTAAGCATCACCTCAGAAGGTGTCTACGTCATCAGCGGCAGCGCAACAGAATCCACGATCATTGTCGATGTGGATGACACGGAAAAAGTGCAGCTGATCCTTGATGGAGTCACCATAACCAATACAGATTCCCCGGCAATCTATGTAAAGAGCGCGGATAAAGTTTTTGTAACAACAACCGACGACAGTACGCTTAAAGTGACCGACACTTTTACTGCTGACGGGACTACCAATACCGACGCAGTGATCTTTTCCAAGGATGATCTGGTTCTTAACGGAACAGGAACACTTATCATCTCTTCAACAGATAACGGAATCACCTGTAAGGATGACCTTAAGATTACAGGAGGCACCTACAATGTGACCGCCACCGCAGATGCTTTTGAAGCCAACGATTCCATCAGGATCTATGATGGAACCTTCAATATAGAAACCGATAAAGATGCTTTCCATGCGGAGAACTCAGATGATAACTCCCTTGGCTACATCTACATCAAAGATGGAACATTTAACATCGAAGCCGGCTCTGATGGCATACAGGCCACAACAGTACTTGTTATCGATGGCGGTACCTTTGACATAACAGCATCTGAAGGCCTGGAAGCAACCTACGTTCAGATCAACGGCGGAACCATCAACATCTCCGCATCAGATGACGGTATAAATGCTACACAAAAGAGTACTTCCTACGACGTTGTCATAGAAGTAAACGGCGGCGATATCACAGTAGTAATGGGAAGCGGCGACACTGACGCCTTTGATGCAAACGGCTACATTTACATCAACGGCGGAACCATAGATATTACAGCAAATTCAGCCTTTGACTTTGACAAGGGCGCCGAACTTAACGGCGGAACAGTCACAGTAAACGGCGAGCAGATAACAGAGATCACCAATTCCATGATGGGTGGATTCGGCGGCCAAGGAGGTTTAGGCGGTGGCCAGGGTGGCCAGATGCAAGGTGGCCAGAGTGGCAACGGTCCTGCCGGCCAGGGCAGCCAGGGTGGCAGCGGTTCTGCCGCTCAGAACGGCCAGATGCAGGGTGGCCAGGGTGGATCCGCAAATGGTAATTCCGGAAGTATGCCCGAGGCACCGGCAAACGGCGGCCAGGGTGGCTTTGGCGGTGGCCAGGGTGGCCCCGTCGGAATGGGCGGCCGCGGCGGCCACTGATTACTGCTCGCCGACATATTCGAAGGTCACCCCGTCGTCGTGTGATAGGTACAGCCCTGATGGGTGCTTATCAAGCTCCTTGCTGTAGTAGTCTCCCGACCAGGGGCTCTGGCCTGCCAGCAGGTACAGATCACTGCCATCCTTCCAGACTATTTCGGGAATCACAAAGGGATTGTAGAGAGTCCCGTCAGACAGCTCCACCTTGGCTGAAGGATAGTTTATCTGTGTGAATGTTGTCCCACCATCATCAGTCCTGAACAGCATTCCTTCATCCCCGCCGCTGTATGTCAGGCAGGTAAAACCAAGGGCAGAATCATCTATGAATTCAATCCACGAAGCCTGTCCACCGGAGCCAAGGAAGGGATCTTCATTAACGAGGTAGCAGCTCTCTCCGCCATCTTTTGTTGCAACCAGCATGTAATAGCTGCTGCCTGCTGCCCTGTCGATAGGGATCATCCTGTATTCAGTGCCATCAGCTGTAGTATAGGAGCAGTCAGGTTCTATTGTTGCATAATATGGATCCGTATCCTGGGGCTCTTCCACAAACTGAAGTCCCACATAGCCGACATCATTCTGGGAATAGCCTTCCCCGGACAGCTTCTCATCAACAAATCCGTAAAGCCCGCGATACAACGCATCCCTGTCATAGTCATCACCCACATATGCTGTCATATCAAAAGATTCATTTCCTGTGGGCATCACTATGATCATCTCTGAGTACAGCCATGGAGCCTCTTTATAGGGTATGTCCCCAAGGCAGGTCTCGATCCAGTCACAAATGTTCTCGCAAAAGAATGACAGGTCCTGGGTTCCATACTCATCAATGGCAGGAACACTTTTCTTTCCTATCCTGTTACCATCAAAGCTCTTATCTTCCCAGGTCACACCCCTCTGGAATCTGTCAGGAAAAGTATCCTCAGTCAGTTTCTTAAACCTGTCCAATCTATATGAGTCCCTAAGCAGCGGTCCCATGAAAAGATCTATCGCCACGATGCACAATACAAGCATAACGACAGATAATATAATTACCCCAACTTTTTTATTCTTCACAATAAAATACCCCCGACTTTCGCATGTACTTTCTAAATATACACCGAAAGCCAGGGATTTTCTATGTTTTATACAAAGCAATACTCTGGTGTTTCATACATTAAGTATCGTACATAATGCAATCACTCATATGCTGTATTTATTTCCTTAGCATAAACTTGCGGACAACGTTTATTCCAATCTTATAGCCAAGCGGCCTAACTACCTTGTCAGCCTCCTTGATCTTCTCTCTTATAGGAATGTTCTGAGGACAGTGCTGCTCGCACTTTCCGCATCCGATACACTGGGTTGCAAAAGCAGGCTCTTTCTTAAGTCCCACAGTCTGAGCATACTCAAACCTTGCTGCGCTTTTGCTCTCAAGGGCTGTCATGTTGTAACTCCTAAACAGCGCCGGGATATCCACGCCCTTAGGACATGGCATGCAGTATCTGCAGCCTGTACATCCAACAAGCTCTGTCTCTTTTATGATCTCTTTTACCTGCTCTATTGTAGCAAAATCATCTTCAGTAAAGCTGCCGGCTTCTGCAGCAGATGCGATTCTGCAGTTCTCCTTAACCATCTCCACAGAGTTCATTCCGGACAATACGCAGGTAACCTCAGACTGATTCCAGAGCCAGCGAAGACCGTATTCCGCAGGTGTGTATCCGGTCTCTTTGGATGCGATCAGCTCTTTTGCCTTGTCGGGAAGAAGGTTAACAAGCTTACCTCCACGCAACGGTTCCATGATCACAACAGGGATTCCCTTAGCTGCCGCGGCCTTAAGTCCCTCCACGCCTGCCTGGGAAACCTCATCCATGTAGTTGTACTGGATCTGGCAGAAATCCCAGTCGTAGGAATTAAGGATACCTATGAAGTCCTCCGTATTACCATGATAGGAAAAACCGATATTCCTGATCTGCCCGGACTGTTTCTTTTCCTTAAACCAGTCCTCGATACCAACTTTTTTAAGCTTGTCCCACTGGTTCATGGCGGTCATGTGATGCATCAGATAATAGTCCACATGGTCCGTCCTAAGGCGCCTCAGCTCCTCGTCAAAGTATCTGTCTATAGCCGCCCTGCTGCCGATCAGATACTGGGGAAGCTTGGTAGCAATGTTCACCTTGTCCCTTATGCCGTTGCGCTCAAGGACTTCACCCAGAACCGCTTCGCTCCCGGGGTAAACATACGCTGTGTCGAAGTAGTTGACACCAGCGTTGTAAGCCTCCATCATCTCCTTCTCAGCCTTGTCGATGTCTATCCTTCCGCCGTTTGAAGTAAATCTCATACATCCATAGCCAAGGATGGATATGGGCTCGCCGTTTCGGTTATTCCTATACTTCATAGATAATCTCCTAATAATTTTGCACAATTATATTGTTTCAATTCCATATCATTCTATTACATTCTCCATACAAAATCAAGTTAACGTGCTTACTGTAAAAAAATACATACATGCCATAGAATTTTCCATGGTCATGTATGTATTTTACCTGCTCACCACATGCAGCGGCGCATTATAGTATTCGCTATACAGGGTAAAAGAGCTCTCAATACCCTCAGTAACGTACGCCTGCCCATCCTCTGTTATAAACACTGCTTCAAAATCTGCAACCTCTTTCCAGTACTCTATCGCCTTATCCAGCCCCATTACGAAAAGAGCTGTAGAGAGCCCATCACACCTGAGTCCATCCTCCCCGATGATAGTTACAGACGCAAGACCGTCCCTGGCCGGATACCCCGTTGAAGGATCCAAAATATGCCAGTAGATCTCTCCATCTTCCTCAAAGTATCTCTCATATCCTCCGGAGGTGATGATGGCAACGTCCTCTGCCTCGATCACACCAAATATCCCTGTCTGGCTGTCCTCAAAAGGACTCTTTACCGCCACCTTCCAGGGCTGTCCGTCCGGCTTTCTGCCAACGCACTGGACATTGCCCCCAAGGTTTATTAGCGCCGACTTAACGCCATGCTCACGAAAATAATCAGCCACCGCAGTTCCTGTGTAGCCCTTTACCACACTGCCAAGATCCACCTGCATTCCAGGTGCTATTGAAATGAGTGTAGAACCAACATCCACCTTCTTATAATCCACATTTTCCAGCAGCCCCGCGATCTCCTCATCCTCCGGCACCTGGTACTGCCCTGTTGTAAATCCCCATGTCTTCAGTACAGGATATATTGATATATCCAGAGCTCCATCAGTTTCCTCACATACCGACAGTGCCCCGGTCATGATATCCGCCACATCCGCAGACACAGAAGCCTTTCCATCCCGGTTAAGTGCATATATCTCACTGCCCTCATCCGTTACTGACAGCTCCTTTTCCAGATTCCTGATCATATCCTCTGCTCCGGTCAGAAGCTCCTCGTCTCCCGCTACCTGAAGTTCCATGATGGTGTCCATGGCAAAAAGGCTCGCCGTATTTACCTTCTCTCCCAAAAATACGCAAGCAGAAAGCGCTGTCAGGGCCATAAAAGCCACGGCAGCGCCAATTATTTTTTTCTTATGATTCATGCCACGCAACATTTTACTCATCGCGTCCGTCCACGCATTCCTTATTCTTTATTCCACATCATCCTGAAACACATTCATATTCCCTGTCCTGTATCCGTAAAGATCCAGAGAAACATAGGTAAAACCAATCTTCCTGAGAGACTCGTGAACCTGGTTCCTGACCTCTTCTTCCATAATCCTCTTGATATCCTCAGGAAGCAGCTCAATCCTTGCAAGGAAGATATCATTGCCGTGGATACGAACCCTGAACTGTTTAAAGCCCAGCTCCATTATGAGCTGCTCAGCCTTGTCCACCATATCAAGCTTCTTGTCGCTGATGTTCTCACCATATGGAAAGCGGCTGGCAAGGCAGGCAAAGGAAGACTTGTCCCAGGTAGGAAGTCCAAAGTGCTGTGAAAGACACCTTATATCATTCTTGGTCATCCCTGCTTCCCTTAAGGGGCTCTTTATACCAAGCTCATCAATAGCCTTAAGTCCCGGCCTGTAATCGCCCTCGTCATCGAGGTTTGAGCCCTCAACCACCACAGCCATTTTCTCTGCAGCAGCAGTATCAAGGAAATTCTGGAAAAGAACTTTCTTACAAATATAGCATCTATCCTTGGGATTCTCAGCAAATCCCTCAATCTCCATTTCGTTTACATTTATAACGATGTGCTTGATCCCCAGCCTGTCGCAGTAACCAAGTGCCTCATCAAGCTCCCTCTTTGGGAACACTCCGGAAGAAGCAGTCATTGCAAGCACGTTGTCAGAAAGGGCTGACCTGGCAGCATATAGAAGAAAGGTGGAATCCACTCCACTGGAAAAAGCCACCGCTGCACTTCCATAGGAAGACAGAATTGACAGGAGCCTGTTGTACTTTTCAAGTTGCGTAGCTGTTACCGAGTAATCCATACTTACCTCCCTGGCTGCTGCCATTTCACAAGTGCCGCCTCAACCCTGCGGCGTATCCACTGTCACCATCATCCCCAAAGAGCATCAGCTCATTTTTTTATACATATGATTTCCAAGCATCTGTATCAGTTGGACAAATGCGATCAGAATAATCGAGCATACTATCAGATAATCCGTCTTGTACTGCTGGTATCCATAACGGATCGCAATATCACCGACACCACCTCCGCCTACAGTTCCTGCCATTGCTGAATAACCAACAAGAGAAATAACCAGGAGTACCACTCCGTTGAGCATCCTTGGAATTGACTCCTTGACGTAAACCCTCATCAGGATCTGAAAATTCGATGCTCCAAAGCTCCTTGCCGCCTCGATGACACCGGGATTGGTCTCACGAAGGCTTGTCTCAAACACCCTTGCAATATAGGGAATTGCTGAAACAGTAAGGGGCACGATTGAAGCAGTTGTACCAATTGACTTACCTACAACCATCCTTGTAAATGGGATAAGGATAACCAGCAGAATAATGAACGGAAAACTCCTGAACACATTTACAATAAAGCTAAGCACCTCATACACGATCTTGTTGGGTTTGAGCCCGTCAGGGGCTGTAAGTGTAAGAATTATCGCAGGTATAAAACCTATTATCACTGAAAAAAGTGTTGACCAGAACACCATGTAAAGTGTCTGCCAAAAGGCATTCATTATTATTGAATACATTCCGCTGTTTGATAAAACTCCAGACATTTTATATCTCCTATAACTGCAGGACCTCTGCCCTGTCAGCACAAATCTCTTATTTTATAACTTCCCAGGTAACGTCCTTGGAATCCAGGAAAGCGCAGGCCTTCTCAAGGTCTTTTTCATCCATATTAAGAACCAGGCTTCCGTAAACATCCTCCCTGAAGTCCTCAAGCTTCGCCCAGCAGATATTGAAATCTGTGTGGAGTTCCTGTGACATCTGGGTTACGATAGGGCGCTGATTGCCTTCGCCATAGAAAAAGAGCTTTAGGTTGACGCCAGTTGTTGGCAGCTTGTCGCTCTCTTCCCTAAGGAAATCTCTGATCTCTCTTTCCTTGGGCCATACAAAGAGCTGCTCAGGTCTTCCCACTGCAAGGACATGTCCCTTGTTGAGGAACGCAACCCTCTGACAGATCTGCTTAACAACTTCCATCTGGTGTGTGACAACAACAATGGTGATCCCCATTTCTTTATTGATCTTCTGTAAAAGAGCAAGTATCCCCTTTGTGATCTCGGGATCCAATGCACTTGTAGCCTCATCGCACAAAAGTATTTCAGGATCAAGAACCAGAGCTCTTGCGATAGCAACTCTCTGTTTCTGTCCGCCGGAAAGCTCCCTTGGCTTGGCGTGAACCTTATCCTCAAGGCCAACCAGACGAATGAGATTCATGATCTTCTCTTTTGCCGAAGGAGTGTTGGTTGGAATGCCCCAGAACTTCATGGGAAGAGCCACATTCTGGTATACATCAAGTCTCTCAAGAAGGTTAAAGCTCTGGAAGATCATTCCCATCTTTTTCTGAAGGTTTCTAAGTTCCTTCTTGCTCCTAATATCAACCAGCTGGTCATCCACAGTGATGCTACCACCGTCGTAGGATTCAAGGCCGTTGATGCACCTTAAAAGAGTACTCTTTCCGGCACCTGACTGTCCGATTATTCCGAAGATCTCGCCGTCTTCGATCTCTACTGAGATATCCTTAAGGACCTCTGTATCCTTAAAGGACTTCTGCACATTTGCAATTCTGATCATCTTAAAATTTCCATTTCTAACTAATCTTACGAGCACGTAGCCCACTGTTTCATCTTATGAAACGAGCCGCCTGCATCAACAAGCGGCTCGTCAAGTATTATATTACAAAAATCATTATTGTGCATCAATGAAAGATGTGATTACTGCACCCTTGTATGTGTCATCTATGTACTTCTGAACCTTCTCGGATGTAAGTGCCTTGATAAGGGCCTTTGTCTTTTCTGACTCCTGGTTGCCATCCTTAACTACAAGGAAGTTTGTTCTCTTTACTGTTGTCTCGCTGTCAAATGACTCGATGTCAAGTGCAGGATGCTTAGCTGGAAGGCCAGCCTCAAGAGCGTAGTTACCGTTGATTGTAGCAGCGTCAAGATCAGGAAGTGAAAGTGGAAGGCTTGCTGCCTCAAGTGGAGTGATCACGTATCCGTGAGGATTAGCCTCTGCGTCGTTTGTAAGTGAATCCTCGTTGTAGTTGGCATCTGTTCCGAAGCCGCCCTTTGAAACTAAAAGTCCCTTCTGAACAAGAAGGTCGATTCCTCTCTCGCCGTTATCAGGATCATTAGGGATACCGATTGAAGCGCCATCAGGAAGCTCAGAAAGTGATGTGTACTTCTCTGAGTAGATACCCATTGGCTCAATGTGAACGCCTGCAACTGCTGTAAGGTGCAGACCTGCATCTGAGTTCTGCTGGTTCATGTAACCAAGTGTCTGGAAGTAGTTGGCATCAAGCTCACCCTCTTCAAGTGAAGTGTTAGGAAGAACATAATCTGAGAAAACAACTGTCTCAAGAGTCCATCCATCCTCTGCAAGAACTTCCTTAACTACATTATCAAGGATCTCTGCATGAGGTACAGGTGTTGCACCAACCTTAATTGTCTTATCTGCTGCGCTGTCTGCTGCTCCTGCGCCGCATCCTGTAAGAGCTGATACAGCAAGAGTTGCAGCAAGCACAAGGCTTACGAATACATTCTTTTTCATAATACGTTTTTCCTCCTCAGTCCGTTTTAGCGGTTTAATTTCTTACTAATTTACACTCCTATAATGCATTTTGCAACAAAATGGATTTTATAGGCTACGATAATCATGGATTATATCCGGAAAAGAGATCAGCGGGACAATTTCTCCACAAAGGACTTGGCCATGTCAGACAGTTCAGCCCCTTTTCTTACGATATATCCAAAGGTCAGGGTCTCCTCCTCCTTGAGTTTGACTGCCATGATGTCGTTCTTGTTAAGGGAATCTCCAAGCATCGCAGCGCCTACAGCGTATCCGTCAAGACCAAGCATCAGCTCTGTGGATGTGGCTCTTTCGTTGGTGCTTATCACCTTCTTGTAATCGTAGGTAGCAAGGGCTTCTTCTCTATAGTAAAAAGAAGTGTTGTCTCCCTGATCAAATACCATACAAGGGTAGTCCTGAAGCTCCTCCAGTGACAACTCGTCCCTGCCGGCCAGAGGATGATGCTTACTTAAATAAACATATGTATCTCTTGTAAAGAGCTCATGGAACTCCAGAGAAGCATCCGCAAATATCTTTTTAAAAGTGTTCTTATTAAAATCACTTAACGCTATAACACCCACTTCACTCTTCATGTTCTTAACGTCATCAATAACTTCACTGGTCTGGGTCTCGCGGATAGAAAACTGGTACTCCGGAAGATCATACTCTTTTACCGTATCGATAAATGCATTTACCGCGATGGTGTAATGCTGCATGGATACTGCAAAAGTCTGCTTGTTATTTCCGCCGTTTATATACCTGTCTTCGATCTTTTCAAACTGCTCCACCGCGTGACGGGCGTAAGCAATAAAAGATGCTCCTGCGGAAGTTGTCACAACGCCGTTGTGGACTCTCTCAAATATCTGGATACCGATCTCTTTTTCAAGATCTCTCACCGCACTTGAAAGTCCCGGCTGTGACACGTAGAGCCTGTCGGCTGCCTTCCTCATGGAGCATTCTTCATCAATCGCTATTACATACTTAAGCTGCAATATGGTCATGTTATCACCCTCCCCGAAAAAACTTAAAAGTATGATAACACAGCCCATGTCTGTTACGCTATACACATTTCCGAAAGTTTCTTTACAATGGCATTTGCTAAAGCCTTGTGTCCTTCCTCGTCCATATGCTCATCGTCAACGCTGCTGGCAATCGCCACGTCAGATGCAGCCAGAAAGCCGTTCCCGCGCCTCCTGGCTATCCTCTCATACTCATCCTTAAGACCGATGCTTGTCTCAACAGATTCCGAGCTGAACTCAGGGTCTTTCTCCGGACGCCATACATCCTTCCCGAGACTTATTGGCGCTACCACCAGAATCTTTTCGGGCAAAAGAAATTTCTCCAGCTCGTCAAGGCATCTCTCAAGGCCCTTTCCTATCACATGCTCTGAGGCGTTGAAAATGGTCTTGCAGTCGTTGGTACCAAGCATTATTATAGCGCCGTCCAAAGGGTAATTTCCCTCCAGTGCCAGGGGAAGAATATCCGCGCCCTTTCTAAATGGGCGGAGCTGATCCTCAAACACTGTGGTCCTTCCGCAGAGGCCGTCCTCAATTATCCTGCTGTCCTCAAGCTCTTTCTGCACAAGGCTTGTCCACCTGACACCCCATGGATATCTTCTGTCTGTTCCTGGGATAAGTCCCCATGTATTCGAATCACCAAACGCTAGTATGCTTCCCATATCTATACCTCATCTGTAGGCCCCACCCTTAAAGTTCCTTCACTTACCGGGCGTTTCTTTTTCGGCCACTTCAAAAACCCTCTCAAACTCGTTTATCAGATCATCGATTCCCTCAATACCTACCGAAAGCCTAAGTATCCTGTCCGTTATCCCGTTCTTTTCACGAAGAGCCTTTGGCACCTCCGCATGGGTCTGGGTTATTGGATAGGTTATAAGTGTCTCCGTTCCCCCAAGGCTCTCTGCAAAATATATAAGCTCCACATTATCAAGTATCGCCCTTGCAAACTCCGGGCTGTCCACCTCAAAGGTTAGCATTGCTCCAAACCCTCTGGCCTGCTTTTTCATGATCTCGTAGCCCGGATGCCCCAAAAGCCCCGGATAGATTACCCTTGTGACATGCTCCTTACTCTTTAGGTACTCCGCCAGCTTAATGGCATTTTCCTGTGCTCTTTCAAGCCTTACGGAAAGAGTCCTTATGCCCCTTAGGATCAGCCAGCTGTCAAAGGGTGCCAGGCCCGCTCCGATGGTCTTGTAGATCAGCCTTAGCCTCTCGTCTATCTTTTCATCCTTCACCACCACAAACCCGCCGATGGTATCGTGATGACCTCCCAGGAACTTGGTGCCTGAATGGACCACTATGTCCGCCCCAAGATCCAGCGGATTCTGGAAGTAGGGTGACAAAAAAGTGTTGTCCACAATAAGGATTATCCCCTTACTTCTTGTCACTTTCGAAAGCTTTTCAATGTCAGTGACATTCATCATAGGATTTGTGGGAGTCTCAAGATAAACAGCCTTGGTGTTGTCCCTTATGGCACCGGTAACATTCTCCCTGCTAAGATCCGCCACCGAAAACTCAATTCCATTCTTTTTGCTGATCTCATTGAACAGCCTTATGCTGCCACCATAGAGATCTTCGTCAATGATTATGTGGTCTCCCGGTGAAAAGAGCTCCATCACATTTGCAACTGCTGCCATCCCGCTGGAATAAGCCAGAGCATCAATGCCGTTTTCAAGATCCGCCACCACCGATTCAAGCTGCTGCCTTGTGGGATTCTGCATCCTGGTGTAATCGTAGCCTGTGCTCCCCCCAAGCCCTTCATGGGCAAATGTTGCTGACTGATAGATCGGATAGCTGATAGCTCCCCATCTGTCCGCCAGCTCCTTATTAAGTATCTGGCACTTGGTATCTTGGCTGTAGTTTTTCATAACTGAAGTGACTCCTTACCCAATTCATAATCGAATGTCACTTGTGACATTCGCGCGCCGAGCGCGGTTGTTTTTTAACATTTTCCTCTCGCGCGAGTGCGCATCCTCATATTTATGTCAAGAGTTTTCTCCTTGACATAAATATAGCGGTGTTACCACCGCTACACAATTAAGTAGTTCTTATCTTTTGCTATCAGCGTTACTAATAGCCCCGTAAAGCTGCTCCATCGCCTGCTTTACAATGCTTCGAGGACATGCAATGTTTACTCTCTCGAAAAGAGAAGTCTCTTTTCCAAAAATACTTCCCTGATCAAGCCACAGATGGGCCTTGTCCACTATCAGATCCTCCAGGTCCTTGTGACTGTCTGTAACCTCAGAAAAATCAAGCCATATCAGATATGTACCCTCAGGCTCTATAAGCTTAACCTTTGGAAGCTTTTCTTTTAAGAAATCCCTCACGTATGAGAGGTTCCCTTCAAGATACTCTATGAGCTCATCCACCCACTGGTCGCCCTTGGTGTAAACACTCTTTGCCGCTTCCAGGCCAACCGCATTGCACTGGCTGTAACCGGTGATCATGTTCTCATGCCTGAACTTCTCCCTCACGTCTTTATCGGGAATAATGATATTTGCCACCTGGAGTCCAGCCATGTTAAAGGTCTTACTGGGGGAAGTTCCAAGTATGAGCTTTGCGCGATACTCATTTCCAAGATTCATATATGAGGTATGTTCAAAAGAGCTGTAGATGAAATCAGAGTGTATCTCATCTGCAAAAACATAGACATCATGGCGCCTGCAGATATCGGCAAGTCTTGTAAGCTCATCCCTGGTCCACACCCTTCCCACAGGGTTGTGAGGGCTGCAAAGGAGGAACAGTTTAACATTTTCAGATATGATCTTGTTCTCAAAGTCCTCAAAATCAATTTCATATCTTCCATCTTTATAGATAAGCTGGTTGTTTACAAGCTTCCTGTTATTGACCCTTACCGCCTCAGCAAAGGGATAGTAAACAGGCTGCTGGATCAGTACCGCATCTCCCGACTCTGTCAGTGCCCTTATGGCAAGCACGATGGCATAGACAACACCATGAGTAATTGTCACCCAGTCACGGTCAACTTTAAATCCATGACGCCTCTCAAACCATCCGCTCACCGCATCATAGTAATCCTGCTTGGGATCTGTATATCCAAACACTCCCTGAGCAACCCTTGCAGTAATGTCATCAACTATCTCATCAGGGAGCTTAAAGTCCATATCCGCAACCCACAGGGGCAGAAGATCATCCCTGCCCTTTCTCTCCATTCCAAAGTCCCACTTTATACAGGATGTTCCCCGCCTGTCTACGTAAGTATTAAAATCATACTTTCCCATATGTATGCTCCTTTTTCGCATTTATATAAGTTCAGATAACTCATTATCACTCTAACTGATTATACAAAGAAAACTGCCGCAAAGGGCAGTCTTCTTTTAATAAAGGAGATTTTCTATTCGAAACTGTACATTTCTGTACTGAGATATTTCATCCCCCTCGCTGTGATCATCAATAGCCGTAGTTAGCTTCGATTACAATATCCTCAAAAGTCACTGCGCGAACTTCGCCCGGGCCATCTTCTTTTTCAGGCTCGTACTGAATCGTGTAGCCAGATTCCTTGAATCTCTTGATGATGTTGTTCAGTTTTTCCCTGGTGTCGATCTTAAAGCAGATGTGAGCCAGTCCCAGTCTGTTGGGGTCCTTTGGAAGTTCAACCGTCTCCGGTTTTTTCATGAGTTCAACCCATGCCTGTCCGTCAAACTCAAGGATATATGAATAATAATTCTTGGTCGGGTTATCAAAAGTCTTTAAAACTTTAGCTTCAAAATAGCTTTCAAAAAACTCTTTTGCACCCTCAAGGTCTTCTACAAAAATACCTACATTCTTCAGATACATTTTTTCATCCCCCTCATTCCAAAAATTCTGATCTTACATGCAAAATGTCGTTGAAGTAGTTATTGGCGATCATGAACATTCCCATTGTTGTCAGGACCACAAGGCCTTCCTCGCCAATCTTTTCTTTTATCCTGTCAAAAAGATCTGTTGGAACATTTTTCCTGTCCCTTACAATTGCCTGTGCATACTCGATCACCAGCTCCTCCTCCGGTGTAAGATCGAGATTGTTGATATCCAGCCCTATTGATTCCATGTATTTCTTGTAATATGTGGTGCACACAAGGCAGTCATTTTCCACAGAGATTGCATATTCAAAGAGATTGGCGGCTCTTGGAGAAATGAACTTTTTCAGCTCAGCACTCATCTCATAGGATTTTCCCTCAAGGGCCCAGAATGATGGGACATTATGCAAAAGAGTCCTCTTCTCATTGGTAATCTTATATCCGCCCTCAAGGTGCTTTTTCACTGCTTCTTTAACTTCTTTGGATGCATTGTCCACATCGATAAGACTAACTATTGACATAACTCCTCCTTAAATCCCGCTGCCATCATATTCTATGTCAGATACCCAGGTGCTTGATTTATATATGAATTCTTTTGTTCTTTCTTTTTGCGGATGTTCAAAGAAATCCTTGGCATTGTTTTCCTCAACGATCTCACCGTTTTCCATGAACACTACTTTTGTAGCAACTTTTCTGGCAAACTCCATTTCATGGGTTACAACTATCATGGTCACACCGTCATCAGCAAGTTGCTTTATTACGTTAAGGACTTCTCCTGTAAGTTCTGGATCCAGCGCTGATGTAGGTTCATCGAAAAACACTACCTCAGGGTTAGTTGCCAGCGCTCTGGCAATTGCCACTCTCTGTTGCTGTCCTCCGGAGAGCTTGGAGGGGTAGTAATCTTCCCTGTCAGAAAGTCCCACCTTGGCCAGAAGCTCTTTTCCTATCTTCTCTGCCTTATCCTTATTAAGTTTCTGTGCAACAGTCAGCCCAAGGGTTACATTTCCGAGGGCCGTCTTGTTCCCGTAGAGATTAAAGCTCTGAAAAACAAATCCAACTCTGCTTCTGTACCTTAAAAGGTCTTTTCCTGCGATCTTTTTAAGGTCATACTTCTCATCACCAATAACCAGCTTTCCGCTATCTGCCTTGTTGAGGTACCCGGCGCATCTTAGAAGTGTTGTTTTTCCTGAGCCGCTGGGGCCCAGGATCGCAACCACATCTCCCTTGTCAACCTTTAAGCTGACATCATTAAGAACCACATTGTCTCCGAACTGCTTGTGAACATTTTTAAGCTCCAACATGTTATCGCCTCCTCTCAAGCGCTGCCTCGGCCTTGCTCTGTATCACCGTCAGTACTGAGCATATGATCAGATAAATGAGGCCTGCTTCAAGATATAACCAGAAGTAGTCATAGGTCCTTGCTGCTATTCTCTGAGCTGTTGCAAGTATCTCAACAAGAGCAACGCTGTAAGCAAGAGAAGTGTCTTTTACCAGTCCGATAATGGAATTGGATAGCGGTGGAAAAGCTGTTCTGAGAGCCTGTGGAACAATTATATATATCATTCCCTGCCAGAATGTAAGTCCGTCGCAGTAGCAGGCTTCCAGCTGTCCTGCAGGAACTGACAGTATCGCAGCTCTTACAGTTTCCGAGCAGTAAGCTCCAACACTAAGTGACATTACCAGCCACGCACTAACAAATGAGTTAAGCTTGATCCCGATACTTGGCAGTCCAAAATATACTATGAACAGCTGCACTATCATTGGGGTACATCTGATTATCCAGACGTAAACCCTTACCAGATGTTTTAGTACTGGAACCTTTGCGATCTGGGCCAGTGCCACAAGAAAGGCTATTATAAGTCCTGTTGAAAAAGCTGCAATTGTAAGCGGAAGTGATACCTGTAGTCCGGCAAGTAACAGTTTCCCAAATGATTCAACTAATTCAGTAATAATTCTCGCGTCCATAACCACTATCCAATCGTTTTTATTTTTTGTGCCCTATCAAGGGCCATTTACGAATTCTCAGCCCTGGGTTGTATCAAGGTCAAAGTACTTGATAGCCAGCTTTGAAAGTGTGCCATCCTTCTTTGCCTGCTCAAGAGCTTCATTGATCACCTTTACAAGCTCCTCATTTCCCTTTACAACAGGAACGTAAGCATTAGGTTCAGGATCGCTTGTAACCACTAATTTGAATACGCTCTCATCTTCAGGATGCTGCTTGAGATAATCGTTAAATCCAACAGTTGTTCCAAATGTAAGATCAGCTCTTCCATTCTTAACTTCGCTTACTGCCTGGGCTGCTTCACCAACCTCATCAAGTGTTGCTCCGTTGTCTTCAGCGTACTTTCCGATTGAGCTTGTAGGATCGTTTGCTGCGATCTTGCCCTTGGCATCCTCGAGAGTATTTATCTCATCGTTGTCTGCAAGTGTAAGGAATGCATGCTGTGAATAGTTATATGGAATTGAGAAGTCATATTTCTCTGCTCTCTCATCTGAGTAGGAAACACCGTTTATTACAACGTCGATCTGTCCTGCATCGAGAGAAGCGAACATTGAGCTCCAAACTGTCTCTGAGTATTGAACATCCACTCCGATGTAATCTGCGATGTACTTGGCAACCTCTACATCAAATCCAACCAGCTGGTCATTCTCATCATGATATGTGTATGGGCTCCAGGTTCCTTCAGTTCCTACAATGATGTATCCTCTGTCTTTAATATCATCAAGAAGGTCTTTTCCCTTTGCACTGCTCTTTGCTGCACTTCCGCATCCTGCAAGTGATGAAACCAATAAAACAGCGCTAAGTAATGTTGCGATAATTCTCTTTTTCATAATCATTTCCTCCGTTTGCTTCTGTGTTTGTTATTTGTATTTGCTTTTGTTAGATGTGATTATGCTTTAGTGGGATGCAGATGTAAAACACACTAATCTTATAGGTGAATATAAATTTTGCTTATCGCCTCTTGGAAAGCCCTGAACAACATGGCTTTTCGTGTTTTCTGACACAAAAAACACCGGAACCGTGCTCTAATGTCACGTGTTCCGGTGCCTGTATTTTAGTATTCAGTTGCCATGGGTTCGATCAAAAACCCCATTCATTTTCCTGGCAATCACTCTGCCGTGATGTCGGCTCCGAAGTACTTAATAGAGATCTCCTTGAGCTTGCCCTCTGCGCGAAGCTCAGCGATAGCCTTGTTGATGGCTTCTCTTAAGCTGTCGTTGTCAGAGCCCTTCTTAAGAGGGATTCCGTAAAGTGTAACCTCAGGATCTGTAGCTGCCACCTTAAGCTCTGTTGTGCCTGTTGTGTTGAAGTAGTCCTGAGCTGAAGTGTTGGCATTGATGGTTGCGTCAACTGTTCCGTTGAGGACCAGTGTCATGGTCTCGCCAAGTGTATCAACATTTGAGACTGTTGCACCATACTCTTTACCCATTGCCTCGTAGGTTGAACCTGCTGAGTTAGCTGTTGTCCTGCCCTTTAAATCCTCAAATGAATTGATATCGCTGTTGCTTGCAAGTGTAACTACAACTGCGTGGTCGTAGGCATAAGCCTCAGTGAAATCGTAGGTCTCTTTTCTGTCGTCAGTTACATCAACGCCGTTGGCCATCATGTCGAAGGTTCCGGTTGAAACACCTGTAAGGCCGCCGTCAAATGCAACCTCCTTAAAGTCCGCCTCTACGCCAAGCTTTTCTGCGATAGCTGCTGCCACCTCAACGTCAAATCCGACCAGCTCGTCTGTGGTCTCGTCGTGATAAGTAAATGGAGCCCAGACGCCCTCTGTTGCAACGGTGATCTTGCCTGCTGCCTTGATGCGTGCAAGGTGGTCCTCACCAGCAGCTGCGCTCTCACCTGTTTCACCCGCTGACTGAGCCTCGTTGCCGGCAGTGTTTCCGGCGCCGCATCCCATAACTGCTGTAGCTAAAAGAGCTGTCGCCATAACAAAAGATAGTTTCTTTCTCATAATATTCCTCCTTCTGCAAAAGCACACGATTACATTGTGCATAATACATTAGTTCTCTGTCAAACGCAAGAACTCTTTCGTCCTGTCCATCTTAGGATCCTCGAAGAATTCAGAAGCCGTGCCCTCTTCGACCACATTTCCGTCCGCCATGAACATTACATGGGTGGACACTTCCCTTGCAAAACCAAGCTCATGAGTAACGACTATCATGGTCATTCCTTCATGTGCCAGCTCCCTCATGACCGACAAGACCTCTGCAGTAAGCTGGGGATCCAATGCCGATGTGGGCTCATCAAAATACAGGATCCTGGGATCTGTGGCCAGCGCCCTTGCTATGGCAACTCTCTGCTGCTGACCGCCTGAAAGCTGGCTTGGATAGTAGTCTGCAAAGTCTGCCATTCCAACCTTGGAAAGAACCTCCATGGCCTTTGCTCTGGCCGCATCCTTTGCTACCTTCCTTGCGCTGGTAAGGCCAAGAGTCACGTTTCCAAGAACTGTCTTATTGGCAAACAGGTTGTAGTTCTGGAACACGAAGCCTGTCTTTTTTCTTAGATCTGCTATTTCCGCCTTAGTGATCCGGGCAAGATCATACTCTTTTCCCTCAAAGGATAAGGATCCGCTGTCAGCCTTCTCAAGGAAGTTGATGCAGCGAAGAAAAGTGGTCTTCCCGGATCCTGAAGGTCCCAGGATCGACACCACATCCCCTTTATCCACGGTCAGGTCTATGCCCTTCAAAACGCCGTTCTCACCAAAGGCCTTCTGTATATTTTTAACTTCTAAAAGCGCCATTTACGCCTCCAAACCAAAATGATATCCACTACTGCCATGAGTTGCCGTCAATCCGCCTACTTGCGGACTCCATAATTTCCAAGAATCTTCTCCCCCTTCTTCTGGACAAATGTCAAAACGGTACAGAAGATCAGGTAAACCGCAGCCACCTCGATATAAAGCGGGAAATAGTTGTAGGATTGTCCTGCGATCTGCTTGGTCCTTGTAAACATCTCAACCACGGTGATACTTGAAGCCAGAGATGTGTCTTTTACCATGCTGATAAGAGCATTGAACAGAGATGGAAATGCGGTTCTGAAGGCCTGTGGAAGAATGATGTGCCACATGATCTGCATGTAATTCATGCCAACGCAGTACCCGGCTTCCAGCTGTCCAGCAGGAACCGCCTCCATGGCAGCCCTCATGGTCTCTGCGGAATATGCACCCTCATTTATTGAAAAAACGATAACCGCCATCACAAAGGGATTACTGTGTACGCCAAACAGCGGCAGTCCGTAAAATGCCACCATTAGCTGTACAAGAAGCGGCGTTCCGCGGATGATCCAGATATAGATCCTGCAGATCTGGGTAAGAACAGGTACATCTGCATACTGAACCATGGCCACCAGAACCGCAATCACCGTTGACAGCACAAAAGCTATAGCCGCCAGTGGCAGTGTTACCTTAAGTCCAAACTCCAGTATTTTGGGAAAAGAGCTGGTAAGTAGCTCCAGTGTTTTTTGCTCTAACATATTATTCTCCGGTTAGTCGTTAAACTTTCTAAGCTCCGTAATAGCCAGCGGAACTGCAATAAAAAGAGACAGCACATCGGCGCAGGCCTGAGTCATCTCAACTCCTGTGATGCCAAAGATCTGTGGCAGGATCAGGATCATTGGGATAAAGCAGATGCCGTTTCTTGCTGAAGCCGTGATGGATGCCTTCACGCCCTTGCCAATTGACTGCAGCATCATGTTACTGATAACGATAGCTCCTGACAAAGGAAGTGTAGCCGCCATGAAACGAAGGGCCGCAACACCAACGATATGGGCAGCCTCCTGCTTGGTGAACAGTAGCACAATATCTGGCGCAAATATAAAGCACACAGCACCGATACCGATAAGAAAGATGGTTGAATACTTTACGCAGAACATGAAGCCTTCCCTAACTCTCTTTGTAAGGCCTGCGCCGTAGTTGAAGGAGCACACCGGCTGATAGCCCTGGCCAAATCCGATGAGGGCAGATGCCATCATCATCATGAGTCTTCCTGCAACACTCATTCCTGCGATAGCTGCCTCAGCACCCATGAACTGCTGCCCGCCGCCAACTGTGATCATAGTCACAGCGCCGACTGCACCTGCGGTCCTGTTAAGGAGCAGTGTGGATATAGCTGCAAGTCCCTGGCGGAAAAGAGACGGTGCACCGCCGTTTACTATCTCCTTGATATAATGCCCGTTGATGTGGACATTACTAAAGCTCATCTTGATATTCTCGCCCTTGCTGGTTCCGATAAGGAGCACTAAAAAGCTTGTTATCTGTCCCATGACAGTGGCGATTCCTGCCCCTCTTACTTCCATGTGAAATCCCATGATAAGAAGGGGATCCAGGATCATGTTCATCACGGCGCCGCACATAAGCCCGATCATGGCATAGGTGGCAGCCCCCTGGAACCTGAGCTGGTTGTTTATTACAAACTGGGCCATCATAAAGGGCGCACCAATAAGGATTATCCTCATATAATCCTTGGTAAACTGCATGGTTGCGTCTGTTGCCCCAAGAAAGTGTGCTATTGGTGTTACAAAAAAGTTCCCCACTATGGCGAAGATTATTCCAGTAATGATGGCCATTGCAAAGCCGGTGGATGCCATCTCGTTGGCTTCCTTGTAGTTGCCTGCTCCCAGCATTCTTGATAAGTAGTTGCCTGAGCCATGTCCAAAGAAAAATCCAAAGGCCTGGATAATAGCCATAACGGTAAACACCAGTCCAACGGAAGCTGTAGCTGCAGTGTTGACTGCCGGGTCAGATGATACCCTGGCTACAAAAAAAGTATCCGCGGTGTTATAGATTGCTGTCACCAGCATGCTTATTATGGTCGGTACTGAAAGCGTCAATATCAGCCTGGGTACCGGAGTCTTAGTCATGAATTCTCTTCTGTTCTGTGTTTTCATTCTTTCTCTCTTTAAAACATGCAGGCATGTTGCCTTGTGACTTTATTTCCTTTGTATCATATCAAATTTTGCCTTCATGGTAGGATTGTTCCTGGTTAGCTTCTTTACGGAAACCTCATCCACCTTGTTGTTGGCGATCCTAAGCTGATTGTCGGAGCCCTGGAGCTCTTTTTTCACCTTCTCAAGATGCATGATGGTCTTGTCGATCTCCTCAATTGCCTTGTCAAAGTGGGCGTGGGCCTTCTCATAGTTGCTGCTAAAGTCGTTCTTGAACTTAAGGAGGCTGTCCTCAAAGTTGGAAATATCGATGTCCTGATTGCGCACTTCGGCAAGCTCCTGCTTGTAGGAGAGCGCATTAAGGGCAGCATTCCTAAGAAGTGTGATTATAGGGATAAAGCACTGAGGGCGGACAACGTACATCTTGTCATATTTGTAGGAGACATCCACGATGCCTGCGTTGTACAGCTCTGAATCGCTCTCAAGGAGAGAAACAAGTACCGCGTATTCACAGTTCTTTTCCCGTCTGTCCTTGTCAAGCTCCTTGAAGAAGTCCTCGTTCTTGTGCTTGGTGGCAGTTTCGTCCATCTCGTTCTTCATCTCAAACATGATGGAGATGATCTCCACGCCGTTCTCATCAACTTCCCTGAATATATAGTCGCCTTTACTGCCGCTTCTGGCATCGTTGTCCTTCTCAAAGTACGCATTCCTGAAGGCTGTGGCTCGGATCTGGTTAAACTGTATCTCGCAGTGCTGCTCTAAGGTTTCACCCACCATCTTGGTGGACATACGGGTTTTGAGGTCCTTGTAGAACTCAACCTCCTTTTCCTTCTGCTCAAGCAGGATCTTGCCCTTTTCCTTCTCCTGCAAAAGAGCTGACTCAAGGCTTTTATTCTTTTCAGAGAGCTCATCATTTATGGCATTCTTTTCATCCTCAACCTTCTTAACTGCTTCAAGGACCGCCAGCTTCTTCTTGTCATCCACGCTATCCAATTCGAGCCTGAGTTTTGTATTGTTTTCCTCAATCTTCCTGAGTTCTTCCCGAAGTGCCTCTATTTCCTTTGCCTGGGCAGACTTAAGACTATCTATCTCCCTTGCATGTTCTTCCTTCTCCTGCTCATACTGTTTACTTGTCTTAAGAATGATTTCATTCTCTTTAGCAGACAGTTCCAGCTCATGGCGCTCTTTAAGATGCCTCTCCAGCTCTGATGTACGCTGGGACAGGTCCTTCTCGAATTCCTTGTCCCTTATCTGCTGTACGATGCTGCTAAGTTCTGTATCATCAACTGTAAATGCCTGTCCGCAATGTGGACATTTAAGCTCTGCCATACCCTAATCCCCCTTGTCAGTGTTCCGTATCACTTGATTTTATCATAATTCCCGGCACGTTTATACCATTTCAAAAGAGCCAATCAATTATACTTTTCCACTGAGCACCAAAGACTCCCTCTGATAACCAACAAAAACCGGCACCGGGAAACTGCTTATAAGCATTTTTCCGATGCCGGTATACTATTCACATATCTCTATAAATCCGGGCCTAAGCTCAAAACCCGCTTGTGCACATCAGTTCTTGAAGAAGGACATCTCCTCGTTGAGCTGTTCTGCAATATCCTTTAAGTTGTTTGCAGAACCTGCCAGTGTTGTAACTGTTGCAGAGAGCTCCTGCATGGAAGCACCTGTCTCCTCTGAAGAAGCTGCGTTTTCTTCAGAAATAGCCGAAAGTGCGCTCATGGTATCAACAACTGCATTCTTGCTTGATTCACAGGTATCAGCGCCCTGGGAAATCAGCTGTACGCCTCCAACGGTGCTTCCGATGTCTGAAAGCATTCCGTTAACTGCCTCAAGTGTCTCACCGAGAGCGATCTGCTGGTCGTTGTTGCCCTGCTTAACATCTTCAGCCGCTGCAACTGCTGCCTTTGACTGCTCAAGGAGGACATCCATCTCTTTCCTGATATCATCAGCCATCTGCTTGGAATCCTCAGCAAGCTTGCCGATCTCTTCCGCAACGACTGCAAAGCCTTTTCCTGCTTCTCCTGCTCTTGCTGCCTCGATGGAAGCATTCAGTGAAAGGAGGTTAGTCTGTGTAGCGATAGAAGTGATTCCCTCAACCTTGGAAGAAATATTTGTAACAGCATCCTGAGTAGACTGGATGGTCCGTGAAATGTCGTCGATCTTGGCTGTCATTTCAGCAGAGGAATCCTGTAAGGATGCAAGGGAACTGCTGGATACTTCGGAGGCTTCCTTCATCTTGTTAGCAAGATCTGAAAGGCTTCCTGTTGAACTCTGAACGTCACCAACTGCATCACCGATCCTGCCTACGTTCTCCGATGCACTCTGGATCTCGTCAGCCTGCTGAGTAGCACCTGATGCGATCTCCTGAACAGCATTTGAAACATCCTCGGCGGTCTGTGAGATCTGGTTAGCCATATCGGAAAGCTCTTCTGAACTCATGCCCACGTTGGAAGCAGACTCTTTTATGTTATTAACGATCTCCTGCAGCTTATCAATAACTGTGTTTGTGCTGCCGATCATCTGTCCAAATTCATCTTTTCTGTCAGCATGCTTTTCAACCTTGGCAAAACGTCCCTCTGCAAGCTGTTTGATAGAATCATTAACAACCTTGATAGGATCTGTGAAGGTCTTTGCCATAAAGAAGGAAATAAATACTGCGATAACCAGCATTATTACACCGATGATTACTACTACAGTAGCTGCAGATCTTGCAGATGAAGTAACAGTCTTGGTATCGCTGGCTGTACATACTGTCCATCCTGTTGAAGGAGATTTTACATAACAAACAATTGCGCGATAGCCCTTTCCTGTATCAGCCTCATATGTGCCGTTATCCAGGCCGCTGGTCATGAATGTAGACTGGCTTCTGTCATCTTCATTGTCTGCTGTGATCTCATACTGTGAGTGAGCTGCTACCAAACCAGCTCTATCTGTAATGAAGGCATCCTTTGATTCCTTAGCAAGGAATTCGTGAAGAACGTTAAGGTCATAGTTTCTCTGAACGATACCGATTACTGCACCGCCATCTCCAAAGATAGGTGCAGAGAAGGTACACTGTCTTGCACCTGTTGACGCAGATACAATGACATCTGAGCAGTACAGATTACCCTTCATTGCTTCCTGGAAATATTCTCTCTTGGAAACATCTACAAGCTTACCTGATGCTCTAAGTACCTGCATTCCATCAGGTCCTGTAAGAACGGTGATGTTGCCGTCATCAAGGTTTCCGTCTACAGTGTTAAGGAAGTTCAGGGTCTTTACCATAGCCTCCTGATCATCCGGATGCTGCATGAAGTTAATTGTAGAAGGCGCAGCAGCAACTGCCTGCATGGAAACAAAGTTCTTGTTAACAGTGTTTTCAAAGCCCTCCTGAATGTACCAAGCCTGCCAGTCAAGTGAATCAACAGCATCAGTCAAAGCCTTTGATGTTGAACTCCTGTAGCTGACAATGAGTGCCACAATAAGTGGAACAGCTGTTACCAGCACCATAACCGCAATGAGCTTGGTCTTAATGCTGTCTTTAAAAGCAATTGTACTACCCTGTTTCTTACCCTTTGAGCTAGCTTCTTTCGCCATGAGAAATACCTCCATCATAATGATAAAACCCTATGATAATTATTATAGACGGCCATGATTAAATGTTAATATGTTTATTGATAATATAATAAAAAATTTATGATTTTCCGCGCAAGTTATCTGTGGCCCTCAATTAATGTTATCGGATATCCGGTTAAAAAACTTAACAATAAACCGCAAAAAAAGACTGACCAATAAAAATTGGTCAGCCTGCAGAATCTTTTGTATCCGATTTACTATCTTCATTTGCCTTAGTCATGGCTTCATTCATGAGCTTCATAAGTTCAAGGGTACTTCTGAACCGCTGGCGTTTGTCCTCCTCAGCCCAGATCACCTCGCCCTGCCACGTATCACGTTGCCTGCTATTTATTTTTACAATGAACGTGTTCTTACTCATGATCCCACTCGCCGGAATAATCAATAAATAGAATAAATGCAGATGTAATTATACCATACATTTGCCTTGACAGCCAATCCGATATATAGTTTTTATGAGGATTCAATTATGGAAAAGCACAACAGACTTATTGCTCTTGACACATCCTGTTTGGAAAATGACGATCTTTTTGACCACTATTACGATCAGATGCCACAGGATAGAAAAAAGAAAATAGATGCCCTTAAGATTGCCGGCGCAAAAAGACTGTGTCTCGGCGCCGGGATACTACTAAACAAGGCCCTTGCAGAAGCTGGAATTATTGAAACTCATGATGGGACAGACAACCGGCAATCCACCCAGCAATACAAAATAGAGACCGGCCCCCAGGGCAAGCCTTATCTTGCCGGAAGGGATGATCTCTTTTTTAACCTGTCCCATTCAGGCACCATGGCCGTAATTGCAGTATCTGGCAGGGAAGTTGGCGTAGATATCCAGAATCTCAAGCACTTTGACGATCACCTTATAGATTATGTCTTCAATCCAGGAGACAGGAAACTTGCAAAAGAGTTTTCGGTTCCCATAGACCGCATATACACAAGACTGTGGGCCATGAAAGAGAGCGTCATGAAATACAACGGCAAAGGAATAGGTCTTGAACCAAAAAAGATCTCTTTTCGCCTTGAAGATGGCCTGATACGCCCGGAACACCCATCTGTCGACCTGCATGGCACCTACATCTTTGAGCAGGAAATTGAGCCGGAAGTATCCTGCCCGGGTCCGGAACAAGCCCCAACCTTCTACGGACTGGCTGTCTGCTCCCGGGATAAGGCCTTCACCACCGAAATCGAGTATATGAATCTATGACTCCTCCCGAGGATCAAAGATCCTGAAGGCGCATCATGAAAATAGAGTATTCATCATTCTGGAAGTCCAGATCAGGGGAGTTTTCCCCGCCGCCGTTGGTACTTCTTTTTATCTCAGCATAGAACTCCTCGCCCTGATTCACGATGTCCATGACTGTCAGTGGTACCCCGTTGTCACTGGCAATCCTGCAAAAATCAGACAGCGGATTATCTGAATCTCTGGTATCGAGCAGTTTATCCTTAAGCTCCGAATCCTTTTTGGCCTTATCTATTAGCCTTTCAAGTTCATCTGCAATTCCCATATCCATTCTCCTTAGCACAGATAATGATAAAAGAAAAAGCAAAGTACGTCACAACTAAGTAAGCGTCTTTGCTTTTCTATATCTAATGATATCACATTGTATCATATATTTCTCTATTTACTTGATCTCGTCTGTGGATCCGTCTTTCTTTATAACCTCAATCCTGCATCCAAATCCGGCTGCTGCGATCGCTCCTGCGATCACCACCCAGGGAGCTGCAAAAAATCCAACGACTCCACCAACTACTCCAACAGTAACCGGTACGTTGAGGATCACTTCGTCGCCTTTCCTGATCTGAACTCTGTCAACGTTGCCTTCCTCAATTTTCTTTTTGAGATTATCCATTGCATCCTTCATCATCATATTCTCCTTTCACAAATCCGTTCCCTTACTTGTTATCGTATCTGCTGACATAGTCGGGACGGTTATCCATCAAAAGAGCAGCTACCAGATAAAGTATTGCTCCGCTTCCACCGGAAAGTGCCAGCACTGCCCATATAACTCTTACGATTGTGGGATCAAATCCAAAGTACTCAGCAATTCCGCCACACACACCAAAGATTTTTCTGTCGTTACTTCTGTATAATTTCTTTTCCATCACACGTCCTCCTTAAACCGTTCAGATGTACTGCCTTGTTATAAATCAATTGTATGTCCCCCGTTTTAAAGAATACATGATTATTTCAGCGTATTAGGACCGTTTATTCTCCAATTTCAGCAAAAATCATTTATGATTCTTGTTCACATATACTGCAGCTCTGCAATAAAACTTTAGCTGCTTCTTTCCGTCCTTTACAGTTGTTGCTCTCTCTATACCCTTTGCAGTGCCTTTTCTGACTGCTTCATTGAACATCTTGCCAAGACGGGCTCTTACCTGGGCAGGAGATTCCTTGATCTTGTACTCTTTTATGATCTCACTGACATATGAGAAGGTAGGAAGATCTGCAAGGGTAAAATCTTTTTCCATCTTTCCTGCTTCCTTGATCATCTCGCCAACTGCAGCTCCATAATCATAGGTAATTCTCTTCCCGAAGCGTTCTTCCAGCATCTCGCTTACGTAGTAATTGACTGTAACGTTCTGCTTCTTGGCCTCTTTTTCAATTCGATCATAAATTTCCTGTGAAAGTGACAAATTTACTCTTGGCATATCGTCCTCCTTATGAGTGTAGAACCAGCATGTTATAAATCAATTATATGAGTGTTGAACGCACGCGTCAATTCTCTTTATGATATGACAAAAGCACCATAAACCGTTTACTTTTTCTGTAACCAGCCAGCTTATCCGGCGAAAAGTGAAGTGTCATTTCATTTGCAAAAACAGCAGTATAGAAAGTACCTCCCGCCATTTTTCAACTATCTATAAAATCAGTTCGCTCCCACAAATACCTTTACCGAATCTGCCAGATGCTGGTGATGAACATTGGTGGCGTCAAATTTCACTGATGAAAAAGCCATCTGCATTATAGGGCCTGTTGCAAAGGCGCAGATAAGCGTTCCGATCCCCACAGGTCCTCCAAGGCGCCATCCTATAAAGGTCGCCAGACTGAGGAGGGCAATGCTCACCGCTCCTATCGGGATCTGCCTGGCTCTCTTGGCAAGAGCCACCAGCAGCGTATCTCTGGGGCCGCATCCAAGGGAGGCGCTCATATAGGTGTACTGGGTGTAAGCCATGATCACCAGCCCTATCAGCATGACCACTATGCCCTTTAGCATTGAATCGCATTTAGGGACAATGTTCAGCCTGTTAAAAAGATCTACTGCCTTCCCAACCACAAAGGAATCAATGAACATGGCGATCCCAATGGGCTCTCTCAGCGCAATATCCACTCCAAGGATCGCATAAGATACGACAACGGAAGCCGTTCCATAAAGTATCCCAAAGGTCCTTGAAAGACCAAGATTCAGCACATCCCACGGGCCAGCACCGATGTTGGCCTGTATAGTCAGATAAACTCCAAAGCCATTAAAGAACAGGCTGACAGCAGCCAGCAGCATATTTCTCAATATCGCACCTGTCGTGCGGTTTTCTTTTAATCTATTATTACCTAACATTACAAGTTTTTCTCCATCTTAACATGAGGAATTCCATCCTCTAAAAACGGCTCTGATACCACCTCAAAGCCTTCCCTGGCATAATAGCCCTTTGCATATTCCTGGGCTTCAAGGTATATCTTTTTGGCCCCAAAATCCTTAGTGGCTATCTCAACTCCCTTATGAAGGAGCACTCCTCCGATCCCCAAGCCGTGCTCCAGGGTCACCACTCTGCCTATCTGGGCAACACCGGCGCTCTCGTCGTGGTCCTTCCAGAATACCCGTAGGCACCCGGCAACTCTCCCATTATCATTCCAGCAAAAGACATGTATCGCGTCCTGATCCTTGTCGTCCAGATCCTGATACACACAGTCCTGCTCAACAACAAATATCTCCGACCTGGTCTTTAGGATTTCATAGAGCTCGCTGGTGCTAAGCTCATTAAAATGCTTGATCATCAACTCCATATTTCTCCTCCGGTGCCCGGGCACCTTGCCTTTCTGCCTCGAATTCAGTCTAAGAAAGGATCACTCCTCTATAACCGAATACTGCATCAGTTCGTACTTAAGCCTGGTCCCTTCTGCAATACCCTCGGGCAAAAGAGCTCTCGCCACAAGCTTGATATCATCCGAATCAATATCTGTCCTTCGAAGGTTGGCATAATCGCCGTCAATGCTCACTACCACATAATACCAGATTTCCATATGATCTCCTTTATATTCACATTCTTTTCACAACTCTTTAAGTTTCGTTTAAAGTTGGTGGATTATCATGAAATCATCAAGAAGAACAAAACTTCTTGAAACCCCCACACAACACTTTTTTCATAACACACACATCCCTCTGGCCCACACCCAGAGGGTCCTCCCTAAAACAACGCCGCTGGTCTTTTTTCATATAAAAAAGTCAGCGGCTTCATATATGCCATCGCCTGAATAAATCCATTATAACCCCAACCGCCTATTTCTCCCACAAAAAATGGGCCGGAACTTTCACTTTCCAGCCCCTTGCTGATCTCTTTCGCATTTACATATTCAATTTACTGCCATTTAATCATCTCCTTACCCTTCTGAAATGGCATTTAATGCACCTCTTCTTACCTTGGAAAAAAGCCCAATCTACACATATTTTAAGGGAAGCGCCAGCAAGTTTTCTCGCAGGTAAGTCTTTTTGTCAATCAGACAGAGTATTACTCCGAGTCCTCTTTTCTTATCCGGAATCTTATCAAGCACCAAGTTCGTACTTCCCATGGACGCTTTGGGATTACCTGTCATCTTTATCTCGACAGGATAAAGAATTCCATTTTCCTCAATGATCAGATCAATTTCATTTTCACCTGAACTACTTTTATCTTTTCCACGGTAGAAGAAAACACAGAATCGGTAGTCAATTCCTTCATTTGAAAATGATTTTAATATTTCCGATACAACGTAGGTCTCGAACATATTTCCAGCTACCGCACTATTTTTAAGCGCATCTGCAGTTAACCATTTGGTCAGATAGCATGCCAGTCCGGTATCTCTAAAATAGATCTTAGGAGTCTTGATCGCTCTAGATAATGCGCTGGCACTATATGGCTGTAGAAGATAAACTATTCCGGTCCTTTCTAAAATGGAAATCCACTTTTTAATTGTAGGCTCCGATACCCCAACATCTCCGGCGATATTAGCATAATTGAGCATTTCTCCGGTTCTTGCAGCGACTGCTGTCAGAAACTTAAGAAAAGTTATGCTATCTTCAGCAATCAATTCATTTATATCCCGCTCCAAATAAGTGTCAACATAAGAGGAATAAAAATCCTGCCACTCTCTGTCCACATCATATAACTCAGGATAGGAGCCCTTATGAATCAACTCCCAAATATTATCGTAATCCTTCAGCTCTTTTTCACGCTCTGAAACATATTCATCTGTTGGAACAAAGTGTTTATTAAACTTGATGTTATGTATTTCTCTTAAGGAAAGGCCGGAAAGTTCCATTATAGAAACTCTTCCAGCAAGTGACTCACTCATCCCTTTCATTAGCTCTAACTTTTGAGATCCGGAAAAAATAAACTGCCCTCTCTCATCAGACTCGTCAACCAGAACCTTCACATCTTCCAAAATACTGTTCTCTTTTTGGACTTCATCAATGATCAGCGGTCTGGGATTATTTAAAAAGAACAGCTTGGGCTCTTCTTTTGCCTGCAGTCTGGTCATTTTGTCATCAAATGATACCCTGTTATAATCTGCGAATTGGTGTTTTAAAAGAGTAGACTTTCCCACCTGCCTTGCACCCGTAAGCAGCAAACATTTGCTGGATTGCACTCTTTTTTTGACTATCTCTGAAATTGCTCTTTCGATATATGCCATATCAGTCCTCCGACTAATCTAAAGTCCAATTTTAGATTAGCCCAAAGCAAGCTAGAAGTCAACAGGAGTATATTTTCCCTCTTAAGTATTGGTTTCTCGCTCTGATCTTCTAAAGTGCTTTAGCTCAGACGGCGGGAAGTCTTCCCTCATCCGGTCATTATACAGATCACTCAGTTGATCCTTTGTCAGTGTCTTTAAGTGCATGTTACTACTTTCCTTCTTTTTGCTTTACCAGCGCATCGTGTATTGCTCTTGCAATTGCTTCATCCGGAGCTCTCTTTAACGCCTCGGCCGCAGGACTACTCTTTACCTTTATCTCCTGCTTTCTATCTGGAACTTTCTGTTGTTTTTCATCCTTATGGCTCATAAATCTGTTATCCATCCAAAGATCACGCATTTCCTTACTTAAACAGGCTCATCACCGCATTCATCATCCACTTTTTTATGGAATCTGTTATCGATGTTCTCTCGGACCTTAGCTCTGACAGCCTTTCTTATCTTCTTCTTTGCCTTTTTCTTGATGTGACCAAGAACAATAAGCGCGATCAGCGGCAAAAGTAACAACAAGATCATCCCTGCATGTTTCTTGAGTTTCTTTATAAGATGCCTTATCTCTCTTTTTAATACATACTTTTTGATCTTTTTTGTCATGCTCTGTCCCTCTCTTTCTATCGCTTAACCTCTATTTCCTTTTGGGAAAACGTCAGGTACGTTATCCTTTTATCTTAGCTTAGTATAAGCTGTGGCTTGAACCCAAGGTAATCACCTGAAACCAGGCTGTACTTAACTCCATTAACTTTACCCAAGAGACTGTCATGAAACCTGGCTTTACCATGGCAGTGCGCGTAAACAAGCTGCTCTGCACCATATGCCTCTGTGATCAGCGTGAATCTGCTCCGCGTTTCTCCAATTTCTGTTGGTGGGTAGTGTAAAAACACTATAAACTTCTCAAAACCATCAGCTCTGGCTGCTTCAAAAGATTCCTTGAGGCGCTTGGCCTCTCTTTCTACCAGCATGTCAGCATGCTTTCTTGAATCTTTTCCTTCATAGCAGTAGCCTTTTGTACCCACCAGTGCATACTCGCCATAGGGGTAATAGTTATTCTGTAAAAAGAAAAGTCTGCCTTTATATAGGTCATTGAGCTTGTTCGTCTTCTTTGCGTCCCAGAAAGTATCATGATTGCCTCTGATCATGACCTTTTTCCCAGGAAGCTCTTCTATGAACTGCAGGTCAACCTGACAGTCTTCCAGCTTCCTGCCCCAGCTGTGGTCCCCAACCAGGACCAGAGTATCATCTTCCGTAAGGAGCTTATTACAGTTCTTTTCTATTCTCTTTTCGTGATTTCTCCACTCTTTTCCAAAAACATCCATTGGTTTATCTGCCTGAAAAGAGAGGTGCAAATCTCCAAGTGCATACAGTGCCATATTTTCCTCTTCTAACAGAAATATCTATTAGAAAATCTAATAGAACATCTTATATAAACCCCTATCCTATTTTCTTTTTCTCTTTTTCTTTTTGGGAAAGCTTTTTGCTTTTGAAGCTCTTTCAACCATAAGCTCCAGTTTGCGTTTCGGATCACTCTCTTTTTCAATAGCTTTGGTAAGCTCCCCTTTTCGATATTCCCTGATCTCATCCTGAATCGTGTTGTAGTCACGCTCAAATAGCAGCTCGGATATTTTTCTATTGAGTGCATCCTCATCTATCTTTTCTGGAACACGTTCAAGGATCTTATCAATTACAAAGTCTTTGCTCTTTTCTTTGTATTTTGGCATATCAGCCCATATTTGGAGCTTATATAGCTCCGGCCTCCACAATATGGACAGTTTATTCTTAAGCTTGAATTTCGGGCAGATTTGGGGTTTTCTTAGCATGTAGAAGTCAAGTGTCCCATCCACTTCCTCAACAGTGATTATTCCCCAGTATTCTGGAACATGTTCTTCTATATGCATTGCGTGGCTTGTGCCAACTACAACTATGTTGCGCTCAAAAAACTTGTCATAATCCTTTACCTGGCGGGCAAGTCTTGCATATGTGTCGGCATCAGACTTGATCTCTATCCCATATAGGCTTTCAGGTGCGACCATGACTATATCAGCACGGGATCTGCCCATTGTTTTTTCTTCAATTATTCTGATCTTTCCAAAGGTTTCTTCCAGAAAGTCAAACAACGGCTCCCGGATATCCCTGTCATGAATGATATCTCCCAACTCATTTTCCCTCATTATATGGTCATAGTTCTCTGTCAGATGCCAGAAGGATGCAGTTCCACCCCATCTGACAGTTGATGATCTTAGGACTGATATAAAGTCGTAGCTTGTTTAGCAGAGAAACATCTGAAATTGTCGCCATTTTTCTGAATCACTCTTTTTTCCAAAAAACAATATACCTACAATGGAATGACCACTGTAGGTATATTATAACGTTTATTTGCCCTTTACACATAACTCAAGCTTAGCAAACTCTCAGAGATTATAATCGCCCTTAAATCTTTTAATATATATTTAAGAATATAATCTAGCGGAATATAGTATATTTATAGTGGATGGTTGTTTATAGCGATAATTACATCTCTAAGGAGGAATCCCATGTCCGAAAAGATGAATAATATATTTCGCAAGTTTCTTGTTGTAGCGTTTTCTCTTGTGGTGGCATGCACCAGCAGCGGATATTCTACCGAGGGTGATACGGAATTGGACGATGCCAGCAGCGTGGTGGATTTTGAACATAATCTCGATGATTATGAGCCAGCCAAGAAGCGTTACAACTTCTACTTTACCTACAAGATAGTTCATCCCTGGTGGGATGCTGTTGCCCTTGGAATGGAGGATGCCCAGAAAAAATATCTTGAAAAGGGCATAGTCATCACCTATGAGTATATGGCTCCCGAGGCAGTTTCTTTTGAGGATCAGACTGAGAGATTGTTAAAGGCCCAGGAAGGTAATTATGACGTTATCGGAGTAGATGTGGCAGATGAGGAAAAGATATCTCCCGTGCTGGATAAGATGGTGGCTTCCGGTAATAAAGTCATGACATTTTCCAGCTCTGATGCGGCTTCCGGCTGTAAGAGGATCGCTTACGTGGGGAATACCCATAACTACCAGGACGGAGCAGATCTGACAGAAGCTCTTTGTAAAAAATTGAACTACAAGGGCAAGGTAGGTATTCTGGTTGGAAGCTACGGAGCTCCCTGTCATGAAGACAGGGCAAAGGGCGCCAAGGACACTATTTCCAAATATAAGGGTATGGAGATAGTGGCAGTTGAGTATGACATGGACTCCATTGATATGGCATATGAACTGGCAAAGCAGATGCTAAAGGACAACCCTGACATTGCAGGTTTTATATGCTGCAACATGAGTAATCCCGTAGGAACAGCAAGAGCAGTCACTGAGCTCGGAAGCAGCGCAGTGATCGTTGGAATGGACCATGACCAGGAGGCACTCCATTACCTCAAAGATGGCGTTATCTACTGCCTTGGAGTGCAGGATTGCTATTCCATTGGATTTGATACTCTACAGGTTGCGGTGAAGATAGCAGATGGAAATTTGCCGGGATCTCTTTTCCCCGAAAAGACTGATGAAAGTACAACCATCATATATCAGGAAGACGCTATACCAATGCTTGAAATTCTGTATGGAGACGTTTCGCAATGAAAAGCAAGAGGATTACTGAAAAAACAGTTACCATAACTACAGCGATAGGAAGTGTTCTTATCCTAGTAATGGTTATCGCCAATACTTACTGGGCTTACAGGCAGGCTATTTCGTCTACGAATCAGGCTGTTTCTGCTGTAAGTGCCTTTTATCTTAAATCCATGGCAGACAGGCGCGCCAAGACAATTGCAAACCTGATCAGCAACAATTTTGACTACATGGAAAAGGCTGTAAGTGTCATAGACGATGAAAAGATAGAATCCCAGGAGGATCTTCGCGCAGCTATC
>JAEEGL011181292.1_pt1 | contig 42274 bp, 33 predicted proteins | sample 9134231 | NCBI WGS metagenome assembly JAEEGL01 (sample SAMN16246548, study PRJNA631951) | gut metagenome | biome: gut microbiome; feature: rumen; material: fiber-attached | host: Bos | place: Iran: Karaj | collected 2018-10 | reverse complement strand
TTCGTGTAGCCGTCCTTGACAGCCGCATAGCCAGCCATGTAGCCGGACTCCTGCTCTTTGTAGACGATCGCGGTAACGTTCTTCAGGATGTCGCCGGTGCCGTCGCCTTTGGTATCAAGGGCCCAGCCATCGACGAAGACGAACTTGACGTCCGGGCTTTCCATAGCAACCGTCGTCATGGCGCCTGCCTGAAGGAAACCGGGGGCGACGATGACCTTCGCACCGTTCGCAATGCACTGACGCATCGCGGCGACACGGTCATTGTCCGTCGCTTCCGCGCCGTTGGCCGGCTGCTGATACATGTAGGTCTTGCCATTGGCTTCGGCATAAGCCTTGACGCCTTCGTAAGTACCCTGGTTGAAGCCGCCGTCCATCAGCTGGCCGACGTCGGTGACGACTGCGAGTTCAGAAGTCTTCTTCGCATTGTTGCAGGCCGCCATGGAGAAAACCATCAGCGCCGCAAGGAGAATCGCCAATACCTTTTTCACAATTTCTTCCTCCCTTTTTTTGGATAACGGAGACCATCTCTCCGCAGTTTTCATAGTAGCCTTTTTTGTACCCGAAGTCAAGGAGAAGCCATTCCGCTCCATGAGAAAATCAGTGCTCGTCCTGCCAGTGCAGGGCGAACTCCGCAAATAGCGCGGAGCCAAGCGGCAGATCCGCCTCGCTTATGTCGAACTTCGCGTGATGGTGCGGATAGCAGGGGCCGTCGGCGGGTTTGGAGCAGTAATAGAAATAGAGCGAGGGTACCTCTTCGGAGAAATAGGCGAAATCCTCGCCCATGAGAGGCGCTTTCCCGAGAGTCTTCAGGTGTTCCGGGGAAACGACTGAGGCTGCCGCCTCACGAAAGCGCCGGTACAAAGCCGGTGCATTTTCCGTGCAGGGCACGTCGGTCACCGTCTCGAAGCGGACCGTGCCTCCGCACTCTTCTGCGATCTTCCGGCATTCTTCCTGATAACGCGCGATGAATTCCAGATGCTTCCCGCGGTCAAAGGAACGGATGGAGCCCTCAATGACGCATTCGTCGGGAACGATGTTGTTCCGCACGCCGCCGCGGACCACCGTGACCGCAGCCGCAGAATGCCCGCCGCGCGCTCTCTCCTCCCGGTCCATCTTCTCCAGAAGGAGCACTGCGCGGGAAGCCATGGGCAGCGGGCTGACCCCCTGATCCAGAGACGCGAGATGTGTGCCTTTCCCACGGAAAACAGCGCTGAAACCGTAGATATTCGCAGAACTGGGCGCGGAAGTCAGAATCACGTCCCCGGACTCATATTCCGTCCCCATGATGTTGCCGATGTGGAGTGCGATCAGTGCGTCGACCGCCGGATCTCTGAGCACCCCGTCCCTGATCATTGAAAGAGCGCCCTGTCCGCCCTCTTCATAGGGCTGGAAAATGAACTTCACTGAGCCGCGGAGTTCTCCGCGCTTCGCTGAGAGAAGCCGGGCCGCGCCGAGGGCCATGGCCGTGTGCGCGTCATGCCCGCAGGCGTGCATGCAGCCATTCCGGGAGGCGAAGGGAAGCCCGGTCTCCTCCCGGATCGGAAGCGCGTCGCAGTCCGCGCGGATCCCCAGGCATTTGCCGGGGAGCGCCCCGCGGATCAGCGCGGTCACGCCGTGTCCGCCGACACCGGTCCTGACCTCTTCGATCCCGATCTCCCGGAGCGTCCCGGCAATCATCGCTTCGGTTTCCACGGTATCGCCCTGAAGCTCCGGGATCTGGTGCAGGGCCCTGCGCCATCCGACGATCCGGTCCCTGAGCATTTCCGCCTCATTCCGTATGTTCGGCGTCATGACTCCCCCTTTCTGCAAGAACGCAGATCCCCACGATGCCCATCTCCGCAAGGAAGAAGATCCCAATGTTCACAAAGGGCATCACGAAGGGCGCAGCCGAGCGGTCCATCATGCCGAAGGGATCTCCCGTCACGAAGAACCAGTTGAAATCACCGGTGTATTTTCCCGCCGATCCCGTATACAAAAGGTTCCCGAGAACCGCCCACAGGGTCATGAAAATGATCACCAGAAGATAGCGGTGCCACTTCCGGAAAGACAGTCTTTCGGGATATGTGAGTATCGCCAGCGCGCCGTAGGCAGTCATCAGACTGTGGAACAGAAGGGTCTGTACGACCCGGTAGCACAGAGGATGCACCGCGTGCCACATCACGCCGGCCGGATAGATCAGATAGACCAGGTTGGACAGAAATCCGAGGAGCGTGACCGGCATCCGCCATTTTTCAAGTCCCGGGGCATGCCGGCAGACGAAACACGCCACGCACATCGCGGTGCAGATATGGAACGGCAGCTTTTCGATGTCGATCTCTTCGTAGGCAAACGGCATGAGAAAAAAGTCCGCCATGTACAGGAAGAAAGCGGCATCGGAAAATGCCCCGGCCGCTTTCTTACGCTTTTCCGGCTCCTTCTTCCGTATCAGAAAGAAAACCAGAAGCACCACCGCCAGCGTCAGGGTGATATAGAAGAAATGCCACCCGCTGAACAGCCTGAAGATCTCTCCGCCCTTCCGGTCCTTTAACAGTTCATGGATCCATTCATACATAGAAAACCCGCGCCGCGCGCCCCTTTCCATATGATTTCCCCGGAGGACGTTCATCCTCCGGGGATAAAGCGCTGTGATCAGACTTTGATGCCGCCGATGCGCTGCTCGTACATGTTCTTGTTGGCGTCGGAGAAGTCCACGTCTCCGAGGTATTCCTTCCAGTCCATGCCGAGGTCGTCGCAGAGGTTCTTCATTTCGAGGACGGTGTTGATGTTCACGTCCCAGCCGTTCTCCATGCGGTCCTTGTAGGCTTCGATCTCCTTCTCGCCGTGCGTGTAGATGCGTTCCTGTCCGTCCGCCTTGGGCGCTTCGCGGAGTTCCCGGAGGAAGTCCGAAAGATAGGCCTTGATCTCCTCGGCATTTCCGAAAATATTGGGGTCGATGGCCGCGAATCCGTGGCAGACCTCGCATTTGCCCTTTTCATATGTGTGGTTGGAAGTCTTTCCGAGCGAAATAACGGACGAGAAGATCTCGCAGAGCATCGCGTAACCGTATCCCTTGTGGCTTCCGAGCTGCTCGGTGTGGCCGCCGAGAGGCAGGATGCCGCCGCCGGCCTTGTCGTCGATGTTGCGGAGCACGCGGGGGGCTTCCTCCGTCGCGATGCCGTTCTCATCGACCGCCCAGCCGATCGGCATGTCCTTGCCCATCTTGTTGTACATTTCCAGTTTGCCGCGCGTCACGACGGTCGTGGAAGAATCGAAGAAGAACGGATACGGCTCCGCAGGCATGGAGACTGCGATGGGGTTCGAGCCCAGCATGGCCTTCTTGCCGAAGGTCGGCACCATGAGCGCCGTCGTATTCGTCACCGACATGCCGATCAGTCCCTGGTCGCAAGCCATTTTCGCGTAGTAGCCGGCGATGCCGTAGTGATTGGAGTTCCGGACCGTCACGATCGCGATACCGGTCTTTTTGGCCTTCTCGATCGCAAGATTCATGGCCTTTGCGGCTACCAGCTGGCCCATGCCGTCATGCGCGTCGATGACCGCCGAAACAGGCGTTTCAAAAACCAGTTCCGGCTCTGCGCCGACCTTGATCATGCCGTTCTTGATGCATTTGTGATAGCGCACCAGACGCTGCAGGCCGTGAGACGCGATGCCGTAAAGGTCGGAAAGCAGCAGAACGTCCGTGATCTGCGCCGCCTCTTCGCCGCTGAAGCCGAACCGCGTGAACGCATCGTCCAGTAAGCGCTTCATCTCCGGATAATGATAACGAACCGATTTTGCCATGTGCTGCCTCCCTTATGCAGTAAAAAGAAGTCGGATCAAAAGTCGCTTGCGCGAAGTTTTGCCAGTTTCGGAGACTTGCCGTCCAGCACGCTGAAGGACGCTTCCGTGGGGATATCCTTCATGCCTTCTTCCGTGAAATTCCTTAAGACGCCCACCAGGATGAAGGGACGGATGAAGGTGGTATGGATAAAGCTCCACACCAGTACCGCGACGAGCGCTGCACCGGCGATCGTCAGGTTCTTCGGATCCTGAAGCCATAAGACGACCTCCTTCCCCGATTCCACGGTCATCTGGGAGACCTCTCCGGCCAGAAGCTCAAAGGTCCTGGGGAACTGAAGGAAAATGACGTAGGCCAGCCCGAACAGCGCGCCGCCGATCAGGATAAGCGACAGAAGCCCCATGCCGAAAATGCGGCCGACGTTTTTGAGGAGCGTCTTGCCGTGCTTAAAGAAGATCACTGCGCCTTCGCAGGTCGCTTTGGCGGCCTTCACTTCCTTGCGGTAGAAGACCCATCCGAGGCAGCAGTCGCAGAGATAGCCAATGAGGATCTGCACCGCCGAATTGATGGCATCCGCCACCTGGCCGCCTCTCTCGCCGCCAACGGCCTTGCCGATCGCATTCACACCTCTTGCAAGCGCGTTGAAGATGCCGTGGATCGCATTGGTCACCAGATAGAACACCGCCACGGTCGCAAAGCGCTCTTTGACTGCTTTTCTGCCTTCTCTGTAGACGTTGTCCGGAAGCGTGCCTTCCGTGATGCCTCTGGTCATCATGGCGATCTGGCCGGCCTTATAGGTGTAGCCCACGTAATGCAGGATGATCGCGACGATGATGATACCCACGATCAGACCGATCAGAAGGCCCGGCAGTCCTTCGCCGTTATACTTCTCCATCAGGATGAAGCCCAGCGTGCAGAAGCCGCCCACCGCCAACAGCGCGATGATGTCGATGATCAGCTTTCTCAGGGAAAACGTCAGTGTTTTCCTGTAGATCTCTTTGTTGCTCACGGAAGTATCCTCCTTTTTCCGTCGTTCCCCGTGAGGGGTTCCCCTCCGGCACATATTGCTTGTATTTTAAATCAAATGCAGCGTATTAACAAGTTCCACGCGGCAGTTTCTGTCTGTTTCGGTCTCTCATTTCTCCTGTACGATCATTTCCATGAGTTCCTTGTAAAACAGGCGGATCTTCGGCCGGAGGAAGGGGTTCGTGCCGCCCTGCGCTTCCAGATGATCCAGGTTCTGGACCGGAAGCACGTTCCAGACGTCTGCTTCCGGCGTTCCGCCCATTCTCAGTTCCCTCGACGGATCTTCGGACGGACAGCGCGCGGAAATGGTATTGACCAGTCCGTCGTTCGGCGCCCACTGAGGTCCGAAGACTATGCCGCCTGCCGTCTTTTTATGGATGTGTTTCCCCATCGCGCGTGCGGTCGGCTTCAGCGCCGCAGTCATCGTAAACTGCGGGACTTCCTCGTCCGAATGCATTTTCTTCTTCGTCTTCTTCCCGGGCACGGAAATGTACCGGACGCCCGGCGCCATCCGGATCTCCCTGTTCAGTTCCGCCGCCCTGTCGGCTTTCAGGTCATCCCTGGCCCAGTCGTTTTCCGGTAGTTTCTGCTTTAAGACACGGCGGATCGCCTCCGAAAGCTTCTCTTCTTCCCCCTTCAGAAAGCCGAACTGCTCCAGTTTGAAGTCGTAGATACCTTTGAGTTCGGAGATGCCCATCACCTTGGAGGCTGAAAGGCCGATCCATTCGATGAGGCTCGCATAGCCCGGCCAGGCCTCGAAAAGCGAGGAACCGTTGTGCGGCGTGGAAATGCAGCACACGGTGCGCACCCATCCGTCCTTACCGCCGGTAAACAGAGGTGAGGTCTCTTCTCCTGAGGCTTCCCTTTCTTCCGGCGCGCCTTCATGAAGAAGGTGCGCGAGAAGCCGGACCGTCGTGCCGCCGAAACTGTGTCCGACAAGATGAAGCGGGTTTTCCGGAGACCAGTCCGGCGCGATGGCTTTCTCATAGATCCTTCCGAACCGCGCGTGGCCGAAACGGGCCGCATGGGCAGCGCCGTAATCCACCTGCGTGCCCGTAAGCTGGGCATAGAGTTCGCAGGCACGGTCCCAGGCTCCCGAGATCGGCCCCACCGAAGCCGAAGCTACGTCATAGCCTTCCTTCCGGAGATAAGCCATCAAATCTCCGCAGGCCATGCCCCAGTTGGGCACGACCTTCCAGAGGAAGTCTTCCTCCCCCCAGCCGAATATGCCATGTACAAATACGGTCCTGATCAAGTTCTCTCCGATTTCTTTCTTCTGATGATTCCGATCACGATCATCGCGTTCGAAAAGGCAAACACCAGAGACGCGATTCCGAGAAGGATCCACAGAAGCACGTCCGCCGCTCCGCCGCTTTTCTCCGGGCCTTCAGGCTCAGTCGGCGCTTCCGTGGCCTCTGTTGCTTCCGTTCTCTCTTCGGAAGGCTGGGTCGGCGCTTCAGTCTCCGGCTCTTCGATCTTCACGGAAAATGGATTGGAGTAGAGGTAATAGTTTCCGTAACGCTCACCGTTTACGGTAAGCTCCGCCTTATAGCGCCAGAGCGCCAGCATTTCCGTACCGGCGGCATCCTGCTCCACAGTGATCAGCTCGGCGCTGTCCAGAACGACCGTCTCTCCGCCCTGTGTCCGGCCCTGAGGCTTCGCGGCCTCAGCGCCCGGCGCGACGGTCAGGTCTTCCGAGAGGATCTCAACGACGTAGTCCGAAGCCGCCCAGGGCTGGTCCACGGTCATGCCGTGCACGCCAAGAAGGTAGTCGTGCGCAAAGAGATCCGCCATGCTCCCGATCTCATAGGTCCACGGCCATACCGTCAGTCCGCGGTGCCTGCCCGCAAGGGCCACGCTTTCGCCGTATCCGACGCAGGCCGGATTATAGGTCGCGTTCCACCGGTCCAGCACGCTGTACAGGATCTTCAGGGCCAGTTCCGTGCCTTCTTCCCGGGCCATTTCTTCATAGCTTCCGTAGGACATGCCGTACGATTCGTCCCAGATGCTTAAAAGCGAGCCCACTGAAATCTCCGGATATTCTTTGAACATCCGGTCCATGATGCCGGTTGAAAAGGTAATGGTATAGACCTGGTCCCAGGCGTCATATTCGTCCACCAGGGCCCTAAGCGCAGAAAGAACTGCCGGATCGTTCGTTTTGATCTCGGTATCGTGGACCACATTTTTCCCTTTGAATTCCTCAAGATACTCGCGGAACGTCGGGATCCTGTAAACATAGCGCTCTTCTTCGCCGAAAAGCTTTCCGCCGAAAAGCTTTCCGTAAGTGGGATCGTCTTTTGAGACTTCGTTTTTCACCGGGATGCCGAAGTTTTCACTGTCCCAGTTGAATTCGAGCGCTTTCAGTTCTTCGAGCGTCAGGCCTGAAGCTTCCGTATCATTCAGGCCGAAGAAAGGCCCGAGCCCGCTTTCGTGCAAAATGAACAGTTCGCCGTCTTTCGTAAGCTGAATGTCATTCTCGATGGCGTCCGCGCCTTCCTCGAAAGCGCCTTTTGCCGATTCCAGGGTATTTTCCGCATAGTTTGAAGGATCTCCGCGGTGTCCCAGGATCCGGGGGATCCGCAGTAAAGTCGGCGCGTCGTCCCGGAAGAGTTCCATCGCATGAAAGGCGGCTTCGTAATCGTCGGTCAGCACGCCGTTCACCCCGTTGGTATAAAGCGTGAGCAGCGTCCTGAGATCCGAGGGCGCTTTGACCCAGACCGCCGCGCAGATTCCCTGGAGCGTCTTAATGTTCTCGCGGGTGGCGCACTCAGGGCTCAGAAGCACGATCTTGCCGTGCGCCCCGTTCACCGACAGCGCCATTTCCGCAAGCGCTTTTCGGTCCGCCTCTTTGACCGAAGTAAAATCCAGAATGGCTTTGACGTGGAGAAGCTCCGCGACGTCTTTCACAAGTTCCTTGTTCGCGGCCGAAGAGACCACGAAACAGTCTTCAAGGCCGCTCTTTTCAAGCCAGGCCTTAAGCGCCTTCGCCTCCGCCTCATTCTGGAAGCAGAATGCCGGGATCATCGTCGGGGAGGTGGCTCTCACATAATCGTCAATGCTTCCCGACAGGATCCCGCCGTTCCGGTCGTACACTCTCAGGGCTTCGTCAAGCCAGACAAATGCGACCTGCGGCCGCTGTTCTTTGCCGGCCGTGCCGACGGCGGTCCCGTCCGCCCGCCAGGCGACCGTCGAAGACATCGCCCAGGAAGTGTCCGGCTCATAGACTTCGGCGTATCGTACAGGGATCTCCCGCGTCTCTTCTTCTCCGCAGAGCGTACAGGTGTGCGTCTTCTCCCCTTTTTCCGTCGTCGTGGACTCCTTGAGGATCTTCCATTCGCCGAAGACGTGCGCCTCAGGATCGGCCGGCAGGAAGGAAATGATCATCCGTCCGCAGTTCGCACAGATGAAAGACTCGGTGCCGTCGGAGACGCAGGTCGCTTCATGGATCTCTTCATGTTCATAGTCGTTGAGATGCTCCGCGCGGGAATACACCCCGAGAAAGATCCGGCTGCCCTCCAGAAGGGCCACGTCGGTCCAGCCGTTCTCATCCGTTGTTCCCCACAGAGGCTCCTCCGCCAGTTCGTAGCCTTCTCTGAGCCTTAGTTCCACGAAAGCCGTATAGGTGCCGTCGCCTTCACAGACACCGGTGAAGGGTTCGAAGGTCTGGCCTTTATACCGGGTCACCCATTTGCTCATGCAGACTTCCACGGCATCCTCAAGTTCTTCGTCCTCCGCATAGGCATACGCTTCTATCTCCGGGTCCGAGCCCTCTTCCGTGATCTCCAGCCCGCAGTAAGGCCTGCTCATCGAGATCACGATCCGCGTGACCGTAACCGGTTCATCCGCGCGGACCGGGCGCAGGCTGAAAAAGCCTCCGGCAAGAAGGATCAGAATCAGAAGAACGGAACAGATGCGTCTGTGTGTCATAGAAGAAAACTCCTGCTGTAAACGGTTATAGTGCTTTCCGGAACTCTTCCGCGCTCGAAAAGCGTTTTTCCGGGTTCATCGCCGTGGCTTTTTCCACGATCCTTCTCGCCCGGAGGTTTTTGGGAAGCATCTCCGAAGGATGCCGCCCGGTAAGCATGACGTTTAAAAGGACGCCGAGCGCGAAGATGTCTGCTCTTCTGTCGCTCGCGCCGACGTACTGCTCAGGGGCCGCAAATCCGGCCGTGCCGAGCCGCACGGTGTCGTCGGTGCCGACCGCGGCGCGCGAAGCGTCGAAATCGAACAGTTTCACGTTTCCATTTTCCGTCATCATGATGTTTTTGGGCTTGATGTCCCGGTGGACGAAGCCCGCCTCATGCACGACGGTCAGCGCGTCGGCGACACAGGAAAGAATATCGCGTGCTTCCCTGAAGGAAAGCGTGCGGCCTGAAAGCACCTCATCCAGCGTAACGCCTCGGAGCGCTTCCATCAGGATGACGTCTCCATCCTTAAGATGCACGGCGTCGTAGACCTCGGGCAGATACTGGAACACGATGGTCTTCAGGTAGTCTGCGATGAGGAGTCTGCGCGGCGTGCTTCGTACGACCAGCTCCTCCTGAAGCTCTTTATGGCGCAGAAGAAGGATACAGGAACTGCCCTTCCGGGACATCTCCTTCACCACCTCATACTGCGAAAGCAGCTCGTTCAGGTACTCTTCTCTGGTCATGGCGTCTCCGTTCCGAAACTGATGAAATACCCGGTACGGTCTCCGGAAACAGTCCTGAAAACGTGCGCTTCAGGTCCGCCCGGATACCGGTCCGTCCGGATCGGGAGGCTTTCCATGATCTCCGTATCCCCGGGAAGACTGAGTCCGAAAGTCCGGAGCAGTGCCGAAAACGCTTCTCCCGGCCTTTCCTTCACGAGAAAGTTCTCTTCTTCAGAAATGATCTCCGAAAGGTTTTCCGGAACATAGCGGTAGACCGCCGAAAAGACGGTTTTCAGAAGATCTGCGGATTCTTCCGCGGAATCGTCCGGAATTTCCGCCAGGGCGATATACAGGCATTTTCCGTCGTCAGAGAAGGCCGCGCGGAGCGGTTCCTCCGAGAGGGAAGTCTGCGTCTCGTAGCAGGAGAAACCATTTTCACCGGACTTCAGCACAAAAGCGTCCTGGGACCAGAGCATTACGCTGTCCTCATCAGAAGCGCCCGCGGCCAGAACGCGGAATTCCGCCGGAGACGGCAGATCCAGAGAAGCCTTCGGAAGGAGCGACGGGCGGATCAGGAAGAAGAAGGCCGCTAAAGCAAGAAGCAGCGCCGCAAGCACTGAAAGCATGGTGAGCAGCATTCTGACCGGCCGGCTCGTCCTTCTTTTCTTCGCGGAAATGATGCGGCGCTCATGAAGCGGCCTCATGCAGAAAATGCAGTACGAGGCGCCTTTTTGGAGCTGCGCGCCGCAGAAGGGACAGGCCGCATACTGAAGAAACGCCTCTTCGTTCTGTCCGGCGTACTGGCCGAAGGAGGAGGCGTTCTGCAGTTCGTTCATCAGTTCAGTTGTGGTTTTCGCAGAAGACATGTCACTCAGTATAGGTCTGAATACCAGGAAACGCACACGCCCCGGCAGGTGACCGTTACGCGCTGGACGCCCTCGTAATCCAGTACGGCGGGATCAAACGTGAATTCCTCATCCGGCACGATGCTCGTGATGAGCGGCCGGCCGAACGGCGGTCTTGCGTCCTCCTGAAGCGCATATTCCGCGAACCAGGAGGCGGTCAGCGTCATCCCCAGCCAGGAATCGGACGTGGCAATATTCAGAAGCCATTTCAGATCTTCTTCAGCCGGCACAAACTGACTTCCCGAAACGACGCTGTAGGTCCTTTGGGCGGTGTGCTTTCCGTAGGAGATTTCGACAGTGACGGTCCCCTCCGAATCCAGCCGTTCCTGTGAAAACGTCAGTTTCGAGGTTTCGACGCGCTTGTTCCCGACCCACGCGTACGAGATCAGGTATTTCACATATTCTCCGCAGTAGAAGATCCGGCCCGGATCATAGGAATCCACGACACGGAGCGGCGCGGTCTCCGACAGCCGGTAGGTGATCTTGAAGGAGGTTCCTTTCTCCCCGTAATACACGTAGATTGTCTGTTCACCCTCCGCCTCGGTGCTTGGATTGACGTTTCCCTTCCCGTCGATGATGGTAAAGCCGTCGGTCAGGATCTTCTCAAAGCCGTCCTCCCAGACTGCAAGAAGCGTCATTCCCTTCGTGGAAATGGGCTCGGCATACTGGTCGTAGAAAGTCTTGTCCGGAAGTGTCCGGATCTCGATACGGGCCACGTTGGCAGCGGTATGCGCGGTGTCTTCCGTTTCCGGCGGCGCTTCGGTCGTCGTCGGCGCCGGAGTCGTCGTCGGCGCCTGTGTCGTTTCGGGCGCCTTTGTCGTAGGAGCCGGTGTCGTTTCGGGGGCTTTTGTCGTTGTCGGAGCCGGTGTCGTTGTGGGCGCAGGCGTCGTCGCAGGCGCAGGCGTTGTCGCAGGCGCAGGCGTTGTCGCGGGCGCATGTGTCGTTTCGGGCGGATCCGTCTGAGCTGCGATATTCTCCGGATTTTCCACAGCTTCCTCCGGATCAGTCTGCCCTTCATTGGAACTGTCAAAGCTGTCCGGCGCTACCGTAGGCGCGTCGGTATTCAGTGTATGGGCATCCGGTGTTTCAAATTCACCAAACAGACTTTCACGGTCCTCTCCCGAAAGTTCATAGGCCCCGCTGTCTGCTTTCAGACGCCCGGCCGATCCGACGAGTTCCTGCTGTCCCTCTTCCTCCGTCGTCTCCGGACGCGCCTCCTCGCCCGCGACTTTCTTGTCCGAAAGGCGCAGAAGAAGGCTCCCTGAGGCGGCCTTCCGGCATCCCGCAAGGATCAGCGCAAGAAGCAGAATGAAAATGAATGCTGAAACTCTCTTCTTCATTCCGGTACCGGTTATAACAGGCTGTCCGCCAGTCTGAGCGCTCTGGCAACGGTCTTGTCCATGTCGAAGTAGCCGTAGTTTCCGAGACGGCCGCCGAAGATCACGCGTTCTTCTCTGTCCGCCAGTTCCTTGTAGCGCTCATAAAGGGCATTATTCCCGGCGTTGTTCACCGGGTAATACTTTTCCATGCCTTCTTCGTACCTGGCCGGATACTCCTTTGTGATGACCGTAAAGGGCTGCGTGCCGCCTTCGAAATGCTTGTGCTCAATGATGCGGGTGTATGCCGGCTCGCGGTCCGTATAATTGATCACCGCGTTGCCCTGGAAATCCGGCGTCTCCAGTCTTTCGGTCTCGAAGCGGAGCGAACGGTATTCGAGGCGTCCGAGCGAGAAGCCGTAATATTCGTCGATCGCGCCGGTATAAAGGATCTTCTCAGCGGCATCCGGATGCGCTTCGATGAACGCTGCAAATTCCGTGTTCAGAAGCACGTCGCTGCCTTCCAGCATTTTCTCCACCATGGGCGTGTAGCCGCCGATCGGGATCCCCTGGAAGCGGTCGTTGAAGTAATTGTTGTCGAAAGTAAAACGAAGGGGCAGGCGCATGATGATGAAAGCCGGGAGTTCCGAGCAGTCTCTGCCCCACTGCTTCTCGGTATAGCCTTTGATGAGTTTCTCATAGATCTCACAGCCCACGAGCGAGATGGCCTTCTCCTCCAGATTCCGGGCGGTCTCGGGTGTATAGCCCATGGTCTGGGACGCGATCTTCGCCCTGGCGTCCTCCGCGGTCCTGACCTCCGGCCAGAGCGCGCAGAAGGTGTTCATGTTGAACGGCAGCGGATAAAAGCTGCCCCTGTAATTCGCGATGGGGGAATTGATGAAGCCGTTGAAATCCGCAAACCGCCTCACATAATTCCAGACCTCCTCGTCCGAGGTATGGAAAATGTGCGCGCCGTACTTGTGTACATGGATCCCGCCGACATCCTCCGTGTAGACGTTTCCGCCGATCTGAGGACGTCTCTCGATCACGAGGCACTTCCTTCCGGCCTCCGTCATCCTCTGGGCAAATACCGCGCCGAACAGACCGGCGCCGACGATGAGATAATCGTACTTCATAGACTTTCCTCAGTTGAAATTGACGATCTTGTGTGCGATCTTATAGATCCCGCGGCATATGGCCTTGCCGGGCTTTCCGGGGATGTTCAGCGCCCACAGGAAGTCTGCGTACATTTTCCGAGCGTATTTCTTATCATAGGCGCGGCAGTTCTCCCACATCTGTTTGCGTCCCTCTTCCGCGTCCTCCGCATCCGACATGCGGGGGATATTGCTTCCGAGCCCCAGGAGCAGCCGGATCTCATGGTATACCAGTTTGTACAGCTTTTTGCTCTTCGCCTTTACATCGTCCAGGTGGCAGCTCTTGAATGCGGCTTCGCCGATCTGGAGCTGATGCTTGTAGCGCCGGATGATCGCCTCCATGGCCATCGACTGCCCTTCGCGGCCGATGGTGTAAAGATACAGATCCTTGTCGGTATAGAAGATCTTCTTCGTATGCGGAAGCATGCTGACGATGTACAGATTGTCCTCGTAAAACACATGCTTCGGAAGGACGATGCCGCTCTTCCGGAGAAGTTCAGTCCGGAACGCGCAGGCATGGATCATCAGGAACTGGTCGATCTCGAAGGACTTCTTCATCTCGTCCCAGGAGAAGATACGTCCCTCCGGGAAATACTTCTGATAGTTCTTGACGAAGTCCGGCCTTCCGTCGCTGTATTTGTAGACATAGTTGTTCAGGACAAGGTCCGCGTCGAAGGCGGGGCCTTCCAGAAGGTCCAGAAATGCCGGCAGGTCCCCGCTCAGATGGTCGTCCGAATCGACGACTTTCATGAACCGGCCGGAAGCATTCCTTATGCCCTGGTTGATGCCTTCGCCATGTCCGCCGTTCTCCTGATGGATGGCCCGGACGATCGTCGGATACTTCTTGGCAAATTCATCCGCGATGGCTCCGGTATTGTCTTTGGATCCGTCATTGACGATGATGACTTCCATCCGCTCGCCGCCGGCGACCAGACTCTCGATGCAGGAATGCAGGAATGCTTCCGAGTTATAGCTCGGTACCACAACACTTAATATTTTCATCATGGCCTCTTTCTGAAAAACGATCCTTCGAAGCCTTCTAAAACGACCACAGAAAGGAGATACACGTTCTCTTCTGTGGTCGATTATACCATTCTATGGATTTTCTTCAATACTTGGCGGTGAAATCTGCGCTTACTGCTCCTTCTTAAGGAGCGGAAGCCCGTTCTCATACAGAAGTTCGTTGCACTGCATCACAGACCATCCGTGCAGGAGGCTGTAGATCACCGCCGCATCGGACTTCCTCCGCACATAAAGCGGTGAAAAGCCGTGGACCCTGAGGAAGTCGTTGACCTCCGGAAGCGGCAGGTGAAGCGACAGGAAGATCGACAGCAGGACGTCACGGCTGGGATATCTCTTGCCGCTCAGGATCTGGTAGCCGTAGTTCTCATGGATGTTGGCGTCCATGAAGAGCTGTCCCTTCCGGACTTTATGCGCTTTGATGAGTTCTGAGAGGTCTCTGCCGACTTCCGCAGAAAGAAAAGCCTCGTCCATTTCAGTCGCGAAGTCTTCGAAAGAATCCGCCTCCTTCAGAAGCTTTTCCAGTTGTGCAGTGCTTTTGTTGAGATTGTTGTTGATGCCTTCCGAACTCATGGCGGGTACTCCCTGTGATCCGTATCCGTGTGAACCATTATATCTCTCTTTTTGCATTTTACTATCCGTCAGGAGGAAAATTCCAAGCAAACTGCTTTGACTACTGAAAACCGGCGCCTCTTTACAGGGCGCCGGTTCAGTGTCTTCTGTCCGCTTGTCAGAAGATCGGGGACTGATAGAACTTTCTGGTATTCAGATCCAGCGTCAGCTTCGCGCCGCCGTACTTTGTGCCGGTGACGTCATAGCTGCCCCAGACATCCGCGCGCTTGTAGCTCTCCTTGTGCGCGGTGATCGGGTTGGAATAGCCGCCGTTCTCCTTGTTCAGGCCGACGTAGGCCCAAAGCGGGATGGTGACAGACTGCACGGAAAGCGCAGGTACGAAATCCTTGGTGTCGCCAAGACGCTTGACCGTGCCTTCACGGGTGCCCAGTGAAAGCAGCGGGGAGCCGAAGGTCACGGTATTCAGCACGTTGTAGTTTTTCTTGATAGTGCTGTCAGCGGCGACCTGCTGCGCGACCATGCCGCCCAGGCTGTGGCCTGCCAGAACCAGGTTCGCATTCTTCGGAACGTTGTTTCTGATCACGCTGACCACGTTCGCATAATAAGAATTGTTCAGGTTGAATCCGCAGAACAGGTCCGTGATGTACTCAGTGGACTGATTAAAGACCAGTTCCGTACCGGACAGTGTGACGAGATAAACGGTCTTCGTCGACCAGCCGCTCTTAAGAGTGCCTTTCGTGATCGTGATCGGGCCCTTCGTGCCCTGGTTGTAGCCGTCGCTCACGAATGTCGCGATCTCGGCGGCATTTGTATAGGTTTTCTGATTGCCTGCGGCAAATACCGGTGTCAGGCCAAGCAGCATGATAAGCGCAAGCGATAACGCCAGAAGCTTCGCCGCGAAACCTGCTTTTTTCTTCATGGATTCTCCCTTCATCATGTTTTTTCATCCGTATACGGACCACGGATGTTTGTGATTATCTATAATATATCACAAAAGTCTGGTTTTTCAATGAGGAAAACCAGACTTTTTATGATTTTTTATTGTTGTACCAGGCTTACTCTTCCGCTTTTGCGGCCTTCTCTTCCAGCTCGCGCTTTTTGTGATAGCGGATGGACAGAATCAGCGGGATCAGCGTGAAGGCGACCACGATCGCCCCGACCAGGAAAATGTTGGAGTTTGGCACATATTCGGTCTTGCCGCTCGTCTGGTTCACGAAGGTCTCTCCGCTTGTCTTCACGACCGCCTCTCCGATCAGCGCGCCGGCGATCATCGGGATCAGCACGTAGAATACGGTCCAGATCCCCTCAAACTGGCCCTTTGCATTTTCCGGATAGAGCTGCTTCGCCCAGACCTTGGTGACCTGAAGGATGCCGACGTAGCCGACGCCCATGACAAAGATGCCGAGCCAGATCTGGAAATTGAACAGGATCGAAGGATCGATATTTTCCGCACGCACCGGGAACAGGATCATGAGTCCGATGATGTTCAGCGCGACGCAGGCAATGCCGATCCACGGATGTTTGTTCTTGTTGATCAGAATGCCGATCGGGATGGACATCAGCATGGAGAACACCAGTGGGACCGCCTCGATGATGCCCATCTGTGTCGGATTGTAGCCGAGGTAATAGATCAGATAGTTGCCGGTGTAGGAGAAGTAAATGTTGAAGCCGATCGTGAATACGGAGATCGCGAGGTGTACGAGCACCAGCTCCTTGAGGCCGAAGAATTTCTTGAAGTTGAACACACTGAAGAACTGCTTCCAGAAGCCGCCTTCTTTGTGCGGCGCCACGTCATCATTTTTGTTCATGACGAACATGGAAATGAGGCCGAATACGATGACCAGCACGCCCATCACGATGAAGAGCCGCATGTAATTGTCGTTCTTTCCGACCAGGACGCCGCCCGCCACCGTGCCGATCAGCGTGCCGAGAACCGGCTGCGTCGCAAGCGCCGCGCCGATGCCGCCCCGGTTCCGGTCGGTCATGACGTCCGTCGTCCAGGTGCTGAAGCCCGCGGTCGAACCCATGGAGCCGAAGAAACTCATGACCGTGTCCGCGAGGACGACCGTGAAGGCCACCAGCGTGTACATTTCCTTGCTGATGAACTCCGTCAGCCCGAAGGCGATCGTGAAAATGCCCCAGAGGATGTAACCCCAGGCGATCAGGCTCCGGCGCTTGCCGGTCCGGTCCGCCCAGGTGCCGAAGAAGAAAGTCGAGAAGGCCGACGCCACTGCCGACCAGATGAGCATGCCCGAAATGATCGACGGATCCTTTCCGATCTTCGCATACACGAAGGTGTTGAACCACTGATTTTCAATGTTCCAGCATAACTGCCCCGCAAGTCCCAGTCCCCAGACCAGAAGCCACATGCGGAAGCCCGAGGCCTTGCCCTTCCTGTTGGTTTCCGACATCAGAAGATGCCCTCCTTATAAGAAATGTATGATTCTCTGGCCCAATGTTGCCTCCGGAAGAGATGAAACGCTTGGTCTTCTCGCTTGACGGGAAGCCTTCCGACTCCTTGATCATCTCACAATCCCTCTCGCCGGGGTCACACCCACAGCGACGATGGACAGAAGCGCGGCCTGGGATGTGACTGTTCCGGCGAGGTTCGTGACTTCGCAGCGGTAACGGTAACCGTTATAGACGGCTTTGTCCACGCGGAAGGAGTATTTTGAGGTTCTTGCGGAGATTGCGTCGATCGGGGCAAACGTCTTCCCGCCGTCGATGCTGACATACCACTGGTAACTCAGACCTTCGCCGGCTGCCGAGACGCTGAACGAAACCAGCTTCCTAAGACCGGCCTTCACGGCTGCGGGCTGTTTCGTGATCACGGGCTTCGCGACGACTGTGAGGATCACGGCTTCGGAGCGGACGCTGCCGGCCGGGTTTGACACCTCGCAGTAGCAGCGTGCGCCGTTCAGGGCCATCGTGGCTGTGAAGGTATACGATGCCGTCTTGCCGGAAGCTTCCGCGGCCGCAGCATAGGAAACTCCGCCATCCGTGCTGATATACCACTGATAACGAAGATCTTCGCCCTCGGCTTCGACGGAGAAGGTCACTTCCGCCCCTTCTCCAACCTTGAGACTGCCGGACTGCCCGGTCAGTACAGGCGGATCCATGAGCGGTGCAGGCTCCGTGGCGTAATAGATTGTATTGCCGCCGGCCTGGAAGTAGATCTGGATCTTTTTCTGATTGCTGCTGGCCAGATAGGTCGTGAAGCGCGGCGAACTCGCGTTGTATTCCAGATTTCCGTTGGCTGTATTTGTGCTCCCAACAATAGTATTACCCGCATTCAGTGTTATGGTCCAAGTACCAATACCAGACCCGGAAAAGTTTAGCGCACCTGTAGCCTTCCCATTGCAGAAAAGCTGACCGTTTGTAGAAGAAGTAAATGTCCATGCTCCTTGGTTCCCGTCCAAGGTAAAGATCATTGCCTCATCCGGAAGCTCAGTAATCAGGTTTCCGCTAAAGGAAGCAGAAGGAATGGATACGCTGTTCAGTACACCTTTTCCTGTCATCATGGCTCCGGCAACGGTGTTGTATTGTTGGCAAACGAACACGATCTTCCTGCCAACCTCCAACTGACCGAGATCAGTCAGTTTCGTCCATTCGCCGGTCCCGCCGCCCTCTTCGGTCTGTGTGAAGAGTGCATAAAGCGTGGTATTTGCCACCGGTGTAAATGCATCGGTGTAGATCGCGGCCGGTCTGTTGTCCGTGCGCTCCACCTGCCCCGTCACCCAGCCGGCAAATGACCATCCTTCAGGCGCGGTCACGGTTTTCGGGAGCGTATGGCTTTCTCCCTGGTAAGTTTCTTCCGTGCCGAAAAGCACGCCGTTCGCCATGTAGGTCAGCGTCACCTTTGCCTTCTCCTCGAAGAGGATCTTGATGACACAGTTGGAATGGGCCGTGACGAGGAATTTGTTCTCATTCTGCGTGACGTCCGCGTAGCCTTCCACCACCTCATAACCAGCGGTAAAATAGCCTTCCTTCGGCGAAGCGGTGATGACGTTTCCGCTCAGGCTCACAGTTCCTTTCGCGGTATCCGAGCTGATCGCTTCGATGACAAAGTCTCCGCCCAGGCCGCTTGCGTTGCCGGAAGGCGTCTGCATTTCCGGCATCTCCCCTTCCTTTTCGAAAAGATACCAGGCAAGTTCAGGGTAGTCGATGAAAACGTTCCGGTTGCCCTGGACAAGCTCGCAAAGGTCGTTCCGGCGCATTTCCCACTCATCGACCGGGTCGATGGCCATCCAGCGGAGCAGGGTCTCCAGGCTTTCCATGACCTTCATGCCATCATTGGAGTTCGCACCGTAGGGGTCGACCGTCGTGAAGAGATTCTTGTTGGTGTTCGAATTGCCGTAAGTCACATAGACGTACAGGTAAATGCGCGCGACGTCACCTTTTACGTCATCCAGGACTTCCACAAGGCCGTCGGAACCATCCACGGAATAGGCGGAGGACGGCACATACCAGGCAACCGTCCTGTTATTGGGACCGGAGGTGATGGTTTTCACACCGGAAAGATTCTTCGAACGGACGTCGCCCATCGTCATGTTTCCGCGGGTGGAATTGGTCAGCTTGATCGTCGGTCTTAAATGATGCAGGTCTGCACCTGCACCGCTTTCCACGAAATTGCCGTGGCTTTTCGGCCAGACGTGTTCGCGGTCATAAACGGTGGAAGACGGTGCTTCATAATCATCATAGAACAGCCATACTTCGTCCGAGCCTTCATTGGCATCGGTGCGGACCCAGTATTCGGGAAGACTCTTGTAGGTGACCACATTCTCCAGCTGCATCATTTCCTGCAGTTTGCTGAACAGCGGGCTCCCGATCGCGACAGTAGAGTCCGTCGTCTTTTTTCCCTCCAGCAGGATCAGGTCCTCATACTTGCTCCCGGAGGGGTAATACGCCCGCGCCTGCGTGCTCAGGTCCGTACAGACTTCATGTCTGGTCGCTGTATTCTTCAGGACGCTCGACGGAGAAGGCGCTGCGGCAGATACGTTCTGGAAGAAGCCCGGAACACGGCCGAGGAACAGCACAAGGATCAGAAGTACCGACAAATAACTTCTGGCATGTCTTTTCATGAGAATGGTCTCCAATCTATGATGGATTATTTGTTGCTTTGTAATGGAAGTATAACACATTTCCGTCTGTGTTTGGGCATCGTTTTCTGTTTCATTTTTATTCTTCGGGATCTTCCTCTCCCGAAAGATGCAGGCTCCCTGGCACATATGCCCGCACAAAAATGCCCTCCCCGGTGTACTTTTCTTCCAGAAGCTGCCCGTTTTTCCGGATCTCCTGGATCCTGCCGGCCTCCCGGAAGGGGAAAATGCGTTCCAGAAGCACGTTTCCTTCATTCGCGAGCCGCTCCAGTTCTTCGAGATAGAGTCCCGTTCCTTCACCGGTCTTCATGGAAGTGCGGATGCTCCGCTCTGCTCTTTCATCAAGGGGCATGTAGGCCTCTTCCGGGAGAAGGTCGCATTTGTTGAAGAGCGTGACGACAGGCTTCCCGGTGACGCCGAGGTCCGAAAGCGTCTTGTAGACGACGTCCATCTGCGCCTCGTGGTCCGGGTTCGACGCGTCCACGACGTGGGTGATGATGTCCGCGTACTTGGCTTCCTCGAGGGTGCTCTTGAAGGCGTCGATCAGGTGATGCGGAAGCTTCCTGATGAAGCCGACCGTGTCCGTGAGGAGCACGGTCTGCCCTGTGGGCAGCTGAAGGCTTCTGGTTGTCGGATCCAGTGTCGCAAAAAGTTTGTCTTCCGACAGGACCTCTGCCGAGCAGAGCCGGTTCAGGAGCGTGGATTTGCCGGCGTTCGTGTAACCGACGATCGCGACGACCGGCACGCGGTTCTTTTCACGGAGGGAACGGTTCACTGTGCGCTTCCGTTCCACCTCGGATAGTTCTTCCTTCAGCTGGCTGATCCTTGTGCGGATCCGCCGGCGGTCGGTCTCAAGTTTCGTTTCGCCGGGACCTCTCGTGCCGATGCCGCCACCCAGCCTGGACATCGATTTGCCGAAGCCCTGCAGGCGGGTCAGTGCGTACCGCGACTGCGCCAGTTCGACCTGGATCTTGCCCTCTTTCGTGACTGCGTGCGACGCGAAGATGTCCAAAATAAGCACCGTCCGGTCCAGGACTTTCGTGTCCAGCACGTCCTCCAGATTCTTCATCTGTGCCGGGGTCAGCTCGTCATCGCAGACGATGCCCGTCGCCCCGGTCTCCCACAGAAGATCCTTCAGTTCTTCCACTTTGCCCTTTCCGATATAGGTGCCCGGATGGACATTTTCACGGTTTTGCACAAGCCGTCCGACAGTCTCCGCACCCGCCGTCGAGACCAGTTCTTCGAGCTCGCTAAGAGAGCGTTCCACATCGAAGGAGCTTCCGGTCTGCACCCCGACCAGGATCAGTTTTTCAAGTATGTCTTCGTTCTGGTACATCTATCCTCTTTCCTTTTGATCAATACCACGCTTATGCCCTGGGGTCATCAGGCCCGGTCTGTTTGTCTCCGAAGAATTCGTCGATCATTTCCTGAAAATCCGAAGTGTCTTCAAATGCACCGATGAACTCCAGCACTTTCCCATCCTCCGAGAATCTCCCGATATAACCATAGCTGATTCCGGTATAGTTCAGGATCAGGAAACTCCCGTCCTTATAAGTCAGCCTCAGACACTTTCCTTTTGGCGAATTCACACCGTAGTATTTGTAGAGAATGAGCACCTTACAGAGACGGTTCAGGAACGGAGACATTTTTCCCTCAGGCAGTTCCTTTGTCACTGAAGCCTCTGTGGTTTTGAACGGCAGAAGGTCTTTGGTATGATTCGGGACCCACGAGGCAAATCTCTTCCATTCCGCGTTTTCATATTCGATCAGTTCGGCTTTGACCACATTTCCTTCCAGTTCTTCCTTCGAAAACATGTATTTTCCGGGATCGCAGCCCGTAAAAACCAGTACCAGAATGATAAGAACGATCGCTGCTGTTTTTCTCATGGCCTGAAAACTCCTTTCTCATCCATTGTTAAGTATTCACGATGACCGAGACCCCGTTGGGAATGACGGTCAGCGACGATCTTTTGCCCATAAGTCCTCTGGCCAGCCATAGCGCTTCCGGAAGGCTCTCCGCATAGGTCATCTTCATGTCGTTTATGATCCCTTGAAGCGCCGGACGGGTCACGAAGATCACCGGATGGCGCCAGAGGATCCGCGCCAGGATCTGGCTCTGCCACTGATCCGGAACGGTTCTGTCCTGCGGGGTCATGGAAAGCTGTCTGTAAAGTGCCTCAGGACTTTCACAGTCCCTGAGCGAATGATAGAAACCGTCGCCGCCGATCCCGTCCGCGCATTCCGCCAGAACGATGATCACGCCGCCGTCCCTTGAGGCCGCTTCGGCGGCAGTCATGCATTTGACGCACTGATAGACGTTCTGGTCAAGCGGCGCGCCGCCGTTCGTGGTGATCACGATGTCCGAAAGAGGCGCTTTCACGTTGCAGAAGGAACTGAGAAAAGCGCATCCGGCTTCATGTGCGAGGAAGGGGTCTCCGGCAAATGCGGCCGCGGTCCGTTTCTCTTCGTCGATGACCACGTTGACGACGTACCGGAGCCCGGCCATCTCAGCCGCCGCAGTCATGTCTCTGTGGATCGGATTATCCCGGAGCACGCCTGTGCGGGCGGACTGGCTTGCGATAAACGCGCCGCAGTGATTCCCAAGAACGGTCTCCCGGCCGGAGATCCCGGGGAGGACGCTCTTCCTGCCGCCGGAGAATCCGGCAAAGAAATGGGGCTCGATGAAGCCTTCGGCGATGAGAAGATCTGTCTCGGCCGCGAGCCGGTCGATCCGAAGCGCCGCACCGGACGGAAGCGTGCCGATGACCGGATTCCGCTCCGGGTCCGTGCAGTCATGCACCACGATCTTCTCACTTTCAAAGATCCTGTCCCCAAGTTTCGCGCGGAGCTCTTCTTTCGTGGAAGGCCGGTGGAAACCTGTGGCCACTAGAAGCGTGACGTCGATGTCCGGATTTCCAAGCCTTAACTCCTTAAGCATCGGCGGCAGGATGTCTTTACTCGGCACCGGCCTGGTATGATCCGAAATGATCAGGGTGCAGCTGTGCGCCCCACGGGCCATTTCTGAAAGCCGGGTGCCTCCGTAAGGAGCCGCCATGGCTGCCCTGACGAGTTCGATTCCAGGCATACGGCTTCCGAGCGCGCCGATACCGGATGTCAGTACCGCCGCATTTTCCCTGACTTCGTCAAATTCAATTCCGCCGTTGCCGTAAGGCAGCCTGATCATCTATGTGCTCCCCGGACACGGAGCGTCCGTGCCCTTCCCTTCCGGCAGTCAGCCGATGAGGTCATTTTCCCTGAACTGCAGGGAATACAGTTTCTGATACATGCCGCCGGCCTGCATCAGTTCTTCATGCGTGCCGCGTTCGGTGACCTCGCCGCGGATCACGACGGCGATCTCGTCCGCGTTCCGGATGGTGGACAGCCGGTGCGCCACGACAAGCGTCGTGCGGCCTTCGCAGAGCTCGTCCAAGGCCTGTTGGATCAGGACTTCCGTGGTGTTGTCCAGCGCGCTGGTCGCCTCGTCCAGGATGAGGATCGCAGGATCCTTCAGAAATACCCTGGCAATGGAAAGCCGCTGCTTCTGGCCGCCGGACAGTTTCACGCCGCGTTCTCCTACCTCCGTGTCGTAGCCATTTTCCAGGGAAATGATATAGTCGTGGATGTGCGCGCGTTTCGCGGCCTCGATGACCTCTTCTTCCGTGGCGTCCAGACGCCCGTAAAGGATGTTGTCCCGGATGGAGCCGGAGAACAGGAAGACATCCTGCTGCACGATGCCGATGTTCTTCCGGACGGATTCCAGCGTCAGATGCCGGATATCCTTCCCGTCGATCAGGATCTGGCCGCAGCCCTCCTCGATCTCGTAGAAATGCGGCAGCAGATGGCAGAGCGTCGTCTTGCCGCCGCCCGAAGGCCCGACAAGCGCCAGTTTCTCGCCTTTTCGGATCTTCAGATCAACGTGGTGCAGGACCTCGTCCGAAGACTCGTAGGAATAGCTCACGTCGCGGAATTCGATCTCTCCTTCAACGTCTTTGAGTTCTTCCGCGTCTTCCGCGTCTGTCTCGGGCGCTTCGTCCATGATCTCGCAGAAACGCTTGAATCCGCTGACGCCGTTCTGATACTGCTCCATGAAATTGATCAGCGTGTTCACCGGATTGATGAACAGGTTCACGGAGACGATGAATGTGGAATAGTCGCCGAATCTGATGTCGCCGTTATAAAGGAACAGTCCGCCGGCGATCAGGATGACCACGTTGAAAACGTCCGTGATGAAGCCCGTGGAGGAGAAGAAACGGGCCATTGCGCGGTAGGCGCGCTTCGACGCGCTCACGAATTCCTTGTCTCCTTCCGCGAACTTCTCGATCTCCTTCTCGGAGTTGGTGTAGGCCTTGGTCACACGGATGCCGGTCACGCTGCTCTCCACCGCAGCGTTGATGATGGCGTTGCTCTTCCGCCGGTCGTCAAAGGCGCTCCGCATCTCCTTCCTGAAATGCAGCGACACGAAGATCAGGATCGGCACGCAGGCGAAGACGATCAGCGTCAGCCACGGATTGATCGTCATCAGATAGATGAAGGAGAAAATGATCATGACCGAGCTGATCAGAAGGTTCTCCGGGCCGTGGTGCGCAAGCTCGCAGACCTCGAACAGGTCGCTCGTCAGGCGCGTCATGATCCGTCCGGTCTCATGATCGTCGTAGAAGCGGAAGGGCAGCTTCTCCAGATGCGCGAATAGATCCCGCCGCATCTGAGACTGCATCCGAACGCCGATCACGTGTCCGTAGTACTGTACGAAATACCGGAGAAGGCACCGGATCACGTACAGTACGAGCACGATCGCTCCGGCGATCACGATCGCCGTGTACATCTTCTCCGGAATGTATTCATTCAGCATTCTGCGTGTCACGATGGGGTAGACCATCCCGATGGCCGAGATCAGGAAGGACGCCCCCAGGTCCAGCGCAAGCATTTTTTTATGGGGTCTGTAATAAGCGACGAATCGTCTCAGCATGGCAGCGTTACCAAGCCTCTCTGAATGTTTGGCTGAATGACGGTTATTTCTTCCGGACCATGAATGCCCTGACGACATTGAGTCCGATCTTGTAAGGCAGCGGCCTGAGCGCCTTGTCGGCCTCTTTCAGCTTTTCCCGGATCGCGATGCCCTGCGGACAGTGCTTTTCACATTTCCCGCAGCCGACGCACTGTGTGGCAAATGCCGGTTCCCGGGTCAGCCCGACGGTCTGGAAAAACTGGTGGCGGCCATCTGCCTTTCCTTCGGAGTACATCGCGTTGTAGCAGCGGAAGATCCCCGGGATATCCACGCCCTGCGGGCAGGGCATGCAGTAGCGGCAGCCTGTGCAGCCGACCTTCTCCCTGGCTTTGATCATGGCTTTCACTTCTTCAAGAAAAGCAAAATCTTCTTCAGTGAACGCACCGGCCTCGGCAGAATCCGCGGTCTCAACGTTCTCCCGGACCATGTCCAGCGAATTCATGCCGGACAGGACCACTGTCACCTCCGGCTGGTTATAGAGCCACCTGAACGCCCAGGCTGCAGGCGTCCAGCCGCGCGCATTTTCCGCAATGGCCTTCCTCGCGTCCGAAGGCAGCAGATTCACCAGTTTTCCGCCGCGAAGAGGCTCCATGATGATGACCGGGATGCCTTTTTCGGCCGCCGCCCTGAGGCCTGTCACACCGGCCTGTGTGTTCTCGTCCAGATAATTGTACTGGATCTGGCAGAAATCCCAGTCATAATCTTCAAGGATCTTCAGAAACAGTTCCGAATTGCCGTGATAGGAGAAGCCGATGTTCCGGACCGCGCCGGATTCCTTTTTCTTCCGGATCCAGTCCTCGATGCCCAGCTGCCTAAGACGCTCCCACTGGGCAAAGTCGGTCATCATGTGCATCAGATAGTAATCAATGTGATCCGTACGGAGACGTTCCAGCTCTTCCTGGAAATACTTCTCCGCGCCGGCCAGGTTCCGGACCAGATACTGCGGCAGTTTCGTCGCAATGTTCACCTTGTCCCGGATACCGTTCCGCTCCAGAACAGTCCCGAGAAGCACCTCGCTTCCCGGATAGATGTAGGCGGTATCATAGTAATTCACACCGGCCCGGAAGGCCTCCATGATCTCCTGCTCCGCTTTATCCAGGTCAAGCGCGGCGCCTTTACGGGTAAAGCGCATGCAGCCATAGCCCAGGATGGACAGCGGCCGGCCGTTCCGGTCTTTACGATACTGCATTTTTATTCCCCCTGACTGCCTGTGCCCAGATATTCCAGACAAAGCATGGTGATGTCGTCAAACTGTTCCGCGCTGTCCGCAAAGCGCTCCAGGGTGCCGCGCACGCCGTTCAGTATCTCTTCCGGACTGGCGTTTGCGTAACGGTCCAGCACTTCCCTGAGCCGTTCCGTTCCGAACTGAGTTCTGCCTTTGTCCGTAGTCTCAGGCACGCCGTCGGTATAGATGAACAGTTTCGAGCCGGGCTTCATCTGGAGTTCGTTTTCTTTATATTTCACGTCGTCCACGCCTCCGACGATGAACCCGTGCTGACCCTTTATAAGGGCAAAACTGCCCTCCGGATCTTTGAGCATAGGATACTCGTGGCCGGCATTCGATACCGTAAGCTTTCCGCTGGAGATCTCCAGGATCCCGAGCCAGACCGTGACGAACATTTCTTCCTGGTTATTGGCGCAGATCTGATGGTTGACGGTCTCCAGCACTTTCGCCGGAGAGAGACCCTGCATGGCAGCGTTCTGCACGAGGATCTTGGAGATCATCATAAACAGCGCGGCAGGCACGCCCTTGCCGGAGACGTCCGCGATGACCAGACACAGGTGGTCGTCGTCCACAAGGAAGAAATCATAGAAGTCGCCGCCGACCTCCTTCGCGGGGTACATGACCGCGTATACGTCAAACTCAGGGCGGTCGGGAAATGCAGGATAGATATTCGGCAGCATGTGGGCCTGGATACGGGTGGCCAGAGAGAGCTCCGTGCTGATCCGCTCGCGTTCTGCGGTAACATGGGTCAGATTCCGTACGTAGACGCCCAGATCCTCCTCCATGTCCTGCATCGTGCGGCAGAGTCTTTCGATCTCATCACCGGTACGGATCGTCAGTTTGGCAAAATGGCGCCCGTCACGCTGCTCGTCATCGCGGTCCATGGTGTAAGCCTTCGCCGCTTCCGCCAGCTGATTGATGGGGCGGACCGTGTTCCGGTTGATGCGCCGGAGCATCACGATCAGCGCGGCGATCGTGATCACGGCGAGCACTGCAATGTAGATCCACTGAAAGCGTGCGATCGTCTTCATCGCAACGTTTACGTCCGTATCATAGAACACATAGACCATATAGCCGTCCACTGTGCCGATCACAGTGCCGGCCATGCACCGGTAGCCGTAGGGCGCCATTTTGATGGTCGTGGCCGGGATCATACCGACGCCGAACAGTTCGTCTATCGGATACTTGCGGCCTTCTATCAGATCCTGTATCGAACCTGCCGGCAGCTCATCCCAGCTTCCCGGCGGGCAGAAAGTGTCGTTGGGATCGGAGTCGGCAACGAAAATGCGCCGGTTCGTGGCCGGATCCAGGACCGCCGTGAAAGCGGCTTTTCCGCCGTTCGTCTCCTGGATCTCGCGCATAATGGTGCACAGGGCTTCAAAGCCCTCGTCACGCACATAATCAAAGCGCGAAAGGATCGGAGAATGCTTGTCCTGAAGCTGGTCCCTCTCCTCCTGGGTCAATTCGTGAAAATAAGTTGTGAGGACCTGCGCCGCCTCATCCAGCGCTTCCTCTTTGTCCATAAACTGACTGGCCGTTCTGGACATCTGCCAGGTCCGGTTCCGGAACTCCCTGCGCACAGAGGAATAATACAGATAAATGCCGAAGCTGACTGCCGCGACCGTAATGACCAGCGAATAGATCGCCAGCGCCCTGAAGGTCTTGCCCGCCAGGCTGTGCCGGTCGCGCTGGAACTGACTCATTTCCGATTCCGTTTGTCTTGCCATTCGAGGATCTCCTCCGTTCCGCTGAAGACGTTTGCAGAACATACTATAAAAAGCATACCAAAAGAAGCGCTGTTTTTCTACCCTTTTTCCACTTTTATCAATGCTCTCCGCTTCAGAAAAACACTTTTCAAAAAAGTTGATAAAAAAGGCTTGACATTAGTTAGGTACCGAACTATAATGCAGACCGTTAGGTACCTAAGTTTTAGTTTTGGAATTGTTCAGGATCCGCCTGAAAGAAAGGAGTACAGCATGAATACCAATTATGAAGACAGAACCAACGTGATCCGTTCCGCATTTACACTCTTAAGATCCATGAAGCGCAGACCCCGCAGGGAAGAGCATCATTTCGCCCCTTCCATCGAGCAGGCGCTTGTGGCGATCAAGTCTGAAGACGGCCTCACGGCCCGCGATCTGAGCGAAAAACTCGACATCCGCCCCTCTTCCGTCACCGAACTGGTCAGCCGGCTTGCCGAGAACGGTCTCGTGATCCGCAGGGAAGACGATCTGGACAAGCGCCTCTCCCACATCTGCCTTACCGATCTCGGCAGCGCGGAAGCAGCATTCATCGAAAACCGCAGGAAGACTGCGGTGGATGATTTCTCCGCCTGCTTCACCGACGAGGAGGCCCGGGAATTCTGCCGGCTCGCGGACAAGCTGAGCGAGCATCTTCGTCAGAGAGACGGCGATGACGAGGAGAACTGCGGCCGGAAGAGGCCGGAAGGCTGCCGCGGACCGCATTTCGGCCACGGACCGCACTTCGGTCATGGCCCAAAAAAAGGACCGGAAATGCATTTCCGTCATTTCAGACATTTCAGGAAATGACGATTCTTCCGTCCCTACTGTCATCATATTTTAAAAAACCGGGAGCCCGCGAAACGGACTCCCGAATTTTTACGGTCTCCACTGATATTTACGTAGGTCTACTTTCTGATCCGTGACTTCGATCCCTTCCGCGCGAAGGCGTTCCGCCTGAACGTCCGGCCCGCCGAAAGCAAAGGCGCCTGAAAGTTCTCCTTTAGCGTTTACGACACGGAAACACGGAATGTGTTCCGGGTCAGGATTCTTGTGAAGCGCATTTCCCACCGCCCGGGCCATTTTCGGTTCGCCGGCCAGTTCAGCGATCTGTGCGTAAGTGGCGACATGCCCGTACGGAATCTGCCGCACAGCCTCATAGATACGCCTGGAGGGGCTGTCCGAACACCTGACCAGCTGCCAGTTCGGGTCGTGAAACGGCGCGTCCTGAAAGGTGTCCGGAAATGACAGTCCGAATTGTAGGGCTTCTTCTCTGGTCTTCATAGGATGATGTCAGCACGCCTTTTTGTTCAGCGCTTCACTCCTCCACGACGAAACTGACTCCATCGATTTCGATCAGCGACTTCCGGATCTCTTCATAGCTCTTTTTGTACGAAGTCGAAACGACGAAGCCGATCCTTCCGACGATCCCGCTCTTGGCATTGACTGTCTCTACCAGAAGGTCCTCTTCCAGAATGGTCGTGATATGATTCAGGATCTCCTGGATCTTCTGAAGATCATCGATCTCGATGTAGAACCGGACAGCCTGTTTGCGTTTATGCTCGACCTTGGTCAGAAGCGCGGCGTTGACCACACAGATGACCGTGGCCAGAAGCGCGCCGCCGTAGAAGCCGAAGCCGAAGGCTACGCCGATGGTCCCCGTGACCCACATGCCGGCTGCGGTAGTCAGGCCCGCAATGGTGCTGTTGTTCTTGACCATGATGATACCGGCGCCCAGGAAGCCGATACCGGATACCACTGAAGCAGGGATCCGGAAAATATCGCCGCCCAGACCGCTGACCTGGGAAACATAGAGACTGCAGAGCGAAGTCATCGCACCGCCGAGACAGATGAGGATATGTGTCCGAAGGCCCGCCGCTCTGCCGTGGCGGCCGCGCTCGTTGCCGATAATGCCGCCGGCGATCACTGCAAGCAGCAGCCGGATCAGCACCGTTACAGAATTAAAACTTTGGAGATAACTTAAAAAAGACTGGAACTGTTCCATGAAAGAACACTCCTTTCCCGTGATGATTATGTGCCGTTTTGTTTTGAAAATTGTAGTATAAGACTTCCGGAAGGTTTCGTCAACTGCCGTCAGGATTTTTCTCCCGCTTTTTTCCTTACTCGGAAGGGCTCAGCCAGTAAGTAAAATCCTCCGGCTTCTCGATCCGTGCATTCCCGAGACGTTTTCTGGCAAGGCGCATATATTCTTCGCGTTCATCATAGGTTTCAAACAGCGCGCTCCGCTCTGCCGGCTGCACGTCCAGTCTCGGCCACAGCTCCTTCGCCTTTTCCGCAAAGACCAGAAGCATCCCGTCGAAGATCTTCTGCCTGTGAAGGTTCTCCTCATCCCCCGGTTCAGGCTTTTCCGTCTCCCGCTGTTCCATGATCCGCGAAAGTCTGTCGCGAAGCTCCTTGTCTTTCTTGATGGTGATCCCCACGAGCGCATTTTCCGGCGTTCCCAGCGAGATCTCCTCCCTGGTCCCGTCGTCGTACAGAAACTCCGCCGTCATATCTTTCAGAAAATATGCGATCAGCATGCCCGGTTCGCTTCCCCATCGTCTGGAAAGTGCGGGCGATTCCGTAAGACAGCGCATGATCACGCCCTCCTCTTCCGAAAAGACGGCCTGCCCCTTCAAGCGGAGAAACACGCCCTCCCTCGGATCATACGCGCACAGGGTCAGGAACGGATACAGGCTGATCTCGCCGTAATAGCTCTCGCATTTGGCCGCGGCAAAATAAAAAGCGCCCTCTTCCTCATAGCACAGTTCCACACGGTGAAGCTGGGGCTTCTTGTCGAGTCCCATGGTTCCCGCGACGAGGACCGGATGATTCTTCAGAAAGCCGATGATCCTGTTCCTGTATTCCGTCATGCCGTCTCCTTTCTTCTCCGAGCCGGAAATTCTTCGAAGCAGTGTCCTTATCGCTAATTTATCAGAAAAATCTTTGATTGCAAATATCCATTCACGGTAAATTGTGTTAACATAAAGGCAGACTTGAATATCCTGGAGGATCCGTCCATGAGATATACAAAGATCGCCAAGTCAAAGCCGTTTGAAGGTGCGCCGGTCATCACCAATCCCGCCTGCTTCGGGGCGTCGCCGCGGAAACCGCTGATCTTGAGGATCAACGCGCTCGGCGAACGGCCGATGCATTTTTCCGTCCACGGTCTTCCGGAGGGGCTCGAGCTCTCTGAAAATGTGATCTCCGGGCAGGTGAAACGAAGCGGAAACTATCCGGTCACACTGGTGGCTGAGAACGCGCTCGGCACCTCTGAGAAGACCGTTACGCTGGAGATCCGGAAGGACACCGTGCTCCTCACGCCGCTGATGGGCTTCACCAGCTGGAATGCATTTGCCTTTGAAGGACTGACGCAGGAGAAAATGGAGCAGGCCGCCGGTCAGATGCTTCGGATGGGGCTCTGCGAATACGGCTATAACTACGTGAACATCGACTCCGGCTGGCAGGGCGCTTACGGCGGTCCGTACGACGCCATCCAGCCCAACGAAAAGTTTCCGGACATGAAGGGCTTCTGCGAAAGGATGCACGGGAAAGGCCTGAAATGCGGCATCTACTCAACGCCGATGCTGAACGCCTTCGGCTGCTCGATGCAGAGAAAGCCCCTCCCGCCCGGATGTACACAGGGCGCGCCGGACGACCGCTTTGCAGACGAGCGGGGCGGGATCGGCGTGATCCGCAAGGAGAAAAACAACGCTCTGCAGTGGGCGGACTGGGGCTTCGACTACCTTAAATATGACTGGCGGCCCAGCGATCCCGTAAACGCCGAACTGATGCGGCGGGAACTTGTGAAGACCGGCCGGGATTTCGGCTTCTGCGTGAGCGTCCGGGCGCGCGCCGAATACCACAAATACTGGGAAAAATACTGCTCGAGCTACCGCTGCAACACCGACTCGGTGGGCAATTTCCAGAACCTTCTCGAGATCTACAGAAGCTATTTTGACTTTATCGAATACGTGAACCGCGGTCATTATTTCGATCTGGACATGCTGGACATCGGAGAGTCCGACCTGTTTGAGTTCCTGGAATACACGAAGCAGGAGAACTTCGGCTATACCGAGGACGAGGAACTCATGGTCTACTCCGCACGCGCATTTTTCGCCTCCCCGATCCAGCTGAGCTGCCATCTGGAGACACTGAGCGAATTCGAGTTCTCCATGTGCACGAATGAAGAAGTCATCGCGATCAATCAGGATGAGCTTGGAAAACCTGCCAGGCCTCTCCGAATGCTCGAACAAGACGGCACGATCCTCCACGTCTGGCGCCGTGAACTCGCCGACGGATACGCCGTCGCCGCTTTCAACTTCGGAAGCACCTTAGAGAACGTGACCATTGATCTGGACGGCTGCTCCGGGATCCGGGACGTATGGGCCAAAGAGGACATGGGCGAAGCAGACCGCATCGTCCTTCAAATGCCCCCGCACACCGTCAGGATCTTCAGAATCCGTCCTTGACGATCCATTGATCCGGACCGGGAAGGAGGTCGCTCCATGGACCGGAAGAAACACATTGATGTGAACGAGGCCGCAAAAGACGCGCAGGAGCTTACGGAAGAGGATCTGAATGATTCGATCGAGGTTGCTGTCCGTAATTACCATGCGCCGAAAAGTCCGGAAGTTCTCCGGCACCTCGAGTGGTTCCGGGATCAGAAATTCGGCCTGATGGTCCACTGGGGGCTTTATAATCAGCTGGGCATCAAGGAGTCATGGCCTTTGGTGGACAACGAGTGGTCGAAGTGGCAGTTCAGGCCCGGCACGCCGAATGCCGCGGTCAAGGAAATGTACTCCCGGCTCCACAAAGGCTTCCTTCCTCTTCGTTTCGATCCCGACGAATGGGCGGACATCGCCTGGCGCGCAGGTTTCCGTTATCTGGTCTTCACCGCAAAACACCACGATGGCTTCTGCATGTGGGATACCAAAACGACCGATTACAAGGTCACCGGTCCCGAAGTGCCCTGGCATACCGAGAAGAACGCCGACATCACGAAAGCCCTGTTTGACTCTTTTCGTGCGAAAGGGATGGGGATCTCTCTGTACTACAGCCGCGCGGATTTCAAATGTCCTTTTTACTGGGAGGAAGGATACGCGGAGAAGGACGGCACGGTACGCCTCCCCTCCTACGATCCGGATGAAAAACCCGAAAAATGGAAGGCCTTTCAGGAATACGTCTACAGCCAGCTTCTTGAACTGGTATCCGGATACGGAAGGATCGATTGTCTGTGGTACGACGGGGGCTGCGACGGCGTGAAGCTCGGTCTTCCGGAAATGACGGAGCGTCTTAGGAAAATACAACCATGGATGATCGGCGTCATCCGCGGAGGCCAGGGGGTCTGTGAAGACATCGTAACGCCGGAGATCAAGATCCCCGACCGCCCGATCCCGGTTCCCTGGGAAGCCTGCACCGTCATGGGCAAAAAGTTCCCCGGCGAAAAATATACTTCCTTCGGCTATACCTATGATCAGGACTACATGTCCGCAAAAGAGATCGCTCACCTTCTTTTGGACATCGTGGCAAAAGGCGGCAATCTGGCTTTGAATCTCGCGCCGCAGCCTGACGGACGCCTTCCGGGGCGCGCCGTCAGGGAGCTTCGGATCCTGGCGGAATGGATGGACATTTTCGGAACGGCGATCTATGCGACGCGTGTCTGTGCCCCGTATCGAAAAGACCATTGGGCATTCACCGCCCGGAAGGACGGCAGCAAGGTTCATGCGTTCTATTTGTATGAGGATCAGGAAACCATTCCCGGCAAACTGACGATTCCATATCCGGGCGATACGGAACGCGCGATCTGGCTCAGGACCGGTGAAGAACTGTCCTTCCAGAAAACACAGGAGGGCGTTGAGGTGTTTCTCCCCTCTCATCTGACCGGCAGGACCGGAGACATCGCCGACTGTATCGTGTTTGATTGCTAGACTCATACAAAACAAAACACCTGTTGGAATCCATACATGAAAGGAGAAATGGTTATGAAGATCAAAAAAACCCTTTGTATCATCCTGGCACTGCTCCTGATCCTTGGGCTCACACCGGGTTCAGTCTTTGCAAAGAAGTTCACAACGGGCAAAGACGAGCCCTATGTGTATACCGCAGAGGACCGAGCAGAACTGGACAGGAAAATTTTCGCCCGGATCGGTGATGTCGTCGAAACCGCCAGAAAACGCATCGGGCCGGCCGATGAATTGAACGATGGAAAAGGTCGTTCCAGGACTGTCCTCACGGAAGAGGATTACATTGCGCTGATCCCGGAGGTCATAGAAACGATCAAAAGCTCCGGTATTTACGTGGAAGGTTCTCTGCAGCAGAAAGGCGTCTCCCTCTCCTGGGAGACGACGCTTGGCATGCCCTGCTGCTATGATCCCTGGATGGAAGCCCAGCTTGACGCTGAAGGGTTCCGGAAGACCCTCGTCCCCGGGGAAGAAGTCATGGCCGCCGAAAAAGAGCTTCCTGAGCAGAGTCCCAAAGCGGAGGTCAAGGGCGGAACACATTATTCCACCTCAAAAGAGATCGCTCTGATCATGCCGTTCTGGGAAAGCGCAACCAATTATGAAGAGCCTAATCACGGCACCTTCGGAAGGGGACAGGACACTGTTGACCAGTGGGAAGCACTCTGCGAGGAATACGGGAGTTCGAAAACCTATCATTATGCGATGGCTACTGCCACTGTGGATAATATTGCAAAAGCCATCGAAGAATGTGCCTATGTGGCATTCCACTCTCACGGAATCACTGACTACAACGATGGCAAAGGTGATAGAACAAGCAGGGCAAACTGTTCGTATATCTGTCTGACTGCAACCGATGGGATCACCAGTGAAGATACGGCAGCTCAGATCGGACCGTTCGGCACATACCACCATGCGGAATTTACAGATTACGGCGCCATGGTCAGCGGGACATGCGTTGTGAATCATATGAGCAAAAGGGCCCCCGGAAATTACATCCATCTCGGAATGTGTCTCGGAATGGCAACGGACGGTCTGTGCCGGCCGCTAAGAAACGCCGGGGCGGAAGCGGTGCTTGGATTCTCTCAAACGGTAAAGACGGACTACGACGGAGATTTTATCCGGGATGTCATGACTTCGCTGGGTGAAGGCTCTCCGCTTTCCGCAGCAGTCCAGCACGCAAAAGATACTTTGGGCAGATGGGATTGCTCAGGCTGTACGACGGTAGCCCAGGCACAGGCAGACAGAGATGCCTTTCCGATCGTTGTTTCTTCCGAAGACCCGTATCCCGGGCATGGGAACGTAGACAATGTGCAGGATGTTCAATCCACCTGGTGTCTGTACGAGCCGGGAACCCGTGACTTCCTGGTGGCCTCAGACATTTATCAGGTTGGCCTGACAAGATCGGCACTGATTCCGGGGGAAAGCCTTGGCGCATGGGCCATCATCAATGGTGAGTATACCCGTCTGCCCACTGATCATCTTGGCCTTTTCCTGGAAGTCTCAAACGATGAAACGGACTGGAGCAATCCGGGAGTGATCGATCCGGGCGATTCCGGGACCTTTACATTCCATAAAGGATATATCGGGTATTGGGTGAGAGGCAAAATCACCTCGATCAACCAGGACGGCCATACATTTACCATGTATACGCCGAAGATCAAGATCGCGGAAAAACTGGACAATCTGGCCACCCCCGTGCCGCCTGAGGTGTCGGTCCACAGTTTCCTGCCTTATCTGAAGCCGGTCGCCGGTCAGGACTATCTCATTACGACTTCGCCGAATACTCCCACCGAAGCAGAATGGGCAAATCGCTTCACTTCCTCTTCAGAAACAGAAATATCCATTCAAGGTCGCTCAACCGCAAACAGTCTCAACTATATCTACACGCGTTTTTCCGAGACGGACAGCTTCTATGCCGGCGAAAATGTCGTCAGTTCCGTATATTGGTACGGATTGGCAATGGACACTCTGAAAGCGACACAGCTAAAGGTCACCCTTGCCGCAACGCCGTATACGACACACACGGATGGTTTCTATGCGACGGACATTCTTAAGGTCGACGTGCTGCCCGTTCCTTCCAGTGCGCCATTTGAAGGATTTGCGGGGAGCACCTGGATGTATCCTCTTCTTCTCGACGAGGACTATGGAATCTTTTATGAGGATCTGGCCTGCACCACAAAACTCAAGGCGGACACGAAATACAAGACCGTGTACCTGAAACTCCTGAAAGCAACGAACTGGGCTTATATTTCCTGTGGAACCACCTCTACCCTAGGCTGTCTAACCTGGTTCGACGTTGCAGACATAAACGGCAGATATACGGTGGACAAGGTGAAAGTTCCGGAATACTCCGTACAGATCGGAACGCTCGTTGCCGGCCTCCCCTTCACCTACTCGCCGGAAAAAGCAGATTATTATGTGGAACAGCTGTATACGTTAAGGAATACCAATGCGGCAGAGAACGGAACCCCGGGAACGGAGCCGGTCATTACCTTCCATGCGGACGGCACCATGACAGTGGATACAAATCCATGCGAACAGGCGCCCTACAGTCTGCGCATCTACGATCGTGTAAATGGTCAGGTCGGAACGATGCGGATCTGGGTCGGAGACTTTGACACCGCTCAGATCGAGGAGCTCGCGTTCCGTGAGGAGGAAGTGGAATGCTACTCCGGCAGAATGAAGTCCGTAGACCTTCAGGTAAAACCGGACAATGGAACGGGCCTTCTGACCTGGAAAATAACCGATCTGGACGGCTTGTATTATCCTTATGCAACCGTCAACGGACCACAGCAGACCAATGGTAACACAAGCACCGCATATGTCACTGTCAGCGATTATGCGCCCAGCGGAGACGAGTTCTATGTCTGTGCAGCATGCGGAGTGCTTGAAGCCCGGTGCAGGGTCACGGTTCTGGATCCTCCGGCTATCACTTCCCAGCCCCAGGACGTCATCTGTCATGAAGGAGAACTTGTCTCATATACCGTTGAGGCCACCGGGGACGACCTGAGTTATCAGTGGTACTTCCAGCAGCCCGGAACCTCGTTCTGGGTCCCGTGCAAAGAGGACAGCGCTAAGACCTCTACCTATATGAGGACTGCCAGTCTCGAACTGGACGGCTATCGGTTTTCCTGCTGGATCAACGGCGGTATGGAGATTACCTGGGATGCAACGCTTACGGTCATCAAGGCGATCGACAAGGTCGAGATCACGATTCCCGCACCGATGGCCGGAGCCTGGCCGAGTTTTACGCCCGCATTCCCGGATGGCGCGTTCTATCAGTACGGCCCGTACGAGGACCAGTATTATAAGAGTGACGTAGCATGGTATGACAAGACGACAGGAAAATACCTGAAACAAGGTGAAGACCGTTTCGTCCGGGGTCACGTGTACCGTCTGGAAGTGTATCTGGAGGCGGACTACGGCTATGAGTTCCCCGAGAGCATCAGCGGAACAGTCAATGGACATCCCGCCGAGCCTGTGACATATCATATCATGATGCCTGAAGACGGTCTCTCAAGACGTGGCTTTACATATACCTTCTCCACACTCCCCGCGGAAGGGATCCGGATCTATGGAAGCGACCGATACCTCACGGCGATGAATACCGCGGACTATATGCGGATGATGAATAGCGGAAGGTTGTTTGAGAACATCGTTGTTGCCTATGGCAGCAATTTCCCCGATGCTCTGGCCGGAAGCTACCTTGCAGCGGTGACAAAGGCTCCTGTTCTGCTGGTAAACGCAAAGAATGAGAAGAAGGTTTTGAATTACATCCAGAAAAATGCAGCCCCGGACGCCACCGTCTATCTTCTGGGCGGACCCTCGCTGATCTCCAACGATTTCAACAACTCCGTGTTCCATGCAGGATTCAAACCGGTCCGTCTGAGCGGCGCAGACCGTTATCTCACCAATCTCCGTATTCTGGAAGAGGCTGAAAAACGCGGCGGCGACCTGAGCGAACTCCTGGTCTGCTCCGGCTCCAGTTACTCGGATGCCTTATCGACCAGTTCTGTCGGTAAGCCGATCCTCCTCGTCGGCAAAAAACTGAGCGACGATCAGAAGGCTTATCTCAGCGGCCGCAGTTTCTCCACGGTCTATCTGGTCGGCGGAACCGGGGTCGTCAGCGATGCGATCGGCAAGGCGATGGCTGCCTACACCTCCTCTTCAAAGAACGTCAAACGGTTGGGCGGAGCAGACCGGTATGGAACGTCCAAGCTGGTGGCTGACGAATTCTTCAGCGGCACGAACGTCCCGGTTGTGCTGGTATACGGCAGGAATTTCCCGGACGGTCTGTCCGGAGGCGCGGTTGCGGCGATGCTTGGCGCGCCGGTCCTTCTTGTCGCGGACAAGAAGACCGCAAGCGCTGCGGCCTGGACCGAAGAGCACCAGACAGTCTCTTGTCTGATCCTTGGAGGACAGAAACTGATTTCCGACAAGAACGTTCAAACCGCAATGAACAACAGCAAACTAAATATCCGTAATTACGCGGAATAAACCAGCCGCAGGAGCAGAACAAAGCCCCCGGACGATCGTCCGGGGGCTTTGACATATCTTCATGGAATTTTCAGAAACAGCGCTCTTTTCTGGCCTTCCTGCACTGTTCGATGTTGCCGCAGCGATAGCAGAGTTCATTGTCCAGAAGACCGTCCCGGTCAAAATACGACTCGATATTGTTCATCGTGGTCTCCGCAATATTGTGAAGCGCTTCCTGCGTCAGGAACGCCTGGTGCGAGGTCACGATCACATTCGGCATGGAGATCAGTCTGGACAGCAGTTCATCGTTCAGAATGTGCCCGGACCTGTCCTCAAAGAAAATGTCCGCCTCTTCCTCATACACGTCCAGGCAGGCAGCGCCCACCTTCCTCGCCTTGATGCCCTGAAGAAGCGCTTCCGTGTCGATCAGCGCGCCGCGCGAGGTGTTGATGATCACGACGCCTTTCTTCATTTTTCCGATCGCGTCGGAGCCGATCATATGCTTCGTCTCCTCCGTCAACGGGCAGTGCAGGGAAATGATATCGCTCCGTTCAAACAGTTCGTCCAGCGTGACGTATTCGATCCCACTGTCTTTCGCAGGAAAGCGGTCGTATGCGATCACATGCATGCCGAAGCCCCGGCAGATATCGCTGAAGATCCGCCCGATCTTTCCTGTCCCGATGACGCCGGCGGTCTTCCCGTGCAGGTCGAAACCCGTGAGTCCATTCAGCGAAAAGTTGAAGTCTCTGGTCCGGTTGTATGCTTTATGGATGCGGCGGATGGAAGTCAAAAGAAGCGCCGCGGCATGCTCCGCCACGGCATATGGCGAATAGGCCGGCACATGGACGACGTGGATCCTGCCGTAGGCGTGCTTCAGGTCTACGTTGTTGTATCCCGCGCACCTGAGCGCGATCATTTTCACCCCGCACTCGTACAGTTTGTCGATCACGGCGGCATTCACGGTATCATTTACAAACACGCAGACCGCATCGCAGCCCCTGGCGAGTTCCGCCGTATGCTCCGAGAGTTTTGTCTCCAGATACTTGAATTCCATGTCCCTCGCTGCCGCGACCTTCTCGAATGACTCCTTGTCATAATCTTTTGTATCGAAAAATGCCACCTTGATCATCAGGAATGTCCTCCTTTTATGCAAATAGGGAAAATGTTGATCAAACCGTCTTTTTGTCTGCCTGATGCATTTTCAGCCGCCTGAAAAGGATCAGGAAGGCCGCGTAAACGATCAGCTTTCTGAGCATCGGCCCTTCTGTCAGATTCATTTCATGCGTTTTCGCCATGCTGCGCCTCACGGAATCCAGATTGCTGTGATTATACTGCCGTGCCCCGAAAAAGACAACGTATTGTCTCCGGGGTATAAATCTATTATTATCTATATGTACGTCATTTTCGGCAAAGAAAGAAAGGAACGAACGCCATGAAGATGTCAGAGCTGATCCGTCATAGAAGAAGTGTAAGAACGTTTGACGGCAAGCCGCTTCGTGAAGAAGACGCGGCTGCCATCCTGGAGTTTGCCTCCAAGGCCGAAAACCCCTTCGGACTTTCGATCGAATGGAAGATTCTGGACGGCAAAAAAGAAGGACTCTCCTCTCCCGTCATCACGGGAACAAGCACCTTTATCGCAGGCAAAATGCAGCAAAGCGTCCGGGCGGAGGAAGCATTCGGATACACCTTTGAGAAGGTCGTCCTGTTCGCCGGGTCGCTGGGCGTCGGGACCACCTGGATCGCCGGCACGATGGACCGGAAAGCCTTTGAACAGGCTGTCGGTCTCAAGGAAAATGAAGTCATGCCCTGCGTCAGTCCTCTTGGTTACCCTGCCGCAAAAATGTCTCTCCGTGAGACACTTATGCGGAAAGGGATCAAAGCGGACAGCCGTTTCGATTTTGAAAAGCTGTTTTTTGAGGGGGGCTTTGACAAGGCCCTGACCGAAGAGGATGCCGGAGCGCTCTCCCTTCCGCTGGAAATGGTTCGTCTTGCCCCGTCCGCGGTAAATGGCCAGCCCTGGCGCCTTGTTGTGGACAAGGACCGCGTGCATTTTTACGAGAAGCGCAGCAGAGGCCTGGCCTCGAATGGCTGGGACATTCAACGGATCGACATGGGGATCGCCCTGAGTCATTTCGAGCTGGGCGCCATGGAATGCGGCCTGAACCCTGTTCTGTCGTTAGTGGATCCCTGCATTCCGAACGAGGAAGGATTGCTCTACGTCGCCACCTATCTGATCGGATGAGCAGCTTCGTTTTCTGAAACGCATACAAAAGGAACACTCATGCTGGTTTTTGAACCATTTTCCATCCCGGCGCTCCAAAAAGCGCTGCCATATCTCCGGCAAAACCCGTCGCTTCTCAGCGATCTGTCCGCGGGTTATTTGTTCATGTGGCACGAAGGCACCGACGTTCAGTTCTGTGTCTGGAACGACACCTTCCTGATCCGCCAGAACATCGGCGAACAGCCGGCATTCAGCTATCCCTTCGGCGCGGATCCGGACGGTATGATCGACGAACTGATCCGTTACGCTTCCGGCAATCATCTGCCGCTCCGCTTTTTCGCGGTGGATGACCGGACGCTTGCCGCCATAAAAGAGGACGAGCGGCTTCAGCCTTCCATGTATGCCTTCGACCGGAAATGGAGCGATTATCTCTACGTTTTCGAAGAGGCTCGAAACTTCAGGGGCAGAAAATACAACGGCCAGCGAAACCACATTAACCGCTTTCGGAAGCTTTACGGGGAGCCGGTCATCCATTTTCTGACCGAAGAGGACCAGCCGGCTGTCGAAGAAATGCTGGAGAAGTATGCCGAAGCGCATCAGTCCGTGAATCTCCTGGAGGGGCTGGAACTGGAACGGACGAAGGCCCTTTACGAGGTCTGTCAGGCTCTTGGACTTTACGCGGCCGGGCTTTTCGTGGAAGGAAAACTCGCCGCGTTGAGCATCGGAGAAGTGACCGGCGATGTGCTGATGATCCATGTGGAGAAAGCGCTGACGTGCTATGAAGGGATCTATCCGACGATGTATTCCGGCTTTGTGCGCATGATCGGCGAATGCCTGGAGCGCCCGCTCAAAGTCGTGAACCGGGAAGACGACTCCGGTGATCCCGGGATCCGTACCTCCAAACTCCAGTACCATCCCGTTTCCATTGAAAACAAATATCTGGTACACGTGAACTCTCCTGCGCTGAGGATGCCGCCTTCGGCCGTCCTCCGGCGTGACAGCGTTGTTCTTACTGAGATCCGTGAGAGCGACAAAGAGGCATACATGCTTCTGAACACGGATATTGAAAACAACCGCTACTGGGGCTATGATTACCGGAAAGATCTCAGCATCACCGGTCCGGTCGATGAAGACACCTTTTTTGATTCCGTTCAGTACGATATGCAGGCAGGCGATTCGGTGAATTTTGCCGTGAGGCTTTCGGAAGACGGTCCGATGATCGGCGAAGCGGTCTTATGGAATTTCACTTTGGACGGGATCGCTGAGATCGGATGTCGCATCGCACGGGAATACCAGGGAAAAGGCTATGGAAGAGCCGCGTTTGCTGCTTTAGCGGGTTTTGCCGGACATTCTCTCCGTCTCCGGACCATGGCGCGCTGTTTCAGGGAGAATCTCCCCTCCTGCCGTATGATCACAGCCAGCGGATTCTCACGCTGCTGTTCAGACGACAGCTACTATTATTTCAGTTATCACGGGGAAGAAAAAGGTTGCCGGACTTCACGGTGCCACAACGTATCAGACTGATCAGAAAAGGAGAACGACTATGCAGAAGCTAACGGTTTTTTATCTGAACGGCTGTCCCTACTGCCGTAAGGCGCGCGAAGCTGTGGAAGCACTCCGTGCGGAGAACCCCGCTTACCGTGACGCGGAAATGGAATGGATCGAGGAGAGCGAATGCGTGGCGCTCGCGGACAGTTATGACTATTACCGCGTCCCCAGCATTTTCCTCGGCCGCAAAAAACTCTACGAGTGCAGCCCTCTGGACGATTACGAAACCATCAAACAGAATTTCGAATCTGCGATGCAAACCGCCCTTCATTAAGCTGCTTTGCATTGCATTTTACCTGAAATCCGTTACAATGGTTTTATGAAAGGCAATGCAGTCGAAAATATCCGTCATGATCCAGGGAGGCTTACCATGAGAAAGACAAAGATCATCTGCACGATCGGTCCGGCAAGTGAATCCGAGGAAGTGCTGAAAAAAATGTGCCTTGCGGGGATGAACGTCGCCCGCTTAAACTTCTCCCATGGGACTCATGCGGAGCATCAGGCCAAGATCGATACCATCAAAAAGGTCCGCGAAGAGCTGGGACTTCCGATCGCGATCATGCTGCACACCAAGGGGCCGGAATACCGCAGCCGCACCTT
>JAEEGL016824911.1_pt1 | contig 42277 bp, 24 predicted proteins | sample 9134231 | NCBI WGS metagenome assembly JAEEGL01 (sample SAMN16246548, study PRJNA631951) | gut metagenome | biome: gut microbiome; feature: rumen; material: fiber-attached | host: Bos | place: Iran: Karaj | collected 2018-10 | reverse complement strand
CAAACGGCGGCGATTGCCCGGTTTCGGGCCAGGTGAAATGCGACGGCACATGCATCGACCCCAAAACGTCGAACGATTTCTGCGGCGCCGATGCAGCCTGCGGTAATTTCGACGCCTGCGACAGCAACGAGACTTGCACCGATGGCGTTTGCGAGCCGAACGGCAGCGATTGCCCGGTTTCGGGCCAGGTGAAATGCGACGGCACATGCATCGACCCCAAAACGTCGAACGATTTCTGCGGCGCCGATGCCGCCTGCGGTAGTTTCGACAAGTGCGAAAACAATGAAACTTGCACCGATGGCGTTTGCGAGCCAAATGATGACTGCCCCGTTTCGGGCCAGGTGAAATGCGATGGCACATGCATCGACCCCAAAACGTCGAACGAATTCTGCGGCGCAGATGCAGCCTGCGGCAGTTTCGACAAGTGCGATGCCGGCGAAGGCTGCTCCAATGGCGTTTGCCAGCCGCTGCCCTGCGATACCGAAGGTCAGGTGCGCTGCGGTGCTACATGCATTAACCCCAAAACGTCGAATGAATTCTGCGGCGCAGATGCAGCCTGCGGTAATTTCGACGCCTGCGACAGCAACGAGACTTGCACCGATGGCGTTTGCAAACCCAACACCATCGAATGCCGTGATGACCAGCATGTTTGGGGTGACGGCTGTGAGGACGACTCTCTCCAGAACTGCGGTGAACACGAGAAATCCTGTTTGGATATCGATGGATGGGAAGACGGTTCGTGCACCGGTGGCAAATGCGTGTTGTCCAAATGCGTTTCCGGCAAGCACCCCAGTAGCGACCTCAATTACTGTTTCCGCGACACGACCTCGGATTGCGGTGCCGAAGGGTATTCGTGCGCAGCACATATTCATGGCTGGGGAAGTGGCGATTGCGTAGATGGCCAGTGCGTGCTCATCCAATGCTCCAGACTGGACAGCACACACATGAGTGCGACTGGTGATTCCTGCGATGACGATGATCTCGATAATTGCGGTGAAGTAGGGCGTGCATGTGCAACAGTAATCCCCGGCTGGGCAAATGGTACCTGCATCAAGAATGCATGCACCGTGACGGAATGCGAGGCTGACAAACATCTTGTCGAGAGAACGAACAGCTGTGATCCGGATACTATCGACAATTGCGGAGCGGATGGCCGGAAATGCGCAGATATCGTTGACGACTGGGCCGACGGTACATGCACCGATGCTGCATGTGTGCTCACGAAATGTGTCGCCGGCAAGCATCTTGGCTCAACGCCGAACACCTGCGAAGATGATGCGAACAACAATTGCGGCGATAATCACGACGACTGCACGGCTTTGGGTGAATCGTATCTTTGCAGCAACGGCCAGTGCAGAACGGGATGCGACAGCGATTTGACGCTGTGCGAAGGCGTGGATCTGTGCATCGATTTGACCAGCGATGCCAATCACTGCGGCAGCTGCGGCAATGTGTGCAGCACCGAAGGCGTCGCACATGCGGCATCGATGGCCTGTGAATCCAGCAGCTGCGTCGTCGGTTCGTGTGAAGCCGGCTATTCTGTGATCGAAAATGACGGCGTTAAATCGTGCGGCTGCGCCGAAGGCTATGCCGAAGAAGGTTCCAAATGCTGCCTCGTCTTTGCGGATGCCGAGTTTAAGTCTTTTGCACTGACTGCAGCTGAAAATGCCGGTACGAGCCTGGAATACAAGTGGGACCACGACGGAGACGGCTGCATCACGAAAGAAGAAGCCGAATCGGAAAATGTGGAGACTTTGACAGCGAAAGCATTCCAGGGTAACCCGAATATCAAGACTGCTAAGGATTTGAATGCATTTATACATCTTTGGAAATTTGAGAACTATGTATTCAGCAAGGCTGGACTTGAGGGCAAGGTTGAACTGAAATATGTCGAAAACATTGGCATGACTGCATTTTATCAGACAACGACCATTACAGAGCTGGATATGCCCGCGCTTACAACAACCGGCAGTGGCGCATTCTCCGGGTGCACAGGTTTGACCAAAGTGAATTTCCCCAACCTTAAAACAGTTGGTGCATCTGCATTCAAAAGTGACACAGGGCTGACAGAAATTGATCTGCCGTCGGCCAATGATTTTGGCAATCTCGTATTTCAGGGAGCAGACAACCTCAAGACGGTACGTCTGACTGCCCCTGGAAAAATCAAAGTGACACCAACGACATGGAATAATTTCACCACCGAAGACGTCGATCTGGTGCTGAACAGCGACAAGAATACCGGCGGTTCGGGTGAACCGCTCGTCGAGCCAGCCAACAGCTGGGCCGGTGCAACCTGGAAATCCATTACATTTGCTGAATAACATCATCAAAAGCCCGCGCACAGCGGGCTTTGGGCATCTATAAGGAGTGATCGGATGAAGCGAACCTTTGGTCTTGTGATCGTTATCTTTTTGTCGGCACTTGCCTGCATGGGATGTAACAAATCGGTGAAAAACGCAGTTTATGTGCCGACGGGATGTACATCAGAATGGGCCATTGGGACGCCCAATCCTCTGGTGTATTGCGTACCGGCAGATGCACCGCTGATTCTGGCAACTCAGCGCGGACAGACCTACGAAAATTATGGCATGCAGACGTTACACCTTGCGCTTGGGGAGGTCTTCAGACCATTGCGGCGCCTGATGCGTGATTTTGAATCCAATGCTGTTGACTTTGGGTTGAATCCCCAGGGAAAAATGGATGCCGTGTTTTATGTGCATGATCGCACAGCCAGGCTCAATTTCACAGTCGAAAATGAACAGCGGGCACTGGATGGGATCGATGCCAAAATGAAAGATGAGTTCAACTGGTGCCAAAAAGAACCCTGTGATATCGACGATGATACGATCACCATTAAAGATGAACAGGGATGGCATATCTATTCTTTCATAGGCATGAGGGACTATCACTATAATGTCGGTTATTATGAAGTTGAGCCAATGTATTTGGGGGTGCGGGCAAAAGATGGTGTGTTGATGCTTGCGCTGTGGTACGGAAAGGATATCCCTTCGGGAGAACTCGTCGTACCGCCCAATCCCTATATGCCGGCTGTAGAAAAGAATGATGTTTATACCGCACACATGGATTACGGCGGATTCGGTGAGTATTTTTTCCGCATTCCGTTCATTGCACAAGATATCAATTATGATTATGTTCGCTATTATGCGACAGCAGCAGATGAGAAAAAATATGATGAATTGTATAATAATTCCACCCCGGAACGCAATCTGAGGTGTCATGGATATGATTATGATTATTCATCTGTTAAAAAAGTACAGGAATACGATGAAGATGCGGTCTTGTGCAACGAAGACAGTGTGAGAGAAACTGTTGTCGAAGAAGACACGGTGTCATGTACCGAACTCGTGAAACTCATCAATACCACGAGCATTTCTGATGACGTTTGTACATCGGAATTTAAATCTATCTTTGAAAATATCAAATCTGTGGATATGGCACTGAGTGCATCCGACAGTGGTAAAATCGGAGTGCGCATCAGTGGCCCCGTCTTTGGTGAGTTGAAGAAAGTGCTGGAAGACGGACTCATGCCTTATAATAAACTGGAAGATGAGTCTGTTAATAAGACGTATGGTTACCTTGCTTTCAAACTCAATGATCTCGTTAGCTGGGCAAATAACAGGTGGAATGCCTTAGAATCCAGAAGCTGGAAATGTGCCCAGATTGAGGGAATGATACGTGAAATGAGGTCTATGGATCGTGCCTTTCCGGAATTGCGGCGATATACCAATGGTTTTGAGTCGGTATCGTTTTTGTTAAGAGATCCTAAGTCCAGAAGGAATCGCAGACATAAAGATGAATTTGAATTTCTGGGCTATATGCGTCACAACACGGAGATCACCCGAAGAATTGCGGAAAAGGTCTTTGATATAGATACCCCTCTGGAATATGGAAAAGTGATTACAGAGGAAGGGTATGATTTTGATACGCAGGCACTGCTGAATGAGAATGAGATATGGCTGGGAACGCCTGACTTTGATCTGACAAAACAAACGCCCAAAATGGTAAAAGAAAACCTGATGGGGGTGTATGTTTCCCAGGGACTGATCAATATGGCGATGGACGATGCCCCCGGTTTCGTGAGAATGAGCCTCTTGACGAATTATCAGATCGATCTGGCAATGAGAAATGGCCGTCTTGAATTCACCATCACCCCAAAGGAGTAGAAGATATATGGAACTATCATTTTGTCAGAGCTGCGGGATGCCGCTGAATGACAGCGTGCTCGGTACGAATGCCGATGGCAGCAAAAACGCGGAGTATTGCACCTATTGCTTTAAGGATGGTGCATTTACCGGCGATTTCACGATGGAAGAAATGGTGGAATTCTGTGCGCAATTCGTGGATGAATACAACAAGAATACCGGCCAGAATCTGAGCAGGGATGCGTACAAGGATGTGCTTCGCCAGTTCTATCCCAGTTTGAAGCGCTGGAAGCTGCCGGCAGATGAACTGCCCCATGCCACATCGCCCATCAAGCAGCAGCTCATCGACGAAGTAAATGCGCTTCACATCAGTGGTATGCCCAAAATCGGCAATCTCTTTATTCTGCAGGGATCGTTTGTGAACATATCATATCCGATCCATGGCAACAGCGTGAAATTGCTCGATGACAGCGCGGTCTATTGGGGCAATCAGATCGAAAAAGAGGGCGCAGAGGGCCGTTGTTTTGGTATTGCCTGTGACGAACACTATATTTTGGTGAGCGAATATGGCAAAGACGGCGCAGATGCAGAAATTGTGATGCTCAAGCGCAGATAGTATGGTTTTTAGGGGGGCGCCGTTGGGCGCTCCCCTTTTTTTTTACAGCGAAGCCATCAGAATATCGGCAATATCTTTTTCGGAGAGCGGCACGTAGGCATTTTCCAGGCCTTCATTCACCGCGATATGATGCGCCATTTCGCCGATGCGCTCTTCACCGATGCCAACTTCTCGCAGGTGCATCGGAATGCCGATTTCTTTAAAGAAATCGTATGTCATATCAATTGCTTTATTGGCAATATCGAATTTATCCAGGGAAGGATCGATTCCGAATACATTCACGCCATATTTTACAAAGCGATCGACTGTTTTGTCCGACAGAATGAATCGCATCCAGCGCGGTGTGATGATGGCGAGGCCTTCGCCGTGCGTGATATCATAATAGGCGCTCAGCGCGTGCTCTATGCCGTGACACGGCCATCCGGAAGGGCTGTTTCCAAGGGCATAAATGCCGTTGCATCCGAGTGTGCATGCGAACATCATTTCAGCTCTGGCTTTGTAGTCTTCGGGATTGGCCAGGCATGCTTTGGTCTGAATCATCAGGGTTTTGAGGCCGGCTTCGCAGAAGCCGTCGTTGAGCAGCGTGGCGTCTTCGACGAAATACTGTTCCATGATATGGTTCATGGCATCGGCGCAGCCAGCTGCGGTCTGCTTTTTTGAAACCGAGAAAGTATAGGTGGGATCGAGGAAAGAGCAGACGGGATAGAGCAGCGGATCGATGTATCCAATTTTGTCGTTGGTTTCTGTGCGGGAAATCACGCCGCCGCAGTCGTATTCACTGCCGGTTGCAGAAAGCGTGAGAATATCGACGATGGGGAGGGCGTCTTTGGCTTTGACTTTATAGGAGATCAAATCCCATGGATCGCCGTCATATTTTGCACCCGCGGCGATGGCTTTTGAGCAGTCCAGAACGCTGCCGCCGCCAACCGACAGAATCACGTCGATATGGTTTTCTTTGCACAGCCTGACGCCGTCCAGCACGCTCGGATCATACTTTGGATTTGGCTGAATCCCCGGCAGCTCTGTGATTTCGAAATCTTTCATCAGTGCGATAACTTTGTCGTAGAGACCGATTTTTTTAATGCTGCCGCCGCCATAGGTGAGGAGAACTCTTTTGCCGATAGCAGCCATCACTTCGGGCAGTTTCGCAATCACACCCTTGCCAAAGATGAGTCTTGTTGGTGTCTGGTAATCAAAATTCTGCATTGTTTCTCCTTTTGATGTGTTGGGCAGAAATCCATAGCTGCGATGGACAGACCTCCGCATGCGTGCGATTTTACCATGATGAATGAAGGCGCAAAGCGCTGTCCGGATATCATCCTTATCACACCATTTGGTGATTTAAAAGCTATGATTCAGTCCATGGTTGTATACATGAGGCATGAGGAATGAGGGATGAGGCATCATGAGGCATCACATAATCCGACGTGCCTGTAGGGGCGGCCCTGCGTGGCCGCCCGCAGTGCGCAACCGCCAGCGCCCTGAATGGGCGCAATGTCACAGCCCGGGGTCAGCCCGCAGGGCGCAACCCCGGGGAACAGGAATGAGGGATGAGGCATGAGGCATCACATAATCCGACGCGCCTGTAGGGGCGGCCCTGCGTGGCCGCCCGCAGTGCGCAACCGTCAGCGCCCTGAATGGGCGCAATGTCACAGCCCGGGGTCAGCCCGCAGGGCGCAACCCCGGGGAACAGGCATGAGGCTGCTGAACCGCCACAAAAGCGTCGAATAACTGATTGCAAAATGTAGGTATTTGTGATACAGGCGCTATCCTCAAATGATCTGTTCATTTGAGGCTGGGGCTGTATCATATCGGGCAGGGGTGATGCAGAGAGCTGGGGACAGGATGGAGACTTGTATGACATCAACGGGTAGTGGCGCGAAGATGCATGATACGGCGTCGTCGCTGATCGTTGTTGGATCGATTGCAATAGACACGGTCTCGACGCCGAGCGCGCATGCGCGCCAGGGTCTTGGCGGATCGGCGACATATTTTTCGGCGGCGGCGGGGTTGTTGTGCAGGCCGCAGATCATCGCCGTTCTGGGTGAAGATTTTGATCGCTCGCAGCTCGATTTTCTGGTCGAGCGTGGCGTGGATATTTCGAATGTATATACGCGCAAAGGCAAGACATTTCATTGGGAAGGGTCGTATGGTCAGGAGCTTGCCGAGGCGACGACGCTTTGCACGGATTTGAATGTTTTTGCCGATTTTGAGCCGAATTTGTCGGAATCGCAGAAGAATTGTGATTTTCTGTTTTCGGCCAATATATTGCCGCAGCTGCAGCTGAAGGTCGTGGAGCAGTCGAATGCGAAATTCGTCGTGGCCGACACGATGAATCTTTGGATTAATACGGAATATGAGGCGCTGCGCAAGGTTCTGGCCAGAATCGACATGCTGGTTCTGAACGAGGCCGAGGCTCAGCTTTTGAGCAAGAAACAGAATATCATCGATGCGGCCGAAACCATTATTTCGTTTGGACCGCGAATCGTGGTGATAAAGCGCGGCGCGTACGGTGCGTTTATGATGCACGAGGGCCGCATTTTCAGCTGTCCTGCATATCCGACGCGAAATATCGTCGATCCGACCGGCTGCGGTGATACTTTTGCCGGCGGTCTTTTGGGCACGCTCGCTCGCCATGGCGAAGTCAACGACGCGACGCTTCGTGAGGGCATGATTGTGGGTACAGCGCTTGCCAGCTTTACCATCGAAGGATACAGTCTTGACGGGCTGAAACAGGCGACGGTTGAGAAATTGCGCGAACGGTATGCACGCCTTGAGGAAATGACGTCGTTCGGTCATTTTGATATGTAGATTTTTTTGTGAGGTTGCAGCAGTTCGGGCGTATTGCCGCAGGCAATAGCACGAACGGCATGGCGTATGCGCAAGGCGCATAGCCATGCAACACACAGCAAAAAATACAAAGGCAGGCGCGGAATTGCTTGTTGCCTGCGCTTTTTCGTCTTGTACATTTGGGGAATGAGATGTCGGTAAAAGAGCAAAGACTTGGCGAATTGCTGCTTCGCAGCCAGATCGTGACGGGGCAGCAGCTGGAAGCGGCGCGCAATGAGCAGCGCAAGAATGGCGGACGTCTGTCGGGGCAGCTGACGAAGCTGGGCTATGTGCGCGAACAGGATATGACGAATTTTTTGAGTCGTCAGTTCGGCGTGCCGTCGATTCGTCTGGAGGAAATTGAGAGCATCAGCGATGATGTGCTCAAGCTGATTCCGCGCGACAAGGCTGTGAAACATCTGTGTCTGCCGATTAACCGCGTGGGGCAGACGCTTGTGGTGGCGATGGGCGATCCGACCGATATGTTCGCGATCGACGACCTCAAGTTCATGACTGGTTATAATATCGACGTCGTGGTTGCTGGCGAGCAGGCCATTCTGGACGCGATTGAGAAGTATTATGGCCAGAAAGCGACATCATCAGCTTTGCCGGCCGACGAGGAATTGCCCGGCGGTATTGAGGATTTTAACCTCGACGAAATCGAGTTTGGCGAGGAAGAAGAGAGCGTCAATACGGTCGATTTGCAGAATATGGCCGAAGAAGCGCCCGTCGTTCGACTGGTGAATGCGATTCTTGTCGACGCTATCAAGAACAACGTCTCGGATATCCACATCGAGCCGTATGAGAAGGTGATGCGCATTCGCTTTAGAATCGACGGCGTTCTGAAGGAAGTGATGCGTCCGCCATTGAAGCTGCGCAACGCGATCGTCAGCCGTATCAAGATTATGTCGAGTCTGGATATCGCCGAGCGCCGTTTGCCGCAGGACGGTCGTATCAAGCTGAAACTGGGCGGCGGCCGCGAGATGGATTTCCGTGTATCGGTGCTCCCGACGCTGTTTGGCGAGAAGGTCGTTATGCGACTGCTCGACAAGTCGAACCTGCAGCTCGATATGACGAAGCTTGGTTTTGAGCCGACAGCACTCAAGAATTTCAAAGACGCGATTCATCGTCCTTACGGCATGGTGCTGGTAACGGGGCCGACGGGTTCTGGTAAAACGACGACGCTGTATTCGGCATTGAGCGAACTCAACCAGATCACCGAGAATATTTCGACGGCCGAAGATCCTGTCGAATTCAACTTGATGGGCATCAACCAGGTGCAGATGCACGATGCGATTGGATTGAATTTTGCCGCGGCGCTGCGAAGCTTTTTGCGTCAGGATCCTGACATCATCATGGTCGGCGAGATTCGAGACTTTGAAACGGCCGAAATCGCGGTCAAATCCGCATTGACGGGCCACATGGTGCTGAGCACGCTGCATACGAACGATGCGCCTTCGACGATTAGCCGACTGCTGAACATGGGTATCGAGCCGTTCCTGGTTACGAGCTCTGTGAACCTGATTCTGGCGCAGCGACTTGCGCGTAAGCTGTGTCCGTATTGCAAGCGCGAGGCGCATGTGGATGAGGAGGCGCTTCGCAATGCGCAGGTGCCCGAAGACAAGATTCCTGGCGCCAAGGTCTTTGAACCGGGCCCGGGATGCGAGAAGTGCAATAATGGCTTTAAAGGCCGTATCGCTTTGTACGAAGTCATGGTGTTTGGCGAGGAGCTTAAAAGCGCGGTGCTGCAGGGATATTCAACTGCAGAGCTCAAGGCCGAGGCCATTCGCATGGGTATGCAGACGCTGCGTCAGGCCGGCATCAATAAGGTGCTCGAAGGGACGACAAGCATTCCCGAGGTTCTGCGCGTGACCGCACCAGATTGATGTTGGATTTTATATAGCGATTGTGTTGCCGTGGGCTTTCGCCCACGGTTTAAATGTGCTGCCCCTGCGGGGCTCGGGTTGTGTCGCCCCTGTGTCCGTGGGTTTTGGCCACGGCTAAAATGTTTCGTCCCTGCGGGACTCTGGTGATCTCGCCCCTGCGGCCGTGGGCTTTGCCCCGGCTATCCAAGCCCTAAGCTCTAAGCCCTAAGCTCTAAGCCATAAGCCATAAGCCATAAGCCATAAGCCATAAGCCATTACTGCATGGTGCTTTGGTAAAATGTAATAGTTACGATGATTCAATGAATAAATATGTACTGTTAAGTATATCTGCTATTGCTGTGATATTGCTTTGGGGATGCAGCTTTGATGCCTCAAAAAACGACACATCTTCTGAAGTTTTAACGTACGCCCCCGGGGATAATTCCAGTTCGAAGTCGAGGATATGCAATACGGACACAGCCTGCGGCAGTTTGTGTATCGATTGTACGCAAAACGGCATGATTTGTGGTGATGGCAAATGTGTATGTCCTGCAAATACCTATTTATGCGGCGATAGTTGTGTGCCTGAAAGTGACAGCGTCTGCGGCCGCAGTTGTCTGAATTGCGAATCGCTGGGTATGATTTGCCAGGGCCATACCTGTGCATGCCAGCAGAACGCGCACTTATGCAGCACAGGCTGTGCGGAAGCCGGTGATGAATCGTGCGGCGAAACCTGCAGCGATTGTACAGCGTTGGGCATGATATGTAATGGTGTGCAGTGTGAATGTCCCGATGGCAGGATCGTTTGCGGCGGCCAATGTGTGGAAGAATCGGACACTGCCTGCGGAAAGTATTGTACAGATTGCACTTTGATAGGCCTGGAATGCCATAATGGTGCATGCGGCTGTTTGCCCGGTATGATGATATGCGGCGGCCGTTGTGTTGAAGAAAGCGATAAACAGTGCGGTGCGGGTTGTATCGATTGTACGGAATTTGGTCTGGAATGTCATGATGGTGCATGCAGCTGTCTGCCTGGCATGGTTTCGTGCGGCGGTGCATGTATTGAAGAAACAGATGAAGTCTGCGGTGCGGGGTGTACCGATTGTACGGTGCTTGGATTGGAATGCCACGGAGGCAAATGTACATGTCCCGATGGCATGGCTAAATGCGGGGATTCATGCATTCCCGAAACAGACCAGGTTTGCGGCGATTCCTGTACCGATTGCAGTCATCTTGGCCTGGAATGCATCGATGGCGAATGTGTCTGTCCGAATGATGAGGTGATGTGCGATGGCACATGCACCCCGCAGTCCGATACATCCTGCGGATCGGCGTGTGTGAATTGCCTCGAAATGGGATCGACCTGCCAGAACGGACAATGCGCCTGTACCCCACATGAACTGGAATATGCGATATTTCAGAACCAAATCGAAGATCTTGAACTGTTGCAGCCGGAATACGCCGGCGAATCACGGGTAAGCGCGATTATAAAAGACTTTGTGACAACGGCAGCCAATGCGCTGCCCTATCATCGATTTGAGGTGATTGCGGCGAATTCTCCCCAGACCATTATTCAGTATCGCGGGACGACCCGAAATGGTGAAAGACTGGCACTATTTGTATATAAACCATCGGTTCAGCAATGGACAAAGCTGGATTCCGGTATCGTTCTGGATAACTCGCCAATCGACCTGCATGCAGCTGTGAGCAATGCAGATTACGATTTGAACGGCAAAATACAGGTGATAGTTGCCCCGGAGCTGCAATCCAATGGTTCCGACAGCATCCTGATGACCGGGGATACGCAGAATTATACATCACCGGATTTTTATGTTGGTGGCGAACCCAATGGCATCTATGACGTGATAATGGAATATGCCAAAGAGCAGTATCTGAATAAGAAAATATCGTATTTCCATCATGTCGGTGATATGACATCCAATAATACGAGAAACGATCCGGCTCTGTTCGATAAGGAATTCAGCATCGCCAGTAAAGCGCATCACATCCTTGATGATGAAAATATTCCAAACGGTGTTTCTGCAGGCAATCATGATAATCATGTGATAACATCCTTTCAGGATAACTATGTCCGCCCGTGGTATGATAAGTATTTTCCCTACACACGTTACAGCAGTCATTTCTGGTACGGCGGACACAACGATAATAATTACAATTCCTATAATCTTATAACCATTGCAAACCGTGATTTTATATTTATAAACCTTGGGTTTGAAAGCTATCCGTTTGATTGGGTAAACTCTGTTCTCAGTCTGTATAGTCATCGAATCGCTGTCATTTGTGTTCACAGCTATATTGCACAAAAGAAGGCATTCACAAACGAAGGTAAGACGATTTATAATTATTTTGTAGCGCCTTACTCCAATGTGCTGATGGTTCTTGCCGGTCATACGGGCGTCGTCGATTTTAATATCAGAACGCTTGATGCATCGTCAGACCGAAAAATATATGAAATTATCGTGGATCACACAGGACTGGAACCGTTGCCAAGAGGCATGGGTTCGGCTGGCTATCTGCGCTGGATAACGTTTAAAGACAATCAAATCATTAACAAGACGTATTCTCCCTATCGCGATAAATGGCGTACCGCAAGCGACGGCAAAGGTGAGGATTGGACGGCGAAGTTGGTTTTGCCAGATTCTGTGCGAGAGATTCAGACTTTGGCGTTTAACGCCTATGCGAAATGTGAATGCACAGACTCGGGCGATTGCACGGATAACGAGGAATGCCTGGATGGTGTCTGCGTTTGCGCACCGGATATGCTGATGTGCAACGGCAGCTGCGTGAGAGAAAGTGATGAAGCATGCGGCACTGGTTGTTTGGATTGTATGGCTGCAAACGCGTCGTGCAATTCCGGAACCTGTGTCTGTCCGTTTGGCCAATTGCCGGTTTATGGAACGGACGGCAGATGGAAAGGCTGTACAGACCAATGCGGCAGCAGCATTTGCGGAAATGGTGCAGTTTGTATTGATTCGGGGGCTTCGCGCCGATGCCGCTGCGGGTTTGACGGCGATATCTGTGAGCTTGGCGGAACCTGTTCGGATCGCGTCTGTGATTGTGACGAATCGCTCAGGTTATCCATTAGTGCTGGTGCGGTGATTGGTTGCATGCGCCAGACCGGGGGACTTTCCAAGCTGCCATCCCAAATCACCATGGCAATTGCCAAAAACGCAAATAAGAATCTTTCTGCCATGGTATTTAACTGGTTAACAACGCCCGATACAAACGACAGCGAGCTGATATATTCGACAGATCCTTCACTGACTAACCCATCGCACGTACCGGCGGGTGTGCAGAAACCTACTTTTGAGCAGATGATTCCGGATACCAATCCCGAATTGTTTACGCCTGTCTATGCCTATTCTGCCATTGCATCCGATCTCACTCCGGGAAAGACCTATTACTATAAACTCGGCAATTCAACAGATGGTTATACAGAAATGCGATCGTTTGTCGCACGGCATGCAGCCTCTTCGACAGACGATTTCTCATTTTTGGTGATGCCGGGCACCAAGATATCCAAAGAATACTCGTTCCTCACGACAGCCCGCGATCTGTTTTCATTTCTCGCAACGCACGAGGCAGATGCCGATTTTCTGGTGCATCTTGGTGATGCGCTGCTGAACGGTTACAATTCACTGCAATGGCAGTATTATCTCAATGCTGTCCAGCCGCTTGCCGAAATCATGCCCATTATGGCGATGGTTGGCAAATATGATGGCGGCAGAACCCGTGATGCACGGTTCCTGCATTTTTTAACCCGGTTTAACTATAGTTCTTTGAGCTTTGAGCGGATACCGGGGGCTGCTGCCGGTACAATCTATAGTTTTGAATATGGCAACGCATTGTTTATCGTTCTGAATTCATCGGCATACAATGATGATTTAAAGGTAGAGTGGGAAACGTTTGTGAAATATGCCGTCTCCAAAACACACAAAAAGTGGAAGATAGCATTCATTCATATACCACCCTATTCGACGGGGCAGCATTATTCGGTCGACAATGTACATGGTCTGATTCTGTCGCAGAATGATATCGATCTCGTCATATCGGGATATGAAAGTAGTTATTATCGCACGACGCTGCATACGACCGGCGGCGACAATGATCGGACAGATCAGATGATTCGTGTTTCGCCCGAAACCGGTGCCGGCACGACCTATGTGATTGCCGGAACTGCCAGATCCGTTTATGAATCTTCTGTATATCTGGGCATGTTGGCCGCAGACAAGGACACGTCTTTTGGCTCGGTGGCATACAACAGCATCATCGGGACGTACGGCAAGGTATCGGTATCAGATGACGCAATCCGTTATACCGCCTATGATTTCGGCAATGGCAGCATTGTTGATGATTTCTCGATACTAAAGACGCACAAGGCATTCAACGACGCCAGCAAAAATACAATTAGCCGCATCGGCCTGAGCGGTATGCCCGTTGTCGGCAATACACTTGTATCTACCCATACACCTGCGGACACTGCTGTATCGTGGAAATGGGAACGGTCGGCAGATCTCGGAAACTGGTCGGTGATTGCAGGTGCAACGGCATCAAACTATACGATACAAAGCGGGGATGAGAATTATTACATCCGCTGCACCGCAACAGGAACCGGCAGTATCAAAGGCTCGGCGGTGAGTTTGCCGACGGCGATGGTGAGGCGCTCGCCTTGAGCCGTGTCACGACACGGCTCTACGGCTCGCTGACGGCTGGCTATTTGGCGTGCGCCAAATACGCCGCCGCGCTGCCCGCTATCGTTGCACGATACGCGGGCGCAATTAAAGATACTGCGACTGCCTGTGGAGATACCCAAATCAGAACTGCACCCACATGGCGGGGCGCACGCCAATTGGGGCGTCGATCGCGACTGTGTAGATCCTAAATATAGTTTTTAGCGCTATGTTCCGCAAAGAACGGGACACATCAACTTTTGCATGAAAGCGACAAGCCTTGGCTTGCCATGATCTTTTAAGTATATATATATACATAAAGAGTCAATTTTTTTTGACCGAAAAGTGACAAAAGACGAACTACTTTTTTTTGTCTGGTTTATTCCACTGACGTTGCTGGGGTAGCAACTTCACCGCAAATAGGCCGAAAAGCGGGGCGTATCCCGCAGGGATCGCGTCGCACCAAAAAAACATTTATGGTGAAGCTCGCAGTATACTGTGCTATAGGTCATTATGAATTCGTGCATGGCAACAGGAAGGTCGTGCTGTGCCGGATTTGGCGTCATGGTGACGGAAGTGTGATTCTGAGTGTCTTTGGTAGTTTTGACAACCTGAAAGACATTTGTGCTGAGGGTTTTATGAAAAAGCTGATTATGATGGTATTGGGAGCAGGTATGATGGTTTCGTGTGCGTCGGCGTCGAATCAGTCGGGGACGGAGTCTGCGGCTGCAGTGAATCAGGTGGCACAGGATGCAGTTTTGGCCGCGGCACCGGACAACCGGCCGGGGACAGATGTCGTTGAGCTGTGGGGCGAGAAGGTTGCGGATCCCTATCGGTGGCTTGAAAATGCGTCAGATCCCGCAGTTCAGGAGTGGGCTGGTGCGCAGGATAAGCGTGCGCGCGATTATTTGATGCAGATGCCGATGCGGGACTGGTTTGTGAAGCGCATTGAAGAAGTATTGCGCGTTCCGATGATGGGGATACCCAGTTCGAGGCAGAATATCATTCTTTATTCGAAGCGCGGTGTTTCGGATGAGAAATCGATATATTACGTGCGGGATTTGAGCAACCCGGAACAGCCCGAGCGCGTATTGATCGATCCGAACAAGCTTTCGGAAGACGGATCGATTTCGGTGAGCGGTGTGCAGTATTCGCGCGATGGCCGCCTGATGGCCTATAAACTGAAGAAGAATAATGCCGACCAGGCGACGCTGTATTTTATGGATGTCGAGAGTGGGCAGAATCTGCCGGATAAAATCGAAGCCGCCCGCTATGCAAGCGTGAACTGGATGCCCGATGGCAGCGGATTCTATTACGAGCGTTTTCCGATTGAAGAATCGATTCCAGTCGACGAGCGTCCGGGAATGACGGATGTGCGGTTCCATAAGTTCGGTACGGATGAGAGCGAAGACAAAGTGATCATGCCGCCGCTTCGCGATTCTACAAAATTCCAGAGCGCATGGGTTTCGTATGATGGCCGCTGGATGCTGCATTCGATCGATGATGGATGGAACGGCAATACACTGGGCATTCGCACCATGGTTGGTGTGGATTCTGCGTGGCATTCTTTGCCGACCAAAGAAAATTATACATACAGCGCCACCATCCGGAACGATGTTTTGTATATGCAGACAAATGACGGTGCAGACAAATACAGAATCGTAAAGATAGATCTGAGCGGCAAACGGGTGGATCTGTCGGAAAGCCGCTGGCAGACGATTATTCCCGAATTTGAAGATCGTGTGATCGAAAATTATTCGATTGTACAGGATAAGATATTTATTGTGACACTGAAAGATGTGGTGAATTATCTGGATGTGTATGATTTGGATGGAAATCATCTGAAAAGTATAGAAATGCCGGATAAGGGATCGATTTCCGGTGTGGGCGAAATACCGGATGCAGAGGTGTTGTATTTTGGTTTTACGTCGTTCAGGATTCCATACAACATCTATAAACTGGATGTGAAGTCGCTGGACGTATCGTTATGGGACAAAGTTGAAGTTCCGATTCGAACAGACGATTTTGTGAGTGAGCAGCTGTTTGCAACCTCGAAAGATGGCACGAAGGTGCCGATGTTTGTGCTGCGCCACAAAGATACAAAGCTGGATGGCACGGCGAAAACCATCATTTATGGTTATGGAGGATTTAATGTATCGATAACGCCCGGCTTTTCATCGAGCGCATTTCCGTGGATGGAGAAGGGAGGCATTTATGTCTATTCGGTCCTGCGGGGCGGCGGTGAATATGGTGAATCGTGGCATCAGGCAGGCATGGGGGCGAACAAGCAGAATGTATTTGACGATTACTATGCAGTTGCCGAGTACCTGATTGCGAACAAATATACGCGTCCCGAGTCGCTGGCGGTTTACGGCGGATCGAATGGCGGTCTTTTGACCGGTGCGGCATTGACGCAGCGTCCGGATTTGTATGGCGCTGTGGTTTGCGCGGTGCCGCTTTTGGATATGATTCGCTATCATTTGTTTGGATCGGGGCGGACGTGGATTAGCGAATATGGAAATGCCGAGAACAGCGAAGCGGAATTCCGCACGATTCGGGCATATTCGCCGTATGCAAACGTGAAACAGACGGATTATCCGGCTGTGCTGTTCCTTGGTGCAGACAGCGATGATCGCGTGGATCCGATGCATGCCCGCAAGATGACTGCGGCGATCCAGGATGCGACGACGTCCACAAAACCGGTGCTGCTGCGCATCGAGAAGAATGCGGGGCATGGCGGCGCCGGTCTTGTTAAGCAGAATATCGAGAAAGTGTCTGATATCTACAGCTTTTTGATGAAAGTGCTGAAGTAGGGCAGGGTGATCATAAAGTCTCTGTCGTTCGAGCGTGGATACAGATGGCTTATGGCTTATGGCTTATGGCTTGTGGCTGGATTTAACTCGCTCCACGAGCAGCACCATAAGCTATAAGCTCAAAGCTATAAGCTATAAAAAAAGGCGCAGCAAATGCTGCGCCTTTTTTTGTGGATGCGATGATACTCAGGTGGGGTCTTCCTGGTGTTCCTTTAGAATGCGCTCGCGCTTGCGGTTCCAGTCGGCGAGTTCTTTGTCGGCGCGGTTTTGGGCCTGTTTGAGCGCGTATTTGTCTTCGGCGCATTTGGAGATGTTGAGAAGGACGCCGGTTGCGAACATGCACAACAGCAGTGAAGAGCCTCCGAACGAGATGAATGGGAGCGTGAGACCTTTGGTGGGGAGGAGGCCCGAGATAACGCAGAGATTGATGGCACCCTGAAGCGAGATGATGAAGGTGAGGCCGAAAGCGACATAGCGTCCGAAGTAGTCCCGGGCGCGCATGGCGATGAGGAATCCTCGCCAGGCAAAGGCGAGAAAGAGCAGAATGACGATGGCGACGCCAAAGAAACCGAGTTCTTCGGCAATCGCGGTGCCAATAAAATCGGTATGGAGTTCGGGGACGAAACCGAGTTTTCCGAGGCCTTCGCCCAATCCACGGCCAGGGAGTCCGCCGGAACCGATGCTGATGAGGCTTTCGACGAGCTGATAACCGCTGGTGTCCTGATTGCCCCATGGATCGAGGAATGCGAGCACGCGGGCCATTCGATAGTCGGCTGTGGTGATGAGAAGCACGCCGCCGAGTCCGGCGATGGCGATACCTCCGATGATATAGATGATTTTGGTGCCGGCGAAGAAGAGCATGGCGCCCATCAGCGTGGTAATCAAAACGCTGGAGCCAAAATCGGGCTGCTTGAGCAGGAGCATGATGACGACACCGACGACGAGGAGATGCGGGAGCACGCCGATGAGGAACGATTTGATCTTGTCTTGCTTCTTGGCCATGGAATAGGCGAGAACGAAAGCCATGGCGATTTTTGCAACTTCGGCGGGCTGAATGTTGAACGATGCGAGTCGAATCCAGCGCCGGGAGCCGTTGACCTCGGTTCCGGCGACGAGTACGAGCATCAGCAGCAGAATGACACCAATCAAAATGGGATAGACCAGACGCTGATACCAGTGATAGTCAAGTCTGAGCGCTGCAATGAGCAGTCCAAAGCCAATCACCACATAGATGAGCTGGCGTTTGAGGAAAAACATCGAATCGTTAAAGCTCCATGCCGCCGTGATCCCCGAGGCACTGTAGATCATGACGACGCCAAGTCCCAGCAGCGCACAGACGATGACCAGAAGCCAGCCGTCCCAGGGCCGCTCGGTTGTATTGAGTAATGGAAGCTGCATTGACATGGTGTGAGAATCCTATCGAATCTTGAGACTTGCCAGAGCCACGAGCGCCAGCAGAATCGAGATGATCCAGAAACGCACGATGACTTTGGGTTCGGGCCAGCCTTTGAGTTCAAAGTGGTGATGAATGGGCGCCATTTTGAAGACGCGTTTTCCGGTGAGCTTGTAGCTGGTGGTCTGCGTGATAACCGAAATGGCTTCGAGAAGGAACAGTCCGCAGATGATGATGCTGAGGAGTTCGTTTTTGGAGAGCACCGCGAGCGTTCCAAGCGCGCCGCCGAGCGACAGACTGCCCAAATCGCCCATAAAGACCTGGGCCGGATAAGCATTGAACCACAAAAAGCCAATGCCGCTGCCGACGATCCCTGCACATGCAACGCAGAGCTCCGAGATGCCCGGTACGCTGGGCAGTTTGAGGTATTGTGCCATATCAAAGGCGGCGTAGATTTCCTTGCCGTCGACGTTGACGGGGAACTGGAATACCGTACCTGCGACATAGCAAAGCACCAGGAATGTCGCAGCCGCAACCGAAACCGGGGCAATCGCAAGACCATCAAGTCCGTCGGTGAGATTGACGGCATTCGATGTGCCGACAATGACGATCATCGCAAAAATGGCATATCCGACGATCGGGAGACTGAGTGAGAATTTGTCGGCGGCGACGAACGGGAAATAGAGCTCGGAGGAATAGTTCATCACGGGATCGCTGAAGAGCACGAACATGGCAATTCCGGTGACGATGAACTGGAGTATGAGCTTCCAGCGTCCGGGAAGACCCTTGCTGCCTTTTTCGCGGATCTTGAGGAAATCGTCGATGAATCCGACGGCACCAAAGAAAACGGTGATCGAGAGGAAAATCCAGACATAATGGTTGGACAAATCGGCCCACAACAGTGTGGAGACGACGAGACTGAGCAGAATGAGACTTCCGCCCATGGTCGGCGTGCCTTTCTTTTTGAGATGTGTCTGAGGCCCATCATCTCGCACAACCTGTCCGACCTGGCGATCGCGCAGCATCGTGATAAAGCGTGGGTACATAAAACTCATCAGGAGCGCGGTGATCATGGCCATGACGACGCGGAAGCTGACGTATCTGAAGACGTTGAGCGGCGCAAAGTAATCTCGCAGCTCGTAAAGATACATAAACATAGACGTTCCTTTTTATTTAAAGAAATCCAAAACGCGTTCGAGTTTTGCGCTGCGGCTGCCTTTGACGAGACACAGCATTCCCGGATTTAAAGCGGGTTTGAGCCAACTGATGCCTTTTTCGAGATCGTCGTTTGAAACGCAGCAGATATCGTCCTGATTCATGCCGCCCTCGACGGCTCCGCTGCGGTAATCGTCAGCAAAATCGCCGACAAACAGCATTTTTCTGGCGCCGGTTTTGCCGGCGAGCAGGCCGATATCATGATGGAAAACAGGGGACTGCGGACCGAGTTCGCCCATCAGGCCGAGGATGATGCATCGGTCGTCTTTTTTGGATATTTTGGAAATCAGCAGAAGCGCCTGCTCCATACTTGCCGGATTCGCGTTGTAGGCATCGTGGAGAAAGACGATGTTGTCGGCTGTGAGACGGCGTTCGAGGCGTCCCGATGGGAGCTTGATGGATTTGCATGCGTCGTTGAGACTCTGTGCAGAGCTGTATGCATCGCGCACCGCCGTATAGGCAACGAGGAAATTGCTGATGTTGTGTGCGCCGATGAGCGGCAGATGCACCCCAAAATGCCGGGGATGATGCGGATCGGTATCATCGTTGAGGACGAACTGCGTATCGATCGCCGAGAGTTCGACGTGATCTGCGTTGATGGCGGTATTATCGCCGCACCAGAGCACTTCGACGGATGCGGGAATATTGGAGAGATAGTATTTTTGAAGCACCGAGGGGAGAACGATTTTTTTGAGTCCCGGCGCATGGAGGAGTTCGCCCTTGGCTTTGGCGACGCCTTCAAGTGAGCCGAAATGCTCGATATGTGCAGGCCCGACGCCGGTGATGAGCCCGATATCGGGACGCCCGATATTGCTGAGGTATTGGATTTCGCCGGGTGCGTTGGTGCCCATCTCGAGCACGGCGATATCGTGTGATGATTTGAGCATCATGACGGTCATGGGAAGACCGACGAAATTGTTGTGATTTCCCTGGGTTTTGAGCACCTGATGCCCAGCGCCTTCGAGCAGCGTCGACAGGATTTCTTTCGTCGTCGTCTTGCCGTTGGAACCCGTGATGCCATAAGTCGTGAAGTTTCCAAGACTTCGGCGCTTTTCGAGAACGGCGGCCGCGAGACTGCCGAAAGCCGTGAGGACGTCGTCGACGACGAAAAGCGTAAAGGTCTCGGGGACATCGAGCTCCCGCGCGACAATGGCCGCTGTGCCGCCGCTTTGAACGACTTGTCCGATGAAATCGTGGGCGTCAAAACGCTCGCCTTTTAGTGCAACGAACAGGGAATTCCGGGTAACCTGCCGACTGTCGGTCGTGACATTCTGAAACCGCTGTTCGTGCGGATGAATGATGCGGGCGCCAATTGCCGCAGCCAGTTCATCCATTGAAAATAACGAGATGATGTATTCATCCATGAATCAATCTCCCTGCAATGCGCGAAACTGCGCCGAAGGGAAGTGTACATCAGGCTGGAGTTTTTGAAAGTTTTGGGCGTTTGGCGAAGCGTCACTGTTCTGTGCTTGTGCATGTGTCGGGCTATTTACGGCACAGCGGTGCAAGCCCCGCTTTTGTGCCGTAAATACGCCCGCCGTTTGGCGCTATTGGCTGTGACACGTCACAGCCAATACGCGCCAAAAAAACGCCGGGGGTTGCACTGCGTTTACCCCCCGCTAATGTCAAGCGCCCCTACGGGGCGCTGGCGGTTGCGCCCTGCGGGCGCGTCTGATGATATGATGCCTCATCCCGATTGCCGATGGATTGCACAGACACGAATAAAAACAAAAGAAAGGCTTTGTGAATTGGTAGATATCTGATACTTTATAGAAAGCGAATGCACCTGTCTATTTGCTAGAGGGGCTGTTCATGAAAAGACGGAAAATTGGCACCTGCCTGGTTGCGACCCTGCTGTCATTTATGCTGATCTCGAATGCAGAGGCGCAAGATGTGGAAACCACAAAATCCGGCTCAGAACCGCAGGATGGTGGTGGATTTGACTTTGCGCCGGCGCCGGCGGACTACAGCCGAACAGACGCGTACAGAGAAGGCGCGTGGATGTGGGGAATGTCTGCAGACCAGTTGTTGCTGGGGGGATCGACCGCAGTATCCGGTGATGCAGGTGACAATGAGACCATCTATGTTGGCGGTGTAGGCAACATCGTCGTGAGCAACAATTCAGGCGGCAGCTGGTTTGAAGGGCTTTCGTTCGGAGGGGGTCGCCGGATTCAGTCTTCGGATGGGGATAATGAAGACGATGAAGATGCAGAACGCCGCATCAAGTCTGGAAATCAGGAAGACATGCAGGCCAATCGCCTGCGGGAATACCTGCGCACCGAGATAGAGAATCAGCTTGGATCGGCGGAACTGGCGGATTCATTGCTGGATGATATTACCGATGATGAGCTGCTGGACGCGAAAGATATCAACGATTTGGAAACGATAGCGAGTCTGAATCTCGACATCGAATCGGATTTGACGCAGATACCGCTGATTGCGATGGAGCAGGGCGGTGGCGTGATGCTTTCGGATTACGACACGTTTATTTCGCGGTATTTGATGATGCGCGGCGCCGGCGCAGATGATGCGCAGGCTGTGAGCGCAGCTGCAGACAGCTCCGCCGTTTGGGCGATTAAATCGACGACGGTGGCGACGTATGCTGTCACTTCAGATAATATCTATCTGACCATCGATAAAGGTCAGAACTGGATGCCGTTTACACAGGCCCCCGATGGTGAATCGATATTATCATTCGATATTTCATCGGACGGCCGGGTCGTATTAATCGGCACGACATCCGGCATTGTGATGACGCGGGATGGCGGCGGCGAATGGCTGACGATCGATTCCGGGATAGAAGGTGCGGTGTATTCGATCCACTATGTGGAGAGCGATCATTCGATGTGGGCGCTGACGACAAACCGTTTGTATCGTTCGTCGGATCAGGGGCTGACGTGGGATGAGATCGAGACCCGCCTGTCTCAGAATGAGACGATTATCGAAGTGCTGCCGGGCGTCGGGGATCGATCGCTGATGCTGACGACCGAGACGCTTTATCAGGGCGAGCGCAGCGGCAAGCGGTATGTGTTCAGTGAAGTCCCGCACAAACCGTTTGCAGAAGAAACGATAGAGCAAATCTATACAAGAGATCCCAGTCTGAGCCATTTTGTGGTGCGCACTCGCTATCACGTATTTGAGTATCTGAATGGCTGGGTGGGACAGAACAAATCGCTGTTTACGAACGATCTTGGTGCGGTTGCGCTGCTGAATGACGGCGTATCAATGGCGATTATGGCGACGTCTTCGGGCGTATGGTTTGCCCAGGATTCGAGCGCACTCGAGAATTCGCCGGAATACCAGGCGCTGCAGAAGAAATGGGAGAAAGAGCCATCGGATGCGGATGTGATCATGAAGTCGTTCGAGGCGCACTATATCGGTGACTGGCTGGACACCAACTGGAGTCTTCGTGCGGGGTTGGCGTGGATGCTGCCGAGCGTGATATTTACGTATCAGCACGAGCAGTATCGTCAGGACAAACGCAAGACCGTAGAGGACAACCGCAGCAGGATTGTGTCGAGCGACTCGTGGACATCGCTTCGCCGCACGACACAGTACTGGGAAATCATGGCGCGCTGGACGTTCCAGGTAGATACGCTGATGCGAGAAGATATATCGACATCATTTCGGGTGCAGCAGCTCAAGAAAGAGCGACAGCGCCTTCAGCAGCGGGTGCAGAAGGAGCTGAATAAGCGGCATGCACTTGAGCTGACGCTGGCGCTGGATTTTCCGAAGTTCCCCGATAAGCCTTCAAGAAAGGCGAACACCGTGGCGAAAAAGAAGCTCAAGGTTTTGCTCAGCCTTGAGGAAGTCGAATCGAATCTGAACTATCTGACGGGCGGCTACTATATTCCGGCGCTCTATGGCAGTTCAAATTCCCCCAATAAATACGCGAACTATTGACCTAAATAAGAGGACTTTGCAGGTAAATTGTCTGCAATTATCGACAGGAGAACACTTGGTATGAAACGTATTTGCTCGATTCTGTTTGCCAGTTTGGTTGCGCTGACACCGGTGGCTGCAATGGCCCAGAACGATGTTCAGTCGATTATGGCGCATTTCAAGAATGAGCCGACGATTGAAGCAACGCAGGAAGCGGCTGTGAATTATGCGGGTCTGAGTTCAGACAGGCTGGAGGGCTTGTATACGCGAGCCGGCGCATCGCGTGCGTTGCCCAAGAAACTGTACTATGAGATGACCTATCGCGATCAGGATCGCAATCGTCCGCAGACCGTGACAGATTTTAAGGATGGTCAGACAGATGCATCGCTTTGGTCAGACCAGAAGAAGACAACCTACAAAGAATCAACGGATTACATGCAGCACAAAGTGCATGCAGAATGGGAACTGAGCGGATTGATTTTCAATTCGGATCAGCTGCGGGTTGTCTCGCAGATGAATTCCGCGACCAAGACCCGGGATGCGCTCTTGAAGAACGTGACGAAAGTGTACTATCAGCGTCGCAAGGCGCAGATCGATATGCTGACGAATCCGCCATCGGATGTGGCGTCGAAACTGAATGCAGAACTGAAGATCCAGGAGCTGACGGCGACCCTCGACTCGATGACGGGCGGCTGGTTCTCGGATCAGATTCGTGCCAACAAGCACTAGTGCTATGGTAGGAAACCGCATTCTGGTTTTGGGTGTATTGTGCGGAGTTGCTTTGTGCGGGTGCAGTAAGCAAGAGACTGTACCCAGCACCGTGGCAGATGCAGAATCACCGGCAGCGGATAGTGCACCCGCGGAGGCTGTCGAACGGAAACTTCCGTCTCCGCCCGGCGCTTCCGGGCCGTTTATGATACGGCTGGAGAGCCGTTTCCCGACGCAGTTTTTTGGTTCGGCAGCGACGGAATCGCATGTCGCTATCGGCTATCAGAGTGATGCGCGTGATATATCGCTTTGTCCCGAGACAGAGCTTCAGGTTTGTTTTCACGGCATTGCGGTGATTAGTGAGCGTACGAATCCCAACCATCCGGTGAGCGTGAAGCTGTATGAATCGGATACGCAGTCGGGGGCTCGCATGGATGGCGTGGCAGCGGCAGACAACCGGTTTGTTTTTGCGCTGAACGAGGGCATGTATGTCGGCGATACGCCGAAAACGAGCCTTGCAATTGTGGATGCTGCGGGGCGTATTGAGCGCGCGGTGGATATCGGTCAGCCGCAGGCGCGGGTGGTGCAGACCGCTTTGATTGGTGCGGGGAAACGCCAGGTTTTGATGTGCCGCGCCATTGAGCCGAATGACAGCCGTCAGCAGCTGTTTCCGAGAATCGTGTGTGAATACTATGACGTCGCGAGTGCCAAACGCACGCCGGCAGCCACGATTCAGACCGATGAACCCGTGCGGGCACTGAATATCTCGTCAAATGGCGACAAGACGCTGATTGCATGGATCTCAGGCGGCAAGCTGCATGCAGCGATGATGGATGCGGTGGATGAGAAGATCGAATTGGGCGCTTCGACAGCTGTGAGACCCTGGATTGCAGCAGGATTGAACGAATTTGCCGTTGCCTGGCAGGCAGATGATGGATCGACCCATATCGATCGGATTCCGTATGCGGGCTCAGATCGGCGATCTCTGGTGCTGAACGGTGTGGATTTCAGGACGCTCGGCGGACTTGTGGCTGTTCCGGATGGATATTTGTCGTCATTTACGCACCTGAATACGCAGCAGGTGATTTTGGTGTCGACCGATTTTGGCAGCTGGGATTTGGTCGACAATAGCAGCAAACCACGGTTGTTTGTGGACTATGCAAGCCTTGAAATCTCGGAAGCGCACACTGGAAAAATGGTGTGGCAGACCGCAGAAACACTGATAGCGCCAAAATAGAACTGAACATGTGAAATTTGCCCAGAGGTTGTACCGGCATTAAAAAGGGGGAGGTTTTGTTGTTGCTGGGAGGTCTAATCGATGGGCAAATTGGGAAGCTGGCGGATGCCGTTGGTAGTCTTGGTATTTGTGAGTCTCGGTGTTGTGGGATTTTTGTTTTTCCAGTCGTGGGCAAGAGGCCAGCTGGCTGAACCTGAAATCCTGGATCTGAGCCTTGTGCGCGATATGCAGATGAAGTCGCATCGGGCATTTTTGCAGACGCAGGAAGACGAGCCGTATCATTATGACTTTTTTACGCTGCTGGAGCAGCCGGTTCCCGTGCGCGCACTGCCGGATTTGAATATGGAACAGAATCCTGCGCTGATCGCCAAGAACAAGCATCAGAACAGCAAATTGACCGGCAAGTTTGCGGTGCAGGTATCGTCGTTCAGGAATGCCGCAGATGCACAGACGCTGGTGCGCCAGCTGAATGTGCAGGGCTATCATGCCATCGTGGTGAACGAGACCGTGAAAGGCCAGGGTTGGTACAGGGTTCGGATAGATGGCGGCAGCAAGCGTGAGGCGGCTGAGACGCTTCAGGCGAATATCGAAAAGAAGACAGGGATGAAGGGATTTGTCGTGACGTTATAAAGGGGACGCGGCGTATGGCGTTTCGCCATAGCCGCGTCGGTCATGCGTACGACCGTCAGGTCGAAGCATGACGCGCAGCGCGCATTGCGCGAGCAAAAGCAGCGCGCCCCACAAAGCAAAGACATAAAAAAAGCCCCGTCGGGAAACCGGCGGGGTTTTGTGATTTTATCAGAATCTGTCTCGATTAGAAGAAGAGAGCGAGGTCGCAGTTGAGGGCCGGGGTGTGGAGTTTTGAGATGGCGCGGGCCTCGATTTGGCGGATGCGTTCGCGCGTGAGGCTGAATTCTTTGCCGACTTCTTCGAGCGTGTAGGTCGACTGTTCACCGATTCCAAAGCGCAGGCGCAGGATGCGTTCTTCGCGCGGCGTGAGCGTGGCGAGGAGCTTTGAGATTTCGGAATTGAGGGCGTCGACGGAGAGTTCGTCGATTTGGTTTTTGGTCGATGTATCTTCGATGAAATCGGCCAGCGAGCAGTCTTCGTCTTCGCCGATGGGGGAGTCGAGGGAGATGGAAGTGCGGGCGATGTCGAGCATTTTTTCGACGTATTGTCGCGTCATTTCAAGGCGTTCGGCGATTTCGGTGGTGGTGGGGGTTCTGCCGAGTTCCTGTTCGAGCTGGTGGGATGCGCGCGTGATGTGGTTGATGATCTCGATGAGATGAATGGGCACGCGGACGGTGCGGGACTGATCGGCATAGGCGCGGGTGACGCTTTGTTTGATCCACCAGGTTGCGTAGGTCGAGAACTTGTGGCCGCGTTTGTAGTCGAATTTTTCGACGGCTCTCATGAGTCCGATATTGCCTTCCTGAATGAGGTCGAGGAGCTGCATGTTGCGGTGCGCATATCGTCTCGCCACGATGACGACGAGCCTGAGATTGGCTGTAATCATGATGGAGCGGGCTCTTTCGTAGCGGATTCGGGAGCTTTCGATGATGTCGATTTGTTTTTCGAAGCGGTTGATGTCGGCGTCGGAGCCCATGGCAACCTTGAGCGCTTCGCGGGCATCCAGATATGCCTGATAGGTGTCGGAATATCTTTTGAACTGGCTGGCATTGACGATGTATCTGCAGGATTCATGGCGGCAGAATTTGGCCATGTGACTGAGGAGCGTCGCGCTGGTGACGCCCATAAGCGAGCAGAGTTCGAGCCAGTTGGAACGGGCCTGGAGCATTGGCGCAGCCATTTCGAGAAGCTGGTGCGCGACGCTTAGAATGTAGTCCATGCCCAGATCGAGGTTTTGCATGACCTCGATAATTTTTTTGCGGACGGATGGTTTGGAGCAGTCTTTTGAAGAAAGCAGTTCGGAAAGCTGCTGAAATCCCTGCATGAGTGAATCGCTGGATTCTTCGCGTTCTTCATCTTCCATCTGCCGGTGACCGATGAGATCTTTAAGTTTGAGATCACCGCGGCAGAAAGCCTCGACCTGATCGAGGATCATACGGATGCCTGGTTTTGTGTTGAAGACGGCCATCATGATTTTTTGGCGCGCTTCGTCCATTTCGCAGCCCCAGTGTTCTTCGTCTTCACGCGAAAGCAGAGGGACGTTGCTGATGCGGTTGAGGTAATAATTGACAGAGCTGAATCCGGAGGAAATTCCGGAAGTTGCTACATCGGCGATGGAGAGTGTGTCGTTTGTCCAGTTGTCTTCGGAACGGCTGTTTTCGTTGGTCTGTAACATTTTGCACCTCACTAATGCCCCGAATTTTTCCCCACGCGAAAATCGCGCAGACTGAGCAATGTGCAAACTAAAGACCAACTGTGTTTATTTTTATAAAACCTTGTTTTTTAAGGGCATTTTTTGATTTTGGGGTGTTGGTTTGAAGCAGGTGAGATATGACTTTTTTGTCATGCTAAATGGAATGCATTTGTCAAGAGGGGATGTAAAAAAATTCGTAAAACGTGGAAAGACAGGAATTTTTAGAATTTCAAGGGGGGAATGAAAAAAAAATTGGCAGTGACATAAATGTCATAAGGCTGCCGGTAATCGGCAGTCGGCAATTGGCAATCGGCAATCCCCAAATAAAAATAGACACGCCCCGTAGGGGCGTATCATTCGTAGAAAATAGCCGGGGGTGAGCGAAGCGTAACCCCCGGAAGGGGTGAGCGAAGCGTAACCCCCGGAAGGGGTGAGCGAAGCGTAACCCCCGGAAGGGGTGAGCGAAGCGTAACCCCCGGCGGCAATCGGTAGTCTGGATTGGATAATCATATGCGAGACGAAAAAGTGGGGTAAAATACTTCTAATTGGTGGGAAAATATGAGATACTAGAAGTTTGGCGGACGCCAATGGTTGTGTGTCGAAAACAGGGTGGAAAGATGGCGAATGAAGACGCGATAAATCAGGCGAAGAAAGCGCAGGATGATTCAGGACTGGGATTTGATGCGGATTGGCTTGATGAGCTTACAGATGCATTTGACAGTTTCGAAATCGGCGTAGCCGAGAAAGCAGATGCAGAGTCGGATTCGACAGAATCGGAAGTGACGGATACACAGGAGTTTGTGCCGAGTGTGCTGTCGGACGATTCCGATGCCGGACAGAATGGCGTCGAAGTGGATATCGATGTGGAAGCATTCGAGGAGGATCCGAAAGAAGACAACGACAGCGGCGAGCAGTCATCGGATGGCTTTAGCGAAGACAGCACGCTGGCGGAGCGTCTGGATGCCCTCGTCCTTGGTTCCGAGTCTCAGAACAGTGGCGAGACTGCCGTGCTGGGGCTTTCTGCTGGAATTGAGAGCGGTTCGGAAGAAGTACCGGAAACCCTGATTGCGCTTGGAGAACAGGATACCGAAGATGTGAAAGCGCTTTTGAGTGCGCCGGAGTCGCAGGCATCCGCGAAGAGCGAAGATAAGCCGAGGACGCCCTCACAGCCATCCGGTCAGAGCGGAAACCAGCAGCAGCCGGTTTCTTCGCATCACGCCATACGCACACAAACCCTTGATATATCAGAGCTTCAGAAACGCATGAGTGGAACGATACCAGCTGCAGAACCCAATGCTGAACCCGGTGATTTGCTCAAAGACGACCAGCTTTGGCAGTTTATCTCCCTCATCTTGATGCGTCTGTTTGATGATTTGGAACTTCTGCTGATTCAGAAGCATTGCGATGAAGCATGCGATCTGATGAAACAGCTGAATCGTCTGGCCAATATCGTTGCATTTGCGGGGCTTTATGAGCAGCTTCCGCTGATTGCATATATCGGCAATCTGCTTCCGATCACGTTTACAGATGTGGATATCGGGACGGAAAGCGAACGCCGGTTTGATGCGATGAAGATGCGTCACTTCCTGGACAGCAGCAATGAGATATTGAACTGCTTTGTCTACTTGCTGACGTATCTTTCGAAACGTGCACCGCGGTTTGATACGAGCCGGTTTACGGCGAATCTGACGGAATTGTACGACAAACTGTCGCTGAAACCCGGTCAGCCATCGATCGATGCGCCGCTGCCGGTATCAGACAGCGTGAATCCGCTGGAACTGACGACGCGCACCGTGAACAAACTGGCGAAAACGCTCGAAGCACTCACGACCGAGTCGCTGCATTACATCGAATCGTCGATGAGCTATGGCTACAGCAATGGCTATGCGGATGCAGGGCGCAGCATGAACAATGCATCGCAAATCGCCCGTGAATACAAGCTGGGAACTCTGGAATCCCTGTTTGCGAAGCTGTATTTCTCGCTCCATCGTCTTCGGGTGCCTGCACGTCCAAAGGGCGAGCTGTTTGACGATTACATGAAAGTGTGTGATTTGTTTGAGCAGCATTTCTCGCATTCGATAGTCGAAAAGAAACTGAAGCATTTACGCGCGCTCGTGATGAAGTTCCAAAATGATGTGACCGGTGAGTCGCAGATTGAGGGCTTTGATGTGCGTTGGAAATCGTTCATCAAATCGTCGGCGCCTGTGCTTGATTTCGAGCATTCGACGTTTTCGGGGCTGCATGACAAGCTCGTCGAGCTCAAAGAAAAAGCCCAGGAGAACGATATCCGCTGGCTTTCGAATACGTTTTCGAAACTGGATTCGTACTGGTCTGCCTATACGGAATCAAGTGCCGAGGCATTTATCGCGCTTTGTGATGAACTGCGGGCATTTCCGACCGAGGATATCGAGGAAAAGGATATCGAGCAGCTCAACCACGAACGTCTGAGCGTTTTGCTGGAGCGCAATCTGGATAACCGTCCCGCGCAGCCATATACGGTGTTGAAGGCCGCGTCAGATCTGGTCGAAACGATATCACAGCAGCTGAATGATCCCTCGGATATATCATCCAAAAGCGTTCAGAATCTGCTGATTGACGCTCGCCGCATCAATTGCCATGCGCTGGTGCGATGCTGTGAAATCCTGCTGTCGCTGCTGGAGCGCATTCCGGCGTCGAACGACGGTGAACCGGTGGTGATCGCACAATCCGTTGTGACGGCGCTGTATTTCACAATCGGTCTGATGCAGGCGGTATGCGAAAAGCTGATGAAGTTCATCGAGCTGGATCAGTATTCGCCGGCGGTTTCATCGGAACAGCTGTTCTATTCGGTGCTGCTGTCGCTCTATGCGTCTCCGGGACAGCCCAACGATGGTCTGATCGGCTATATCGTTCGCCGTATGAATGCGATTCTCACAGAGCTTCAGCTGGTATGGGTGAATGTGGCGACGCCGACCTCGACCGAGTATTACTGCGGTCTGATACGGCAGCTGCTGCATATCGCGACCATGTGCGAACTCAAGGATGTCCGCCACATGATCATCAATATGCTCGACGATGTGCCGCAGGCAGATTTCGTAAACACCAACAATACCACGATGCAGCACCGCTGCATGCGCATCATGCGGGCGATGGAGGATAATTGCCCGCAGCAGGCGCTGAATCCGAGCACCAATCAGATGCGGTTGTTCTTCTCGAAAACGATCGCAGCCCTCAACCAGCTGCTGTCTTCGAGCGATGTGAACGATTCCGAGATGCTTGCTGCCGAAATCGCACGAATCGGAACGCGTATGTCGATACTCGGCATGACGACCGATTTTCCGCCGATTATCGCCATCATATTCGAGCTGCATCACATGGCGTATGGCAAAACCGTGGATCGCACCTGTCTGGAAGATTTGGTGTATCAGATCATCAGTGTGGCCAATAACGTTTGTCCCGACTGGATTCAGCCGAAAGAGGCGGAGTTCGAGTTTATCAAGACGACGATGCCGGTGCCCATGCCCGTGTTCCAGGAAATGTATGAATCGGTGCATGTGATATACGATTCATTGCAGATGCATGCGAGCGAGGAGCCGATTGCGTGGGAGCATATCAAGACCTTGCACAAACGGGTGCGCAGTCTGGTGAATTATGCGCCCTCGGCATTGCAGAGCGTTGTGCAGAACGCCCAGAACCGTTGCAGATATCTCAAGAAAAATATCTATATCGAGCTGATAACCGATGATTATCCGCCCGAAAAAGATTTGCCGTCGGATTCGGTGCGGGCCGCAGTATTGGTCGTGTTTACGGCGATTATGCAGCAGCTCATCGAGGTGATCGTCGACAATGCATTCACGTCGACGGATTACAACAGCCGCATTTCGATCATATTGCATCCGTTCCCACAGGAGTTCTCGGCATCCGTATTCCACAACGGCAAACTGTTTACCTATGAGGAGATCCTCGAACGTCTGGCCAAGGTCAACATCATGCCGGCAAGCGATGAGCACGTGCTCGATTTGCTGGTTGGATCGAGACGCCTGGCGTTGTCGTATCCGCCGGTGAACACGATTGCCTATATTTTGCCGCTGCTTCGCCAGTTCGATGGTGCGCTGGAGATTTCGAACGACGGCCAGGGGAACACAAGGTTCTATCTGAGCTTCAAACTTTAAGGATACATGATCCGGGGGCGTGGCAGATTGCAGCAAATCGCCGTCCAAAAGGATGCGGATGATTTGAAATCCGCATGGCGGTTTGCTTTGCAGTATCCATCACCGGAGCGCACGAAATAAACGCATATGACTGATATGATGATAGAGCTCAACGAGCTTTCGAAAACATTTTATACGGGATTCAGGCGACGGCGCGTCGATGCCGTTCGCGGCGTGACGCTGGAAGTGGAACGCGGCGAAATCTTTGGTCTGATTGGCCCCAATGGCGCCGGAAAAACGACGACGATTAAGATGCTGACCGGTCTAATCAAGCCGACCTCGGGATCGATGAAGATTATGGGGTACGACGGATTTGATCGCAGATGCAGCAGAAAACTGGGGTATCTGCCCGAAATCAGCTACTACTACGAGAGCCTTACGGCGGCCGAAATCCTTGATTTCTATGCGAAATTGTATGGCATTTCGGAGAATCGTGCGCGCAAAGTCGACGAATGGCTAGAGCGCGTGAATATGACGTATGCGCGCGACAAGCGTCTGGGGCAGTTTTCAAAGGGAATGCAGCAGCGCATTGGTCTGGCGCAGGCGTTGATTGGTGATCCCGATTTGGTGATTCTGGATGAACCGCAGTCGGGTCTGGATCCGATCGGTCGCCGTGATGTGAGCAATATCATTCGCGAGGCTCAGAACCAGGGCAAGACGATATTCTTTTCCAGTCACATCCTGCCCGATGTCGAGCGACTGTGCGATCGCGTCGGCCTGATTCGCAAGGGACGCATGGAAATCGTCGGATCATTGCGCGATTTGCTGTCGCAGAATCAGCACATCGAGATCGAACTGCTGGGCAAGCCAGATGAAGCATTTATCGATAAGATTGGTAAAATCAAGGGGTTGAAATACGAAGTCCACGAAGCCGTGGTCAATCTCACGCTGAGTCCGACCATCGCTTCGGAAACCAACGATATCCTGCAGCTCGCCATGAGCAGCGGCCTTTTGGTGAGCCGTGTGGTCGAACGCGGACAGGATCTTGAGACGCTGTTTGAGAGCTTTGAATCCAGACCGGCTGAATTGGATGGAGCTATGGATGATGCGCAAACATCACCGGCTCGGGAGGAAAGCAAGTCATGATGCTGACGCTAAGTGCTTTTATCAGCCAGACGTTTAAAGAGTCGATTCGCAACAAGATTATGTACGGCATCGGCTTTTTTGCCGTGGCGATTTTTTTGTTCTCCCTCGTTTTGGGTGAGCTGTCGCTCTATGAACAGGCCCGGGTTATCCGCGATGTGTGCATGACATTTCTGATGGTGATGGGCATTGCACTGGGCATGTACACAGGCATCGGCCTGATTCACAAGGAAATCGACCGCCGCATTATCTATACGATTCTTTCCAAGCCCATTCGCCGCTATCAGTTTCTGATCGGCAAGTTCATCGGCATTTCATGCACGCTGTTTGTCGAGCTCGCCGCGATGTTTCTGGTTGTGCTTGGATTGCTCGCCGTGCGCAGTGTGGATATCGATTTGACGCTGTTTCAGGCGTTCTGGCTGACCTATTTGCAGTCGATTATTGTTGCGGCTGCGGCACTGATGTTCTCGACGTTTTCGAGCGCCATGCTGTCGACACTGATGACGTCGGGATTTGTGATTTTGTCTTTGCTGAATCCGCAGATCGGCATCTATGCAGCGCAGTCCAAGACGATCGAAATCCGTGCGGCAATGCGGGGCGCCCAGTTCCTGCTGCCGAATTTCGGGCATTTCGATGTTTCAACACAGGTAAGCTATGCGCTTGAAATCCCGTGGTCACACGTGCTTTGGTCGTCGTGTCATGCCATCGCCTATATCGTGGTTCTGATGTGCATTGCATCGATAATTCTAGAAAAGCGCGACTTTATCTGAGCGTGGTTTCTGTATTGTTTGGGAATCATTGGTGAGTGGCAGGGATTTGGCAGAGTATTGATTTGCATTTGTGCGGCAAAGTTGCGCAAATGCGCGGATTTGAGGGGGTCGCGGCGTATTGAGCCCAAAGCGCGTGCGCGTCACGGCTTTGGGCGAGATAGACGCGCAGGGGGATACTTCCCCCTCATATAAAGAAAAGAAGACGAGTTCTCGAAACGATGGATGTGAAAGGCGTACATTTTGGTCGGTATATGCTGCAGCGGCTGCTGGCGCGCGGCGGTATGGGCGAAGTGTACCTGGCGTCACTGATAGGCGTGGCGGGTTTCGAGAAGCGCTGTGTGATAAAGAAGATTCGCGCGGATTTGGCGTCGGATGAGTCGTTCGTCGAGCGATTTTTGAACGAGGGGCGTACGCTTGTGGCGCTGACGCACTCCAATATCGTGCAGATATTCGACATGGGCGAGGTCGATGGCGAGTATTATCTGGCGATGGAGTATGTGAAAGGCGGCGATTTGCGTTGTCTTTTAAAGCGGATACCGGGGCATCGCGTGCCGCTGAATATCGCGGTGGGCGTGGCGATAGAGACGCTGAAGGGCCTGAGCTATGCGCATCGGGCCACCGACGAAAACGGCCGTCATCTTGGCATTGTGCACCGCGACGTGAGTTCGTCGAATATCCTGATTTCGACGCAGGGTGAGGTCAAGATTATCGATTTTGGCATTGCGAAGGCGCGTACGATCGAGAGCGTTTCGGGCATCGTGCAGGGCAAATTCGCGTATATGAGCCCCGAGCAGGCGCGCGGCGAGTCGCTCGATAAACGCACCGACCTGTTTTCGCTTGGCGTGGTGCTTTACGAGATGCTGTGCGGATTTCGTCCGTTCGATGGCAGCTCCGATTTGCAGGCTCTGGAACGGATAAAGAGCGGCGATTACCAGCCGGTTTCGCTGTTTAACAGCGATGTCGATGAGGATTTCGAGGCGATTCTGGCGCGAGCTTTGGAGCGCGACCGCGACAACCGCTATCCGACTGCCGATACGTTTTATGATGCGCTGGTCGAGTATGGGCGTTCGCACCATCTCACGTCGGGACAGCGCGAAATTATGAGCTATTTTAAGCCGTATATCGTCGATGATATGCCGGCGGGATCGGCTGAAATGCTGATGGATGCTGCACTTGACCGAATGCTGAATGCACAGGCGATGGTCGACGGCAGCGGACAGACGTGCACGCTGATGCCGACGCCGACGGGAAACAGCTCGATTTCGTCTGTGACCGGCCCGACCGGTACGATGCAGCCGTTCACCGGCAACAGCCATGTTTCGTCGATTACCGGCAACAGCCATATTTCGTCGATTACCGGCAACGGGCATATATCGACGATTACGGGGCAGAGCGGCACCAGCCATATCTCGGTGATTACGGGGCAGACGGGCCGCCGCATTCTCACGGGCAATTCCGCCGAAGAAATCGCCCAGCTGCAGGCTATGGTGGCCAGCGGAATCCCGCCCGAGGTCGATATCGATTCGCCCGAAGTGAGGCGCAACCTGAAGATCCGCCGATTCAGACTGCGGCTGAGATACGCCTTGATCGGCGCGTTTATCGCGCTGCTTCTGGTCATCATCTACAACTTCTTTTTCTATCATTTCGATGCGTTCAGGTCGTTCCGCGAGTGGCGCGCGTCGCAGCAGACGCCGCAGGCGCAGAACGATACAAATGCCGATGATACCCCAAATGCGCCAATGGAAACCGGCGCTTCTGAGGTCGCTGGTGAAATGACCACGCAGCGGCTCATTCTGGACATGTATCATTTCTTCCAGAAGGGATTTCCGCTGTATCTGCGCACCGAACCCGAAAATGCGACGATGTACATCATCGAGGGGAGTTACCGCGGGCTCGAGGAAAAAGAAAAGCGGGTGATACTGCTGCCCGGAAACAATGCCGAGATTGCGGTTCAGGCGCCGGGATACGAAACGTGTCTGCTGCATCTGTATTTCGATAAAGACAGCCAGAATGCGATGCAGAATACCGAGTGGCAGAACTGCCGCGGCGTTTCGTCGCGCTTTTTGGCCAAAGAGCAGCGTGTGGAGATTTCTGTCGTGCTGCAGTCGATACGCCCCAATTGGGGGGATGCACAGACAAAACCTGCAGATGCGGACCTTTTGGCGGCGAATGGGGAAACCGCCCAAAATGGCGTGAATGGTGTGGAATCGCCCGAAACTGCGGTGGAAACGGGTGATGGTTTGGCGAACGACCAAACGGATGCGCGCCATCCGTCGGGGCGAACGGATCATGGGTCGGATCGCACGGTGCGCACGCCCAAAAAGACAGGCAGAACGGGCGAAAAAACTCAGTCTGGGCAGACCGCATCCAATCCGGCGGCTCACGTGAGCCATGCGTTCAAATCGAATATTTCTGCCGAAGTCGTGGTGAATGGTGAGCATCATGCGCTGCCGTTTACAGTCGAAGCCGATGCCGATACGTCGGTTCAGATTGTGCCCTCGGTTTCGGGGCGCAAAATCGCGGTTCCCTGGCAGGGCAAGCTGTCGGAAAAATCGCCTGCAAATGTCGATTTCTGCGAGGCGACGATTCGCATCCGCGAGTATTATGTCGACGGCGATCCCGCGCCCTATCAGATATCGGATATCTCGGTGGACGGCGTGCTGCGGGCGCGCCAGACCGATATGGCGATTTTCGTTCTGCCTTGCGGCAAGCATTCGTTTACGGCATCGGCCAATGCCCATTCGGTGCCGCTTTCGGCGTCGGTTCAGGCGACGCTCGAGTCTGGCAAGCCCTATTCAACTGCGATTTCGCTTTCACAATAGCGTGCATCGATGCGAATTTTAGCGTTGGATATTGGCAATTCGCGCGCCACGATTGGCGTGTTCGAGGCTGGCAGGCTGGTGGGGCGCGACGATGTGCCGTCGCGTGATTTCGCGCCCGAAATGCTGCAAAGCTACTGCGCCGATCTGACGGTGATTTCGTGCGTATCGGCGGCGCACCGCGAGATGGCCGCGCAGCTGCAGGCGTCGGGTGGCGCGGTTGAGCTGTGCGCGCATCATTCGCCCGTCGAGTTGCATTACGATTATCCCGAACGTCTGGGCGCCGATCGCATCGCCAATGTGCTGGCCGCCCGCGAACTGTCGCCCGGCGGCGCAATCGTGGTCGATTTGGGCACCGCAACGCACTTCGATATCTGCGGCGCCGACGGCAGCTTCTATGGCGGCCCGATTCTGCCCGGCCTCGCGACCATGACCTCGCTTTTGACCGCACGAATACCGCATTTGCCGCATGTCGAGGTCTCGCCGGGCACAGTGGCCGGTTTGTCTGCGGTCGTCCCGCGCACCGAAAACGGCATCCAGAGCGGCTGCATCTATGGCACAGCGGGCGCCGTCGAACGCATCTGCAGCGAAATCACGCGCCAGATGGGGACCCTGCCCATCTTCCTCACGGGCGGCAACGCGCCGGTTATCGCGCCGATCGTTCGTCACGACGCATGCGATCCCGATTTGACACTGCGCGGCCTGTATTTGTTCGGCATGCAGCACCTAAAAAAACTGCCGATGCATGTATGAATCGGCAGAATAATTGGTATATATTGAATTTTTTTGCGGCCTTCGCTATTTCGCCTACGGCGAAATACGCGCCGGCGCCGTGCTATGCGACTGCGTCGCATACGCCCGGCCTTGTATGATTCTCATCAGGTACAGAAACCGTGGCAAATCACATCTCTTCAGATCAATACGAAGCCGGCCAGATCAAGCCCTTCGAAGCCGATACGCTCGAACCGACGCGCTTTGGCATGATCAAATACTTTTCGTTGTTTGTGAACTTCTTTATCTGGTGGATCTATGCCCGGGTGATGCACGAACCCTCGCAGGTTCAGGAAATCCTGGCCATCCCCAACGAAGAGCCGGTCGTCTATTTGCTCGCCACCGAGAACAAACACGATTTTTTGTATTTCAATGATCTGTGTCTGAAGATGCGGATGCCGCTGGCCTATGTGAGCAACGGCGGCAACAAGCTGAAATATTCATCGCTTTGGCGCCGGTTTATTGGCTTTTTTACCAAACGCCGCCAGCGCTTCAGCGCGGCCGAAATCGTCGAAGCCATCTCGGAACGCCGTCCAGTGCTGCTGTTTCTGGATCAGTACGGCCGCCACGAGCGCGAATATTCAAAGGTGACCGAAGATGTGTTCAATGGGATGGTAGAGCTGAGCCGCCGCAATCCCCAGATGAAGATTCATCTGGTGCCGGTCGGCGTGATCTGGGAACGCCGCGCCGAAACCTACAGCCACTCTCCATTTAACGAACTCTATGGCACGCCGACTCGCCCGAGTTCTGTGCGCCGGTTCCTGTCGGTTATCTTTTCGAGTCTGTTTTCGATATTTTTCCAAATCGGCAGACCGCTTTGCCTCATTCATCACCAGGTATTGCAAAGCGATGCGCAGCCGACCGCAAGTGCGCTGCGTCAGCAGCTTCGGGACGATATCAACTGCATGCACACCCAGGTGAATGGGCCGCGCATCAAGCCGCATCAGCAGCTGCTGCGCGAAATCATTCAGTCCGACGAATTCCGCAACGAACTCAAGGCCATCGCGCTTTCGACAAACGAGAGCGAAGAAGATCTCATCACCGAGGCGCGCAAAATCCTCGAAAAATCGGCGTCCAAGTTTTCGCTCGTCGTCGTCAAACTGATGAGCTCCGCGCTCACGCCGATGTGGAGTATCGTTTATAACGGTTTGTATTACGACAACGAACGATTCAACGAAATCCGCGAGCTGTCGAAGAATAACCGGCTTGTATTTATTCCCAGCCACAAGAGCCACGTCGATTATCTGGTGCTGAGCTACCTGCTGTTCAAGCATGGTGTGCTGCCGCCGCATATCGTCGCCGGCGACAACCTGAATTTCTCGTTCGTTGGCGGGATTCTGCGCCGCGGCGGCGCGTTCTTTATCAAGCGCAGTTTCAGGGGCGAACAGCTCTATACCGCATGCATCAAGCATTATATCGCCAAGATCATGCACGAGGGATATCCGGTCGAGTTCTTTATCGAAGGCGGCCGTTCGCGCATTGGTCAGGTTTTGCAGCCCAAATTCGGCATCTTGCGCATGATCGTTCAGGCCGTCGAGGCACACCCCGAAATGCCGGTAAAGATTATTCCCTGCGCCATCACCTACGAAAAGGTGATCGAGGATATGGCGTATAAAAAGGAACAGGATGGCGCCGTTAAACAAAAAGAAAACATCACGAATCTGATTCGCACGACTGAGCTTTTGATTAGCCGTTATGGGCAAATCTATGTGTCGTTTGACGATCCTATCGATCTGAACGAAGCGCTCAATATCGTGCCGGATGCGCCGGCACCCTCCGAAGATGAAATGGTCGAAAAGATCGACGATATGGCGTTTGAACTGATGCAGCGCATTAACCGGGTTTCGACGATAACGACGAGTTCGCTGCTGAGCTGCGCATTGCTCGACGATACGGCACAGAAACAGCCGATTGGCCGGATTCTGGATGTGGTATCGTTTATTCTGTCGCTGCTCATCGAACGCAATGCGCTGATCACGCCGGTTCTGCGCAATGCGCTGGCGGCCAGCCGTGTATCGCTCATGCAGCTGCCGTCCGACTCGGAAGATAATCCGGTGCCCGAATTGCCATCCGAATCTGAGAACTCACCGGAATCTGCCGATGGCCGCAGAGTCGATAAAAAGGCGATGATCGACACCCTGCGCAATCCCGTGAACGAAACGCTCAAGCTGCTCGAAAAGAACAAGACGATTCAGACCAGCGGCAAGGATGACGATGTACAGATAGAGATCAAATCGTCCAAACGCATGGAGATCTCGTTCTATAAAAACATTCTGCTGTTTGCGTTAATCGACGATATATATGTGGCTGCGGCGATTCTGTCGATACGTGAAGAAAAACTACAAAAGGCTGCGGTGCTTGAGCGGTATCACCATATATCGACGCTGTTTTCGATAGAATTTTCGCCGTCCCGCAGTGATGCGCCATTCGAAGATACCTTGCAGCGATTTGTAAAGCGCGGCTGGATAACGGTTTCGAACGACGATATACAAATCTGCGAATCGTACAAATCTGAACTGCTGATTCTGTATCATTGCATCGAAGCGCATTTCGAAAGCTACAACACCATATTCAAAGATTTTGAATCTTTTGGCGAACCGCAGGAAGAATCGAAATATATCGCCAATTTCCTCAATCGCATGAAGCAGAGTACCGATATACATCTGCCGGAATCGTGCTCAAAGGTTTTGTACAGCCATGCGGTTACAAAACTGGTCGAGCTGAAATGCTTCGAGGCGTCGTATGAATCCAGCGGCCGCAAATATGTGAAATACATCAAAAAAGTGGCCGGTATTCCCGAAGCAATTCGCGATTTGATGGCGGGAATGGAAGCGATCGAAAAATAGGCTGGGTCTGTCGGAGGCTGTTTTGGGGCTTGCGCCATAAGCGAAATCATTCGCGGATGCGCGTCCGGCAGACCGGTTATATCGGCCGCTATTTCGCTTTGGGTTTGTTTTTGTGGGCGATATCGATGAGCTTTGCCAGAATGATTCCGGCTGCGACGTATTTGACGATTCCGGCTGTGCATGTGATGGCGATGATTTTTTTTATCGTTTTTTGGTTCATGACGATCATGGTAAATGCTCCGTGCTGCAGGTGAGATAAGAGGGGGTAGCGGCGTATTTGCAAAGCACATAGCTGCGCAGGGTAGACGCCGCTAAAGACACACAAACCTAAGTAATCACGCCAATTTTGCAAATTGTCAAGCTTCCATTTCTCACAAAAAGCTCGATTTTTGAACTCACAAAAAGCAGAGTGGCATTTTTCGATGCTATACCTGCATTTGTGAGGTTTAGAGTGCTACTAAACTTCATGTTCGTTTTATCAAACTTTTTTGTGAGTAAATTTATGAATAATTTTCATAACAATGCTCATAAAAAGCCTTCTAAACTTTGGGGAGTTTGGAGCTATGAGAAAAGTTATTGTTAAGCCTACCGGCAAAGTGGATGGCATTGCTCACCTGTTTTGTGACGTTTCAAGCGGGCGCTATTTCGTGCGTTACAAACGGGGGAAGATCGACCGCACAGCTACTCTGCATGGGCTCAAAAGTTTTGCGTTTTCAACCTTGCAGCGGGCAGCCGATCGCAAATTTTCCGGCACACTGAGAATGAGTTTTGGGCAAAAGCCTTTACGCATGAGGGACGTGGCGCTAACCAAAAGGCTTATTTATTCCTTGACCAAGATAAGGCTGACCAAATCCTCAGCAAAGCCATCTTGGAACCGTTTGCCGCTGCCATGCTTTGGGAGTTTGGTGCCCCTGAGCAAACCGCCGATAAACGTAACCACGACCGGCTCAGTCAAATAATGGGTGAGGATATATCAGACCGTAAAAAGCCATCATGATTGAAATGAAATACACAAGTGCTTTAACGATTAATCCTGATTCCTCTTTCATCTTGACCTCTTTTGACAATTCATGGTAGAATTATAATGTTTCTTTGGTTAATCCTGGGCGGGTTGCCCTATCGTATCATAGTATCACTTGTCAAATGGAGGAAATATGAAACCGACAAAAGAATGGCTGGAAAAATTTGAATCCGTAAAGCATTGTCTCGATTGGGATATAGATCTGGACTCGTATTTTACGCAGAAGATAATCGGGAATACGAAAGTGGACCAGTTGGAAATCGGGAGTGTCAGTTTCCCGACCGGTGAGATTCTGACCTGTGATCCATATTATTATCTTGAAGAAGCAGTTCCCTATTTTCAAACCATTCCGGTTGGGACTTATGCAATCATGATTTGTGTAATCCCTGAGGAATGCCGATATGCGTGTGTGAAAGTAGTCATCAGTGATAAGAAACCTGTTCGTTATGAAATGGCAATGCAGGGAGATGAGTCTTTGGATCATATCGAAGAGGGTGGCGGTTTCGGTTTTTGTGTCGATACCGGGATGGCATGTGTTGCCGATGTCAAGGCACAGGAAGCCTATAAGAATTATAGGGCGCAACTCGAAGATGACGAGAACATTTCTAATTCATACGATGCATACGATGATCTTATTACTGAATTGCTGGAAGAGAACTATCACCGTCTGATCTGGACGGTTCCCGGTACGGATTGTTGTATCGCCATGTTCGAATCCGGCTGGGGGGATGGCACCTATCCTTGCTATTTTGGTTATGACGAAGAGGGAAAAGTATGTGGTGTGTATATTCTTTTCATTGATATTGAGGCAGCTTACGGCGATGATAGTGATGATGAAGATTCAGAAGACGATGATGATTATGAAGACGATGATGATTATGAAGACGATGATGATTATGAAGACGATGATGATTATGAAGATTATGAAGACGATGAAGACGATGAAGACGATGAAGACGATGAAGATTATGAAGACGATGAAGACGATGAAGACGATGAAGACGATGAAGACGATGAAGATTATGAAGACGATGAAGACGAT
>JAEEGL015409173.1_pt1 | contig 42277 bp, 43 predicted proteins | sample 9134231 | NCBI WGS metagenome assembly JAEEGL01 (sample SAMN16246548, study PRJNA631951) | gut metagenome | biome: gut microbiome; feature: rumen; material: fiber-attached | host: Bos | place: Iran: Karaj | collected 2018-10 | reverse complement strand
GAAAAACTTCTCTTTGAACATAAAGAGTGTTGGGAAACAATCTGGAAAGATTCCGAAGTGGTAATCCTTGGAGATGACAAGTCCATGGAAGCTTTAAATTATTCCTGTTATCACTTAACAAGTATTGCACCGCGACACGAAGAAAGTATGTCTATTGCAGCTCGCGGGTTGTCAGGACAGACCTATAAAGGCGCAGTGTTCTGGGATACGGAAATGTTTATGCTGGATTATTTTCTGATGACGAATCCTAAGGTAGCGAGGACTTTAATGAGATACCGCATTGACACTTTGGAAGGTGCCAGAGAAAAGGCAAGAAGTTATGGTTATCAGGGAGCATTTTATGCGTGGGAAAGTCAGGAAGGCGGTTTTGATGCCTGTTCTGATTATAACGTAACAGATGTTTTTACAAAACGTCCGATGCGAACCTATTTCAAGGATAAACAGGTCCATATTTCGGCAGCAGTTGTGTATGGTATTTGCCGATACATTGATTTCACTTTGGACGAATCCATTCTGGAAGAAGGCGGTGCCGATACCATTATCGAATGTGCAAAGTTCTATTATGATTTATTGCAGCAGAAGGTGGGAAAAGATGTTTATGAAATCCATGATGTCATCGGACCGGATGAATATCATGAGAGGGTAAACAACAACGGATATACAAACCGTATGGCAAAGTACTGCTTCAAGGCTGCGCTTGATACCATTGAAAAAGCAGAAGAGAATCCAGAAATTTTGAAAGAACAGTTGTCAGAAAAAGAACTGAAAAACTTCAAGAAGAATTTCCGAGATGCCTATGAAAAAATATATATTCCGAAACCAAATGAGCAGGGAATCATTCCACAGTTCGACGGATATTTTGATTTGGAAGATACTACCGTGGAAGAAGTGCGAAGCAGACTGCTGGATCCAAAGGAATACTGGGGAGGGGCTTACGGAGTTGCAAGTCATACCCAGATTATTAAACAGGCAGATGTGGTTACATGGTTGTCATTGTTTCCACAAGATGTATCAGAAGAGCAACTCCTGAAAAACTGGAATTACTATGAACCAAGAACAGAACATGGTTCTTCCTTAAGTGCATGTATGTATGCAATGCTTGCCTGTCGATGTCATATGCCGGAAAAGGCATTTCCGTTGTTTATGAAATCAGCATCAGCCGATTTGCAGGGTGGTGGAAAAGAATGGGCAGGATTAGTGTACATTGGAGGAACCCATCCGGCAGCAGCAGGAGGGGCATATATGGTGGCACTTCGTGGCTTTGCAGGATTATCCTGTGAAAATCATCGGGTAAGTGTAGCACCGAATCTTCCAAAGCATTGGGAAGGAATGAAATTCCGGATTCATTATGAAAATAAAAAATACGAAATAGAAATCAATCAGAAAGAGGCCCGTGTTGAGGAAATAAAATAAGAAGCCTTAAAGAAGGCTTCTTACGCTATCTCTTTCTACAATGGTTGTTGGAAGAATTACTTCCGGTGGATTTGGTGTTTCTCCGTTCAGGAGTTCTAACATTAATTTCACTGCTAGTCGTCCTTTCAATTCCATATCCTGATGAATGGTAGAAAGCTGAGGATTCATAATCGTACAGATATTTAAATCATCGAATCCCATCACAGATACATCTTCAGGAATACGAACACCACGTTTGTTCAGGTTCGCCATAATATTTCCGGCAAGGAAATCCGCTGTAGTGACAATTCCTGTTACATCAGGATGGTCCACAATATAATCAGCAATCTGGCGGGTATGCTCTAAGTCCATACCACATTCAAAAACCAGTTCCTGGTCAAATGGGATGGAAGCTTCTGTAAGAGCAGCTTTATAACCAAGGTAACGTTCCATTAAAACACCACCGTTTTGGATTTTCGGAGAGGCAAAAGCAATTTTCTTATGGCCTTTCTCGATGAGATATTTAGTAGCCATATTGCTGCCGCCAAAGTCTTCCAATCCAACATTACAAATGTCTTTTTGGTGAACGTAACTATCTACTAAAACTGTTGGTAGCTTTTGGGCTTTAATGGATTCGAAAAAGTCATCCTGGAAAATACCGGCTAAGAACAAGCCATCAATATCCCAGGTACGAAGAAATGACTCAATTTCTTCCGGTGTTTCGGCTGTTCGAATCATCAGGTAATAACCGTTCTCACGAAGAACCTGTTCCAAAATACCTAAAAATTTGGAAAGAAAAGGGTCTTCCATAAAGTTCGATCCCTTTGTTGTTAAGACATGATTGATAAAACCAATCACTTTCGAAGAGTGAGAAACAAGAGAACGGGCGGACATATTTGGAACATATCCAAGCTGTTCAATTGCCTCGTTAATCTTTTGAATCGTCTGAGCTGATACACGACCGGTTTTTCCGTTAATCACGTTAGATACTGTGGTAGCACTAACTCCGGTTGCAGCAGCGATATCTTTAATTGTAACCATAGTGAATCCTTTCGAGGTAAAACGTTAAATCATATAGTTATATATTATCATTTATATAAAAAAATGCAATAGCAGAGAAAGGTAAGAAAGAAAATGAAGGGAGTAATTTTTGATTTGGATGGAGTCCTTGTCTCCACCGATGAATTACATTTTCAGGCATGGAAACGTCTGGCAGAAGAATTGGGCATTACAACATTTACAAGAGCAGATAATGTCAGACAGAGAGGTGTCAGCAGAATGGCATCTTTGGAAGTTGTTTTGGAAAAATCCGACCGCCAATACAGTGATGAAGAAAAAGTAGAACTGGCGGACAGAAAGAATGGATATTATGTGGAGATGTTGAATGAATTAGACACCTCGGCATTACTTCCGGGAGCAAAGGAAACTTTACAGATGCTTCGGGAGAAGGGAATATTAACAGCAGTTGGTTCTGCCAGCAAAAACGCACCGTTAATTCTTGAAAAGACAGAATTGTTGCCACTAATTGATAAAATCAGTTGTGGCCTGGATGTGACAAAATCAAAGCCGGATCCGGAAGTATTTCTGGTAGCGGCAAAGAAATTGGAACTGGATCCAAAAGACTGTCTGGTAGTAGAAGATGCGGCAGCAGGTGTTGAAGCAGCAAAAAACGGAGGTATGAAATCTCTGGGCGTGGGACCACATCATGGAGAACTGGGTGCTGATTATGATTCAGAAAATCTTGCCACAGTAAATCAATGGAGGGAAATATTATGGTAAAAGACAAAAAGAATGAAACCAAAACAACGTCCAAGCGCTTAGGCGGAAGAACCGGATTTGTTATTGGATGGGTAGCAATGTATTTTCTTGTTGTAGGAATTATCTACAGTGCAATACAGCTCCCGAAAACAGTGGAGAATATGCAAAACAGGAATGCCGTTGCAAAGAGTAAAGTAGTGTTATATGAAGGACCAAAATCACTTCAGGATTCCACACAGGAAGATATCGACAGCCTGTCAGAAGATGAACGAGAGTTTGAAGAATATGCAATTACTCATTGTGTGGACACTAAGGTAATGGTTAATGGGGAAGAGAGCTATGTCTATGATACACATGTAAACAACACCCATACATGGAAGACAGATTATTATCCGGCCCAGGAAAGAACACCGATGACCTATTTTGATTTTGATGGAACAGCACAGATTACTGTGGAAGTAAAGGATATTGATATTAAAGCGGTTACAGTCAGACCATTAAAATACAACATTAAACCGGAAATTGATGTAAAGAATCATCGTGTGACATTTTATGTTGATACACCGGATGCATATACCGTGGAATTTAATAAAAACGTAAAACGAGCAGTACATATTTTTGCCAATGAAATTGATGAAGACGCACCGAGTCCGGATGACGAAAATGTTAAGTATATCGGACCGGGAGAATGGAATATTGAAAATATTGTATTAGAAGACGGAGATAAAGTATATATTTCCGGTGGAGCGGTTGTACACGGAATTATTAATGCAAACTTTGCATCCAATGTAAAAGTGTACGGACGTGGAATTATTGACGGTTCCATGATTCGAGGATGGAAAGGAAGAACTCCGCGTATTCCTTTGAAATTTGATAATTGTACCAATGTCTCCGTAGAAGGCGTTTGCGCATTAAATGCAAATGCATGGTGTTTCCAGGCTTATGACACCATTGGAGGAAAAATAGACAACTTAAAGATCATTACTTCCAGACCAAACGGTGATGGAATCTCCTTACAGTCTTGTAAGAGTTTTAAGGTGGAAAACAGCTTTGTTCGTAGCTGGGATGATTCCTTGGTTGTAAAGAACTATGATGAAAACAGCACAAATATTCGTTTCAAGAATGTGCAGATTTGGACTGATTTGGCACAGTCTATGGAAATCGGATATGAGACCAATAAAGGTCAGAAGGAAAACTCTAAAATTGAGGATATTACGTTTGAAGACATTACAGTCCTTCACAACTTCCATAAACCGGTATTGTCAATCCACAATGCAGATGACGCTTTGGTTACAAACATCAAGTACAAGAATATTACGGTTGAAGATGCCAGTGTGGGACAGGGCGACGGAACACCGCAGTTAATCGATTTAGGAATTGTTCAGAACTCATCCTGGTCGGCAACAAGAGACCGAGGACAGATTTCAGATATTACCATTGATGGATTTAATGTACTTTACGGAAATGATTTCCTTCCGTCCAAAGTGGAAGGGTATGATGATGGACATAAAGTATCCAATGTAACCATAAAGGGATTGAAAATTAAAGGCAAAAATATCAAGTCATTGGAAGATGGAGGATTCGAAGTCAATCCGCTTTCCACTGAAAATATTGAAGTAAAGTAGGAGGTCGTTATGAAGAAAATAGGAATAGTATCAATTATAATACTTGCTGTGGTTTTACTGGCAATGCAGATTGTTATCGTAATCGGTTCATCTCCTGCAAAAGTATCCAAGAATAATCTGAAGGTGGTTAGTGCACCGGATCAGAAAGAAGCGGAAGAAAATGACTTGTTCAAGGTGGAAGAATATGTTTCTCCCAAAATTGACGGAACCAATGTGGCTTTGAAGGGAAAGGCAACCGATAATGGATACACGGATGTATATCCTGCATCTAATGCCATTGACGGAAGACGTGAATCAGCATCTTATTGGGAAGGTGCTGCCGGAGGTCCGAGCCAGATTAACGTGAAGCTGGCAAAAGCTTACAATATTCACACTATTCGAATCGGTTTGTGCCCGGACAGTATTTGGGGACCAAGAACACAGACCTTGTCCGTGAAAACCAGTGAAGACGGAAAGAAGTGGACTGATTTAGTTCCGGAGAAGGATTATGATTTTGATCCAAAGACAGGAAACGAAATTGTTCTGAAAGATTTCGGTAAGGTAAAGACTCAGTTTGTACAGGTTGAAATTACAAAGAATACCGGTGCAAATGCCGGACAGATAGCGGAACTTGAGATTTATTCAGACGATAAATAAGAAAAAAAAAAAAACTGACTTGCAGTTGCAGGTCAGTTTTTTTGTTTGTAGGTAGCAGTCTTTGGAACAGAAGCTGCTTCCAATAATTTTTTATAAGCTTTTTCTTTGGATTTTGGAAGATAAATTTTTATTTTTGAATCGGTCTTCCAAAATGCCTGTTCACCAATTTGGGTCAGTTCTTTTGACGAAATCGTTAACTTCCTGAGATGCGGAATATTATAAAATGCTTTTGCACCGATTTCTTTGATGCCGGCGCCTAAAGCAACGGTAGTCAGTTTTTTACACTTTCGGAAAAGGTTTTCCGGAAGAACTGCAATCCCGCCCTTCATATATACCGTGTCTAACTTTGTCATAGAAGAAAATGTATCGGAAGCAATTTCCGTTACATTAAAAACTCGACCGTTCACTTCGATTTTGTCAGGAATTACAAGTTTGGAAAGTGTATTGTCGTTGGAACCGATATACTTTACGGTATCTAAGGAAGTCAGTTCAAACAGCAAATGATTTTCAACAGTGTATTGCTGACCAATCGGGGATTCCCCTTTTTTCTTTCCGTCATACCAGTCAATTTCATTAAATGCCAAGGCATCAGCAAAGGTAGTATGAACCGGTGCTTTTCCACCGTATTGACGATACCATTCATCAGGATAAAGAACATTGTTCCGGAGATATGCCTGACTGGTTTCTACGTTCTCATCTTCTCCCTTTCGAAGCCTGCGAGCCACCACAACCGTTCTGCAATTATCAAATTCATAAGAACAGGTGGAGAGCATCAGCAAATGATCCTTTTCATTGACATCCACAGGACAATGATATAAAGAGCGACTTTCAATTTCATAAAGGAAATTTCGAAAGTCCTCTTTATCATAAAATATCCCGGTAAGATAATTGAAGTTTTTGTTTTTCTCCATCGTGCCGGATACCCTCATAAAAGAAATGATTTTCCACTTGGAATTCTGATATAAGGTATCGAAGGTAATGACGGGATGTTTTTGATAAAATTCCAGATTTTTATAATTGGGAAGTTCGTAAAACATCATATGGGTGGAATCCATATTATGACCGTGAATTACAAGATTCGTACTGGGGATTTCAATGGAACTGTGGCCGTCTAAATAAAGGCAACCGTTTTTATCTTTGTGCCCTTCAAAATCATGTTCCAGGTAATAGTCGCCACCATGGTAATCCTGCATAACAGGATAGTCGATTTTGGTGCCGGGAATTTTTAACCACCCGCGAATATCTTCATTGTACCCAATCAGTTTCTTAAATTTCAGTAAAACGCCATTTTCGTCTTTGGCGTTATTTTTATAATCCTGATCTGGATTGATATCAATAGGCTCCGCTTTCTTTTTGCTTTTGGATTTTTTTTCAGTGGTTTCTTCAACGCTCTCATAGGAGTAGTAGAGAGTTCGATATTTCTCATTGACTTTTCTGGAATGATAGGGCTGAAGAACCAGATAATACAAGAGAAAAAATCCACAACCTAAAAAGAGAAAAATGGAAGAAACAGTCAGAATACGCCGTAGCTTTTTCTTTGGATTTTTTTCCATTTTTGTTCTCCTTTGTATTCAATTTTAAAAGCATTATAAAAGGTTCCGTCTTTTTTTGCAAGAATATATAGGAACTGTTTAAAAAGAAGTGAGAACGAAACGTTTTTTTGTGTAAAGTACACAAAAAAGATTCGGTTTTTTAGTGAAAACGAAGGTGGACAAAAAAATCCCCTCGTGATAACATAGGTTTAACGTTAAACGTTGAACGTTAAACCTATCAGGGTTTAGGACGGAAATCAATGTAAAAAGAGGATAAGGAGTGGATTGAAAATGAGAAAAATTTTTAAGAAAATGGCAGCCATTGCCGGAGTGTTAGCTATGACACTTACTATGAACACAATGGTTTTTGCAGCCGATGATATTGTACTGGACGGAGACGGTGGAGCCAGTTCACTGATTGGAGAATACAAGGCCAGTGGTGGAGAATACAAATATCTTGGTTTTGCAACAACAAAAGAGGCAACATCAGATTATAAGTATCTCCAGATTACATACAAGGGAGATATCAGTTGTTTGAGAATTGAATTTAACAGAGAAGATGATTCCAATGAAGGACCATTCTGGTTTAATCCGGATGGACAGACTTTATTCTTTAAAACTGTAGACGGAAGTGAAATTCCATTAACACCTAGTAAAGAAACTACAATTACATTGGATTTAGCTGCAATTGGAATTGATATTGGAGAATTCAGAGGAATGCATCTTCATTACTTAGATCCAAATATGCAGGAAGGTTCCTTTACAATTACTGATGCAAGATTTAAGACAAGTGATCCGAATGCAAGCGGTGATTCCGGTTCATCTAAGTCTAAAAACAAAAAGAACTCAGGCTCATCTGATTCCGGATCAAGTAATAGCAGCAGTGCTTCCAAAGACAGTTCCGGAACAGGTGCAAACAGTTCGGGAACAGGAACAGCAGGAACAGCAGGTGGTGCAACAGATGCTCCACAGACAGGTTCTGTAACATACCCAATTTTCATTGCATTAGGCGGTATGGCTGTTGCAGCAGTTGCATTGATTGGTTCGAGAAAAATTAAGGAATAATTTCCTGGAAAGATAGAGGTTTAAGTATGAGAAAATCATTTAAAAAATTAGTGGCTTATACTTGCGTTGCAGCAATGGCATTTGGCGGGTTTGCAGGAATTCAGGTAAAGGCAGACGGAGAAATCGCAGGTGGAGAACAAGAAGTAACAGAAGTTTCTCTTCAGTTAGGAAAAGATGGTCAGGATATTACAGGTCCTCAGGAAGTTGCTGCAGGATATGCATATCAGGGAGGATTTTCTATTCCTGATACCGTTACATCAGACTTTACAGTATTAGAAATCACATATGTTGGTGATATCAGTACACTTCGTTTACAGAATGATGTTTCAACTACATGGTTCTCAGACAATGCAGAAGGAACATTCCAGACAGTAGACGGTTCAGCAATTGTATTGAATGCAGAAACAGAAACTACCGTGACAATCGACTTGGCAAAAACAGGAGTTTCTTACACAGCAGGACAGTTTGTTCACTTACATGCAGGTGGGGCAGAAGCATTTACTTATGAATTGAAGAGTGTAAAATTGAAAAAAGCTGAGGATACAAAGCCTGCAGATGTACCACTTCAGTTAGGAAAAGATGGTCAGGATATTACAGGTCCTCAGGAAGTTGCTGCAGGATATGCATACCAGGGAGGATTTTCTATTCCTGATACCGTTACATCAGACTATACAATCTTAGAAATTACATATGTTGGTGATATCAGCACACTTCGTTTACAGAATGATGTTTCAACTACATGGTTCTCAGATAATGCAGAAGGAACATTCCAGACAGTAGACGGTTCTGCAATCGTATTAAATGCAGAAACAGAAACTACCGTAACAATCGATCTTGCAAAGACAGGCGTTTCTTACACAGCAGGACAGTTTGTTCACTTACATGCAGGTGGAGATAAAGCATTTACTTATGAATTGAAGAGCGTGGTATTAAAAGCAGGAGAAAAGACTCAGGAACAATCCACTGACGAAGAAACAACAGAAGAAGAAATTCAGACATCAGGACAGGGTAGAGAAGATGACTTAATCTTAAACGGTGATGAAAACGGACAGAGCTCAATGATTAAGAACTTCCCTACAGTAAAAGCCGGATACAAATATCTCGGATTTGCAACATTAAAAGAGCCTACAGCAGAATACAAATATCTCATTTTAACTTATGCAGGAGACATCGCTTCCGTTCGTTTTGAATTCTCCTTCGTTGATGAAAACGGAAATGATGTGGAAAAGGCTGGACCTTACTGGTTCAATCCTGAAGGTCAGACAAAATTCTTTGTAACTGCTGATGGAAGCGAAATTCCATTGGATGGCGGAAAAGGTACAACAATCGTTATTGATTTGGAAGCATCAGGAATTGATATTTCAAAATACAATTCAGTTCATATGCATGCCGGTTACGGGGAACAGCCAAAAGAGTTTAATTTCAGAATCGGTATGGCAAGACTTTCAAAATCAGCAGATCTTTCATCAGGAGATGTAATTAATCCTGTTGAAACCACAACAAAGAAACAGACAACGACTAAGGCAGCAGAAGTTAAGAAACCTGGTAAGGCTGTCGTTAAGAAAGCAACAAAGAAAAAATCAGCAAAGAGCATTAAAGTAACTTTAAAGAAAGTAAAAGGAGCTAAGGGATACGAAGTTGCAGTTTACACTTCAAATAAGAGTGCAAAGAAGAACCAAAAAGCAATCGTTGTAAAGAGTGTAAAGAAAGTATCTGTAAAGATTAAATCAAAGAAATTAAAGAACAAAAAGAAAGTATTTATTAAAGCAAGAGCTTATGTACTGAATGCAAAAAATACAAAAGTATATGGCGCTTGGTCAAAAGTTAAGAAAGTTAAAATGACAAAATAGTGTTTTTAATAAGGTGGCGGTTCACAATGTGGCTGCCATCTTATTGGCACTTATGAGGAAGGAAGAAAAATGAATTGGAAGAAAGTGATTGTCTGTACAGTGGCGACAACATTGATTATGGGAGGAACATTTATGGAGACCGGAATTTCGAAAGTCTGTGCATCAGATCAAGTCGCTATCCCGGAAGCAAATGCAGCAGTGGAAAAAATCGGTGCTACAATGCCTTACACAAGATATGATTCTAAGGCGGCAACCTTGGGAAATGAAGCAAAGCTGGCAGTTTCCGCAAAGTTTGAAAAGAACAACATTGCCTCACAGGCATCGGAACAGTCCTATGTGCGATTACCGAAGAAAGGTGCTTATGCACAGTGGACCGTTAATACCGGCGGGGCAGGAGTAACGATGCGATTTACCATGCCGGACAGTAGTGACGGAATGGGACAGCAGGGATCGGTTGATGTTTATGTGAACGGAAAAAAGGTGCAGACCGTAGAACTGACTTCTTACTTTATGTGGCAGTATTTCGAAGCACCAAATCCTTCGGTAAACCCATCAGGAAGTCCAAAGGATACGCCGGTATCCGGAGCAACTCCTTGCTTTGCCTTTGATGAAGTACATTTCAAATTGAATCAGCCGTTAAAGAAAGGGGATACTATTCGAATTCAGCACTCCGGAAAGGACTCTTTGGAATATGGCGTGGATTTTCTTGAAATTGAAGAGGTACCGGCTGCAATTAAGAAACCTGTGAACGCTTATTCCATCGCAGATTACGGTGCAGACGGTTCAGACCAGTATGATGATTATGGTGCCATATCGAAATGTATTACCCAGGCAAAGAAAGACGGAAAAGATGTCTATATTCCTGAGGGGACTTATCGAATCGGTCAGGTTTGGAACATCAATGCATCGGATATTAAGATTACCGGAGCCGGGGTATGGCATACAAAAATCCAATTCACCAGTTCTGCAAGCGGCAGAGGTGGAATTTCCGGAAACAGTGCCAAAAATGTAGAGTTTTGTCATATGTATATTAATTCCAGCCTTCGATCACGCTATAATCAGAATGCTAATTATAAGTGTTTCAAAGATGTTTGGAATCAGTGTTATATTCATGATGTTTGGGAAGAACATTTTGAATGTGGATTCTGGTTGGCAGATTATTCAAGTCCGGTGGAATATTCCGATGGATTGGTAATTGCAAATTGCAGAATTCGCAACAATTTAGCTGACGGTGTGAATTTCTGTCAGGGAACCAGTAACGCAACGGTATACAACTGTTCTATTCGAAACAACGGAGATGATGGACTTGCAATGTGGAATAACAGTTATTTAAGCGCAAAAGATGAGTCAAATAATGTCTTTTGCTATAACACCATTGATTTTATCTGGAGAGCAGGTGCGATTGCCATATACGGCGGAAACGGGCATAAGGTATACAACAACTATATTGCCGACACCTTTATGGCGTCAGGAATCCATTTGAATACGAATTTCGATGGATATAAATATACGAAAAACACAGGAATTGAAATTTCCAACAATATCATTGTCCGTTCAGGAACAGCATCTGATTCCTGGAACAGTCCTTTGGGGGCCATTGATATTTCAGGAGCAGTAAAAAATATTACGTTTAACAATACCTATATTTACAATGCACAGCATGATGCGATTAAAATCTCTAACAGCCCATCCGGTATTGTTTTCAATAATACTTCTGTTTTAGGATGCGGTGTGGACGGACAGCAGACTTCCGGTGATAATCCGGGAGCGGTAATCAAGTACGAATATAAAAACACAACAAAATGCATTCGCTATAACGGACTGACCTATGCGAATTGTCCATATGGCGATGTGATTTACGGAAGTCGTATTCAAAGTACATTTGCCAATGAAGTGAACCGGGGAAATGATTATAAAGTAGTTATTCCAACAGGAATCAATAAGGTCATCAGTGCTCCGGTAAAGGGAATGACTCCGGCGGAAACTACAACGAAACCGATTGTATGTAAAGTAGGAAGAACCGTTGTGAAAAAAATAAAAAAGAAGAACCGGAAAGCCAAGAGCGCGAAGGTGGCATTAAAGAAAATTTCCGGAGCCAGCGGTTATCAGGTAAAAATATCTTCCAACAGGAAATTTAAGAAAGCAAAGACGATTACAAAGTGTTTTTCCAAATACCGCTTTGAGGTTTCGGGAAAGAAACTTGTAAAGGCGAAAGTTCTTTATGTGAAGGCCCGTGCATTCAAAAAGAACAATAAAGTGAAAACCTGGGGAGAATGGTCTAAAGTAAAACGGGTGAAAATAAAATAATACAGAAATATGAAACTACTCGGTATCATTACCGGGTAGTTTTTACGTTAAACTTTTCATTCTTGGAATATGATGGTACAATCTTGTGTGAAAGAAATCGGACTAAAGGAGAAAAAAAAATGGAATTTAATGTAGATATTTTTAATAAGTTAAATAGTGAATGGGCTTTATTGACTGCAGGAAATAAAGAGAAATTTAACACCATGACTATCAGTTGGGGCGGAATGGGAACCTTGTGGAACAAACCGGTTGTTACAGCTTATGTGAGAGAATCAAGATACACTCATGAGTTTCTGGATCAGGGAGAATATTTCACCCTTAGTTTTTATCCGGCAAAATATAAAGAAGTATTAGGCGTTTTAGGAACAAAATCAGGACGTGATATGGATAAGATGAATGGCTCCGGTCTCAATGCAAAAATATTGGAAAACGGAGTTACTTTTGAAGAAGCAGAAATAACATTGGTGTGCAAAAAATTATTTATGCAGAGACTGGATATGGATTTAATGTCTGACGAAATTAGAACACAGTTCTACGCGGATAATGATGCCCATGATATGTACATTGGTGAAGTGGTAGAGATTATCCAATAGCGAATAATAAATTCACAGAAAAATGAAAGCCATAGGAGAGGATTGTTCTCCTATGGCTTTTTGTTCGTTATGATATTTAAGCATTTGCTTTTTCTTTTAACGTTAATTCGTTCAAAAAATTAATCACTAAATCATTAAAGATTTTATACTGTTCAATGCTGCAAACATGACCGCATTTTTCAATGAATTGTAATGTTGCTTCATTGATTTTTTTCTGTGTTCGTTTTGCACTGTGAACAAAGAAGTAGTCTTCTTTACCGGAGATTAAAAATACCGGTAACTTATTCTCTTTGATAACATTGATGTAGTTTTTTAATTTAAACTGTGTCCTGAAGTATTCGCCGAGCCACTTTCTAAAAGCAACAGATTTCATTTTTAAAGATTCTTTAATAAAGAAATCTCTGGATTTTTTGTGATTTTTTCGCGGCATCATCAGGTTGGCAAACATTGGATAAAAAAATCTTTTGGGAATGATGTATTTAAAACCTTCCACAAAAGTAAGTAAGGTCTTATAGCCAATGTGTAAGTTAACAACGCAACCGGCAAGAATAATTGATTTTACTTTTTCCCGATACAGATATGTAAATTCCAAAGCAACAATTGTTCCCAGGGACATAGAAATAATATGAACCTGTTCAATCTGTTCTTCTTCCAAAATATTATAAATACTGGTGGCAGTTCTGGATAGTAAGTGCTTGTGTCTGTCGAAGGCAGAACCACCATGACCTTCCAGGTCAACTGCAATAATATTGTATTTTTTCAAGTCTTCAATCTGATATTTCCAAGTATCAATACTTCCCCCTAATCCGTGGATTAATAAAACCCATTCTGTGGAATGGTTATCATAAATTCTGTAATTCATTCGGTCTCCTTTTGTTCTCAAATCCGTAAAAACGGATATGGGATATTTCTTCACGTTCTCATCAAAATCTCTACCATCAATCATACAAAAAAAATGACTTTTTTACAAGGAAAAACTATGGTAGTATGAAACAGAATAAATATTGTTCAGGAGGATTGAAAGGAATATGGGAAAAAAGAATTACGTGGCAAAACTGGTGATTGCCATCATGATTATGGCATTGAGTATAGGAGTCTCCAATAAAACTTATGCAAAAACGGTGAAATTGTCGAAAAAGACCGTAAAGGTTACCGTTGGAAGTACAAAAAAGATTTCCGTAAAAAACATTCAGGCAAAGAAAATTAAACAGATAAAGTTTAAGACTTCATCAAAGAAAATTGTTAAAGTCAGCAAAGTGTCAAAAACAAAATTCAAAGTGAAGGGATTGAAAAAGGGAACTGCAAAAGTAACGGTAACTTTGAAATTGAAAGTAGCGAACAAGAGCACTACCAAGAAGCTGAAACTGACTGTTAAAGTTCAGAAAAAAGCAGGACCAAAGGTTCAAAGAGTAGATGATTCCAAGGCGGATGCAGTTTTAAAAGCATCTTCTGCTAAACTGACGAGAGGCGGCGAAAAAGGGATATACAAGACTCCCGTTTATGATAAGACTCTGGGGCTGATTTCCGGAATGGTAACAGAAGCAGGAGCAACCTACACGGTTCCTTCAGGAATCGACGGAACTTTTGATGTTTACCTGGAAATCGGAAAGGCAAGTTATGTTGCCGGCGAATCCATGTATTCTATTACCGTTAACGGAAAAGAGCATTATTGCATTCCGGCAGGAATCAAGAAAGGAACAGACCTTTCCTTTGGAAGATTTCTGATGGGAAAAGAATTAACATTAAAAAGCGGTGATACCATTACCGTTCTCGGAAATCCGGGATTTTCAAAAATTGTTGGAAAGAAAATCACATCCAATCTTCCAATGATTGGAAATATGTCTCTTTATAAGGCGGGAACAAAGGTAGCAGTAGGTTATCAAGGCGGAAGTATTAAAAATGAAAGCACAGACCCGTCAGATGTTTTGTCCGGTAAAAATATTGTATGGCTTGGCTCCTCTGTAACTTACGGTTATGGTTCTGACGGATACTCTATGGCAGATGCAATTCAGGATCGTCATAAGAATACGACCTGTTACAAATATGCAATTTCCGGAACAACTCTGGTAAATGAAGATGCAACCTCATATGTGGCGCGAATGAAACGAGATATCCACCCGGATACGAAGATTGACTTGCTGGTGGTACAGTTGTCAACCAATGATGCTTCACAGAATAAGCCGCTGGGGGCACTTTCCGAGAGCATGTTAATGAAAGATTTTGATGACAAAACAGTAATTGGAGCCATGGAAACAATTATTGCCTATGCCAGAGAAACATGGCATTGTCCGGTTGTTTTCTATACCGGAACAAAATACGACAGTGCACCTTACGGAGCTATGGTACAGGCATTGTACAAGGTTGTGGAAAAATGGGAAATTGGATTGGTTGATTTGTGGGGAGATGCCCAGATGAGTAGTGTTTTGGGAACTGCAAAGTATAAAACATATATGAAAGACCAAATTCATCCGACCAAAGAAGGATACGTGAAATGGTGGACACCAAAGTTTGAAGAAAAGCTGAAGGATTATTTGACAGAAAAATAAATAAAAAAAATAAGCAAGCGCTCATAAAAAACGCTTGCTTATTTTTATGCCTCGGACTACCAAAATTTGAATTTACGGACAATTTTTACGGCCAGACGGTATCGTAACGGAGTTAGTGCCTTTCTTGCTTCTTTAATATGCTTTCGAATCGGGAGATGCTGTGGACAATGATTTTCACACTTTCCACATTCGATGCAGGCGCCCAAATCAGCCATATCTTTCTGGAAGGCAACAATCTGAAGATATTCCGAACGACCGGATTTTTTATTTTCTGTATACATCTGATTGTAGCACTTAAAAGCAGTAGGAATATCAATGCCTTTTGGACATGGCATACAGTAGCCGCAAGCGGTACATCCCACTTTTGTCTTCTGATTAATTTCTCCTTTGACCTGCTCAATAAAATCAAAATCTTCCTTGGTGAATTCATCCACTGCGCATTCAGATGCAATTTGAATATTTTCTTCCACCATTTCCAAGGAATTCATTCCGGATAAAACGCAGGTAACCTGTGGCTGATCCCACAACCAGCGAAATGCCCATTCGGCAGCAGTCCATTGTTTTGGATGATTTGCAATCAGTTTCTTGCCGGAATCCGGCATCAGACCAACCAGCTTTCCGCCACGCAACGGCTCCATAATAATTACCGGAATATTTTTTTCGGCAGCAGCCATCAGACCTTTTCTTCCGGCCTGGCTGTGCTCATCCAGATAGTTGTACTGGATCTGGCAAAAGTCCCAAGGATAATCGTCTAAGATTTTCAAAAACATATCGCTGTTCCCGTGATACGAGAATCCCAAATTTATGATTTTTCCTTCCTGTTTTTTCTGAAAAATCCAATCTTCAATGCCTAAGGCTTTCAACTTTTCCCAAGCAGCAATGTCTGTCAACATATGCATTAAATAATAATCAATGTGATCCGTTCTCAGACGTTCCAACTGCTCGTTAAAATACTTGTCCAGTGCAGCACGGGATTTAATCAAATACTGTGGTAATTTTGTTGCGATTGCTACCTGATCACGACAATGATTGCGCTCTAAAATTTCACCGACAGCAGCTTCGCTTCCGGGATAAATATAGGCGGTATCCAAATAGTTTACTCCATGGTTGATGGCGTACATGACTTCCTGTTCGGCTTTTTCCAAATCGATGCCGATTCCCTTTCGGGAAAAACGCATACACCCATAGCCTAAAATGGAAATATCCTTCCCGTATTTGTCTTTTCGATATTGCATTGGTTCATCCTCCAATCTATTTATTCCGTCAACATACTCTTTGATTTTTATTCTATATCTTACAGTGGAAAAATACAATTGACTCAATTGATATTTTCAAAAAAGTATAGTATCCTATAGGGCAGAGAAACAAAGGAGAAAAGCAATGAAGAAACGATATACATTAGTAGCAACCTGTATTACGATGGCAGCATTTCTGACAGGATGTTTTCAGTTAAAAAAAGATGCATCTTCGGTAGATAAGTTTATATCCGTTGCAGAAGATAATCGCGATACGGGAGGTCCGATTATAGAGAGCGAAAATGAGAGTGAAACGGTAATCGAAGTATATGGAAAATCATGGAACGTTTCGTTTTATAAATATGCCGAACCGGAAGATGCAAAAAAGACGTTTGAAGAAAAATCCAAAGGTTTTAAAGAAGTTGCACCGGAAAAGATGGAAAAGAATATTGAAAAAGGAAATTATTGTAAGAGATATTTCGAGGATAAAAATCGGTATATCTATGTTAGTTATATAGAAGATTCCGTTTTGTACATTGAAGGGTTACCGGAAGATAAAGAGGAGATTGAGGCGTTTGTCAGCACATTAAAATATTAGAAAAAACAGAGGCATCGACAGGTGGTTGTCGTTGCCTTTTTTATTGTCTGTGAAGTGATGAAAAAACAAAAAAATATTGTCAAAAATCTGGAAATAAAAACGTTATTATATTTGATTATTTTCTCAAAACAATGTATTGTTATTAGTAAGAGAATGAACGGAATGGAGGACAGTCTATGAAGAAAAAAACTTTATTATTTGGGACCCTATTATTAATGATTTTGATGATGTCCGGATGTGTTGAAAAGAAGGATGCAATCACGACTGAGGATTTTATTTCGCAGGCAGAAGGCAGCGGATTAAAATGCAGTGATATTGTGAAAGAGTATTCTGATAATCCCAGCATTTTAAAAGCCACATCGGCAGTAGACGAAAAAGGCTGGAAGGTTTACTTTTTCACACTTGATAGCGATTCCAGTGCAAAGAAAATGTTTGAGAGCAATAAAAAGCGAATCGAAAAAGCATCAGGTGGTAAAGGAGCTACCTTCGTAGATACCAAAAACTATGAATCCTATAAGATTATTGTAAAAGATGAGTATTATTATATATGTTACATCGGAGATTCATTCTTAAATGTTCATGTGGATAAAAAATATGAATCAGATGTTAAAGCTTTTTGTGATAAAATAGGATATTAGTAATGAATGACCGTTTCCTTCGGGAAGCGGTCAATATTATAGTAATAGAGTATTGGGAGGAAAAATATGGAAAGAGCAAAGCAGGCGGTTGCATATAATCAGGGCAGAAACAACTGTTGTCAGTCTGTTCTGTTAGCATATGCAGACCGTTTAAATATGACGGAAGATGAATTGCGCAGCCTGGGAGCTGCTTTTGGAGCAGGTATGGGTGGTATGGAAGGAAATTGCGGTGCATTATGCGGCGCCCAGATGGTACTTGGAATGTTGAAGTATCAGGGAAGACCGGTTGGAAAAGAAGCACGGACGATTTACAAAGAATTTGTGGAAAAGACCGGTTCGGCCATTTGTAAAGAACTGAAGGGAATTGAAACAGGAAAGATTTTGTGCTCCTGTGACGATTGTGTAAAGCATGCTGTGGAAATTCTAGAGGAACAGTTGGGATAGGAGGTTACAATGGAACGAAGCAAACAAATTATACGGACCAGTATCATTGGAATTATTACAAACCTTTTTCTTTCAGGATTTAAAGCAGTTATCGGATTTCTTTCCGGATCTATTGCTATTGTTTTGGATGCGGTAAACAACTTAAGTGATGCACTGTCATCTACCATTACTATTATCGGAACAAAACTGGCAAAGAAAAAACCTGATAAAAAACATCCTTTGGGACACGGACGAATTGAATATGTCAGTGCATTGAGTATCTCAATTATTATTCTCTATGCCGGTATTGCAGCGTTGGAAAAATCGGTTGGAAAAATTATTCATCCGACGACACCGGATTATAAACCGGTGGGAATGATTATTATTGCGGTTGCGGTAGTGACGAAAATCATTTTAGGACTCTATGTGAAAAAGGTAGGCGAGAATGTAAACTCGGATGCCTTGGTTGCTTCCGGAAAGGATGCGTTGATGGATTCGGTAATTTCCGCTTCCACACTGGTTGCAGCAATTATTTTTACGATTTGGAAAATTTCCATTGAGGCATGGCTGGGTGCCGTGATTTCGGTGATTATTATTAAGGCCGGGGTTGATATGATTCGGGAAACATTGTCTCAGATTATCGGCGAACGTGTGGATTGTGAAATCAGTCAGAAAGTTCGAAAGACTATTGCAGACTTTGAAGATGTTAATGGAGCCTATGATTTGATTCTTCATAATTACGGACCGGACAAACTGATTGGTTCCGTTCATATTGAAGTACCGGATACTTATACCATTAGTCAGTTGGATCGTTTGGAAAGAGCGATTGCGAAAAAAGTATATGCGGAACACGGTGTAATGTTGGAGGGCATTGGCATTTACTCCATTAATACCGTGGACAAAGAAGTACAGAAAATAAAGAAGTCAATCGATGATATGATTTTTTCCTATGAACATGTTTTACAGATGCATGGATTTCACATTGATAATGTTTCGATGGAAATGCGATTTGATGTAGTTATCAGTTTTGAAGCAGAGGACCGTCACGAAATCTACGAGAAAATCTTAAAACGAGTAAGAGAAATGTATCCGGAGTATGATGTACAGATTACCCTGGACACAGATATCAGCGATTTTTAAAGGAAAAGAAATGAAACGCAACATTGATTTAAAAGATATTTCAGATGGAAAATTATATTGTGCAAATGATATGGTAAGAGCAGACTGTCACGATTGTAAGGGCTGCTCTTCCTGCTGTAGCGGTATGGGACAATCCATTGTGCTGGACCCTTATGATATTTATCGTTTGTGCGGAGGATTGGAGACGGATTTCCGGCGATTGTTGGAGGAATCCGTGGAACTGAACGTGGTAGACGGACTTATTCTTCCAAATCTAAAGATGAAGGGAGAACAGGAACGCTGTGGTTTCCTGAATAAGGAGGGACGGTGCAGTGTCCATCCGTATCGTCCGGGAATTTGCAGAATGTTTCCACTGGGAAGAGTCTATGAAGAAGAAGGCTTCCGATATTTCCTTCAGGTTCACGAATGTCCGGTGGCAAACAAGGGAAAAGTAAAGGTAAAGAAGTGGATTGATACACCGAATTTAAATGCTTATGAAAAGTATATTGGAGAGTGGCATTCCTTTATGACGGTGTGTCAGGAGGAACTCAGTGCTTTAACACAAGAGCAGGTACAGATTTTATCTACATTGATTCTTCGGAGCTTCTATATGGAACCATATGGAGAAGACTTTTACGAAGATTTTTACCAAAGATTGAAACGTGTGAAAAACCTATTAAATCTTTCATAAAGAGAGAAACCCCTCTTGCAGATGAGATGCCGGAGGGTTATTATTATATGGGATATAAAAAAGAACAGCGAAGGCTGTTTCAAGAAAGGATACAACATGATAACAGTAAAAGAATACAGAGGTCACATTCGAAACTGGAGTGCATTATGCGATGAATTGGGAATTGATAAAACACTTTCCAGAGAAGAGCGTGAACCACAGATTTTAGTAAAGGCATACGAGACCTGGGGAACAGAAATGGCAAACCATATGCATGGAATGTTTGCATTTGCATTATGGGATGATGAAGCACAGAAATTATTCTGTTTAAGAGATCAGTTTGGTACAAAGCCATTTTATTATTATGAAACAAAAGACGGAAAGCTTCTTTACGGAACAATGATTCGTCAGATTATGGAACAGGATGGATTTGAAAAAGAATTGAATGAAGATATGCTTCAGCTTTATTTAAGTCTTACCTATGTCGCAGGTGAAGATACCTTCTTCAAAGGTGTTAAGAAACTTCTTCCGGGCAGATATTTAATCTGGCAGGATGGAAAGATTACGATTGAACGTTATTTCACACCGGAATTCCATCCGGATGAAAGCAAATCTTTAGAAGATTGGGCGGATGAAATTCATGAAACCATTCAGAAAATTTTCCCGGAAGTAAAAGAAGACAACGAAGTAGCGGAATCCTTCTTATCCGGAGGAGTGGATTCTTCTTATGTATTGGCAATGTCTGATGCAAAGAGAACCGGTTCCTGTGGATATGAGGATGAACGTTTTGATGAATCCGGTTTAGCAAAGAAGACTGCTGATATTTTAGGCAGAGAAAATGAACGATGCTTGATTACACCGGAAGAATATTTCGGAATCGTACCTTATGTAATGTACAACATGGAACAGCCGTTAGGAGATGCTTCAGCAATTGCATTTACGATTGCCTGCAATGAGACAGCAAAGCACACAAAACTTTGCTACTCCGGAGAAGGTGCCGATGAATTCTTTGGCGGATATAATATGTATCGTAATGCAGAACGTTACGGAGACAATCTGAAAACTTTCTATGTTGGAAATACCAACATTATGAAAGAGGATGAAAAGAAGCAGATTTTGAAGAACTACAAAGAAGGTCTTTTACCAATTGATTTGGTAAAAGATATCTATGCAGAAACAGAAGATTTGGATCCGTTGGCAAAGATGTCCAACGTGGATATTCAGATTTGGTTGGAAGGTGACATTTACTTAAATGTTGATAAGATGAGTACTGCAGCAGGGCTGGAAATCAGAATGCCATTAACAGACCGTCGTATTTTTGATATTGCATCCAGAATGCCTTCAAAATACAAGGTGAATGAAGAACAAAACAAAGTTGCATTCCGTACTGCAGCAGCAAAAGTTCTTCCGGAAGAAATTGCATTCCGTAAGAAACTTGGATTTATCGTACCAATTCGTATCTGGATGGCGGACAGCAGATATAATCAGGATGTTCGTGCAAAATTCCGGAGTAATATTGCAGAGAAATTCTTTAAGGTTGATGAAATCAATAAGATTTTTGATGAATACGTTGCAGGGGACTCCGATTTGTGGAGAAAGGTTTGGACAATCTATACATTCCTTGTATGGTACGACGAGTACTTTGAAAAAAGATAGAATGGAATTAATGGAGCATCGCTTGATGAGGCGTTGCTCCATTTGTATAAAATGAAAGTTGAAAGGAACAGTGTATGCCGGCAATTTATGCACATGAAAAATTCGGTGCCTTGGTAAGAAAACAATTACCACCAGAAGAACAGGCGATTATCAATCGATATCCGCAAGCATTCCGAATCGGACTGCAGGGACCGGATTTTATGTTTTTTTACAGAGCCTTTAAAGGAAATAAAATTATCAGAAAAGGACATTTTTATCATCACCGGGACGCTTATCTGTTTATGAAGAAAGCACAACGGATTATCAGACACTATGGAAAAGACAGCAGTCAGTACAGCTATCTTTTGGGATTTATCTGTCATTTCTCCTTGGATACAATTTGTCATCCTTACGTGGCACAGGCAATGGAACAAACCGGTTGCAGTCATGGAGAAGTGGAAGGATGTTTTGACCAGTTATTATTGATTAAGGATGGGTACAAACCACAAAAATATAAGCTGGCAAAACTAGTTCCGAAGGATCGGGAAACCGTAAAAGCGATGAAGGCATTTTATCCGGACCTGTCTGAAAAGAAAATCAGAAAAAGTCTGGTATGGATGTGTTACATTAAAAGAATGCTTTATGCACCGGGGATTCTGAAAAGAGGACTATTGCGCATGCTTATGATTATTACCGGCAATTATAAAAAGTACAAGGGACATATTATGTCCCCACGACTGAATCGGAAATGCAAAGAGGAAGCAGGGCATTTGTACCGTTTGTTAAAGCAGGCAGTGCCGGTGAGCATTGCTCTGGTAGGAAATTTCAGCAATGCCTGTGAAGGGAAAAAACTTTCCCCGATTTTTCATAAAGACTTTTATGGGAAGAATATGATATAGAATCAATGAAATGGAAGGAGCAGGAAGATGCCATCAATTTATGCACATGAAAAATTTGGCGATATGGTATGGGAGCAGTTGCCAAAAGATGAAAGAAAATTAATCAGAAAGTATTTTGAGTCCTTTCGAATCGGATTACAGGGACCGGACTATTTATTCTTTTACAAAGAAAGAAAAGAAGATAAAACCCGAAGAAAAGGACATAAGTTACATCGTCAGGATGCCTATTTGTTTATGGAACATGCATTGGATGTGGTAAAGAAATATGGAAAAGAAAGTCGTCAGTACAGTTATGCTCTGGGATTTATTTTACACTTTGTGCTGGATAGCGAGTGCCATCCATACATTGGAAAAGTTCAGAAAGAAACCGGTTGCAGTCATGCGGAAATCGAGTGTGATTTCGATTATCTGATGTTGTTAAAAGACCAAAATATTCCGCATAAATTCAAATTGTCGAAACTGGTTCCAACAGAAATCTCAGTGGCAGAAAGTATGGAACCATTTTATGATGAGGATATGACGGCGGTAAAAGTACAAAGTGCATTAAAGCGCATGAAGAGAGTGAAGAATTATTATCGCATTGCGGGACCGTTAAAACGCGGGGCTTTGACTTTTGTAATGAAGAAACAAAACCGGTTTGACAGAATGTATCAGCAATCAATTTTCCCGTATAGAAATGAAAAATGTATGGAACAAACAGACCATCTTTATGAATTGGCTGAGCAGTCTGTTCCATTGGGAGTTGAATTGATTGAGAATTTCAGTCAGGCGTTAGATGGGGGAACATTGTCTGAAAAATTCCATAAAGATTTTTTAGGTAGAAAGATAGAACAAGATGAATTATAAGAATGAACAGTATCAATGGATTGTAGAACCCTTACTGAACTGGTATAAGAAGAATGCCAGAGTTCTTCCGTGGAGAGAAAATGCAGATCCCTACCGGGTTTGGGTTTCGGAAATAATGCTGCAGCAGACACGAGTGGATGCGGTCATTGCATATTTTAACCGTTTTATGGAAGCATTGCCGACAATTCAGGATTTGGCAAATGCCGAAGAAGCAGTGGTGTTAAAACTGTGGGAAGGCCTGGGGTACTATTCCCGTGCCAGAAACTTAAAAAAGACGGCAGAAATCGTTTGCAATGAATACGGTGGAAACTTCCCTACGGAATACAAAGAACTGTTATCTTTGCCGGGAATTGGAAAGTATACGGTAGGGTCCATCAGTTCTATAGCCTTTGGTTTACCAAGAGCAGCGGTAGACGGGAATGTCCTTCGTGTAATTACACGACTGGAAGAAAACAGCCGGGATATTATGGATGAAAAGTTCCGTCGGGAAATTGCAGAACAACTGGAGAAAGTATACCCTACGGGACAGTGTAGCGAGTTCACGCAAAGCCTCATGGAACTGGGGGCAATGATTTGCGTACCAAACGGTGCACCGAAGTGTGAAGAATGTCCGTTAAAGGAAGGGTGCCGGGCACATCAAAACAATACCTGGGAACAGTATCCGGTAAAAAAAGAAAAACCAAAGCGAAAGAAAATTGACAAGACTGTATTTCTGCTTCATTGTGGCAACGAAATGGCAATTGAAAAAGGAGAAGATACAGGACTGTTGGCAGGACTGTGGAAATTCCCGAATGTAGAACAGAAAATGAAGAAAGCGGAAATTGAAGAGTGGCTGTCGGAACAGAGCCTGAAGCCGGTTTCCATTGAGAAGGCAAAAAAAGTTAAGCATATTTTTACTCATATTGAATGGCATATGCAATGTTATGTGGTGCAGTGCAAAGAGAAAAATAAGAAATTTAATTGGGTTTCCGAAGGAGATTTGGAAGAGACGATTGCATTGCCGACCGCATATAAAAAATGTTTATAATAATAGAAAAGGGATATCTTAGAAAACAAGATACCCCTTTTTTTGTGGTTCAATATATAATTTAGTTACCAAAAATCATTTGATAAAAGAAAAATGTAAAATATAGTTGACAAAATGTAAAAACAAGAGTATATTGTGATTAAAGATAACATTTGGATTTTAAGGAGGGATTGATATGAAGAGTAATTATTATTATTTAGGTGTTGTTGTAGGAATTATTTTTGGATTACTTCTTGTGGCGGTTTCCATGAGGTTAATGAAAAAGGACAGTAAACAGAAAAATACGTATGATGAACGACAGGAAGCCATTCGGGGAAAAGCGTACAAATATGGATTTTTCACATTGGTCTTTTTAACAATCGGTATTGGTATTTGCGATGATGTTCTTTCGAAATACTTTGAGTCAATGATACTTCATTATTTGGTAGTTGTTATTAGCATTTTGGTATTTGCAATCACTTGTATTTTCAAAGAAGCATATTTGTCATTGAATGAAAAACCAAAGAGAGTCCTTGCTGTATTTTCCCTTTTGGGTGTTGTGAACCTCTTAGGTGGTGGAGCTCAATGTGCTGCGGGAAAAGCATTTAAGGATGGGAAATTGCTGGATGGCTCTTTAAATCTTTTCACTGGTATCCTTTTTATTGTACTTACAATTATGATGGCAGTGAAGTTTTGGATGGATAAAAAAGAGGAGGCGTAAGTATGAAGAATCTTCGATTAAAAGCTGCACGTGCCGGAATGGATTTATCCCAGCAGGAATTGGCTGAAGCGGTTGGTGTATCCAGACAGACGATTAGTGCCATTGAAAAAGGGGACTATAACCCGACTATTAACTTGTGCATTGCAATCTGTAAAGTATTGAATAAAACATTGGATGAATTGTTTTGGGAGTAGAAGAACGGTTGACAGGGTTCGGGGCACTTGATAAAATTTCGTTGAAAAGAATTTTGAAGATGGAGAAAGACAATGAAATTTAAATCCAGTGATGAAATAGAACAGTTTTCCTTTAGAGACTGTCAGGTATTTGAGGCAGAAGTGGGAAAAGAAGGAATCCGTTTACAGGTAGAAGCACTGATTGTAAAACCGGAAAATTCACAGAATACAAACTTTACGGAAAGTTATGCAGGTACAACGGAAATTCGTTTCCTTGGTGGAAAAATCTTATCCGGAGTGAAAGACGGATATAAATATTATAATGCAGATGATGTTCTGGTTGACGAAGTGCCGGATACGGAATTGTCAGAAGAGGAAATTGCAGCTCTGTTAAAAACTGTAGACGGAGCGTATCTGTATGAAGTAAAAAAAGAAGAGGAAGGCTACAGACTGGCTTTGGAATTTGTAGATGAAAGTGAGTTTAATACGGCTGCCGATTCTTACACCTTAAAAGTGAAAGCGGATAAAGTGATTATTGAGTGGGATTTCTATATGAACCGTGTACAGAATTAAAAAAGTTGCGCAGAGGCGCAACTTTTTTTGTTGGATATAGGCAGTGAGTGGGAGCTTTTTGCAAAGACAAGGTGTGGGAACTAGATTATTATTGGGGATGTACCCTATATATTGAATTTTTTAAAATGCAAGGTATGCCTTTGGGAGGCGAAAAATTGTGGTGTACCCTATGAATTTAAAAAGTGTCAGGCGCAAGGTATGTTCTCGGTAGACAAGAAGTGACGGTGTACCTTATGAACTCTAGAAATGTTAGGCGCAGGGTAAAATTTAGGAGAACCTGATGGTTCTCCTAATAATTTTTTCGTAATCCTTTTGGATAATGATTCTTCATAATGCCGCCGGCCAGTTTTCCCCAACCAAGAGAATAACCGTCTACGGTAATTAGGTGCCATCCCTTTTCTCCGTCTGCAGAAAATGTTTGGCCGTTCAAATATTGTTTTGCTGTTTCCAAATCGATTTCAGTAGAAAAAGACACTTCATCTTTGGAAAGAGCCAATGCTAAGGCGTGAGATGGTTCAAATCGATTTTTCAGAAATGTTCCTAAATGAAGTCCCGGGCGAAGAACCTTGATGCCTTTCAGCACAGGAGCGTTATTCGGAAGCAGATATAACTGATCTCCGAATTTCACAAAAGTTCCTTGAAACTTTTTGTTTAAATAATTCTTTTCAAAAGACAGATAATCTTTTAGTTCTTTCGGATTGAGTCCTTTTTCGGATTTCACTTTTCGCACATCAGCAGGTTCTGAATGCTTTTCAAACACTGCAACAAAATGTCCTTCTCCTTTTAGGCGATGAGGCCAGAGGCGAATACAGTGCTCAGCGACTTCCTGGTTTCTGGAAGATACCCAGTCAGGATGGCCACCATCAAACACATCGAGAGAAAGGTTTGGAGAAACCAAAGAAAATTCCGGATGTGCTTTTAGAAAGGTACAGACTGTTCCTTCGTTTTCTGCCGGTGCAAAGGTGCAGGTAGAATAAACGATTCTGCCACCGGACTTTAACATGAGTGCGGCGTTGTTTAATATTTCCAACTGTCGGTCTGCGCAAAGTTGAACATTTTCCGGGCTCCATTCGTCACAGGCATCGGTATTTTTACGAAACATTCCTTCTCCGGAACAAGGAGCATCCACCATGATCTTATCGAAGTACTCCGGAAATTTATGGGCCAATGTTTCGGAATCTGTGTTGGTTACAATGGTATTCTGAATTCCCATTCGCTCCACATTTTCAGAAAGAATTTTGGCACGGCTTGGAATGATCTCGTTACAGATTAAAAGGCCTTGTCCTTTCATGGAGGAAGCAATCTCTGTAGTCTTTCCTCCGGGAGCAGCGCATAAATCTAAAACGGTTTCTCCCGGTTTGGCATCTAAAAGAACTGCAGGAAGCATAGCACTGGCTTCTTGAATATAATAGATTCCAGCCTCGTGGTATGGATGTTTCCCCGGTTGCAGGGATTCATCATAATAGTAGCCCTCCTTGCACCACGGAACCACCTCAAGGTTCCAGTCGTTTATGAAATTGAGAAACGTCGGGTCAACCTTTAAGGTGTTAAGACGCAGTGATTTATAGGATGGATTGTCATAGCTTTTCATAAAAGCGTTGAACTCATCTCCTAGGTTTTCTTTCATTCGTTCTAAAAACTTCTCTGGTAACATTGCAATCTCCTAAATGATTCGTACTAAACTGTTGTACATTCTATCACACCTTGTGCTATAATGCCTAGAGTGATTTCATACGAAAGACAGGTGAAAGAAATGCACGAGTTGATGTTGTTTTATGGAAACAGTGTTTTGTTGGGAGTAGGATTGGCAATGGATGCCTTTTCCGTCTCTATAGGCAATGGGCTTAATGAACCGAAGATGAGAAGAAAACGGATGGTGATGATTGCCGGAACCTTTGGGGGATTCCAGTTGCTGATGCCGCTCATTGGATGGATTCTCGTCTATACCGGCGTACAGTATTTTTCGGTGTTAGAAAAATTCATTCCTTGGATTGCATTGATACTGTTAAGCATCATTGGGGGAAAAATGCTTGTGGAAGGAATTAAGAACGAAGCAGAAGAAGAGGTGGAAGTTGTAGGGATGATGGCATTGTTTGCTCAGGGAATTGCCACATCCATTGATGCTCTTTCTGTGGGATTTACCATTGTGGGATATTCTGTGCCACGGGTGGTGATTTGCTGTCTGATTATTGGGGTGGTTACATTCGTAATCTGTATGTTTGGATTAAAAGTTGGGAAAAAGTTTGGAATGCTGTTTGCCAATAAAGCAATGATTCTTGGGGGAGCAATTCTTATCTTTATCGGGATGGAAGTGTTTATAAAGGGCGTGATTTCATAAAGAATACAAAAACAAAGGTTGTTTTCTTGAATAATCGTGCTATAATTCTTTTTGTCACTGCAAGTGACAGGAAACTATTGTTAGAAATCATTTAAAAGAGAGGTAAAACAAATGACAGAATTAAAGCCTATTAAAGAAGGAAAAGTCCGTGAAATCTATGATAATGGTGATAACCTTATTATGGTAGCTACAGACAGAATCAGTTGTTTCGACGTGATTTTAGATAATGACGTTACAAAGAAGGGTACCGTTTTGACTCAGATGTCAAAGTTCTGGTTTGATATGACAGAAGATATTCTTCCAAATCATATGATTTCTGTAGACGTAAAAGATATGCCTGAATTTTTCCAGCAGGATAAATTTGACGGCAACAGCATGATGTGCAGAAAGTTACAGATGCTTCCAATCGAATGTATTGTTCGTGGTTACATTACAGGTAGTGGTTGGGCTAGCTATCAGGAAAACGGTACTGTTTGCGGAATTAAACTTCCGGAAGGACTTCAGGAATCAGACAAACTTCCTGAACCAATCTACACACCTTCTACAAAGGCTGAAATTGGTGATCATGATGAAAATATATCTTATGAAAAGAGTATCGAAGTTCTTGAAAAAGAATTCCCGGGAAAAGGTGAAGAATACGCAGCAAAGCTTCGTGACTATACCATTGCTCTTTATAAGAAATGTGCAGACTATGCATTAGAAAAAGGAATTATCATTGCAGATACTAAATTTGAATTTGGTTTAGATGAAGATGGAAACATTGTAATCGGTGATGAAATGTTAACACCGGACAGCTCACGTTTCTGGCCTGCAGATGTTTATGAACCGGGTCACGGACAGCCATCTTTCGATAAGCAGTTTGCAAGAGACTGGTTAAAGAGCAACGAAGGACATAACTGGAAACTTCCACAGGAAATCGTTGACAAGACTATTGAAAAATACTTACAGTCATACAAGATGTTAACAGGAAAAGATTTATAAAAAACTGCAGAACGCAGAATTCACAAAGAGCATTTGAAAACCGGAGTGTTTCAAATGCTTTTTGTATACACGACGAGGAAAATGCAGAAAGCTTGTTTTCATACATTTGGCGACCGTGACACAATCATCGAAACAAGCGAAGCAGTTTCGATGATTGTATTAATAGATTATTTACTCCACGGAAAAATCGTGTAAAATAGAAGAAGAGCATCAAGGAATTCATAAAGTAATTCTTTTGAACATAGAATAAACTGGTTATGAAACTGGAAGTGAATTAGGAGGAACAACTATGAATATTGCAGTATATTGCGGAGCAGCAAAAGGAAAAGATAAAGCATATGAAGAAGCTGCAATTACTGTCGGAAAATGGATTGTGGAGAATGGACATACCCTGGTTTACGGTGGAGGTAATGTGGGACTGATGGGAGTTCTGGCAAATACTGTTTTGGAACTGGGAGGAAAGGTGATTGGAGTTATTCCGGATATTTTGTTTATTCGGGAACAGCGCCATGACGGAATTACCGAGATTATTGATACCCACAGTATGAGCGAGCGCAGAAACAAAATGATTGAATTAAGTGATGCGTTTATTGCATTGCCGGGAGGACCGGGAACATTGGATGAAATTTCTGAAATCATTATGTTTATCAGAATTCAAGAAATCAATAAACCGTGTGTGTTGTATGACACCAAAGGGTTTTATCAGCCGTTAAGAGATTTGCTTCTTTTAATGGAAAAAGAAGGTTTTATGGAAAAGAGTGATTTGGATAAATTGCTGTTTTCCGAAAAGATGGATGAAGTGGCAGACTACATTTCTAAGTTTTAATAAAAGAGGAACGGTCTATGAAAATTGCATTGTGTCAGTTTCAAATCGAATATGAAGAGAAAGAAAAAAATCTGATTCGGGCAGAACGGTATATTTCCGAGGCTGCCATGCAGCAGGCAGAACTGATTCTTTTTCCGGAAATGAGCTTTACGGGATTTTCCATGAACACGGAGAAAACCGGCGATGAGCATTTGGAGACGCTGAAGAATATGCAGTCTTTGGCAAAGAAGTACCGCATCGCCATCGGTTTCGGATTTGTGGAATATAAAGTAAACAGCGAAAATCATTATGCAGTGGTGGATGAAGAGGGGAAAATCTTAGGTGATTATATTAAACTTCATCCTTTCAGCTTTGCAGGGGAAGAGCAGCATTTTGTGAAAGGCCAGGCAATCAGCTTTTTCAACTATCGGGGAATAAAGTTTGGAATGACGATTTGTTATGACTTGCGTTTCCCGGAATTGTATCAACGACTTTCTCAGGAAGCAGATGCAATTATCGTTGCAGCAAACTGGCCGAAAGAAAGAATTCACCAGTGGGATGTGCTGTTGGAAGCAAGAGCGATAGAGAATCAATCCTATCTTTTGGGAATTAATTGTACCGGCTCCCAGGGACAGACCACTTACTGCGGACATGGAAAAATCGTGGCGCCGGATGGAAAGGTGGAACTCTTCATGGATGAATATGCCGGTGTAAAATATTATGAAATGGAAGATAACGTAAAAGAATATCGAGAGGCTTTTCCAATGAAGCAGGATCGAAGAAAAGAATTATACAAAAACTTTTACTAAGAAATATTATGGAAATTTATATTGTACGTCATGGTACCACGCCATGGAATGAAAAGAAAAAGTTACAGGGAAGTGTGGATAAAGAACTAAACGAAGCGGGAAGAAGGGTGGCAAGACTAACCGGTGAAGGGGTTCGCGACATTCCGTTTGATCGAATTTACAGTTCCCCGTTAAAGAGAGCTTATGAGACTGCGGAGTTGATTCGCAATGGGAGGGAAATCCCTATTGATACAGATGACCGTTTGAAGGAAATTGACTTTGGCGATTACGAAGGTCAATGTGCAACGGAATTGGAAAAGGACGAAACACAGGATTTTCGTTTCTTTTTTTCGGAGCCGGAAAAATATCGTGCCAGTGGAAGCGGTGAAGAATTGGAAGACCTTTGTCGCAGAACCAAAGAATTTATGCAGCAGGTTATTGAACCGCAGAAAAACGAACTGGATCGGATTATGATTGTAGGGCATGGTGCTATGAATAAATCAATTATGTGTCATATTCTGGGGCATAGTATCGAAAAGTTCTGGTCCGGCGGGCTTCAGACAAATTGTGGAGTGATTATTGTCAGACTGGATGAAGAAGGCTATCATCTGGTGGAAGAAAATAAAGTTTTTTATAAAATTTAAGGTGGTATTTCTCAAAAAGTTTTGTTACAATACCAAAGGAGTAACTTTTGGTGTGCTTTGCCCGGAGAATGCCGGGTGCGATTTACAGGAGGAAAACAGTATGGCTTCTGAAAAAGAAATTGAAGATTTAATCGCGATGCTTGACGGTAAAGTTGCAAAAGGAGACGGAAGAATTCGTGTTCGTGTTTCCGAAGATGTGGAAGCAGGAGAAATGGTTTCCGTTCATCATCACGGAAGATGTGATGTCGGAAGTGCATGGGCAACCGGAAAAGTGAAAAATGAGGAATGTGTTGATGTTCCGCCGTTGGAGGAAGAATAGTTGAAGCACAGTAAAGGGTTTATTTTAGTAACAGGTTTAACATGTATCCTGCCGATTTTTGCAGGATTAATACTTTGGAATAAACTTCCGGCACAGATGGCTACCAGTTTTGACTGGAGTGGGATGCCTACTGCGTATCGTTCCAAATGGTTTGCAGTATTTGTTATTCCGTTAATGCTTACAGCATTGCATGGCCTTAGCAGCTTTAGTCTTTTAAAGCGTGAAGGGTATGGAAGAGTTCGGGAATTAATCTATGGCATTATTGTGATTAATTGTCCGATTATCTCTGTTTTTACAGCAGTCGGTCTTTACACATTTGCGTTGGGACATGATGTGACTGTAAACATTTTTGCAATAGGAACGGTATTCATTGTTTCTCTTGCATATGGCATTTCTTCTATATTGAAATGGCAGGATTAAAAAGAAAAAGAATAGAAAAGAGGTGAATGAAATGGATAGTGGCGACAGTCTTGGGCGATATTATTATAATGAAAAGTCTATCAATGAAACTGGCGCAGTGCATCCGTTTCATTTTTCGTTGATATAGTTTTCATTATAGGCGCGCCCTGATTACCAAAGAGAGAAGGTAATAAGAGTACGCATTTTTTTTGCGTGCGGAAGGGAGAGTTATAGTGAATAAAGAATTTAAAGACATTGAAGAACAGACAGAAGATATGTTAGAAGAAGAACTTTTACAGGAAGCTGTAGAAGTGGAAGAAAGTGAAGTGCCGGAACGAGCAGATTACGAAGAAGAAATTATGCAAATCATTCGTAGTGATGAATTGCCGGCAGATAAAAAAGAACGACTGGACGATTATCATGAAAATGATATTGCGGCAGTTTTGGAAGAACTGGACAGTCAGGAAAGAAGAAAGCTCTATTCTCTGTTAGGATTGGATCGTGTTTCGGAAATCTTTGCATATTTGGATGATCCGGAAGAGTTCATTGAAGAATTGGATGAAGAGCTGGCTGCAGACATTCTGGAAAATATGGAACCGGATGATGCGGTTGACATTTTGGAAGAACTGGAAGATGAAAAGAGCGAGGCTTTAATCCAGTTGATGGAAGAAGATGCCCGAGAAGACATCGATTTGATTCAGTCTTACGGTGATGACGAAATCGGTAGCAAGATGACTACGAATTTTGTCACACTGGAGTTGGGACTTACCATTCCTCAGGCAATGAAAAGCATGGTAAGCCAGGCGGCAGAAAACGACAATATATCCACATTATATGTGTTGAAAGATGATGGGACTTTTTACGGTGCTGTTGATTTGACCGATTTAATTGTGGCAAGAAAATATGATGATTTTGAATCCTTGGTAACAACATCCTATCCTTTCGTGTATGACCATGAAACCATTGCGGATGTCATTGAAGAATTGAAAGATTACTCGGAAGATTCCATTCCGGTATTGGATAGTGAAAAACATATTTTAGGTGTTATCACATCTCAGGACATGACAGAGATGGTCGATGAAGAGATGGGTGAAGATTACGCGAAGTTGGCCGGTTTGACGGAAGAAGAAGATTTGGAAGAACCATTGTTGGCCAGTTTGAGAAAGCGTACACCGTGGCTGATTGTATTACTGTTTTTGGGAATGATTGTTGCCACAGTGACAGGAACCTTTGAAGGCGTCATTGCCGGCATTCCAACCATTGTATTTTTCCAATCGGTTATTTTGGGAATGTCCGGAAATGTAGGAACTCAGACACTGGCGGTTACCATTCGTGTGTTAATGGATGAAGAACTGACCACATCCCAGCAGATTGGATTTGTATTCAAGGAAATGCGTATCGGTTTCTGTAATGGTTTGATTGTGGGACTGATTTCCTTTGTAGTAACCGGAATGTACATTCATTTCATTAAGGGATTTATTTTCTCATCTGCATTTGCTATGGCAGGATGTATCGGATGTGCTCTTTGGGTGGCAATGATTATCTCAAGTTTCGTAGGGGCTATTGTTCCGATTATCTTTACCAAGTTAAAGGTAGACCCGGCAGTTGCATCCGGACCGTTGATTTCTACCATGAATGACTTGGTTGCCGTTATAACTTATTATGGAATGTCCATGATTCTGTTAATTAACGTATTGGGATTAGATAAAGTGGTAAATTAAATACTTGCAATTTAAAAGAGGGATTGATAAAAATCGATCCCTCTTAATTTTTATTTTGATTTTTTTACAACCAGCTTTAATGGAGGCCAAATCACACAGGCGAGAAAGACGCCAAAGAGTGTGGTAAACAGTGGAGCAATATGGAACATATTCTGCACTGTATTGATTTGGATTTTGGTCATGGAAGACTTCCAGGTTGGAATAATCCAGCTGATTACTAAAAGTCTCATGAGAAGATATTTTAGAACTGCTCCGGCTACGAGAACCAATGGGAACAGATTTAATTCGTTTTTCTTTCCGCTGATAAACCATGCGGCAAGAACCAAAATTAAATTTCCGGCCATAATACATGGAAGGATTGCAGGAACCGATGCGATAAATCCTCCGTTGGAAATCACAAAGGAAATGATCGGAGCCATAATGGATAAAATGATGCCGCTGAAGATACCGCAGTACAGGGTTCCGATAATCAGAATGAGATTAATCAGGATATCTTTTGCCGAAATGCGGTAGCCGGCTACTTCCAATCCCGGAATTTTTAAAAATCGTATAATTAAAAAACTTAAAGCAAGTAAAAGTACTGTTACTACAATTTGTTTTGTATTTAATTTCATAATAGCTCTCCTTATTCTTCCGATGTGATCAAATCCAAATACTGAATGTATTCAGATTCATCAGGGGATTTCTTTTCCGAACGTTCCATATCGTGTTCCAGGTGAACCCGCGCACGACGCACTTCCTTTAATACTCCGGCACCACCAATACAACCACCGGGACAAGCCATTCCCTCTAATAGATATCCGTCATATTTTCCAGCCTTTGCTAACATCAGCATCTTTTTACAATCCACAAGACCTTCGGCATTGACGGTTTTTACTTCTCTGGTAGGGTCCATATCCTGAATTACTTTCACAACGGCTTTGGCTACACCGCCGCTGGCAGCAAAGCCTTTTCCGTAAGAACTGGACTGTTGGATGGATTCATCCGGAACCAGTTTTTCTACATTGATCCCTTTGGCTTCAAAAAGCCCCATAGTTTCTTCAAAGGTTAATACAAAATCCACTTCGCTTCGAACGGAACGTCGACTGGCTTCCAGTTTCTTTGCGGCACAAGGTCCGATAAATACCACCTTACTGTGTGGATGCTCTTTCTTAATAACTCTGGCAGTCAGAACCATTGGTGTCAGTGACATGGAAATGTAATCTGCATATTCCGGCAATGTTTTCTTTGCCATAACAGACCATGCCGGACAGCAGGAGGTTCCCATCCATTTTTGCTTCTCCGGTACATTGGTAAGAAAATCTTCGGCTTCCTGAATCGCACAAAGGTCTGCACCTACGGCAACTTCAATCATATCTTCAAAGCCCAGAGCTTTTAATCCTGCCCGAACCAACTCCGGTGTTGCCTTGCTGCCAAACTGATGAATAAAAGAAGGTGCAATTGCAGCATAAACAGGAATATCCCCTTTCAGTGCCAGAACAGTCTGGTAAATCTGGCTTTTATCAACAATCGCACTGAACGGACAGCTCACCAGACACATTCCGCAGGAAACACATTTGTCGTAATCAATATCAGCACGTCCGTACTCGTCGCTGCCGATGGCATTCATTCCACAGGCTTTTACGCAAGGTCGTTCCTGTTTGATAATGGCGCTGTATGGACATGCCTTTAAGCATTTACCGCACTTAATACATTTCTCCTGGTCAATAACCGAGCGACCGTTTTCCATATGAATCGCATCTTTTGGACAAACTTCAATACAAGGATGTTCAATACATCCCTGACAGGCATCGGTAATATAGACTTTATTATGTGGGCATGCATGACATGCAAATTTTATAATGTTAATGAGCGGTGGGTCATAATACTTTTCGTCAATAGCGCTGGCATCAATCCCCTCAGAGAGTGGTGCGTGTTCTGACATTTTTCGAATCGGCAACCCCATAGTTGCTCGCAGACGCTCTCCGACAATTGCACGTTCCAAAAAGATGTTATCGTAATATTTCCCGATTTCACCCGGAACAATTTCGTAAGGTAAATCTTCTATTTTGGAAAGAGGGGCATCTTCAAATGCCATTTTAGCAATTTCTGTAAAAACTTTATGTCGAATTTCGGCTTTGCTGGAATATAAACCTCTCATAATGCTCTCCTTATTAATCAAATTTCTTTGCTCAGTATAACATATGGGAGAAGAAGGATACAAGTTTCAGAATGAAACAATTTACATAAAATTATACTGGCGTAAAAGGGGAAAAGGTATTATTATAGTTAGTGCTAAAAAAAGGAAAAGGATGAATGAAAATGAATCAGGAAGATACGAAGAAGAACCCTTTGGGAACGGCTCCGGTGGGAAAACTGATCCGCCAGTTTGCTGTGCCGAGTATTGTTTCCATGTTGGTAATGTCTTTTTATAATATTGTAGACCAGTTCTTTATTGGAAGAACTGTGGGACCATTGGGAAACGCGGCAACGAATATTGCATTTCCGTTGTCAACGCTGTGTATTGCTACGGCGCTGGCTTTTGGAATCGGTGGGGCCTCCGGATTTAATCTGAATATGGGAGCCGGGAACAAAAAGAAAGCAATCTATTTTGTGGGCAATGCCATCACCATGATGTTTTCCGTTGGTGTGGTGATTGCAGTTGTTGCATCATTGTTCTTAAAACCGATGCTGTTATTGTTTGGCGCACCAAATTCTACCGATGCGCATTCTGTTTTGAGTTACGGAATGCAATATGTCAGAGTCCTTGCCTTGGGATTCCCGTTTGTAATTCTTTCGGCAGGTGGTTCGCATCTAATCCGTGCTGACGGCAGCCCGAGATACTCGATGACATGTAACCTGGTAGGTGCATTGACCAATGTGGTTTTGGATTATATTTTTGTTATGCGAAATCACTGGGGAATGACCGGTGCTGCGGCCGCAACGATTATCGGTCAGATTATTTCCTTTGGCATGGTTGTTTATTATCTGAAAAACTACAAAGCGGGAAACATCGAAAAGAAACATTTGATTCCGCAAAAAGAAGTGGTATTCAGAATCTTACATTTGGGAATGGCGCAGTGTCTGAACCAGCTGGCAATCATGGTGGTGCAGATTGTGCTGAACAAGTCGTTGACCTACTACGGAGGATTGTCTTCTTATGGGCAGGATATTCCGTTAGCCTGTGTGGGAATTATTATGAAAGTAAATCAGGTTTATTTCTCAGTCTGCATTGGTGTATCACAAGGGATGCAGCCGATTGCTTCCTTTAACAGAGGCGCAAAGAAGTTTGATCGTATGAAGCAGGCATATAAAATTGCATGTATTACTAATACAACAGTATCAACCATTGCCTTCATCATCTTTCAGTTGTTCCCAAGACAGATTATCGGTGTGTTCGGACAGGGAAGCGAAGCGTACTATACTTTTGCGGAAAACGGATTTCGCATCTTTTTGTTTATGACATTCCTGAATGGAATTCAGCCAATCACCTCAACATTCTGTACCGCGATTGGCGAACCGAACAAGGGAGCGTTTCTGTCATTGACCAGACAGATTATTTTCTTCCTGCCGCTATTGATTGTTATGCCGATTATCTTCACTCAGATGGGACGAGAGGGAATTGACGGCATTATGTATACGGCACCGATTTCCGATTGCCTGGCAGCAATTGTATCCCTTCTTATGATAAGAAGTTTGTTTAAAAAATTCAGTCGAATGGAAAAAGAATTGCCGGCAGTATAATTGAAAATTTTTTGTAAAATATTTTCTTTTGATTTTATCGTGGAGAAAACGTTTTTATCTCAGAATATAGCACAATTTTTTTCATTTTTGTTGCATTTATCACTGTACAAAATGGAAGATATTGTGCTATAATACGTTTTGCAAACACAAGATATAGTGCTTTTTGAAGAAAAAATGATAAAAGTAACCGTGTGATCGAGGAAAAACCCTTATTTTAAGGGCGATTGTGTGTTTCTAGGAGGAGAAAGATGGAAGCTACGAAAGTGCAAAAAGTTATTAAAAGAAATGGTGAAGAAGTAACTTTTGATGTAAACAAGATTTTGAATGCTATTAGAAAGGCAAACAACGAGATTGATCCGATTTATAAGATGAACGAATATCAGATCAGTGCTGTTGGAAAAAATGTGGAATCTCAGATTTTGCAGGCAAACCATGCTGTAGCCGTAGAAGATATCCAGGATATGGTAGAACGCGGTATCATGGAAATGCGTGGATACGAAGTTGCACAGAAGTATGTGCGTTATCGTTATAACCGTGAGCTTGCCAGAAAAGCAAATACTACAGATGAAACAATCTTTTCATTAATTAATCAGAATAATGAAGAAGTTAAGCAGGAAAATTCTAACAAAAATCCGACAATTAATTCAACTCAGCGTGATTACATGGCTGGAGAAGTCAGCAAGGATTTAACAAAACGTATTTTGCTTCCGGAAGATATTGTTCAGGCTCATGAACAGGGAATTATTCATTTCCACGATTCCGATTATTTTGCACAAAAAGAACATAACTGTGATTTGATTGACTTGGAAGATATGTTGCAGAATGGAACATGTATTTCAGAAACAAAGATTGACACACCGCACAGCTTTTATACAGCCTGTAACGTAACCACACAGATTGTGGCTCAGGTAGCAAGTAACCAGTACGGCGGACAGTCATTCTCGCTTTCACATCTGGCTCCGTTTGTTCAGATTTCCAGAGAAAAGATTACAAAAGAAGTAATCGCTGAAAGCGAAGAAATCGGAATGAACTATACAGAAGATCAGGTAAAGCAGATTGTGGAAAGACGTTTGAAAGACGAAATCAATCGTGGTATTCAGACAATCCAGTATCAGTTGATTACACTGATGACCTGTAATGGTCAGGCACCTTTCGTAACAATGTTTATGTATTTGGATGAAGTTCCGGAAGGACAGACCAGAGATGACCTTGCAGCGATTATTGAAGAAACATTAAAGCAGAGAATGAAAGGTGTTAAGAACGAAAAAGGCGTTTGGATTACACCGGCATTCCCTAAGATTATTTATGTATTAGATGAAGACAATGTAACACCGGATTCTAAGTACTGGTATTTAACAGAACTTGCAGCACAGTGTACTGCAAAGAGAATGGTTCCGGATTACATTTCCGCAAAAGTAATGAAACAGATGAAGAACGGTAACGTTTATACTTGTATGGGATGCCGTTCCTTCTTAACAGTAGAAGACAGTCAGAGAAAACCTGACGGAAGCTATAAGTTCTATGGAAGATTCAACCAGGGTGTAGTTACAATCAACTTAGTTGATGTGGCTTGTTCTTCTAACGGAGATATGGATTTATTCTGGAAGATTTTAGAAGAACGTTTGGAACTCTGCCACAGAGCGCTTCGTTGCCGTCATGAAAGATTGTTGGGAACACCTTCTGACGTAGCGCCAATCCTTTGGCAGAACGGTGCATTGGCACGTTTAAAGAAGGGTGAAACAATTGATAAATTATTATTTAACGGATACTCTACAATTTCTTTAGGCTATGCAGGTCTTTATGAAATGTGTGTACGTATGACAGGAAAATCTCATACAGATCCGGAAGCAAAACAGTTCGCATTGCAGGTAATGCAGAAGTTGAATGACAAGTGTGCTGAATGGAAAGCAGCAGAAAACATCAGTTATTCTGTTTACGGTACACCAATGGAATCAACAACTTACAAGTTTGCAAAATGTCTCCAGAAGAGATTTGGTGTCATCAAGGGCGTAACAGATAAGAACTACATTACAAACAGTTATCATGTTCATGTTACAGAACCAATTGATGCATTCAGCAAATTGAAGTTTGAATCTGAATTCCAGAAATTATCTCCGGGTGGCGCAATCAGCTACGTTGAAGTGCCAAACCTTCAGGACAACATTGAAGCGGTTATCGAAGTGATGAAGTTTATCTATGACAACATCATGTATGCAGAATTAAATACAAAATCAGATTATTGTGAATGCTGTGGATATAACGGAGAAATTCAGATTGTGGAAGATGAAGAATCCGGAAAACTTCTTTGGGAATGCCCAAGCTGTGGAAACAGAAATCAGGACAAGATGAGTGTTGCCCGTCGTACTTGTGGATACATCGGAACACAGTTCTGGAATCAGGGAAGAACTCAGGAAATTAAGGAAAGAGTATTGCATCTTTAGGATGTGGTAGTTGAATTTGAATTGAAAGAGAAGAACCGTTTCGTGCCGAAATGGTTCTTCTCTATTTGCTGTTTGGGCGAGTGTTGCAACGAAATCCACCTAATCAGGCGGAAAAAGAGATGACTGCTAGGGGAAATGGTAGCGTAATGTTAGTAAATGCAGAAGTAAGAGATAGAGAAAAAATGAGCAGAGATGGTTCGAAACTATTTATCCCGCTGGTTGTGGTAGCAAGTGCACTCATGGGAGGCTTTGCTATGGCTGCAGTGGGAATGGGGATTAGTGATAATTTTGCTCCGGTGATTGGTCCGATATTGGGACTTGTCGGGCTGGTTATTGATGCCATCAGCGTGATAATACTTATTCCGTTATCGGTATATCTTATTTGGAAAGCAAATGGGGTATATGAAAACTCTTGGGCTACACGTTCGTTTGATTTTAGTGCAAAAGATCGTCATATTTACTATGAAAATCGCAAGATGCATGTGAATGTCTGCTCAATGCGAAAAACAAAGATAATCTACGTTCACGATATGGGAGATTATGAAGACCCTTATGCTGCGTTATTTTATGCCACAATCCAGGGAGAGGATGCGGAATTATTCTATGACTACCTCCGGGAAAACAATGTGGTAATTGAAAAGGAAAAAATGCCTAAAATGCCGGGCAGGTATGGATTGCTTGCACCGTTAAGAGTATCGCAATATCGAAGAAGATAAAAAATGTTATAAGAGGTTAAGTAACGTGTTATTTGGGAAGAGTCGTTTAATAAAAATGACTCTTCTTTTTATGGTTGAAAAATGCTCGCAAAGAAAAAACATAGACAAATGTTAAAAAATAGACTATGATGAAATTGTGAGAAAAGATAACGAGCTAGGGGGAAAGAAGAGGTGATAAAATGAAGGAGGAAAATAGAAAGAATATTACGATTATTGGTCTTATTGTTTTGATTCCGGTGATTACAGCGGTTGTATATTTTGCAAGTTTTGAAAAATACGAAACAACTTCTGCCAGTGATTTGGGTCAATACAAGGGGACATTTTATTATTCCGTTGCGTTAATTCCTGAAAAGATTGATAATTCAAAGGTTGTTGATTATAAATATATATATGAGCAAAGCCTGTTGGATGATTCGCAGTATATTTATCTAAGCTATCAGTATGACGATAATTCTTATCAGGCTGAAAAAGAACGATTATCAAAAATCAAGGATGAGTATGCAAGCGTAAAATATGATGAGAAACATTTTAAGTTACCGGCATATGTATACATGTTTCATGAAGGCGATAACAATGAATATGCAATTATAGACGATGAAAAAATGCAGATTACATATGTTTATGTTCAATGTCCGTTTGATTTTGTAGAAGAGAAGTATGTTATTCAGTAGATACGTATGATAGTCTATATGAATTGATGATTTAAGAGAGAACACTTCAATGGTTTTGTTCTTGGAATAGTGTTCAAAGGTAGTAGTAAAGTTAGGACCCACCTCGTATGAGGTGGTTCTTTTTTACTAAAAACAGATCATGTTTCACCTATTTTGACTTAAGCTTGTTTATAGGTGGCGCTTTTTTGTGCACTTTCTTGGAAAATCCACCTAAAAGAAGAGATATGCTCTGACAGGTGAATTCAAAAGCATAAAATCCCCCAAATTGAAGAAAATAAAAAAAAGTGTTGACAAAAACAATTGAATTGCATACAATCTAATCAAAGAAAACAAATTGCATACAATTTAATTTTGAAAGGAGCAAGATTATGGGAATTTATGATTACACAGTGAAAGATATGTTTGGAAATGATGTTAGTTTAATGGAATTTGAAGGTAAGGTGCTTTTAATTGTAAACACAGCTACAGGATGTGGGTTTACGCCACAATATGAAGGATTGCAGAAATTGTATGACGAATATAAAGATCAGGGAGTAGAGATTTTGGACTTCCCATGTAATCAGTTTGGTAATCAGGCACCGGGGACAGAAGGAGAGATTGCAACATTTTGTCAGGCAAAATACAATGTATCTTTTAAACAGTTTAAGAAGATTGAAGTAAACGGAGAAAATGAAGAACCTCTTTATACATTTTTAAAAAAACAGCAGGGCGGAGCATTGGGAAGCAAGATCAAGTGGAACTTTACAAAGTTTTTGGTGGACCGTCAGGGAAATGTTGTAGAGAGATTTTCACCGATGACCTCACCGGAAAAGATTGTAGAGAAAATGAAAAAGTTGGGACTTATTAAATAAGCGCTCTGTGCTGAAACTACGTTCAGCCACACACATCGCG
>JAEEGL016222427.1_pt1 | contig 42278 bp, 33 predicted proteins | sample 9134231 | NCBI WGS metagenome assembly JAEEGL01 (sample SAMN16246548, study PRJNA631951) | gut metagenome | biome: gut microbiome; feature: rumen; material: fiber-attached | host: Bos | place: Iran: Karaj | collected 2018-10 | reverse complement strand
GCGCTCCTGGAAGAGATACCGATTGCGATCCAGGGGATGAGGGCCATGGTGAGAACGTTGCGCGAGGACATGAAAGCGACCTGGTTCTCGACCACGCTACGTCCGCCGACTGCGGAAAGCATACCGGAGACCACCAGGGAGACACCGCCGATGGTAGCCGCAGGCATGCAGCTGATGAGGGCGCTGAACTTGGGACAGAAGCTCAGGAGGATGGCGAAGCAAGCGGCGATGCGGATCACGCGGGGATCGTAAACCCTGGTAATGTTGAGCACACCGGTGTTCTCGCCGTATGTGGTATTGGCGGGGGCGCCGAACAGGGAAGCCAGCATGGTGGCCAGGCCGTCACCCATGAGGGTGCGATGCAGGCCCGGATCCTCCAGATAATTGATGCCGGTGGTGGAAGAGATGGCGCACATGTCGCCGATATGCTCCATCATGGTGGCCAGGGAAATGGGCACAATGGCAATGACGGCGCTCAGGATGAGGCCCCAGTTCGGATTCCGGAACACGTGGAAGGCGGTATCCTCCCAGTGGAAGGGCACACCCACCCAGGCGGCCTGTTTCACGGCCGAGAAATCGCACAGGCCGAAGCAGGCGGCTACCAGATACGAGCCCAGCACGCCCAGCAGGATGGGGATGATCTTGATCATCCGCCTGCCCCAGATATTACAGACAATGATGATGACGATGGCCAGGATGGCAATCCACCAGTTCTGGTTGCAGTTGCCGATGGCGCTGCCGGACAGCGTGAGGCCGATGGCGATGATGATGGGACCCGTCACGATGGGCGGGAAGAAACGCATCACCTTCTTGGCACCGTAAGCGGCAAACAGTCCTGCCAGGATGAAATAAATAATGCCTGCCGAGAAAACTCCGATGCAGGCATAAGGCAAAGACTGGGCAACGCTGAGACCTTGGGCCTCTCCCATGGCGACGACCGTAGCGTAACCGCCCAGGAAAGCGAAGGACGAGCCCAGGAATGCCGGGACCTTCATCTTGGTAAGGAAATGGAAAATGAGGGTGCCCAACCCGGCGAAAAGCAGGGTTGCACTCATGGAGAGACCCGTGATGACGGGAACCAGAACCGTGGCTCCGAACATGGCGAACATGTGCTGGAGCCCCAGGGTGAGCATTCTTCCGCGACCTAAGGTGCGGGCATCATAGATGGCTTGGGGTTGCGTAGACATAAATGATGAATAGTTTTATCCACGCAAAAATACGCGATTCGCGTCAATTCTCAAACGAAAAAATAGCGAATTTATTAACAAATTGAGTAACAGGGAGCTGCTAATCCACGTAGTAGCCCAGGCCCGTTTCGCTGTTCACTCCGTCCACGAAATCCCGGATGGAGAGTTCCTTACGGCGGTCTTTTTCAACCAGTTCCTCATAATCGTGATGGTAGTTGGCGTCCGGCACCACGTTCACGTCGAAACGCATTTCGGCCATGCCGGCAGGCAGGATATTGCCCCAGAAACGCACGGCATGCTCCACCTTACCCACATTCTTGCGGCTGTCATAACGCAGCAGGACGTAGATGAAGCGGTCGGGAGGGACCACCTTTTCACCGCCCGAATCCACGACGATACAGCCGCAGGAGGGCTGGATGTCCTTGATCACCAGCGGAACCTTCCCCGTATTGTCCACGCGGACGGCCAAGGTGAGCTCCTGGCCCCGCAGGATGGGATAATAATGCCGGATTGGGTCCTTGATGCTTACGGTGGTATAGGCCACCTTGTGCGTGCAGCCACAAAGCAGCAGCGCCAGCAGCAGTATGGGGAAGATGCGTTTCATCATTTGAAATAGATTTCGTCTATGGCCAGGTTACGGGTGTGGGAACGCTTGAAACGGATTTCCACCTGGGAAGGATGGCCAAAGGAAACCGGTCCGCGGAAAACCACCTTCTCCCCTTCGTCGGCATAGTCGGACAGGCCCTCGCGCTTGAGCTGGGTGACCATGCGGTTGTCCGCCCAGATTTCCACCCCTGCGGGCGGGGATAACCGGTGCCGTTCGCTGTTGAGGAACGCAATGACGAATTCGCCCCCCTTGGATTCCACCGCCTGCGCAGGAATCTCTACCATGAGTTCATTCTGCGGATAGATCTGCCAGCCCCAGTGATAGTTCTGCGAAATACCGCCCACGCCATCGGTGAGGCGGGTTTCCGTCGCCACGCCATCGAGCGAATGCACCTTGAGCGGAACCCGGAGCAGATAATCCCCTTTCCACATCTGGGCTCCCATCCAGATTTCCACCTCGTTTTCGTAGTCGGCAATATAGACACCGTTCTCATTCACGCGGTCCATGTGGTCGAAGGCCGTTTCCTCATTACCGGTGAGGATGTAGAGATCGTCTTCCGGCGTAATGGTCTTCAGGTCTTCCACCGCGGCCCAGAGGTCCGGTTTCACCACCCACTCGCTACCCATCTGCTCGGCAAAACCGCCGGAACCCAGGCCGTGCAGGCGGCAGATCTCCAGATAGGAATAGGAAACGAACTGACGCGTCTTGTCGTAGATAACCCGCTCACGATGCGTCATTTCCATATCCTGGGCCCGCAGGAACACCGAATAGAACTCGCGGAATTCCTTTTCGAACAGATAGGTCTTCAGGGCGTCGTCAATGCCGCCATAGAGCGGGAATTCGGTTCCGGACCGGCGGGCATGGTTTTCCATGGACAGCATCACGGTGGCGAAAAACTCGCCGATATGGGGCATGGAATCGGTAAAATACGCACGGACCAGCTGCTCGACATCGGCATAGGGATCCACCAGCAGGCTGGCCAGGACATAGGTGTACATCTCCTGCGTGGTGGAATAGTAGTAGCCGCTGCCGTTCAGGAAGATGCCCTTCACCCCATGCTTGATATACTCCTGGAAGCGCTGCTGCATCACATAGAGGATGGGATAGGGCGAGAGATAGTCGTCGAAGTTACAGATATAGTCCCAGATGTAGATATTGCGGGTCACGCGCTTCCACATCTCCAGATGGTCAAAGAACGCCCGGCCTTCCTTGGAATCGGCATTGTTCCACACGCGGGGATACTCGATGGCCGACAGGAACACGCCCATGTTCGAAGGGAGGTCGTGGTCGGGCAGGGCCGACGTGGTGAGATATCCGGGGATGAAGAACTTGTGCATGGGGAAACGGGCGGCCAGCTTCTCCACGAACAGCGTCACGGCAGGCGTCGCGTTCCCGGGCTTGTTGCCGGCCAGTTCGCACCGGCGGCAGTCACAGACATAGGTATTGTCGTTGGGGCCGATGGTGAAATTGAACGAATGCTCATGCCCGTCGCCGTACTGGTCTATGATGTACTTCTCCGTAAGCTCCAGCAAACGGTCGGAACTGAAGCAGAACTGGTTTTTGTGCACCAGGCCGTTGGAGCGGGCAAACAGTTCCTGCTCCATGTTCTGGTAGCCGAAGAGGGATTCGCCGTTGCTGCCCAGCACGCGGGAGAGATTGTGTCCCCAGATGCCCCAGTCCATTTCCAGGTTGTTGAGCGCCAGCAGGTAGGTGATGTCGGGATTCTGGTTGGAGGGCATGTAGATATCCCGGTATTCAAAGGGGAAGGTTGCCACGGTATCCTGCTGCGGGAACACGCAGGGCGGCAGGTCATCCGTACGCAGGGACGGATCCTTGGTTCCCAGGTATTTGATGAACTGGTAAAAGAGCCAGGTCATCACCCGTTCCGACTTGGCATAGAGGCCGTAACCGCCGTTTTCATAATACTCCACGGCATAGTCTCCGCCAAAATCATCGCCCACATACACGTCCACCGGCACGCCTTCCCGGCTCAGGATCTCAAAATCGCAGCGGTTGGCCAGGTGCTTTTTGAGGTATTCGGCCATCTTGGCATCCGAACCGCGGCCGTTGCCGCGGGCGGGCATGATATTGAACTGGGTCACAGCCGCTCCCTCGTTCCGCTTGAACCCCAGGAAGCCGCAGGACGCAGGCAGCAGCAGGATGGCCAGCAGGCAAAGACTAGAAAGACAGGATGAACGAGACATGGCCGATGAACATGTTGCGGTATTTGACGGTAAGACGCTGGTCGTACAGGGTATTCCAGGTGCCTGAAAGCTGCAGGGCCAGGCTGTGGGAAAGGGACCAGGACGAAGACAGGGCCACGAAGGTGTTGAGCTGGTTGTAAACGTCCGTCGTATAATAGTAGTTGATGAACTCCACTTCCGGGGCGGTACCGCCGCCCAGCTGCGCTTCGATGAAGCTGCGTCCGCCCTCGTAGGGATAGAAACGGAAGCGGGCCGATGCGTTCACGTAGAAGATGTCGTAGAGCACACCGCCGGTCACTTTGCCGCCGGCGAAGAAATTACTCCAGCCGTGGGTGATGTTGGCAAAGGCGCCGAGCATATTGCCGCCGTCCTGAAGCAGGCGGTAATTGGCGCCCAGTTCATAGTCCCAGTCGGTATGGAGGGTGAGCGAGGCATCGGCCGCCCAGCGCGGGAAATAGGCCGTACCATAGGCCACGCTGCCCGATGCGGTGAGGCTGCTGCCAAAGTCGTGGCCGTACTGGAGCTGGAGCTGCACGCCCCGGCCGCCCACGGGCACATTGGTCTGCTTGAGGCTCTCCACCACTTCGGCATCGCGGCCGGTGTAATTGCCCCGGATGCCCAGGGTATTGTGCTTCCAGATATGGTTGTATCCGAAGGTGCCAATACCCACCATATTATAGGAATCGCCAAAACGGAGGAGGTCGGCCCCTACATCTACCGTATTATGCAGGGTCTTGTTGCGGATGGCATCCATCCGGGCCAGGAATTCCCTTTCCTCCAGCGCCGAAGGGACATAGTGACTCTGATACTTATAGGCCAGGTCCCACTCGCGGTTTTTCTCATAGACCACGCCCCGGCTGTACAGGAGGGCCTTGTCTTCGGGGTTGATGGCCAGGGCGAAGTCCAGCACTGTGGCGGCACGCTTGTAATCCTTGGCCTTGATGAGCTGGGTGGCATAGGCGTCGGACACGCCCGCGAACGCCCGCGTGAGGGGTTCGTCTCCCGGGTATTCCCCCACCAGCGGCTGCAGCAGTTCCACAGCACTCTTGGGGTCACCGGCATCGGCCATCATGAGGGCTTTCTTGGTGGTGAAGGTGATGTCGGCGGGATAGGCCATGAGGCCGCGCTCCACATAGGCCATCGGGTCGCTGGAAACGCGCATGCCATACAGCAGGGCAATGTAATTGTCGGGGTCGATGGCCAGGATCTGGCTGCAGACCGGCTCCACGCCGTCAAACTTGCCCTCGGCGATACGCTCCCGCAGATAGGGATAGGCGGTTTCTATGTAGGCCATGCCCAGCTTCTTGCGGGCCTCGGGGTCCGGCTCCGTCTTGTAGGCGCCCTGCAGCAGTTCCAGCGCCGTAAAGCTGCGGTTCTGGCGTTGCAGGAGCTCGGCCCAGTCCACGATCACCTTGTATTCGGGATCGAAACGGCGACGGAGCTGGAGCATCTGCTCGGCATCGTCATAGCGCTTGGTGTACTTGTAGCAATGGAAGAGGCGCCGGACGGCCTGGTTGCGCATTTCCGGGTCCACGCCCTGCTTGTGGACAAATTCCAGCAGCGGGATGGCCCCGGCGTAGTCGCTCTCCCGCATGCAGTCGGAGGCATCGGTCATGCGGTTCCGGCACACGGCCAGGTTGATGTCGTAGTCGTCCGGGAACTGCTGGATCCCGTCCTCGAGCACCCGCTTGGCCACGTCGGGCATGTTCTTCCGCAGATAGATATGGTGCTCCATCATCACCAGGCGGGCCGACGGGCCGTTGCGGCGACGGGTTTCCTCGATATAGAACAGGGCGTCATCGTCAAAACCGCGGCGTACCGACTCCCGGAGGAGATAATCCAGGGATTCCTGGGTGTGCTGCATGCCATAGACGCGGGAGAAGAGCTGATAGGGCTCCGAATCGTTGTTGATGCGGGCCGATGCTTCCAGCACCCGGTTGTACTGGGCCGTGAGTTCCGGCGAGGGATGCTCGGCCATCTGGTTCTGCATGAGGTTCACGGCCGCGGAGTTCCGGCCCGACTCCAGGAGCACATCAGTGGTCTTCTTGACCAGGGACACCTCGCCGGGATTGGCATTCAGCGCGGCCATCAGGTTGTCCAGCGCCTCGTCATACTTACCCCGCTGAATGAGGATATTGGCATAGGAGAGCTGGAATTCCGGCTCGTTGGGATTCATGCGCACCATCTCGTACAAGGCATCCTCGGCGGCATTCATGTCTCCGCTCAGACGGGCCTGCCGATAGGTGCTTTCCAGCACCTCGTAGTAGTCGCCTCCCAGCGAGGCGTCGTTGGGATAGATCTGATACAGGCGCTTGAGGAGGATGTTGGCTTCCTCGAAATTGCCCATCTTCTTGTACAGTTCCACCTTTCGCTGCCACAGGCCTTTCCAGTAGGGGTTCGCTTCCAGCAGCTCGTTCACGTAACAGATGGCGCTGGAGTAGTTGCCCGTGATTTCTTCCACATTCACCAGCAGCGATTTGGCATCCTGCTGGTTGTAGTTGATCTGACAGGCTTTCACCAGATGGTAGCGGGCCTTGTCGTAGTTCTTACCGTTCCACCAGTATCGGCCGGCCAGGTAATGGAGATTGGCCTCGTTGGGATAGATCTCCAACGCCTCGTCCAGCAATTCCTTACCCTTGGCCCAGCGGTGCTGGGAGAAGAAATTGGTCACCTGGTCCACGTACTGGCCGGGAAGCCGCCGGGAACGGAACAGCTTGCCCGGAGGCGGTACGGCCGAAGTGAGCAGCACCAGGGCCGTGGCCAGAAGAATGATGACAGAAGCGATCTTACGCATGGTTTGCACCCTCCTTCGTGCCAGGGTCGGGGTTCCGGGTGGGCTTGGGCTGCGGGGCTGACGACTGCGGCGCCACCGGCTGCTGCTGCACACCTTTTCGGGTCATGTTACCCCAGACCATCTGCGTACCCAGGATCTGCTTGACGTATCCCCGGAGGCTGAAGAACACGTTGAGGGGATGATACAGGAAGGGTTCGAGCAGGGAGGCCAGGAAGAACCAGGCATAGTCCCGTTTCTTCTTGAACGGCGTTCCCACATACATATCGAAGGCGATAATGGTGGTGGTCAGGAGCTGGGCGAAGCTGAACAGGGCCACGAACACAATCCAGATGGTGTTGTAATTGATGGCCCGGTGCAGGAAGAGATAGAAAATGGTGATGTAACCCAGGCCTTCGATCACCGGAGCCGTGAGCTCGAAGATCATGATGTAAGGCAGGGTCACAAATCCGAATTGACGGTAGTTCTTGTTGAAGATCATGTCCCGGTGCACCGTGAAGAACTGCAGCAGGCCACGCCCCCAGCGCGTACGCTGACGGTTGAGCACCTGCAGGTTGGGCGGTCCCTCGGTCCAGCAGCAGGTCTCGGGAATCTGGACAATGCGGTAGTCTTCGCCGGAGTCGCACATGTAGCGGATCATACGGGCCACCATATCCATATCTTCGGCAAAGGAGTCGCCGTCGTAGCCGCCGGCCTTGATCACGATTTCGCGGTCAAACATACCAAAACCGCCGGACACGTTCTGCATGGCGTTGATGCTGCTCAGACCGGATTTGCCGATGAGGAAGGAACGCGTGTATTCCAGGTCCTGGAACAAGGGGATGAGCGAATGCGGCGGATGGGTCTCCACCATCTGTCCGTTACGCACGATGCAGCCGTTGCTCATGCGCATGGTGGCACTGACGGCAATGATACGGCGCGAGCTGCGCATGGTGGGCCAGATAATGCGGTACAGGGCATATTTATCCAGCACGCAGTCCACGTCGGTACAGACAAAGAACTTGTTGCTCACCACGTTCACCCCGGCATTCGAAGCATCGGCCTTGGTACCGCCGTTCTGCTTGTCCACCACCGTGAGGCGCTTGTAGTCGGGGTTGTTGCTCCGCGTCTTGTACAGGCCGCGGAAAGGCTTGGTCTTGATCTTCTCCACATAGGCATACGGCACCTTCACCAAGTCGAAGTTTTCAATCAATAGTTTAAGTGTATCGTCTTTGGAGCCATCATTCACAATCACCACCTCAAAGTCGGGGTAATCCAGGCTCAGCAGGGACTGGACATTGGTAATGATGGTCTTTTCTTCATTGTAGGCCGGAGCCACAATGGAGATGCCAGGCGTGTAGGGAGACTTCTTCAATTCGTCAATGGTGTACTGCTCGTCATGGTAGGTGTGGTGGTTCCTGTGGCGCGCCAGCGCCATCAGGGCCATAGCCACGTAACTCAGGATAAGGAATCCCGAGTAGCACATGACAAAGTAGTTGAAGAAATCTATGAGCCACTCACGCATATTTCCTGCTGTCTATCAGATCACATTCAATATGCTCAAAGAACATGGCCTGGTCCTTGTCGGCCTCGGCCTTGAGCTTGGCAAAGGCTTCGATGCCCCGGGCGCCGTAGTCGTGGATGACCCGGAGCAGTTTCATGCGGGACACGTAGTCGGTAGACTGGCGGTAGTCCTCCACCAGGAAGGAGAGAATGGCCGGACTGCCGGAATTGATGGCGCCCAACGCATCGGCCAGGGCCTGACGTTCCGTGAAGGAGGCCGACACATAACGGCGGCAGAACTCTTTCTCGGCCGGGACATAGTCCAACTCTCCCAGCGCCTGGATGAGGGCACAGGAGAAACGTTCGTCGCGGCTGGTCTCCAGCATGGTGAGCAATTCGGGGCAGTCTTCTTTCCGGCGGAAGAGGCGGATCTCATTCACCGCGAAGATGCGCAGTTCCTCGTTCAGGGGGACGCGGTTGCACCAGCGGATGAAGTTGGGCATGGTCATGTTGTTCTGCGAACGGTACACCAGCACATTGTGGTATTTGACCATGAGCTCTTCCGTAAATATAAGGTTAGGATCCTCTTCCAGGGTCTTGAAGGGATAGGAGGTGCCGAAACGGGCGGCGTGCAGGCGGGCGCAGATTTTAAGTTTCTGCTGCTTGGCGAAGAGGTAGCGGGATGCCACCGCCTCTTTGAGCGGGGCGTCGATATCGGCCACGTTCTTGAAGGCCACGACACGCTTGCGCATATTCCGGGAACGCACCTGTTCCTCAAAATAGACGGTCATCTTGAACGCCATCAGGGTACGCTGCCAGTTGTTCCGGTTCATCTCCTTGCTGCACTCCTGGTACAACTCCTGGAAAACCGGAACCATGAGCCTGCTGGGCTTTTCTTTCATCTTGAAGTTCTTGGGCAGGTTCAGGATTTCCTGGATTTCGGTGGTGTCCATGGTGCGCTGGGTGAGGGCGATATCCCGGATGATGTCATGCCAGCGCTGGCGGTTCCGTTCTACATGGTGGGCGTCGAAAGATTCGATCTCGGCCTTTACTACACTCCGGAACATCATAATCAGGACCATGAGGACACAGAAGGTAGTGATTACAGCGCAAACCCGTACTACCGGAGGGAGTTCCACCATCCGGTAGTACAGGATAAGGATATAATACTTCCAATAACTGAGTCGACTCAGGGTGTAGTATTCCATGCAGTCTCTTTAAAGATTAACCACGCACAGGTAGTCTACCACCAACAAGACAGGTAGCGTCCGTCCACATCGGTGTAGTACCAGTCGGAGTGCTGGGCGCCCTTGCTTTCCAGCCATTCCTGGTAATGAGGATAGGCCTGGCTGAAGTAGAGCTTGTTCCACACGTGCTTGGTGAGCGTAGGGCACTTGAATCCCCAGACCTGGCCGTTGGGACCGGCATAGGGGCTGGCCTCCGTCACGTTGGTCGTGCCGGAAATCTTGTTGTTGAACGCGCTCCGGTAATTGGAGACCGGGAATACGGGATCGTAGCCCTTCAGGCCGATCGGCGTGTAATCCTTGTTGACGATGTAGAAGTTCTGGGAAACGGTGTTCATCACCGCCTCAATCATGTTCTCCTTGGCCTTTTCGCTATCCACGGCGCTCATCTGGGTACGGTCCTTCATGTGGAAGATCACGGTGTAGGTGAACAGGCCGCCGGACACGTTGATGTAACCGGGGATACAGTTGTAGTAATGCTGATTGGCGACGACCGACCAGTACTTCTGGCTGGCCTTGGCGGGATTCGGAATCGTTTCCAGCTCGATGTCATACTGGGACTTGTCACGCTCCTTGTACCCGTAGGTGAGGTTGAAGACGGTCTTGTTGGTGAAGTCGCCGTTCACATAGGTGTACTCTGCATCGGCACCCTGGCCGGCGCGGGTTTCATTCATGGCCTGGAGCTTGCCGATTTCCAGCACGGGATTCATCGGATCGTCCAGATAATACTGGGTGTTGATCAGGGACTTGTTGTCGGCCGTGATACGGCCCAGGGTGATATAGATGAAGCCAGGAAGCTCGCCGTGAGGGTTCTGCCAGCTGTCCAGCGAGCAGTACTGCTCCACGCGGTCCACATACTGCTGGTCGAAGCCTTCCATTCTCACGCCCACGCGGTAAGGGATGTTGCTGCCCACGGAACGCACGTGAAGGACCACCTTCACCTGCTCGTCACGGGCACCCACGATGCGCTCGGGCATCACCTTGGCCTCAAAGTCATAGTCCACCACCACATCGTCGAAGTCGCTGTCATAGGCGCCCGTAGCGGTAGCGTTGGGCCAGCTGTCCTCGAACATCACCACGCCGCTGGAGTGATAGAAAACCTGATCCTCGTCGCTGGTCGTGTAATTGGCCGGTTCGGGGAGGTACACCTTGGTGGCATCGTACGGAGCGAAGTCGGCGATGATGGTGCCGTGCTCGTCGGTGGTCACGGCGCCGGTGCCGTCACCGCTCTGGCCATTGCTGGTGTCACCGCTGGGGACGAAGTCGGGATTCACACCGTCGCAGCCGCAGGAGCAGCCCCAGGGCATGCAATAGGGGCAGCCGACGCCGCAGCTGTTGCAGAAATTGTACTTGACACCGGTGACCACATAATTCTCAATGGTGTAGGCATCTTCCAGGAAATAGGCAGCGCCCATGCCCGAGCCGGAATAAGCGAACTTGTAACGGAGGGTATGGTTGTGCTGGGTGTCGTAGAGCACCACATCCTTGGGATAGGTGGGTTGGTTCTGCCAGTTGGTGCCGGCGTTATTTTCGTAGGCGAAGTTCCATTCCACCTGCACATAGCGGGTCTGGCCGAACACACCGAAGGTGATCTGGTCCAGCGGGAAATCGGTGAGGGCATAGACATCCTCCACGCGGCCGCCGTCGGCCTTGGTTTCCATGCTGGCGATATCACCGGCCTTGTAATAGACGCTCACTTTGGTGGACTTGGAAGCCTGCAGGAGCAGTTTGACGGTACCAAAGGGCTCTACATCCTTCTCGCCTTCCGGGGCCTTGATCACAGGATTCACGGGGACTTCCTGGATGCGGGGCTCACCGGACTTGCCCACATACTTCACATACAGGGTGTGGGTGGCAGCAGGGACGGTGATTTCGGCAAAGCCATAATAGGAATCAGGCTGCACAGTGGTGCTGAAGGGATTGAAACCCTTACCGGGAATGGGATCGATTTTCTCCTTGGTACAGGCGAAAGCCAGCACACAAGCCAGGGAGACAACGACGATCTTGAATAATTTTTTCATAATAATATAATAGGTTATTTATTGCCTTCTTTCTGGGCCGACGCGGGAGCAGCGGCAGGAGCCGGAGCACCGGTGAGCTGAGCGGCCGTCTTGTCAAATTCGGCCTCGGAAATCATACGGCAGTTGCCGTTGAACTTGGCATCCAGTTCCACCTGGAGACGCTTCACATGCAAGTCTCCGTCCACGGTGCAACCACTCTTGAGGGAAAGGGTCTCTTTCACATAGAAGTTGCCTTTCATGCTTCCGCAGAAATCCACGTTCTGGCAGATGATGTCACCTTTGACGGTGGCCTTCTCCCCTACCACGACACGGCCTTTGGAATAAATGCGTCCGTCAAAAACGCCATCTACACGGAGGTCATTGGGCGACGTGATCTCGCCCTTGAATACGGTGCCGGCCGATATACGGCTCACCTCATTTACGTTCACAGAATTATCCATTATTTTTGCCATATTATTATTCAATTATGCGATTCCTTTGCCGTGACAGTTCTTGTATTTGAGACCGCTGCCGCAAGGGCAGGGATCGTTCCTACCCACTTTCTTATCCACACGCACCGGCATCCGGGACTTCTGCTCCCCGTTGGTAGAGAGCTGGGACGGGTCGTTGGTGTGCATCTGCTGCAGGTTACGCTGCGGGCGCTGGGCGGGACGGGCCTCCCGGGCCTCGTCGGCATCCCGGAGCGGGATGAACGCACGCAGCAGGAAGGTGAGCACCTCCTCGTTCAGCTTCTCCAGCATCTCCGTGAAGAGGTTGTAGCTTTCCAGCTTGTACACCACCAGCGGGTCTTTCTGCTCGTAGGCGGCGTTCTGCACGCTCTGGCGGAGGTCGTCCATGTCGCGCAGGTGCTGCTTCCAGTAATCGTCAATGTAGTAGAGAATGATGGAGCGGCTCAGGGCCTTGGCAATCTCGCGGCTTTCCGTCTCGTAGGCCTTCTTCAGGTTCACGGACAGGGTGAGCTGGCGTTTGCCGTTGGTGATGGGGATGGCGATGTTCTCGTACATGCTCCCCTGCTTCTCATAGACCTGCTTGATCACCGGATTCACCTTCTGCACCATGGTATCCATGCGGCGGGCATATTCCTGCTGCATGTGCGAGGCCAGGCGGTCGGCCAGTTCCTCGGGCTTGGCATCGGCATAGAACTTCTCGTCGAAGCCCAGGTCGATGGAGAGTTTGGCGATGATGAATTCCTGGAATTCCTCGTAGGACATGCCCTGGGCCTGCTGGGCCAGCAGGGTGGCGGTGTCCGTCATCATGTTCTGGACATCAATCTCGATGCGTTCACCGGAAAGGGCGTTGCGGCGGCGGGCATACACGGCTTCACGCTGGTAGTTCATCACGTCGTCGTATTCCAGGGTGCGCTTGCGCCAGCCGAAGTGGTTTTCCTCCACCTTCTTCTGTGCGGTCTCGATGCTTCGGGACAGCAGGCCGCTCACGAGGGCCTCGTCCTCCTGCATGTTCATCTTGTCCACCACGGAGGCAATGCGGTCTCCGCCGAACTTGCGCATGAGGTCGTCTTCCAGGGAGATGTAGAAGCAGGAGCTGCCCGGGTCTCCCTGACGGCCGGCACGGCCGCGGAGCTGACGGTCCACGCGGCGGCTGTCGTGCCGGGTGGTGCCGATGATGGCCAGACCGCCGGCATCCTTCACCTCCTGCGAGAGCTTGATATCCGTACCACGGCCGGCCATGTTGGTGGCGATGGTCACGTGTCCCTTGAGACCGGCCTTGGCCACGATCTCGGCCTCGCGGGCGTGTTCCTTAGCATTGAGGACATCGGCATGGATGCCGCGCATGCGCATCATGCGGGCCAGGAGTTCGGACGTTTCCACATCCGTGGTACCCACCAGCACCGGACGACCGGCATTGGAGAGTTCCACCACCTTGTCGATGACGGCGTTGAACTTGCCCTTCTTGGTCTTGTACACGATATCGTCCTGGTCGTCGCGGATTACGGGACGGTTGGTGGGGATGACCACCACGTCCAGCTTGTAGATGTCCCAGAACTCACCGGCTTCCGTTTCGGCCGTACCGGTCATACCGGCCAGCTTGTGATACATACGGAAGTAATTCTGCAGGGTGATGGTGGCAAAGGTCTGGGTGGCGGCCTCCACCTTCACGTTTTCCTTGGCTTCCACGGCCTGGTGTAGTCCGTCGCTCCAGCGGCGTCCTTCCATGATACGGCCGGTGCTCTCGTCCACGATCTTCACCTTGTTGTCCACGATCACGTAGTCGATGTCCTTGGTGAACATGGCATAGGCCTTCAGGAGCTGGATCACGGTGTGGACGCGCTCGCTCTTGAGGGAGAAGTCCTCCATGAGGGCGTCTTTCTTCTCGGCCTTCTCGGCGGCGCTGAGGCTGGCATCATGGGTAATCTCGGCAATGGCCGATCCCATGTCGGGGAGCACGAAGAAGTTGGGGTCGCTCACCGAGTTGGCCAGCACGTCATGTCCCTTGTCGGTCATGTCCACAGAGTTCAGGACCTCGTTGATGACGAAGTACAAATCGTCCGTGATGACGGGCATTTCGCGCTCGTTGTCCTGAATATAATAGGCCTCGGTCTTCTGCATGAGCTGCTTCATGCCGGGCTCCGACAGGAACTTGATCAGGGGCTGGTACTTGGGCAGACCCTTGTAGCAGCGGAAAAGGAGCTTGCCGCCTTCCCCCTCGTCGCCGGCCGCAATCAGGCGCTTGGCCTCGTTCAGGGTAGAGGTGATGAGGGTGCGCTGCTTGTTGTACAGGTTCTCCACATAGGGCCGATACTCCATGAACTGCTCGTCGTCGGAGGCTTTCTCCATGGGACCGGAAATGATGAGCGGGGTACGGGCATCGTCAATGAGCACGGAGTCCACCTCGTCCACGATGGCATAGTGATGCTTGCGCTGCACCAGGTCGCTCATGCGGGAGCACATGTTGTCACGCAGGTAGTCAAAGCCGAACTCGTTGTTGGTGCCGAAGGTGATGTCACATTCATAGGCCCGGCGACGCGCGTCGGACGAAGGCTGGTGCTTGTCGATGCAGTCCACGCTGAGGCCGTGGAACTGATAGAGCGGCCCCATCCACTCACTGTCTCGCTTGGACAGGTAATCGTTCACCGTGACCACGTGCACGCCTTTCCCGGCCAGGGCGTTCAGGAACACCGGCAGGGTTGCCACCAGGGTCTTACCCTCACCGGTGGCCATTTCGGCAATGCTGCCGCGCTGCTCCTTATTGGTCTTGACACTGCCGTTGAGGACAATGCCGCCGATGAGCTGGACGTCATAGTGGACCATGTCCCAGGTGAGATCATTCCCACCCGCCAGCCAGTGGTTCTGCCAGATGGCCTTGTCGCCTTCGATGGCGATGAAATCCTTCCCGTCGGCCGCGAGCTGCTTGTCAAACTCGCTGGCCGTCACTTCCACGGGCTTCCCTTCCGCAAAACGGCGGGCCGTGGACTTCATGATGGCAAAGGCCTCGGGAAGGACTTCGGCCAGGACCTTCTCGATGGCCTCGTCCTCTTCCTTCACCAGCCGGTCGCTTTCCGACGCCAGGTCTTCCTTCTCCGTTACGGGGATATCCTGGTCCAGCTGCAATTTGATTTCTGCGATGCGGTCTTCGAAAGGTTTTTCTACCGCTGCGATTCTTTCCCGGATGGCCGAGCTGCGCGCACGCAGCTCGTCGTTGGAGAGTTTGTCAATTTCGGGGTACAGCGCCAAGATCTGATCCAGGACGGGTTTGATGACCCGCATGTCCCGGTCACTCTTGCTGCCAAATATCTTTTTGAGTATATCTGCGAGTGCCATAGTTATTTCTTCAGTTCAATATATTGTGCAAAGATATGCTTTTTTTAGCTCATGCACAAATATATGCACGCACTCACGCGCGTATACGAAATGCTTAATCGATTCAAAAGAATTTATTTTTCAATTATGAAACATGATTTTGCGGTTTTAGCACTGTTTTAGCAGTCATTTAGCAGCCCGTGAAACAGTGAAACAAGCGCCAAAATTGTCATTTCGAAACAGACGGGCCATTCTTTCCAAAAGTATTACTACATTTGTCAACATGAAAAGATTGTTTTCCTTCTGCTGCCTGCTGCTCGCGCTGTGCCTGATTTCGGCACATGGACAAGAGCCGCCCCAAGTGATTTATACCGATGCCGCCACGCTGCCGCTGTACGGGAAGGCCATAGACAGCACTGCTTCGATATATACGCGGTTTCCGGCTCAATATGAGACCATTAGCCGGGAATCGTTGTGGAAGCGGAGCCTCAACAGTGCGGGGCTGTACATCCGTTTCCGGACCGATGCGCCCGCCGTCTATGCCCGCTGGACCAACCGGGATGCGCACATGCCGCACATGACCGACGCGGGCGTTGGAGGACTGGATCTTTATTCGCATATCGAAGGAAAATGGCGCTTTGTGGGAAGCGGTTTCAACTGGAAGGGCGGGAACCCGCATGAGCGAAAACTCGTTGGTAATATGCAGGTCGCGATGCGGGAATACATGCTGTATCTGCCGCTTTACGATGCGCTGGATTCGCTCCAGATCGGCGTGCCGGAAGGCTATCTCATACGGGAACCGGCGCTCCCCTCTCCCGCGTCTGACAGCCCGGTTGTCATGTACGGGACCAGCATTCTGCAGGGCGGCTGCGCCTCCCGCCCCGGCATGGCCCACACCGCCATCCTCTCCCGCGCGCTGGACCGCGAGGTCATCAACCTGGGCTTCAGCGGGAACGCCAGACTGGACCTGGAGGTGGCCCAACTCATCGCCCGGGTGGCGGCGCCATCCGTGATTGTATTGGACTATGTACCCAATGCAAGCCCGGCGCAAATCCAGGAAATGGGCGAGGCGTTTTTCCGGATCATCCGCACCGCGCACCCCACCGTTCCGGTGATTTTTGTCGAGAATCCCATCTTCCCGCACAGTATTGTGGACCAAGCCATTGCCAAGGAGATTGCCGACAAGAACGCCGCCCAGGCAGCGCTCTTTGCGCGCCTTGTTTCGGCCGGCGAACAAGGCCTGTTTTATGTCCCCGGCGAAGGCCTCATCGGCACCGACGGCGAAGCCACCGTGGACGGCTGCCACTTCACCGACCTGGGCATGATGCGCTATGTAGAAAAGCTGCTGCCGGTGGTGCGGGAAGCACTTAAACGCTATAATTGATGGGGTTGATACCACTTGTTATCAAACGATAGATGAAAGATATTCGTATATGTGTCATAGGGCTGGGTTATGTTGGATTACCCCTGGCCAGATTATTCTCTACGAAGTATAATACCGTGGGGTTCGATACGAACCAGGCACGCGTAAATAACATCATGGAGGGGCATGATGCCACACTTGAAGTGCGTGACGAGTTGCTCCAAGAAGCCATTCAAAAGCACGGATTTCGATGCACAACCAATATCGATGAGATACGAGATTGCAACTTCTATGTTGTGGCGGTTCCCACCCCGGTCGATGAGAACAATAGACCTGATCTTTCTCCACTTAGAGCGGCTAGCGATACCGTAGGGAAAGTGATTGGCAAAAATGACATCGTGGTGTACGAAAGTACCGTGTACCCTGGCGTCACGGAAGAAGAGTGCCTTCCAATTGTAGAGAAGACCAGCGGACTTAAGTTGAATGTGGACTTCTTTGCCGGATATAGTCTGGAGCGAATCAATCCAGGAGACAAAACGCACACCGTAGAGAAGATAAAGAAGGTCACCTCAGGCTCCACGCCACAGGCCGCCGATATCATTGATAGCGTGTACAATAGTGTCCTTCAAAACGGCACCCACAAGGCCCCCAGCATAAGGGTTGCCGAAGCAAGCAAAATCATTGAAAATTCACAACGGGATGTCAACATCGCATTTATGAATGAATTGGCCAAGATTTTCAATGCAATGGGGATTGATACGCATGATGTCATTGAAGCCGCTTCCAGTAAATGGAATTTCATCAAGCTCAGTCCAGGTCTCGTGGGAGGCCACTGCATTAGCGTCGATCCGTATTATTTGATTCAAAAAGCACAAGTTTATGGGGTTTTCCCCCGTGTGATGATTAATGCCCGCCGGCTGAACGATGGCATGGGAGATTACGTAGCCAATCAAGTCATCAAATGTATGAATAAGAGAGGCGTGATGGTGAAAGACGCCAATATATTGATTCTGGGCTTCACATTCAAGGAGAATTGTCCAGACATCCGTAATACCAAGGTTATTGACATTTTCCACACGCTGAATGAATATACGGACAACATTACCATCTATGATCCCTGGGCCAGCAGAGAGATAGTCAAGCAGGAATTTGGTATAGATATCGTCAATACGCCTCCCCATCAAGAAAAACAATACGACGCTTGTATTCACGCAGTAGCGCACGATGAATTCCTAAAAGAAGATGTTCGTAGTTGGGTCAAAGATGAAGGAGTCGTATATGATGTGAAAGGGACTCTCCCGAGAAGTCAAGTAGACGGAAGGTTATAATGATGAGTTATATGGATCATCCTTCCTTTTCCATTATCATTCCCCACTACAACATTCCAGACCTGCTCATGAGGTGCCTGGACAGCATTCCTGTCCAAGAAGGCATTCAAGTGATTGTAGTGGATGACTGCAGCCCGGGAGCCGATCAGTATGTTCAGAAATACCCCGCTTTATCCAGACCCTATCTTGAATTCTACCACACGCCCATCGGGGGCAGTGCAGGAAGAGCCAGAAATGTGGGGCTTGATCACGCAAAAGGTAAGTGGCTGATTTTCATAGATGCCGATGATTATTTCGTTGACAACATGGATAAGATCCTAGAAGAGTCTAGAGATCGCGAAGAAGACGTTTTGTACTACAACTACAAAGTAGTTAAGAATAGTGACCTTACCACCCCGGGCGTCAGGAGCTGGTATAGCAAATACTTTGAGCAATATGCCATCGATAAAGACGAGAGCCGATTCAGATACCGGTATGATTCGCTCGTTGGGAAACTGTTTTATCGTCCATTTGTGCAAAAACACCAGATACGCTTTGACGAAACCTCCCATGCCAATGATGTTGCGTTTTCTTTCAAATGTGGTTACTATGCACAAAAGATAGCAATAATTAATAAGACATTCTTTATCGTAACTGAACGAGAAGGGTCCTTAGCATCCTCCCAATTCACCCATGTAAAGCCGAGTTCAAAGGAGTTTAAGGCTCGTCTCCGTGTTTCATTAACAACATCGGCATTTATAGATCAGCATAACATTCCTGTCGAAGTAGACTACAAAGAGTATGCTCTTTCTTTTTTCAAGATAAGGCCTCTTGCGTTTATGCAATTCCTCTTCTTTTATATAATCCCTGAGTATCCCAAGTATGCCATTCGAATCATAAACCATACTAATTTGTACTTAGTAAGAAGCATCAGGAAACGACTCGGTGGAAAAAGGATCCGGTGACACTTCTCTAGTTTACTTTATGGGTTACAAACCATTCATTTCGATTATTGTTCCGGTATATCAAGTAATTGATTATATTGGCCATTGCCTCCGTAGCATTGCCGCGCAGGATTACCCTGGAAGAATCGAATGCATTATTGTAGATGATTGTGGGAATGATGGGAGTATGCGCTTAGTCCATGACTTCATCAATTCATACAACGGGCCCATCACATTCCACACGGTTTCCCACAATCAATGCAGAGGAGCCGCAGCGGCTCGTAATACGGGAATGAAAGAAGCTTCCGGCGAGTATATCTTCTTTTTAGACAGTGATGATGAAATACCGCCCCATGCTTTGAGTAGCCTGGCAGCACCTCTCGAGATGGAAAAATTTGATATCATCGTGGGGCGGCACCAGGAAATCGGCCTGTCACAACGTATGGGTCCTTCACTCCCCCAAGGGACACTTTTGCATAATCAAGAGATATTGAAACAACACTTGCGTTCTCATTGGGCGCCAACCGTTTGGAACAGATTATTTCTTGCCTCATTTATACGCAATAACTGTCTATGGTTTCATGAGGGGATTATTTTTGAAGACGACTTATGGATGTTTGAAGCTTCTGCCGTCGCTCAGTCCTTATACGTAGTAGATACAATATCTTACTTCTACCGCGTTCATGAAGGAAGCGTAATGACAGCCACCTTACTTGACAAGCGGGTTTTTAGTTTTCATATCCTTATTCGCGAATTATATCACTTTATTGCGACTAAGAATCTGAATAAAGACGTTAGATGCCATGACAGGTTGGAGTATTATCGAATGATGCTGTTTCGCCTCCTTCTGGAAGACCGCCCCTTTTTCAACAAGATATATCAATTGCAGCGAAAAGAAATCCACAAAACGTGGAAGGAGTGTTTCATCTGTAATAAGTTCCGTCTTAACAAACATATTAGAGATATTCACCTGGCTCTTCCTGCTGTTTGGGGAGAGAGATATCTGTTTATGTGGCTGAAGACCACCTCAATATTTCAACTTTATCGCTGAAAATATTCTCGTTTTGGATTAAATTTGTTTATTTGCTCCAGAATGAACAAGGTGCTGTTTTACATTGACTTCCTTTCTTACCGCGAGCGCGGTATGGCCATCTCTGGCCTGGCCTATCAGGCCATCGAATTCGGGCCAGTACCTCAGCGTTGGGGCCGGGTCTATAGTGCATTCGACGAGGTGCAGGAGCATCTGCGGCTGGTGCAAGGGCAGGAGTGCCTGTCGCTGCTGGCAGTTGGCAAGTCCGACATGAGAGGCTTCTCAGAGGCCGAGATGGCTGTGATTGACGAGGTGTGCGGGAAGCTGAAGGACCTGACCTCGCGGGCTGTGTCCGAACTGAGCCACAAAGAGACCGCCTGGAAGCCACACGTGGGCAAGCCCGAGACCATCCCGTTCAGCGAGGCCTTCTCGCTGATGGGGATGTAGGTTTCATCTGACAGGGTTTCCCCTCTCCCCAACCTCGCGTCCACGTTCAAGGCCGTTTCCATGGATGCGGAAGGCATTTTGTAGCCATCCCTAAAAGAACAACTATTAGTTTTGCAAAGTTAACAACTTTTTGCAAATCAATATACGTAACTTGCTCAAATTAAAACGACAGAGCTTGATGCGATAGGCATCTTGACGGTTTTATTATCCAGGCCACCCAATCTTTCCTTCTGCTAAGATAACGCGCCATGCGTAATATAACTAAGGCTCTACGCATCTTTTGGTACGTATTGTTAAAAATAATGATTATCTTTACATGTTTTATAGTACAATTTTGTATTTACGGCGCCATTGTTTTAACATGCCTAATAATCAGAATACTGTAATCAAAAAGGAGGGGCGGATTATTTATATCAGCATAGCACGGTTTGTTGCAATGTTGATGATTATCACATGCCATATGCTTCAATACTATAAATCCGAACTTGCTTTTTGGTTTAACGTAGGTGTTCAAGTATTCTTTGTTATTTCTGGTTTTTTGTATGGACGCAAAGATATTAATTCTCCTATAGCTTTTATATATCGACGCTTCAAAACAATTTTAATCCCATATTGGTCTTTTTTATTACTGGCGATTTCGTGTTATCTACTGTTGTGCCCACAAGAGTTAAGTATGAGCTCTGTCGTACGAGCATTTACCTGTTCAGGGACAATTAATGGGCTCGGCCACTTGTGGTTTGTGGGCTATATCCTCTTTTGTTATCTGCTGACGCCTTATTTATATAGTTTACGACAGTATACAGAAAAATGGTCTTTAAGAAAAACGTTGTTGTTCTACTGTTTTCTGCTTGCTGTATTAAAGATTATTGGTTTTCTTTTCGATTCATACTTCAAACCCGAGATTATTTCCTGCTTCATATTAGGGTTCTTTGGGGCCGATTTATGCAAGAGGTCATATTCTCACCAGATTGTTATATTTAAATGGCTGGTTATCCTGATTGCGTTATTGATGAACGGCGTAGAGATATACATTAAGTATTTCACTTCATTAGAATTTGTCGGTTGGCAATATACCGTATTCAGTTCTTTTTGCGGTTATTCTCATATGTTTCTTGGCCTGATTATTTTCCTTTTGTTTTATGGAAGGTTTGGTAAGGCTAAATATAGTTGGATTTTGCGCTTCTCAGACAAGTATTCATATCCTATTTATTTAGCACACCTATTATTCATACTAAGTCCCTTGACATTAATGTCCATTACGGACATTAAGATAATTAATTGGTTGTTGGTTTTTATAGCCATTTTAATCGCAGGGGTTTTTGTATACCATCTTTCGAAGTGGGTCGAGAGTCTCATTTCAAGCACCCTAGGAAGGGTTATTTCGATATGATTTTCATAGTTTAATTAGATGAAGAAAGTAATGCTAGTATTTGGAACGCGTCCGGAGGCAATCAAAATGTGTCCGCTTGTAAAAGAGTTCCAAAAGTATCCCGAGCAATTTGATACAAAGGTATGTGTGACGGGCCAACATCGTGAATTGTTAGATCAGGTCTTGAGGGTTTTTGAAGTTACGCCAGACTTCGATCTTAATATCATGAAGCAGGGCCAAGATTTGTATGATATCACGTCAAGCGTCCTTAACGGAATGCGCGAAGTGTTACATTCGACAAAGCCGGACATCCTGTTAGTTCATGGTGATACCACCACAAGCACGGCGGCAGCTATTGCAGCTTTTTATCAGCAGATTCCTGTCGGGCACGTTGAGGCCGGGTTACGAACCCACAATCTGTATAGTCCCTGGCCCGAGGAAATGAACAGACAGATTACGGGACGCATAGCCACGTACAATTTCGCGCCAACGCCGCTCTCCGAGAAAAACCTTCAAGACGAAAAAGTGGGGGGACAAATCTTTGTAACCGGCAACACGGTAATTGATGCCCTCCATCTGGTGGTGAATAAACTAAAGAACAATAAAGAACTTGCCAACAAGCAGATTCAAACGCTGAAATCTTCCGGATACGACATTACCCGTCTTGATAATGGAAAGAAAATGGTCCTGATCACAGGTCATCGCCGCGAAAACTTCGGTGACAGTTTCATCAGTATGGCAAGAGCCATGAAAGACCTGAGTATCAAATATCCAACTGTAGACTTCGTCTATCCAATGCATTTGAATCCGAATGTGCGAAAACCGATTCATGAAGTGTTCGGTGACGATTTGACCGCTTACGACAATTTCTTCTTCATAGAACCTCTTCAGTACTTGGAATTCGTATATCTCATGGAAAAAAGCACGATTGTTTTGACTGATTCCGGCGGCATCCAAGAGGAAGCGCCAGGGCTTGGCAAACCCGTGCTCGTGATGCGTGACACGACAGAACGCCCCGAGGCCATAAAGAATGGGACTGTCCATTTAGTGGGAACGGGCCACGATTCGATTGTTAACGAAGTAAGCACGCTGCTTGACGATGCTGCAGCCTACGAAAAAATGAGCACTGCCATAAATCCCTATGGAGACGGGAAAGCATGCTCACGTATCGTTCGTCTCCTCAAAGGCGAAACGGTAGAGAGATATGAAGTCAAATGAATGATAACCAAAACGATACTATGATTAATGTAATTGGCTTAGGCTATATTGGCCTTCCCACCGCTTTGATGCTCGCGTCTCACGGCATAGAAATCATCGGGACAGATTATAACAAAGAACTGGTTGATACCTTAAACGCAGGAAAGACCACATTCAAAGAGAAGGGCCTCGATACACTGTTTTCAGAAGCGGTCAAAGCCGGCATCAAATTCACGACAACGTATCAGAATACGGATACCTACATCATCTCCGTTCCCACCCCTTATGATAAGTTCAGCAAAAAGGTTGATGCCTGCTATGTCGTTGCGGCTGTAAAAGATGTTCTAAAGGTGTGCCCAAAAGGAGCAACGATAGTGATCGAATCCACAGTAAGTCCCGGGACAATTGACAAATTCATACGACCGGTGATTGAAGAGAACGGATTCCAGATTGGGAAGGACATCAACTTGGCGCATGCTCCGGAACGCATTATCCCGGGAAACATGGTCTATGAGCTACTTCATAACAACCGTACTATTGGAGCAGACAATAAACAAATTGGCGAAAAGATCAAGCAATTCTACGCGTCCTTTTGCCAGGGTGAGATTGTTATAACAGACATTCGCACGGCAGAAATGACGAAGGTCGTTGAGAATACGTACCGTGCTGTAAACATCGCCTTTGCCAATGAACTGAGCCGGATTTGCCGACACGACAATCTGGATGTCTACGAGATAATCAAGATTTGCAATATGCACCCCCGGGTTAACATTTTACAGCCAGGGCCAGGTGTCGGAGGTCACTGCATCAGCGTTGACCCCTGGTTTCTCGTTGGCGATTACCCCCAATTGGCAAAAGTCATTGACGAGAGTATGAAAACAAATGACTCTCAACCCGACTTTGTTCTGGAGAGAATACATGAGATTATGGATGAGCATCATATTACCGATACCAATCGCGTCGGTTTGTATGGTTTAACCTACAAAGAGAATGTTGACGACATACGCGAAAGTCCTACTCTCCAGTTGCTTGACATCCAAAAGCGGCATCTGGCGCAGCCACTGAAGTCATTCGATCCTTATTATACATCAAAAGGAATTGTTAAGAATCAGATACTGGACTTCGATCAGTTCCTTGAAGAGGTGGACATGGTTGTCATCATGGTGAAGCACAACCATATTACAAATAATTGGCAAATGCTAAAGAATAAGGTTGTTTTAGATTGCCATAACATTTGCCCGCTGCCAGGTATATATCATATTTAGCCTTTTTGCGTTTCTAGTTGTTTCTCTGCGCTATCAATCATCGGTATGAAGATCTTAATTGTTGGACAATATTTCCCGCCAAGCAACAACCCTCGCTCGAACAGGACTTTTGAATTAGCCAAAGAGTTAGCTCGAATAGGTCATGATGTAACTGTTTATGCACTTTTGGGAGACTATGATTATTCTGAGATGGAGAATAAATATAATCTTACGATAAAAGGCTATGGCCCTTCTCAGTGGGGCCAGGTGGACAGTATGGGGCATTCTCACGTGCGTAAAACCATTTTTTATAGGATTTCAGGATATGTCATTCCGAACATGCAGTTCTGGTCCCGTATGGAGATCTCAAGATTAATCAGGAAAAAGATTCAAAATATCAATCAATACAATCTAATTATCTCTATTTCTTATCCTTTTTGGGTGCATTTCGGCGTCGGATTATTAAAAATGAAGTATAGAGACTTTCCCGTGTGGATATCTGATTGTGGGGATCCCTTGTCAGGAAGTCCTTTTATCTGGACTCCCAAGTCTTTCATCCGATTTGAGAAATGGTGGTCTCGGAAGACCGACTTTATTACGATTCCGATTGAGCAGGCCAAAGCAGCTTACCTGCCCGAAAGTCAAAGAAAGTTAAGGGTGATCCCTCAAGGATTTAATTTTGAGAATATTCAACTTCGTGAGTACAAACCCAATTCTCTGCCCACATTCATCTATGCCGGAACTTTATATGAAGGCCTAAGAGATCCCAGACAATTTCTTAGTTATCTTTCCAACCTTAAGTTAGATTTTTGCTTTAAGGTTTACACAAGAAATCCTCAAATCATTACTCCTTTTGTTAATCAACTTGGTCCTAAGATTTCCGTCAACGGGTATTTGCCAAGAGCGGAACTCCTCCAAGAACTGAGTTCCGCCGACTTTTTGGTAAATATTAAGAATTTCGGCACGGTACAATCACCAAGTAAATTGATTGACTATTCATTAGCTAAACGACCAATTATTTCAATTTCATCCGATTTTAATTCGCAAGAACAACAAGTTTTTAACGAGTTCTTGAGTGGGGATTTCCGACACCAGGATGAACCATTGAATATCTCAGATTATGATATCCGGAATGTAGCTAATAAGTTTTTAGGATTATATAAAGAAGCCTATGCTTCACGGTGAGTTTTCATATTAGCCGACAAAGTGTTCTCGGAAGGGATTTGTAGCCTTCCATTAGCTATTCTCATTGCTTGTTTTACACATAGCCAGCGACATCGTAGCTCCTTTGATTAAACATTTTCGAAGTATTGAATCATATGCCAGTTGTAAGCGTCCTTGTCCCAGTATATAACGTTGAGAAGTATATAACGCGATGCGCTCGGTCGTTATTCAGCCAAACGCTGAAAGACATTGAGTTTCTGTTTATTGACGATTGCTCGCCTGACCGGTCCATTGAAATCATGCGCGAAGTTCTGGAGGAATTCCCGGAAAGAAAAGAGCAAGTGACCGTTTACCGGATGCCCCAGAACAGCGGCCAGGCGAAAGTTCGAATGTGCGGGTTAACTCAGGCGTCCGGCGACTATATTATTCAATGTGATAGTGATGATTATGTTGACACTGATGCATATGAACTCATGTATAATAAAGCTAAATCCGAGGACTTAGATATAGTCACTTGCGATATCGCTGTAGAGCGCGGACGCGAACACGTTAAAATTATACATGGCGAATGTACTTCAGTTGCAACAATGCTCATAGAAAAAAGCTGCTGGAGCCTAACATGTCGGATGATAAGATTCTCTCTATTTGATGGTATTATTCCTCCTGTTGATAATGTAGGAGAAGATATGGTAATCTCCATACAAACTCTTCTAAAAGCAAGAAATACAGGCCATATCGATTCCGCTCTATATCATTATTGTCTCCGAGATAATTCTATCACCTTAACTCCCGGTAAAGAGGCTATATTTGCTCGTTGGTCTTCATTTATTAAGAACGCCACGATAATAGAAGACATCCTAAAAACAAATTACGGTTATTCCGGGAATGAACCGGAAATGATTAAATATAAGTATAATAGCAGAGTTCTTCTTCGCCCTCTTGTTCATATCCCTTCGTACTACAAATGCTGGAAAGCCACTTTCCCAGAAGTAGATAAAAGAGTTCTTTTCGCATCAACTATTTCCTTGGAAGAAAAGTTTTGGTTTGTATTGATACACTTACGACTATACCATCCGGTTAAGTGCATTACTGGTTGGATTAAGAATCGAGATTAGAAGTTCTGTACAATTCTTCATAACGAGAACTAGTTTCTGAGATTTGAAAACGCTTAAAAGATCTATGACATGAATCATGCATTTCGGCCAGTTTTGCATCATCACACCTCAAATAACGTCTTAATGCCTGCACATAATCTTCTTCGGTTACAGCTTTGGCAATAAAGCCCGTTTCATTGTCTGTAATCATATCCTCCACCCCTCCGACTGGGGTGCAAATCGATATACAACCAACGGACAGGGCCTCCAAAACTGAAATGGGAAATCCCTCATAAAGGCTAGGCAGGCACATGGCATCGGCATGGGCCAGAAGAGACGGGACATCGTTCGAAGGGCCGGCATAGACTATTCTATCGGAAAAATAAGGACGGATGGTAGCAAACAACTCTTCATCCGAGACCGGACCAACTATCAGTAACATCACATCCTCCCCTTCACGGATCAAACGTTCAAATACCTTCACCAAGACCAGCTGGTTTTTGGCTTCGCAAATGCGACCGGCATGGATAAAGAGTCTCGTCTTGGGCCCTCTCGAGAGTTTACCTAGCAGAGGAGTCTGCTCCTGTATCTGCGGCTTCGCGATCCCATTCTCGACCACAAACGCCTGGCATCCATACAATTTCTCAAAGTCGGGCAGGAAGCGGCAGGACAAAACAACGGGAACCAACCAGCGCCTGGAAAAGAAAAAGCGCTTAAGCGACATCCCCAAACGATTAATCCGACGGTTCTCAATTTCCACCTCAGAATGAATTGTGTAAACAAAACGGGTCCGATGATGGAGCAGAAATGCCGAAAGAAGATAGTAGTCAAACGCACCATGAATATGTACAATGTCATATTTCCCCTTCCAAATTAGAAAGAATATTCGGACCTCATCGGCATACTTATACTTTTTACTCAGCGACGGATTGTGCAGCGAAAGGCGTTGAATGGACGGTGATAGACGCGTATCGTTTTCTTCTCCATCCAGCCAAGTGCAGAATGATACGGAATGGAAGCGCGACTGCTCGTTCATCAAGGCACAGAGGAACGTTTCGATCCCCCCAATAGTCAGAGAATGATAAACATGAAGTATATTCATAGTCCTTTCGACATTATCAAATCATACTGAAACTCACGTTAAATAATCGGCACATAACGTTGCTCCAAATAATGTCCCACTTTAGCGCCATCAAGCAGTCCAGGGATACGTCATCAACAAAAACGAGTCCTCTATCCTGAATGGTTGGCGCAAACAATGAACAGAAGCGCCGAGCTATATAAGACTCAGAGTTAAAAACTTGTATGATGACACTTACTGCAGGCACGGCCTTAAGATGTCCAATGCTTGATATTAAAAAGCATCAAGAACCTGTGAATCTCAGGGAGATGCCCAGGAAAGAGTAAAAGGAGAAGTCCTTCCACCTTGTATTTCACCCGACTTGAATTAAGGAGCACATTTGAAAGCCACTTTTCGTCGGCAAGTTTTAACCGAAATGCTTTCTGGTCTTCCAAATCCGTCTGTCTGGATAGTTTGCACGCATAATTCAAATTATTGGAAATAAAGTCGTTAACCGACCTTATTACAGCACAAGACAAGGAGTTTTGCCGCTGATAAAACTGATAGACATTAGACATTCCTTTGAGGATATCGGCAGATCTCTTGGGTGAGATGGTTCTCATTATGGAATCGGGGCGTACCAAACGATGATAATAGGCATTTGAAGAGATTACTATCCGGGAGGCCCTCAGAATGGCACGCGGTGTAAATTCACTATCTTCATGAAACAGGCCTGGAACAAATGAAAGACAATTATTCAATAAAAAGGAGCGTTTAAACAGAAAGAATGGCACACATGCCTCCAGTTTATCTCGAAATCTGCACATATATTCTGGCCCAGACAGGACACATGCTTTACCGATAGAGATGACTCGTTCGCCCGTAGGCATATGTGATACAGCACCAAAGGCGAGAGCATCTTGACCATCTACTGCCCTCAACATCTCCTCAAAACAATTACTGGAAATCCAGTCATCCGAATCTACAAACCAGACATACTCTCCTCTTGCAACTTTTAACCCGGCATTTCGAGCTTCGCTCAATCCACGATTAGGCTGCGTGAGATAATAACCATTCTTGTGTTTTGACAATAAATCCTGCGCAATTGTTGGAGACCCGTCAGTACTCCCGTCATTAACCACAATAACTTCAAATTTGCTCTCCGGTATATTTTGCTGCCAAAGAGAATTGAGACATTTTTTAAGATACTGTTCAACGTTATAAACAGGAACGATGATGGAAATATAGATAGACATGCAATTATATATGTCGACAAGACTACAGTATACAATGATTCAATGGGATTGCTTAGCCATAAATAACTAAGAACTATAGATATTTCTAATTATTCAATTTATCTGGCAGCTCTAATAATTCGCCTAATGACTTCACATATTCATCTTTGTAGTTGGACATAATCGCTCCGTGAGACGAAAATGTTAGTTCCCCAAAAACAAGTTTGTCATCAATTTCATAATAGTCCACTCTAACCTGTGGGAAATCCTGCGCAAAACGAGTTGCATAGTCAATCATTTTTTGATAGTTATGCGGCTTGGGCAAATCAACGTCAAATTGCTCTTCTCCTTTCCTCATGTAGACGCGTTCCCATTCCATCGTGTAGGAGACAGCAAATTCAAGGTTTTCTTTATCAATCTTACTCTTTCTCAAATCATTTCTCACAAGGAAAAAACGAGGTTTCCCATTGTAACAAAAAATTTGATACTCTATCATTTTACCATCCACCCCCTCAAGATATTTCTCAACTAATATTTTTGGTTCAATGCGCCTGTATTGCCACTCCACGTCTCTTCCATATTGAGACTTCATCCATTTATTTAATTGCTTGATGGCAGAATCTCGGTCAAAATTTGACTTGTCCTCACAAATGATATTCATGTGACATCCGTGATTGCATTTTAGGACAAACTTTTGAGGGAGACTATCAAAATCAATTTGCTCTCCCCTGTCGCAAACAGCATATAACTCATTCAAAATGTCTCCACAACCTTTCTCCTGAAGATAAGCACGGACAGAATACTTATCTGCACACTTCACTATAAGAGGATGTCGCCAATACCTGGCCAGCCAGAACATTTTTTCATTTAAATCCTTGGGGGTGTTGTTATTCCATATCTTTTTTGTACGAAGAAAGAAAAGAACTTTAAGTTCAGCAGTTTCTCCAAAGATAATCTTTATTAAATGTAATCCAGAATCGTATACCTTTTTGTACAGTTCCTCTAATCTATTCTTATATAACATATCGAAAAATATATGATGGTCTTTTCAAATGTCAAACACTCAAACACACAAATTTACGAAATAAATAAGATAATTAAAACTTCGAATAGATCAACACAAAACTAACATACCATACACTATTGGGAGATTCTACAAAAACAACTATCTTTGCCTCCCGTATGAGCCAGCCGTCATTCTCCATCATTATCCCCCACTACCACATCCCGGACCTATTGATGCGGTGTCTGGACAGCATTCCGGTGCGGGATGATATTCAAGTCATCGTTGTGGACGACTGCAGCCCGGAAGTAGACACGTATCTGCTTAAGTATCCTGCTTTGTCCCGCCCTTTCCTCGAGCTATATCACACGCCCATCGGCGGCAGTGCCGGTCGCGCAAGAAACATAGGCATGGACCACGCTCGGGGCAAATGGCTCATCTTCATCGATGCCGACGATTTCTTTGTCAAGGATATTGATGCCATTTTGGAAGCAGCCAGGGACCGGACAGAGGATATCCTGTTCCACAACTATACGGCGGTCAAGAACAGCGATCTGACTACCCCAGGAGTTCGGAATTGGTATTCCAAGTTCTTTGCCGAATATGCCATCGACGGAAAAGAAGACAGGTTTCGTTATTTGTTCCCGTCCCTTGTTGGCAAAATCTTCAAACGCGAATTCGTCATAGAACACCAAATTCGTTTTGATGAGACGTCTCATTCTAATGATGTAGGTTTCTCATTTAAATGTGGTGCTTTTGCAAAAACAATCGGCATCGTGAACCGCACCTTCTTTGTTGTCACGGAACGAGAAGGGTCATTAGCAGCATATCAGTTTACGGGGGTAAAGCGAAGTGTTCAAGAATTCATCGCCAGATTCGATGTCGCACTAAGCACGCAAGCGTTTAAAGACAGACAACATATCCCGATTCAATTCGCGCCTTACAAAGAGAATGCATTTGCGTTTTTCAAAGCATACCCTCGCCCCTTCATCCGCCATTATTACCGCTTTGTACTGCCGCACTATCCCCAGTATGCCTTGCCTATCTTTTGGGCAATCATCACCAAAGGAATTCGGCGCATTCTGGTGAATATATACCACCGCTTCAAGAAATAGCCTTATCCTTTCTATTGTACCATCTCTGTTTGGCATCTGCCCAGAAGCGATCAGGGTGGCTGACGAGTTTCCAAACGTATGAGCCATATCTGAACTTGGCCAGGAAAGACATGAACGTCAGACTAAGGCGGAGTTTCAGCGAGCCGTAAGTGCGCCCCAGAGAGCGGCACTGCGTAAGGACTTCTTTGAACTGAGGGAAGACGCGGACATAACTGAAGAAAGAGTCCGCCATCCGGGTTGCGTAATACGGATACTCCTGCTGTTCGTATCCCGGCGTCAGGTGGGACAGGATATCACTGTATATGGCAAATAAACTCCTAACCCGTAACGTTTTATTCTCCCCTTTGGTGATGGACTGCCGTCTGAATATGTAATGATATGTCACATCTTCTATGAAAGCGGCACGCTGCACATATTTGAGCAGATAGAACACCCAGAGATTGTCTTCGTGGACAATGCCTTCCTTGCAATAGATAGCGTGGTTGACAATGAGGTCGCGCCGAAGCAGTTTGTTCCACACGTTGACGTGTACCTGCCCTATCTGATAAAAGCAGGTTCTCACCGCCTCATTGGTTTCGGCATATGGAACCGTCACCGCATCTAAGGCAATCATCTCTCCCCCTTCCAGCAGATGGCAACAAATGTTCCCCTGAACCATCTCCACATCGGGATGCGCAACAACCTGGGCCATCATTTTCTCGATACAATCGGGAGGAATCTCATCGTCACTGTCCAAATAATATAGATACTTTCCTACAGCGGCATCCGTTCCCGTATTTCTGGCGGCCGAGAGGCCCCTGTTATGCGAATGATGGAGAATCCGGAATTGAATAGTCCCCTTATACTCCCCTATCACGCGTTCTGCAATGCCAATACTATCATCAGTCCCACAGTCGTCAACAATTACGCACTCCATACTGCCGGCATAAGTCTGGCGCATAACACTTACCAGACACGCCTCTATATATGGGGCGACATTGTAAACGGGTATGATAATGGAGACCTGCATATTCCCCATCATCTCCAAGGCTTAGGGAACAGTTTCAGCTTGAATGCCCTTATCCGATTATATGCGCCCACCCCCAGCGTGCGCATCACCAGTTTCCTGAACAAATAGACCGGTGTCCGGAGCTCCCAACTGCCCGTATAATGGTGTATGGCAACTGTTTCAGGAGAAAGAGCCACCTTGTGCGTCAGTGGATTCATTGGAGAAAAAAACGAACTCGGATAAATCGTGACAAGTCCGTCAAACTGTTGGAAGCTATCATCTTGTCTAAACCCATAAACGGCGGCCATATAGTCGGATGCACGTCGCACATTGGTTGTCATATCCCAATGACCGTCCGGCAAAACAAAATGCTTTCCTTCATACAAAGACAGGAGTTCTTTCACCCAAACACTTCCCTTTTCAGCGCCCATGAGTCCCGTGGTAATAGCTTCACCTCTCTCATAGCCGCCAAAGGCAGGATAATGGAGAAACGAATCCAGAGGTTTCAATAATTCCACGTCTACATCCAAATAAACGCCGCCTTCGTGATACAAAGCATACAGACGAGCAATATCCGATACAAAAGCATATTTCTTAATATCATATGCTTCCCGGGCATAAGGCCAGGCTGAAATGTCAAAGTTATCCTCATTCCATTCTACAAAAGTCCAATTTGGCAGTACCTTCTTCCAGGACTCCATACAATGACGATACTTTGCGGGCATTTGCCCGCGTCCAAACCAGCAATAATGTATTATTTTGGGTATCATAGAATTAAGCTAATTTATGTCTTCCGCTAAGGACCTTCCAAGGATGATATAAGTGAAGACGTATCAACACATACCAGAACTTTTCCTCCCATGGAATCCCCGGGGTACGGAACAGTAGTCTGTCCACTTCCGGAAAAGTGCCTCGCCACTGCTTATAAACCTCCTTGTGGTGAACGTAGGGTTTTAGGTAGTGCCGGTTTCTGTACTTAAACAAAACCATCTCCGGTTCATGACCGGTAAACCCGCAGTGAGACTGGAGAAATGCGACACAAAGGCGGGAGTTGGCATACATTGCCTCCTGACGGGCCATTGCGGCCCCCATTCCGGCCGCATGACTGATGGAATCGGGCCGCATCAAATAGGAATACAACGGAATGGGCACGTATCCAAAAGACCGGGCTTTGGCGGTCAATTGAAGGCATATCACCATATCTTCAGCCATATTCCCTACTGGGGGAATCAAGTCTTCCATCAGCGTACGCTTAACCAAGCGGCAACACAGACTGCCCATCACGCGCCCGGTAAGAATATCCTTGAGTTCATTTCCCGGATGGCTATATGTGGAACAGTTCTCCCACCCCGTTGCATTACCTCTTCGATAATCGCAAATCACGATGTCACAACCTTCCGTAACAGCCTTGCGATACATCGTTTCATATGCTCTCTCCTCCACGAAATCATCCGCATCACAATGGATTATATAATCCCCCGTCGCCAGGGAGAGTCCTTTCATCCGAACCTTTGCCGGCCCGCTGTTCTGCGGCATCCGGCCAATCTTCACCTGCGCTTTCCTGGACGGATACGCTTCCAGAACATCCAGCAGGATCTCCACAGACTGGTCGGGCGTGCAGTCATCGACAAAAACGAACTCGATATCCTCGAGCGTTTGGCCGAACAGGGACCGCGCGCACTTTTCCATGTAGCGCTCTACGTTATAAATGGGAACGATAACGCTAACTGCAGGCATAGGCATTCTTTGAAAGGTGGGAAAACCACTTTCTGATGGCCGTAGAAACCCTTTTCCACGGATGATACAGATGGAGGTGGATTAAAACGAACCAAAATTTGGTGTCCAGGGAAATCCCGGGGACAAACAGGAGGTATCTGTCAATCTCGGGAAAGATATTTCGCCACTTGATGTAATAGGCGGGGATGTGAACCTTCGGCATCAGATAGCTCCTGTTGAAATATTTATAATACACGATGGAAGGTGTCTTATCGCTATAGTGATACTTATCCCGAAGGACACGCATCAGAATGTTTGCATTAGCCAGAATACCGTTCCTTACAGCATCTGAATGATACGAGAACATCGCGGATGATTCGCGGACGTAGTAGTGATACAAAACCTCCGGCACATAGCCGAAATGCCGGGCATTACAGATTGCCTGGCAGGTAATGACAACATCCTCGCAAAGATTCCCTTCCGGGGGAACGATACCTGCCAACAATGAACGCCGGATCAAGCGGCACCATAAGGATCCCCACACCCGGTAATACAACACATCAGAGAGTTCCTGTCCGGGGTTGCTGACTTGAGAAATCACCCTCTTTTTCCCGTCGGGAAATACTCTTTCAAAATTACAGGAAACGATGTCCAGCTTGTCGGCAATAGCCTTTTCATACATTTGCCGATAGGCATCCGTATCCACTTCATCGTCACTGTCACAATGGATCACATAATCTCCTGTCGCCAGGGCAATTCCCTGCATACGGACTTTTGCCTGGCCGCAGTTCCGGGGCATCTGATACACAGATACCTGCGCTTTCCTATCCGGATAATCGGCCAGTACCTCTTGCATGATGGCCATCGAACGATCGGGAGTACAGTCATCGATAAAGATGAATTCCATGTCCTTCAGCGTCTGACCAAAGAGAGAGCGTGCGCATCGGGCCATATAAGGCTCGACTTGATAAACAGGAATGATGACACTAACCGCTGGCATAAAGCGTGCAAATGTAGAATAATCCTGGGACACCTGCAAACAACCGGACAGAAAAAAATTGAACTCGCTTTAATAATCGAGGATTTTTTACAGAAAAATGAATTACCTTTGCGACACATAAATTAAAAAGAAATGTGTTTTCAAAAAGTTAAACGTTACATTTACAAAAGATTATATACATCTTCCTGCTGGCGCAAAAGATTGATCCGCAAGTATATGGAGTCGCACGAGACAGTCAAATTGCAAATTGGCTGCGGACCACATCCCCTTCCGGGCTGGCTCAACTCCGACATCTCATACAAGCCATGCAAACAGGGAGCGCTATATCTGGATGCCGGCAAGCCGTTCCCCTTCCCGGACCATTCCATTGACTATATATTCTCCGAACACGTATTTGAGCACCTGACATACGAACAGGGCAGGAATATGCTTCAGGAGAGTTTCCGGGTTCTGAAGACTTCCGGAACCATTCGCATCGCCACCCCTGACTTCCAATTCCTGTTGGACCTGTATCTCCATCCGGAGGAGCCCCTTCACAAAAGCTATATCGAGTGGTCGGCCGCCGGAGGCGGTGGCAGTTGCTCCAAGTTGCCAGCCACTCCGCTCCACATCATCAACAAATTCCACACCGCATGGGGACACCAGATTATCTACGATAAAGAGAATCTGTCGGCCCTTCTGGAAGAATGTGGTTTCCGGGACATCCGCGTTTGCGAAATGGGCAAAAGCCTCATTCCAGACCTCCAAAATCTAGAATCCCATTTTCAAGACATTTCCTATGAGTTCTGCAACTTGGAAACCATGATTCTGGAAGCCAACAAACAATAACAAGCCGCTTCGCATGGCAGCCAGTTCCGACATCCGCATCGCAAAAAACACGGTCATCATCTACATCCGGATGGCCGTGACCATTGTGGTGGGGCTCATCACCAGCCGCCTGGTGCTGCAGGCGCTGGGAGCGTCTGACGTGGGTCTTTTCAGTGCCGTAGGAAGCGCCGTGGCCCTGGTGGGGGTCATCTCCGGTGCCCTGTCGGGAACCACCGTCCGGTTCATGAATATCGAGATGGGAAAGGAAGGGGGAAACCCAAACCGGATGTTCAACATCTGCCATACCATCCATCTGGGCGGTGCTGCCGTCATTCTGGTAATACTGGAAACCATCGGCCTTTGGTACATTCGCTATAAGCTCAACGTCCCCCCCGGCAAGGAAGCCGACGCCATGTTCGTCTTCCAGGTGTCGACCATCGTGGCCTGCCTGGGCATTGCCAACGTACCTTTCCAAAGCCTGTTCACGGCGCACGAAAAGTTCGGCACAATAGCCATCGTGGACATCGTAAACACGCTGATCAAATTAGCGCTTGTAGCGGCCCTGTTCCTCCTTCGCGGCCGTCCGGACTGCCTTCGCATCTATGCCGTCATGATGAGTGCGAGCACCTGGATATCCTTCATCGCCTACCACCTGATGAGTGCGCGGCGCTGGCCGGATATCGTAAAATGGAAGCCCGTCAGGGAGAAAGCCGCCTACAAAGAGGTCCTGGTCTTCAGCAACTATACCATGCTTCACGCCACGGCCGGAATCGCCCGTTCCCAGGGCTCCAACATGCTCATCAACGCCTTCTTCGGGACCACGACAAATGCTGCATACTACTACGCTTTTACGCTGCAGAACTATGTCAATCAGTTTGTGAACAATTTCGACGGCGCATCCTCACCACAGATTACCCAGAATGTGGGTGCCGGGCGAATTGACACAGCGACGCGGCTGGCCCGACGTTCCTGCCGTATTTGCCTGTCGCTGTTCCTGCTGCTCTTCTTCCCGCTCTGGAGTGAGCTTGATTTCCTGATGGGACTGTGGCTGGGAAGCAAGATGCCGCCGGAAACCGTAACCATGGCGCGCTGGACCCTTATCATTGCAGCCGTATCAACGACATCGGCCGGTTTTGTTCAGCTGATCAACGCTTTGGGACGCATCAAATGGTACAAAATCGAGATATCGGCGCTGTATCTGCTATGTCTCCCTGCGGGGTACATCCTTTTCAAAAACGGAGCGCCGGCCTATACCATCCTGATTTGTTTTATCGCCGCAGATTTCCTGAACCGCGTCATCCAGTTCATCCTGATGCGGATACAGTTTCACTTCGAGGTCTTTAGCTTCCTTCGGCACGCCTACCTGCGTCCGGCGGTGGTTTCTGTCCTCATGACGGGATACCTGATGCTCTACAAAACGGTTTCCCTCACAGGGTTCTGGCAGCATGTGGCCGGCTTTGGAGTCACTCTCCTTGTTACCGGTACCCTCATCGGCCTTGTGGGTTTCCGACGCGAAGAGCGCCGCAAAGCCCTCTCCTTCATCCGCCGCAAGCTTCGCGAAAAGGGAATCGCCATCATATAAACCTCACGGCCTCCAAAAGCAGACTAAAATCATGAATGCCATTCTCAATTTTACGGATGGTCTTTTGCGATGGTTTTCGATAACCGCTGATGTAATGCCCCAGTTGTTTCTGGTTCACGCCTGTAATTCGTTCCAAGCCCGCCAGACTAAAAGCAAAGGCGAATTCCTGCAAGAATGAAGGAATATCATACCGGAATGAAAACTCGGCATCCACAAATTGTTTTCCTTGCTCCAAAACATAAGCTTTCATCTCTTCATAGCCGCACTGAAAATCCTCCTTTGCCTCCTTCACGGAGCCTCCAGTTCCAATGATCCCATACGGATACGCCTTCTCCTTTATATAAACCGAATAGCGCCCGTCACTTCCGCGCTCAATAATAGCCGTTACTGTCATAGTTTCACAGTTTTACACCAGATCTTATTTCGATATCCCTTTTGGTTCCCGTTTTCGCCTCTTCAGATTCATGATAACTAGTCTCAAAAAGACAACCTGTAATGGGGCTTGACCAAATGGGATGACGCTTACCTTTCCTAACGATTCGGCAACCAGCCTTCATTAGTTTTTTGTGTATTTCCGAGTATTTCATACTCCGCCTGCAAAGATAGTAATTTTTCTAACATTTAACAAGAAGATTGCATCACGGTCAACGCATTCGACTAATTGCTCTACTTAATTTCTCATACGGCACCTGCTTATCGGCGACCGAACGTCAGCCGCCAATGGCAAACATACAAGGATGCCTCTCTCTTTCCAACAAATCGCAAATAAGTTTATCGGTTTTGCATGGCCTTTATTTGTTTTGCCGGAAAATAATATGTTTTGCGCCTTGATTTCTTTCTTTCCCAGAATTAAACTATCTTTGCGTCCCGATGACAAAAAGCACACGCCTCCCATATCATCTCCTTGCCCTGTCGGTCGTTGCGATCTGGGGAGTCACTTTCGTGAGCACCAAGTTGCTCATCCTGGCCGGAATGCGGCCAGTGGCCATTTTTCTGACACGTTTCGTGATGGCCTACGCCGGAATCTGGCTGTATATCGGCCTTTCCCGGCAGCGCACGCAGCTTTGGTACGGATGGAAAGATGAGCTTGTTTACCTGTTCATGGGTATCACCGGCGGCTCCATTTACTTTTTGGCCGAGAACACGGCCCTCGCCTATACGCAGGCCAGTAACGCCGCTTTCCTGGTGTGCTCCGCGCCACTGTTTACGGCCATTTTCACCCTGATATACAAGCGTCTCGGCCGAGGTCGCTTTGCCGATGGCCTGGAGCCCATCCGCCTGGGCTGGCCTCTCGTGGGCGGCACGGCCCTGGCGCTCTCCGGCATGGCGCTCATCGTCTTCGACGGGGCGCGCGTGCAACTGTCGGCCCGGGGAGATTTGCTGGCCATCGGGGCCGCGCTCTGCTGGGCGGTTTACAGCCTCTTCATGGGACAGATGGTGCGGGAGCATGGCGCCGTGAGCGCCACTCGGAAAGTCTTCTTCTATGGGATTCTCACCATCATCCCCTTCCTGGGCGGTTGCCAAGACTCTTTCGCCCCGGCCATCATCAGCCAACCCGTTGTCTGGGGCAACCTGCTTTTCCTGGGAATTGTGGCCTCGCTGGTCTGTTACATCATCTGGGACCTTGCCATGGACAAACTGGGGAACGTCACGGCCTCCAATTATGTCTATCTGAATCCCGTTTTCACCCTCATCTTTGCCATGGCCATCCTGGGAGAACGCATGTCCCTGGTGGCGGCCCTGGGCTGTGCGGCCATCCTTGTCGGCATCATCCTGGCCGACAAAGCGCACGAAGGGTAGAAGGACCCGAAGTCCTTTTTCTGTCGATTCTTGTATCCTCCCAGAATAACGATCTTGCCGCCCGGTAATGCACACCCATCCCCGCCAACGAAACGGAATAATTGTTTGTTTTGCTGGTTTCTCACAGCGTCTTCCGGTAGTGGCACTGGAGCACCTCGGGGCCGGGGCCGGGCCAGTTGTGCATGCCGCCGCCCAGACAGTTCCCCCACTGCGCGCAGTGCTCACAACTGCCGCTGCGGGCCCAGCGGCGGTCGCGGAAGGGCTGGAAACGCGCCTGCCACACCTCCCACAGGCTGTCCTGATAGATATTCCCCTGCGAGAAACGGTCCCGGTCAATATTGGGGCAGGCGCAGATGCGCCCGTCGATGAGCACGGAAGCGATGTTCACGCCGGCATGGCAGAAATAGCGCACGTCGCGCACCTTCTCCTCGAATCGGCCCAGATACCCTTCGCAGCTGAAAGTCACCTTCATGGGGCCGCCTTCCTCCCGCTTCTTCTGAATAAACGACATGAGCGACACGAACTCCGCATCGGAGAGCTGCATCTCGGGGTCTTTGGCCGCCCGGCCGATAGGAATCACAGTAAATAGCCGCCACTGCTTGAGGCCCAGGCCGGAGAGGATCCGGTGCAGCTCCGGCAGCTCGGAAAGGTTCCGCCGGTTCACGCAGGTGACCACATCGGCATGCAGCCGCGGATCCCTGGCAAAAGCATCGATGGCCCGCAGCGCCCGGCCGTAACTGCCGGGAATCCCCCGCATCCACTCGTGGGAGGTCTCCAGCCCGTCCAGGCTCACTGTCACGGCACCCATCCCGGCATCCATCAGCTTCAGGTGCATCGCATCGTCGTAGAGCCAGCCATTGGAAACCATGCCCCAGAGGAGTCCCCGCCGACGTAGTTCCGTGCCGATCTCCAGGATATCCGGCCTCAGGAGCGGCTCCCCGCCGGTGAGTACCACGGTAAAGTCCCGGGCTCGTTTTCCGGCCGGAATGGTATCCACGGCCCCCAGGAAATCGGCCAGCGGCATATCCTGCTCCCGGGGCGCCATGCCGCAGTCACTGCCGCAGTGGCGGCAACGGAAGTTACAGCGCGTCGTGCACTCCCAGAAAAGGTAGTTGAGCTCATGGATGCGGATCTCACGGTCCCGCAGCAATCGGAAGAGAAAGGGGTTCACAGGCGGCCAGTTTTTGCAAAGATAAAGCACTTTTTTCCAAACGATGCAAGATTTTGCCAAAAGCTGTATTATTCCTTAGGAAAATCATTATTTTTGCCGTATGAAATGCTTGCACAACATCCTGAAAGGCATCTCCCTCACTGGAGCGCTCTTTGTTTTCCAGGCCTGCTACGGGATTGCCCGTCCCCCGCTCTATGAAGACGGCGGCGAGGCCCCGATGACCTTCACCCTGGTTTCCCATGCCACCGGCGCCCCCCTCGAGGGCATCCGCATCCTCGGCGGCGCGTACCAGAACCAGAAACATGACCTGGGCACCACGGGGGCCGACGGCAAATGCCGGGTCGAAATCCCCTACTTCCGGAACGAGTCCGGTCCCTTCCTCAGTTTCCAGGACCCGGAAGGCAAGTATATGGTCAAGGACACCACCCTGGCCGATCTCCGCGAACGGGATATTCTGGTGAAACTGGATCTCTACCAATGAGCCCGCGCATGCTGGCCGTCGCCCTCCTGCTGGGAGTCGCCACGGCCGCCTCGGCCCAGCAGGCAGACCAGCCCTTCCACGCAAAGTATTCCCTCGAAATCGGCACAGGTCTTCCCCCGCTCCATATGGGTTTGATATCCACCCGCAGCCTAAATGAAACGCTGGCCGACAAGGGACAGGAAGTAAACATGAACGGGGCGTCTTATCCGGTCATCAGCCTTTCCGGCGTCATACGCTACCGCCACCGGCAGGAACTGCTGGTCACCGTCGGTACCTCCTGGTGCCATCACCAGATCACGCAGTACGGCGTCTTCGGCACGGATCCGGACGGCAACCCCCGTTACGACCTGAGCCAGGGAACCAACGTGGGCTGGAAGAACGCCTCCCCCTTATACACCATCAACGGCCAATGGCGCTACATCCTTACCTCTCCGGAAGCCATCGTCCAACTCTACGCCGGCGCAGGCATGGGAGTCCTCCTGACCCATACCTACGGTCCCATTCCCCTGCCCACTGTGACGCCCATAGCCGTCCGCGTGGGTGGAAAATACTTATACGGCTTTGTAGAATGTACCCTGGGCACCGTGGCCAGTTTCGTCCACGGCGGCCTGGCCTTTCGATTCAACTAATCCATAACCAGAGGCACTGAGCCCCTGGTTGTGACTTATTCCGGTTTATAGGAATCTTTCAGGGCGGTGGTCTTGTTGAAGACGGGATGCTCCGGCGTGGAGTCCTTGTCTGCCACATAGTAGCCGGTGCGCTCAAACTGCACGGCAATGCCGGAGGCATCTTCCAGCAGGGCCGGTTCGGCCCAACCCTTGCCAATCACCAGGCTTTCCGGATTCAGGAAATCCTTGTAGTCCTTGTCTTCGGGCACCTGCGACATATCGGCCAGCGTGAAGAGGCGGTCGTAGTTGCGCAACTCCAGCTCCTTGGCGTGCGGGGCGCTCACCCAGTGGATGGTGCCCTTGACCGAGCGCCATTCGCCGGTGGTGGGATGGGTGGAGGGGTCGTAGGCGCACTTGAGCTCCACGATCTCGCCGTTGTCGTCCTTCACCACCTCGTTGCACTTAACAATATAGGTGTACTTGAGGCGCACCTCTCCGTCGGGCTTGAGGCGGAAGAACTTCTTGGGAGCGTCTTCCATGAAGTCGGCCCGGTCAATGAGGAGCTCGCCGGTGAAGGGAACGCGGCGCTTGGCCCCTTCCGGATCGGCCGGATTGAGCGGGCAGTCGAACCACTCCACCTTGCCCTCGGGCCAGTTGGTGATGGTGAGCTTCACGGGATCCTGCACCACCATATAGCGGTTGGAACGCTCGTTCAGGTCCTGGCGCACACACCATTCCAGCAGCTGGATGTCCATGAGCTGGTCCCGCTTGGACACGCCAATCTTGTCACAGAACATGCGCAGCGCCTTGGCGGTGTAGCCGCGACGGCGCACGCCGCAGAGCGTGGGCATACGGGGATCGTCCCAGCCGGAGACCAGGCCCTTCTGCACCAGTTCCAGCAGTTTGCGCTTGGACATGAGCGTATAGGTGAGGTTCAGGCGGGCAAACTCGTACTGATGGCTGGGGAAGATGCCCAGGGTCTCGATGAACCAGTCGTACAAGGGCCGATGCACATCGAACTCCAGCGTGCAGATGCTGTGGGTGATGTGTTCGATGGAGTCGCACTGGCCGTGCGTGTAGTCGTACATGGGGTAGATGCACCACTTGTCGCCGGTGCGATGGTGATGCGCGAACTTGATGCGGTACAGGAGCGGATCCCGGAACATCATGTTGGGGTGCGCCATGTCAATCTTGGCGCGGAGCACCTTCTCGCCCTCGGCATACTTGCCGGCCTTCATTTCGCGGAAGAGCTTCAGGTT
>JAEEGL011484469.1_pt1 | contig 42293 bp, 32 predicted proteins | sample 9134231 | NCBI WGS metagenome assembly JAEEGL01 (sample SAMN16246548, study PRJNA631951) | gut metagenome | biome: gut microbiome; feature: rumen; material: fiber-attached | host: Bos | place: Iran: Karaj | collected 2018-10 | reverse complement strand
TCGCTGATTACTTCAGACCTTACAGAGAAGAGTGCATCAAGAGCGGCCTCTTAAATCCCAAGGTTCTGGGTGTTAACATCAAGACCCTGCTGTATCAGGTACCCGGCGGTATGCTTTCCAATATGGTTAGCCAGTTAAAGGAACAGCATGCAGAAGATAAGTATGATGAGGTATTAAAGGAGATCCCCAGAGTTCGTAAAGACTATGGTGAGCCCCCGCTTGTTACTCCTTCTTCCCAGATCGTTGGTACGCAGGCAATCATGAACGTCCTGATGGGCGAGCGCTACAAGGTAGCTACCGGCCAGTCCAAGGATCTTCTTTCCGGTAAGTACGGCCAGACCGTTAAGCCTTTTAATCCTGAAGTTCAGAAGAAGGTTATCGGTGATGCAGAAGTGATCACCTGCAGACCTGCAGATCTCTTAGAGCCCGGTCTTCCTAAGTTCGAAGAGGAAGTTAAGCAGTGGAAGCAGCAGGATGAGGATACTCTGAGCTACGCTCTGTTCCCTCAGGTTGCTACGGAGTTCTTCAAGTATCGTCAGGCACAGCAGGAGAAGGTTGATCTTGCAGAAGCAGATACCAAGAACGGTGCTTATCCTGTTTAATTCATAAAAAACCACATGTTGTGTTTTGAATGAAACGGAGCCACTAAATATTCAAAAATCCCCAAAAGACAAGTCTTTTGGGGATTTTTTGTTGACATCATAGTCCTTCTGGCCTATCATAAATATAACACATGTTACGATTAACTCTGTAAGATCCCCTGCGAATGAGGATCTTTTGGTTTGCTTGACAGGAGAACAGCTATGCCCAGAAAGACCATGATTACCAAAGAGATGCTCAGTGATTCCGCCTTTGAACTGTTACGGGAAGAGGGCATAGAGGAAGTCACTGCCAGAAAACTTGCTGCCAGACAGGGATGTTCCACACAGCCGATCTTTCATGTTTATACCGGCATGGATGACATTATTCGGGAGATGTTTGGACGGTCTGTCCTGTTTTTTCAAAAGTATCATGCGTTATATGTAAGGACCCATCCGACCATCCCCAAGGTTCCCTTTGTAGCCCTTGGTCTTTCCTATATCCGTTTTGCAGCGGAAGAACCTAATCTGTTTCGCTTTCTGTTTCTGGGCAAGGACAAATTCGGCATGAGCTTATATGAAATGCTCAACGGTGAAAACGGCGTGTTAACCAAAGAAGTTTCCGCAGCCAAAACGGACGGTTGCAGCGACCCGCAGATGATCTTCATGAGTATGTGGATCTTTATTCACGGCGCCGGCTGTATGACCATTACCGGAGATTATGATCTGGGAGAAAAGGATACGGAGAATCTGCTGGTCAACACCTATCACGCATACAAAGAATTGGGGTAACGGGACATGATCAATCTCATCGATCAGATGAATGAAAAATATTCCACCATGAGTAAGAGTCAGAAGGCCATCGCTGCTTACATCACAGAGCATTACGATCAGGCGGTTTTTATGACAGCTGCCAAGATGGGGTCGGTTCTCGGGATCAGTGAATCCACGGTGGTTCGTTTTGCAACCTTTATGGGGTTTGAGGGCTATCCGGAATTTCAGAAGGCACTGGAAGACTGGGTACAGAATCAGATCTCGTCGGTGCAGAGGGTGGGTGTTCGCTACGGTAATTCCACCCAGTCCGAAGTACTGAAATCTGTACTTTCTGCCGATATCGACAAGATTCAGGATACCATCGACAACCTGGATCCTACTGCTTTTGAAATGGCGGTGCAGAGTATCCTGGATGCCAGAAAGGTTTATATTGTTGGTGTAAGAAGCTGTGAACCCTTAGCTGTATTTTTACACTTTTACCTCAGCATGATCCGTCCGGAAGTGATCCTGTTAAACACTACCAGCGTCAGCGAAATGTTTGAACAGATGATCCGTATCGATGAAAAGGATCTGTGTATCGGTATTTCCTTCCCCAGATATTCCATGCGTACTCTGAAAGCACTGGAATTTGCCAAGGACCGTAATGCCAAGGTGATCACCATCACCGATTCCACCCATTCACCCATGTGCATGTATTCATCCTGTAATCTGCTGGCAAGAAGCGACATGGTATCCATTGTGGATTCTCTGGTAGCACCCTTGTCCCTCATCAATGCACTGGTGGTTGCCCTTTGCTTAAAACGTCCTAAGGAGATCAAGAAGTATCTGGAGATGCTGGAGGATACCTGGAACAATTATCAGGTATACTTAAATGATGAGATCAATTTTGTAAAGGATGAGCCGCTCCTCAATTATCCTTTACGTAAGGAATAAGAAGGTTTTATGAGTAAGATGATCATCGTCGGCGGAGGGCCGGCCGGTATGATGGCAGCCTATCAGGCTGCTATGAACGGCAGCGAGGTGCTTTTGCTGGAACGAAATGAAAAGCTTGGAAAGAAGCTTTTTATCACCGGTAAAGGAAGATGCAATGTAACCAACTTTGCCGATCTGGAGCAGGTTTTTCGTAATATCCTGACCAATCCGAAATTCTTAAACAGTAGCATCAGGCAGTTTACAAACCGTGATGTGTATGATTTTTTTAACGACCGGGGTTGCCCCCTTAAGGTAGAACGGGGGGATAGAGTATTCCCTGAAAGTGACCATTCTTCGGATATTATCCGGACGATGGAGAAGGCCCTTAAAGAGGTGGGCGTAGATATCCGCCTTCATACCAAAGTATCAAAAGTACTGGTAAAGGATCAAAAGGCCTATGGCGTTTTGCTGGAAAACGGTGAGAAGGTTTTGGGCGATAGCGTGATCCTGGCCTGTGGCGGCCAGAGCTATGTATCCACCGGTTCTGACGGATACGGCTTTAAAATGGCAAAGGAGCTTGGGCATCATGTGGTAAAACCCCATCCCGGTCTGGTTCCCCTGGAAACAAGGGAAAGCTGGGTAAAAGAATTACAGGGGTTATCTCTCCGCAATGTGGAAGTGAAGATGAAGGATGCTTCCGGTAAGGTGGCCTACAGGGAAAACGGAGAGATGCTGTTTACCCATTTCGGCATCAGCGGCCCGCTTGTCTTAAGCGCCAGCTCCCATATGGATGCGGAGGGGACAAAGGGACCCTATACCATTACCATTAACTTAAAACCGGCCCTTAGTGATGAACAGCTGGATCAGCGCCTCCTTCGGGATTTTGAAGAAAATTCCCACAAGGAATTTAAAAACGCTCTCGGAAAACTCTTTCCGCAGAAGCTGATCCCGGTTATGGTGGAACTGTCCGGGATTCCCGGAGAAACAAAAGTATACGATATTACCAGAGAGCAGAGACTTAAGTTTCTGCATCTGATCCAGAACCTGACGCTGACGGTAACAAAGACCAGAGGCTTTCAGGAAGCGATCATCACAAGAGGCGGCATCGATGTAAAGGAAGTCAATCCCTCCACTCTGGAATCCAAGCAGATTCAGGATCTGTATTTTGCAGGAGAGATGCTGGACTGCGATGCCCTGACCGGCGGCTTTAATCTCCAGATCGCCTGGTCGACCGGATATCTGGCCGGTACCAAAGCAGCTCAAAAGAGCTGGGAAAGCTAAAACGAGGTATGTATGAGTATCAATGTAGCCATTGACGGCCCTGCAGGAGCCGGAAAAAGCACCATTGCCCGTAAAGTGGCAAAGCAAAAAGGATATATCTACGTGGATACCGGAGCGATGTTCCGGGCTATCGGATTGTATATGCTCCGTCATAGTATCGATCTGGAAGACGGTTTGGCCCTGGAGAGAGAATGCCCTAAGACACAGGTATCCATTGTTTATGAAAACGGGGAACAGAATGTGATCTTAAACGGGGAAAATGTCAGCTCCCTGATCCGTACCCCTGAGGTAGGGGATGCGGCATCCAAGGTTTCCGTTAACGGCAAGGTAAGAGAACATCTCCTGGATCTGCAAAGAGACCTGGCTGCCCGGAACAATGTGGTCATGGACGGACGGGATATCGGGACGGTGGTCCTTCCGGGAGCAGATCTTAAGATCTTCCTTACGGCTTCTGTGGAAGTACGGGCCAAACGCCGGTATAACGAACTGATCGAAAAAGGTCAGGAAGCAGATCTTTCCTCCATTGCAAAACAGATCGAAGAAAGAGACTACCGGGATATGCACCGGGAGGTTGCACCCTTAAAACAGGCTTCGGATGCGATACTGGTGGATACCTCGGATCTGTCCATTGATGAGGTGACGGAAAAGATCCTGTCCCTGTTAGATGAGGTAATAAAAAAATGAATGTTATTTTGGCGGAAAGCGCCGGATTCTGTTTCGGCGTGGAACGTGCGGTCAATACCGTGAAAGAGCAGATCCTTGCACAGGATAATCTCCCGGAGGAGCAAAGGCTTCCGATCTATACCTACGGTTCCATCATCCACAATAAACACGTGGTGAAGGATTTTGAAGACAAGGGCGTTAAGGTGATCGAAAGCATTGAGGAGCTGCAGGAGATCAAAAAAGGCGTGGTGATCATACGGTCCCACGGGGTGGAAAAGAAGATCTACGATATCATGGAACAGAATCATGTTACCTGTGTCGATGCCACCTGCCCCTTTGTAAAACGTATTCACACAATTGTACATACAGAAAGTGAAAAAGGCGTACATATCATCATTGTGGGCAATGATGGCCATCCCGAGGTGGAGGGTATCAAAGGGTGGGCCGTAAACCGCCCGGTTGTTGTAGGAACGGCTCAGGAAGCGGAATCTTTTGATGGAGATCCTGCTTTGGAATACTGTATCGTTTCTCAGACAACTTTCCAAAATGACAAATTTCAAGATATAGTTGCTATTTTCTGTGAGAAAGGTTACAATGTTAATGTTGTGAATACTATATGCAATGCTACTCATGAGCGTCAGGAGGAAGCTTGCAAAATATCGGAAAAAGCCGATATTATGATTGTTATAGGCGATCCCAACAGTTCGAATTCTCGCAAACTTTATGAAATTTGCAGAAAAGAATGTGAGAGGACCTATTTCATTCAGACACTAGACGACCTGCATCTGGAACTTCCGGATTCAGCAAAGACGGTGGGTATAACAGCCGGGGCATCTACCCCAAATAATATCATTGAGGAGGTTCAAAGTTATGTCCGAAGAAACTTTTGAACAGATGCTGGAAGCATCACTGAAAACTATACATACAGGAGAGGTTGTTGAAGGCACCGTTATCGACGTGAAACCGGAAGAAGCTGTTCTGAACATTGGTTGCAAGTCGGATGGTATTCTTACACGTTATGAATACACCAATGAACCCGGCGCTGATCTTACAACGCTGCTGAATGTAGGAGACACATTAGAAGTTAAGGTGATCAAGGTCAATGACGGTGAAGGTCAGATCTTATTATCTTACAAGAGACTTGCCGCTGAGAGAGGCAACAAGCGTATCGAAGAAGCTTACAACAACAAAGAAGTACTTACCGCAAAGGTTACCCAGGTTCTGGATGGCGGTATCTGCGTAGTTGTTGACGAAGTTCGTATTTTCATCCCTGCCAGCCTTGTATCCGATACCTATGAAAAGGATCTGAGCAAGTACGCAGGTCAGGATATCGATTTTGTGATCACTGAGTACAATCCCAAGAGAAGACGTTACATCGGTGACCGCAGACAGCTCATCGCTGCCAAGAAGGCAGAACAGCAGAAGGAACTCTTTGAGAAGATCAAAGAAGGCGATGTTGTTACCGGCGTGATCAAGAACGTTACCGATTTCGGTGCATTCGTAGATCTGGGCGGGGCAGACGGTCTGCTGCATATTTCCGAAATGAGCTGGGGCCGTGTAGAGAATCCCAAGAAGAACTTCAAGGTTGGCGATGAACTGACCGTTCTGATCAAGGAGATCTCCGGCAGCAAGATTGCTCTTTCCTTAAAGTTTGACGATACCAATCCCTGGAAGGGTGCTTCCGAGAAGTTTGCCATCGGTAATGTGGTAACCGGTAAGGTTGCACGTATGACCGACTTCGGTGCATTCGTGGAATTAGCTTCCGGAATCGATGCACTGCTGCATGTTTCTCAGATCTCCAAGGATCACATTGAGAAGCCCTCCGATGTACTGAAGGTTGGCGATGAAGTAACCGCTAAGGTCGTTGACTTCAACGAAGAAGATCGCAAGATCTCCCTGAGCATCAAGGCTCTTCTTGCTCCCGATCCTGAAGAGGAAGCAAAGCCTGCTGAGGATGATGATGCGGAAGCAGTTTCCGTTAACATCGATGAAGTGATCGCATCTCAGGAAGAAGAGTAATTTCTTCAAAAAAATAATATAGGATTGTACCAAGGAAGGGGAGTTCCATGGCTTACGATTACGAGTATTTCAAGACGGAAGTATTTAAACTGACGCACATCGATCTGAATGCCTACAAGGAAAAACAGATGAAGCGTCGTATCGATACGCTTATCGGCAAGCATGAGATCAAGGACTACGATAAGTACGTGGCTTTGCTCAGAACAGACAAGGCTGCCTTTGAAGAGTTTGTTAACTACCTGACCATTAATGTTTCGGAATTCTACCGGAATCCGGAACAGTGGGTCATCATGGACAAGGATGTATTTCCGGATCTGATCAAGAAGTTCGGTAATAACTTAAAGATCTGGAGTGCGGCCTGCTCAACAGGGGATGAACCCTACTCCCTGGTTATGGCATTGTCCAAACATCTGCCCCTGAATCAGATCCGTATTGAAGCAACGGATATTGATAAGCAGGTGATCGCCAAGGCGAAGGTTGGTCTGTACAATGATAAGTCTGTGGCTTCCGTGCCGGCAGATCTTAAAAAGCAGTACTTCACCATGGTGGGGCCTTCCTATCAGATCTCCGATCAGATCAAGCAGAGAGTGAATTTCCGCGAGCATAACCTGTTAAAGGATACCTATCCGACCAATCAGCATCTGATCGTGTGCCGTAACGTACTGATCTATTTCACAGAAGAAGCAAAGGATGAGATCTTCCGTAAGTTCTACAATTCCCTTGCACCCGGTGGCGTACTGTTCATCGGCAGTACAGAGCAGATCATCAACTATAAGGAGATCGGCTTCGAACGCAAGAGTTCCTTCTTCTACTTAAAACCAAAAGCTTAAAGCAAAATAAAAGATCCTGCCGGATGCGGCAGGATCTTTTTTATGATCTTGAAGGATCATTTCTGTTTGTCATCATAGCGCATGATATTTAATACGTGGGAAGCGTAAGCGGAAAAGCCTTCCCGGTCTTTTTTAAATTCCTCAGTCAGTTCAAAATAGCAGACCTTATCGTTGTAATCCTTTTTAAAGAAGGGTGTGAATAAGGTTTCCCACATAGGCAGGAAGGTGGAATTCTTACGGGTATAGCAGGTGGAAGCGGTTGCGTTTACCCGGCGGTCCTTATCCACATATCCGGCTACGGACTTATGCATGGCCATGTCTTCGGCGGGAAGATAGTAATAGTCCCTCCAGTTGGCATAGAAATATTTCAGCTCTCCGATATACAGAGGTATACGTAACATACCGGTACCTCCTTCGCCTTCAAAGGAGCATCCCTTCGCACGGAACTTAAGGGGCATGGGAAGATTTGCCGGCAAAGCAAGCTTCATCACAAGCTCGGCTATTTCCTGTCCGGATATGTCCTGATAATAGTTGGCCTGTACCTTCTTAACACGGATCTTACCGTTAAAGAGGTCGTAGTAAGAGAGCATGGGCAAGATCCGCAGCATGCCGATCATATCATCCCGGTTATGCTGAAGAAGAAGATTCAGTGCTTCGTCATTAGGGCTTCCCAGGTAGGACTTGTATACGTTGATCAGCTCGCCGCCGTTGTATTTATCCTCTCTCCGGATCCCCATGAACTGTTCCACCGTTTTTTGTTTACAGTCCGGGAGACGAAGAAAAGTCTTATAGGGATTGATCCGCTGGAAAAGGTCCAGACCCTGCATTTTTTCAAGAGGGAAAGGAACACCGAAACTGCGGCACTTTTCCTGGAGATAGGGGATATCAAAACGATTGCCGTTATAGTCTACGATCAGAGAAAAGGGAGCCGCGAACTCGGCAAATTCCTTCAGAAGATCGGCTTCATCCATGAGATGCTCGGCAAAGAACTGATGAAGGTAAAAACTGCCGGCCTTATTGTAAATACAGCCGATCAGATACAAAGCGGAAGAGTTAGCGGTAAATCCCGTAGTCTCTATGTCCACAAACAGCACTTCATTTAAGGGGACATAACGCTCTAAGGGATAATCGGTCTCCTTCAGAACAAAACTTAATTTTTCCGTGATGATGCGCATGAAAAAAGGTCCTTTCCGGCGGATTTATTCTTTGTGAACCACTTACGATTATAGTATACTAAATTTGTATGGAGATTTGTGAGCAATTTCAGAAGGAAATTCGGTTTTGTTTCTGATGTGTCCACAATAGCTTCAAAATCTATGGAAAGAAGGAGTGCAAAATGGCAAGTTCTACATTTTTGGGCGGCGTCCATCCTTATGACGGTAAAGATCTGTCAAAGGATAAGCCTATCAAAGACGTACTGCCCAAGGGAGATTTGGTGTATCCATTGTCTCAGCATATCGGTGCTCCTGCCAAGCCTGTGGTTGCCAAAGGGGACCATGTGCTGACGGGACAGCTGATCGCGGAAGCCGGCGGCTTCGTATCCGCACCGATCTATGCATCTGTTTCCGGTACCGTTAAGGGCATTGAACCCAGACGGATCGTTACCGGCGACAGTGTGAACAGTATCATCATTGAAAATGATGGGCTGTATGAGGAGGTGGATTATCCCCAGAGAAAACCTGTGGAGGAGATGTCCAAGGAGGAGATCATCGAGAGTGTTCGAAATGCAGGTGTCGTTGGTATGGGTGGCGCCGGATTTCCTACTGCTGTGAAGCTTTCTCCCAAGGAACCGGATAAGATCGATTATATCATTGCAAACTGTGCGGAATGTGAGCCTTATCTTACATCCGATTACAGACGTATGATCGAAGATCCTGAGCTGCTGATCGGCGGCTTAAAGATCATGCTGCAATTGTTTGATCATGCACAGGGCATTCTGGCCGTGGAAGACAATAAGCCGGATGCTATAAAGCTTCTCAGAGAGAAGACCAAAGACGAACCCCGTATTCAGGTCAAAGCACTTAAGACCAAGTACCCTCAGGGTGCAGAGCGTATGATCATCTACGCTTGTACCGGACGGAAGATCAATTCCAAAATGCTTCCTGCAGATGCAGGCTGCATCGTAGATAACGTGGATACCATCGTTGCCATCAACGATGCGGTCCGTAACGGAAGACCCTTAATGCATCGAATCGTTACCGTAACCGGTGACGCCATCAAAGATCCCCGTAACTTCCGGGTTCGTATCGGTACCAATTACAACGAACTCATCGAAGAGGCAGGCGGCTTTGTAAAGGATCCGGAAAAGATCATTTCCGGCGGTCCAATGATGGGCTTCGGTATCTTTGATACCAATGTTCCCACCACCAAGACGGCCTCTGCTTTGCTGTGCCTGTCCAGGGATGATGTCTCTAAGATGGCTCCTACTGCCTGCATCAATTGCGGCCAATGTGTGGAAGCCTGTCCGGAGCAGTTAGTGCCCAGCCATCTGGCTACGTATTCCGAACATTACAACGAGGAAGCGTTCCTTAAGAATAATGGTCTGGAATGTGTAGAATGCGGCTGCTGCAGCTTTGTCTGTCCTGCGAAGAGACCTCTTACCCAGTATATTAAGTCCATGCGTAAGATTCAGCTTGGCAAGAAGAAAAAGTAAGGGGGATTGTCATGAGTGAATTAATGAATGTATCATCCAATCCGCACATTCGGTCCAAGTCCACCACCAGCAATATCATGCTGTTAGTGGTTATGGCTTTGCTCCCTGCTGCCGGATTCGGAATCTATAATTTCGGTACCGACGCGCTGCTACTTATCCTTGCAACGGTAGCCAGCACGGTACTTACGGAGTTTATCTATGAGAAGATCATGAAGCTTCCCATTACCATCGGCGATTTTTCCGCAGTGGTTACCGGTCTGCTTCTTGCTCTGAACCTGCCTTCTACCGCACCCTGGTGGATGGCTGTTTTAGGCGGCGTTTTTGCGATTCTGGTTGTTAAGATGCTCTTTGGCGGCCTGGGTCAGAACTTTATGAACCCCGCGCTGGGTGCCAGATGCTTTCTGGTGATCTCTTTCCCTGCGCTGATGACCAACTTCCAGACCGATGTTTATACCGGTGCAACCCCTCTGCAGCAGTTAAAAGCAGGTGGTTCTCCCGTGATCCTGGATATGATCATCGGACGTACCGCAGGTACCATCGGTGAGACCAGCCTTTTAGCCATCGTACTGGGTGCCTGTGTGCTGATCTTATTTGGTGTCATCGACCTTAAGGTTCCCGGCTCCTATATCATCAGTTTCGTGATCTTTATCGTACTGTTTTCCGGTCACGGCTTTGATCCTGCCTATATTTCCGCTCATCTGGCAGGCGGTGGTCTGATGCTGGGTGCATTTTTCATGGCAACAGACTATGTTACCAGACCCATTACTCCCAAAGGACAGATCGTTTACGGTATCTTCCTGGGAATCATGACCGGTATCTTCCGTCTGTTTTCTTCCGGAGCAGAGGGCGTCAGCTTTGCCATCATCTTAGGTAACCTGCTGGTACCTCTCATTGAGAAGTACACCATGCCCCGCGCATTTGGCGTTCCCAAACCTGTGAAGGAAAAGAAATCCAAGGAGAAGGAGGGCGAAGCGAAATAATGAATACCGATATGAAAAGCATGTTGGGCGATGCCCTGAAACTCCTTATCATCACTGTGATCGCAGGACTTTGCCTGGGCGGCGTTTATCAGCTGACCAAGGATCCTATCCTGGCACAGGAATTAAAGGCAAAACAGGAAGCCTGCAAAGCCGTATTTTCCGAGGCTGCTTCCTTTAACGAGATCACCGATTTCGATTCGGAAGCAGAAAGCGCCAAGATCCACGATTCCTATCCCATGCAGGATATTGACGGCATGTATGAAGCACTGGATGCAAGCGGTAATGTGCTTGGCTATGTGATCACCGTTACCACCCATGAAGGTTACGGCGGAGACATTCAGTTTTCTCTTGGTATCTCCAATGAATCGGTGTTAAACGGCATGTCACTCCTTAGCATTTCCGAGACCGCAGGTCTTGGTATGCGGGCAGGAGAGGTCCTGGTGCCGCAGTTTTCCGGTAAACCTATTACGGTATTTACCTATACCAAGACCGGTGCTGCAAGTGACAGTGAGATCGATGCGATTTCCGGTGCGACCATCACTACCAATGCCGTTACCAACGGCGTGAATGCCGGAATCTATTATTATGCAACGGTATTGAAGGGAGGTGCTTCTGAGTGAATAAAGCAACCGAACGTTTATATAACGGACTGATCAAAGAAAATCCCACCTTCGTTCTGACCCTGGGTATGTGTCCGACCCTTGCGGTAACAACATCCGCCATCAACGGTCTGGGCATGGGCCTTTCCACCATGGTGGTATTAGCCCTGAGTAACCTGATGATCGCAGCCCTCCGGAATTTTATTCCCAATCGTGTACGTATTCCTGCGTTCATCGTTATCGTTGCCAGCTTCGTAACCATGACCCAGCTTCTGTTACAGGGCTTTGTACCTGCATTATATGAATCTCTGGGAATTTACATTCCGCTGATCGTTGTAAACTGTATCATTTTAGGTCGTGCGGAATCCTATGCATCCAAGAACCCTATGATCCCTTCTCTGTTTGACGGTATCGGCATGGGCCTTGGCTTTACCATGGCACTGACCATGATCGGTCTGGTCCGCGAGATCTTAGGAAGCGGCAAGGCATTCGGCTTCCAGATCCTGCCGGATTCCTATGTGCCCATCAGTATCTTTATCATGGCACCCGGTGCGTTCTTTGTTCTGGCTACCTTAACGGCCATCCAGAACAAGATCAAGATCGAAGGAGAGAAGAAGGGCAAGGATATGTCCAAGATTCAGTCCGGCTGCAACAGCGATTGTGCGGCCTGCGGTGACACCTCCTGCTCTAAACGCTTCTATGATGAAAATGCCAAGCCCGGTCCTGTGGGCAAGGTAAATGAAGGGAAGGAGGAGACGAAATAATGGGTGAATATATTGCGATCCTGATCGGCTCATCCCTGATCAGCAATGTTGTATTAAGTCAGTTCTTAGGTCTTTGTCCTTTCCTTGGTGTATCCAAGAAAACCGAGACCGCTACCGGTATGGGAGCTGCGGTAATCTTCGTTATTACCATTTCCTCCTTTGTAACCGGGATCATTTACAAATTCCTGTTATTACCTTTGGGAATTTCCTATTTACAGACCATTGTATTTATTCTGATCATTGCCGCACTGGTACAGTTTGTGGAAATGTTCCTGAAAAAATATGTGGTTTCCCTGTATAACTCATTGGGCGTGTATCTGCCCCTGATCACCACCAACTGTGCGGTGCTGGGTGTAGCGCTTACCAATGTGCAGAAGGATTACAGTATCGGCAAAGGCGTTGCCAACGGTTTTGCTACCGCTGTGGGCTTTACGATCTCCATCATCCTGCTTGCAGGTCTTCGTGAAAAAATGGAATATAACAATATTCCCAAGCCTTTACAGGGTATGCCCCACGTTCTGTTAACTGCCGGTCTCATGGCGATCGCATTCTGCGGATTCTCCGGAATCTCTTTCTAAATAGGAAAATGCCAGCGCTGCGGCCAAAAAAGCAGCGCAGAAATGTGGTGAAACATGAATGGAATTTTGATAGCGACTTTGATCGTGGGCGGCGTAGGAATCTTCGTTGGATTATTCCTTGGAATCGCTTCCTTAAAGTTCAAAGTGGAAGTAAATGAAAAAGAAGAAGCAGTACTGGGAGTCCTTCCCGGTAATAACTGCGGTGGCTGCGGATATCCCGGCTGTTCCGGACTTGCGGCTGCCATTGCAAAAGGAGAAGCACCTGTGAATGCCTGCGTGGTGGGAGGCGATCCGGTAGGTAATCAGATCGCTGAGATCATGGGTGTGGAAGCAGGCTCTTCTGCCCGTAAGGTTGCATTTGTTTCCTGTAACGGAGACTGCGGCAAGACCAAGGTGGATTACGCATACACCGGCGTACAGGATTGCCGTATGCTGGCCTTCGTTCCAAACGGTGGTCCCAAGAGCTGTAACTATGGGTGTCTTGGCTATGGCGCCTGCGTGGACGTATGTCCCTTTGATGCGATCCATGTGATCCAGGGCGTTGCCAAGGTAGATCCTGATGCCTGCAAGGCCTGCGGAAAATGCGTGGAGGTTTGTCCCAAGCATCTGATCTCTCTGATCCCCTACGAAGCACCGTATATGGTTGCCTGTGCCAACAAGGATAAGGGTCCGGAGACCATGAAGAAGTGTGAAGTGGGCTGTATCGGCTGCCAGCTTTGCGTAAAGCAGTGTCAGTCGGATGCGGTTACGGTGGAAGATTTCAATGCGACCATTGATCCTGAGAAGTGCGTGGGATGTGGTGCCTGCTACGAGAAATGTCCTAAGAAAGCAATTGTAAAACGCTTATAAAAAACAAAGCGGAATGTGCTGCAGTTAGCACATTCCGTTTTTTATTCTTTCAAAGTGACAGGCGGGAATCCTTCGGTGGTAAGGATACTTCCGTCCTTTGGTAAAAAGAGTGCCTCCACGCCGTCTATGGAGTCGATGAGCGCTCTGGCTTTTTCGTATCCAAGGATCAGGCAGGTGGTGGATAAGGCATCTACTTCCATGGAGGAAGTACTGTATATGGTAACGCCGTTTAGATCCGTATCGGCAGGATAGCCGCTGTTTGTATCCAGGATGTGATGGTAAAGGACGCCGTCCTTTTCGTAGTAGCGTTCGTAGATGCCGCTGCTTACAAAGGAGGCGCTTTTTTTATCAGCGGAGCAGGTCCAGGATGTGGTTGCGATACTGGTTCCGATGTCTGCAAAGGGCTTCTGGAAGCCAACCTGAAAGGAATTCTTATCCGGCTTTTCTCCATAGAGGACGACGTTACCGCCCAGGTTAATGACGGCTCCGGTAACGTTATCCTGTGTGGACAGATACTGGCAGATCTGATCGGCAATATAGCCTTTGGCAACAAATCCCAGATCGATACCGGCGCCCGGATCGGTTAAGGTTACCTGGTTTCCCTGTATCAGGACCTTGTTATGATCTACATGGGAAAGGCTTTCTCTGATGCACTCTTTTTCAGGGATAACAGGATCCGTTTGCCCGGCGTTTTCAGAGAAATTCCATAAACTGCTTAAGGGTTCGATGGTAGGGTCGATGAGCCCTTCAGTTTGATCCGCAATTTCCAGAGCGTAGGACAGGAGCGTAATGGTTTCCGGATCGCAGATAATTGGGCACCCCTGACTGTGATTGATCTTCCAGACATCGGATCCTTCCACGGTCTTACTCAGGAGATCCTCGTAGTATTTTGCTTTTTCAAAGCAGGTATTTAACAGCGCCTCTTCCGGATCCTGAAGGGCGTATATGGTAAAGGTGATGGGCGTATCAAAATAGATCCCCGTTGCCTGTTCCTTATCCGGAACTCTGGAACAGCCGCACAGAAGAAAGGCTGTAAGCAGCAGAAATCCAAGGCGCGTTCTTCTCATATGTGAATGGTACCTTCCGTAGATTGTTTGGCCTTATAAATCATGATAAATTATTGGTGATGGGGTTTTTGACCGATTTTCCTTAACCGAAATTATACCACAGGAGATTCCCTTAAATGAAATTACCCAATGTTGATCCGGAATATGATAATGACTTTGGCACTTCCTTTACCCTGGGAGGCATGCTGACCCTGGTCATTTTGTTTATCGTTGCGATCTTTGGTATCACGCTGTTTGTAAACCGCGGGACCATCTTTCATAAATCCAAGAGCGCTGATCAGAGCGCTGTGGATGTTTCCAAACAGACAGAGAAAACCGTGGAAGAAACTACGGCGAAAACCGCATCAGACCTGGATATCTGGGATATGTATCCGGAGGTGGAAGAAAGTACGGAGGAAATGACCGAGGAAGTGATCTCTTCCGCACCGGAAAAAAAGGACCCCTCCACGGACGGTGCGCATACGCTGATCACCTATTCTGACGGCACCGAGGAGTGGGTCGCCATCAACAACTATCTTGCAAAAAACAGTTATGACTATACGCATCTGGTTTTGGAAGGGGCTATCATGAAATATTATGAAGACGGCCGCAAGACCTCCTATATGGGCGTAGACATTTCCAAATATCAGGATTATGTGGATTTTACTGCCTTAAAAAAAGCAGGCATTGAATTTGTTATGATCCGTTTGGGGGCAAGAGGCTATGAATCCGGTGCTCTTTCCATAGACGATTATTTCTTTGACAATATCAAGCGTGCTACCGATTCCGGACTTTCGGTGGGCGTCTATTTCTATTCTCAGGCGATAACGGAGGATGAAGCGGAAGAAGAAGCCCGCATGGTCCTGGATAATCTCCATAATTACAACATTACCTATCCCATTGCCTATGTGATGGAGTATGTGGATAATGACCGCTGCCGGATCGAGAATCTGTCAAGATCCGAAAAAACCGCCATTGCAAGGAAGTTCCTTTCGACGGTGCGGGAAGCCGGCTATAACACCATGCTCTACGGTTCCAAACAGTGGCTGATCAAGGAGATCGATCTGACCCGCCTTACGGAGTTTGATACGTGGCTCAGTGAATCAACGGATATTCCGGATTATCCGTACCGGTTTTCCATGTGGCAGTACACAAAAAAAGGAAAAGTGGACGGCATCGCGGGGGATGCCGACTTTAACATCAGTTTCATTGATTACACGGCAAAATAGCCATGTTATGAGGGGAGAATCCATGGAACAGGGGAGATTACCGGGCGTATACCGGACGAAGAAAAAGAACGGTCAGACCTATTACCGTTCTTCCGTAACCTTTCGGGGAAAGCATATTTCTCTCGGAAGCTTTTCCAGTGAGAAAAAAGCATCCAGGTGCTATGAAGAAGCAAGGCAGCTGATCGTAAAGAAGGACATCGGCATAGAGGATTATTCCTCCAAACTGGCCATTCCTTTTGATAAATGGGTTTCCATCCTGAATTTCAAGCATAACAACCTTTATTCCGCCAATCCCATCTACGTGCGCAAGCGCTTTTTCTTTTACTACCTGACCCCTAAAAAGGTACTGACCTTTGATCTGGACGATCTGTTTTATTTCAGTTCCCATAAGATCATGCAACGGGGCGGGCACCTTTTTGTAGATGACTTCGGCGTACAGACTTCCCTGCAGAGCCGTTTTCATATTAAGCCCTATGCGGTGGAAGGCAGGGATTATGTGTTCCGGAACGGAGATAAACTGGATTTTCGTTATGAGAATCTGGAGATCATCAATCCCTATTTCGGGGTGCACCGGGAAGTAAAGGGAGTACAGACCCTCTACCGGGTCAGCGTTCATGAAAGGAGTACCCTTTTAGTAGGCGTCTACGATGACCTTATAAAAGCGGCCATCGCCTACAACAAAGCCGTGGATATCCTTAAGAAAAACGGCTGTACCAAGAACTTTCAGGAGAATTATCTGGAAGGGATCTCTCCGTCGGTGTATGCGGATATCTATTCAAAAGTGAAGATAAGAAAAGCGATCTATCAGCGAAAATTCAGCAACTCGGCTATAGGAAAAGATGCATAAATATGTTATCATAACCTTTGTTTTGAGGAAAAAAGGAAGGATCATACAGCCATGAAGTATACCAGTACCAGAAACAGTCAGTTACAGATCGAAGCATCGGAAGCGATCTTAAAGGGAATCGCACCCGACGGCGGATTGTTTGTTCCCACAGCCATTCCGGCCATGGATTTTTCTTTTGCGGATATGGCAAAGATGAGCTATCAGGAACTTGCCTATGAAGTCATGAAGCTTTATCTGACGGATTTTACCGAAGAAGAGTTAAGAGCCTGCATCGATCATGCATATGACTCCAAGTTTGATACCCCGGAGATCGCGCCCCTTGTTCTGGCGGATGATACCTATTATCTGGAACTGTTTCATGGCAAGACCATTGCCTTTAAGGATATGGCACTTTCCATTTTGCCCCACCTTTTAACAACCGCGGCAAAGAAGAATCATATCTCCAATGAGATCGTGATCCTTACCGCAACCTCCGGTGACACCGGAAAGGCAGCGCTTGCAGGCTTTGCCGATGTACCCGGAACAAGGATCATCGTATTTTATCCCAAGAACGGCGTAAGTCCTGTTCAAGAAAAGCAGATGGTTACCCAGAAGGGGGATAATACCTTCGTTGTGGGCATAACCGGTAACTTTGACGATGCCCAGACCGGTGTTAAGAAGATGTTTGGAGATGCTCATCTTGCCGATGATATGGCAAAAGGCGGCTTCCAGTTTTCCTCTGCCAATTCCATCAATATCGGACGACTGGTTCCCCAGATCGTTTACTATTTCTATTCCTATGCGATGCTGCTTCGTAACGAAGAGATCGCCGAAGGAGAGGAGATCAATATCACCGTTCCCACCGGTAACTTCGGTAATATCCTTGCTGCATATTATGCAAAGAACATGGGACTGCCGGTGCATAAACTGATCTGCGCCTCCAATGAGAACAAGGTGCTGTTTGATTTCTTCGGTACCGGTGCCTATGACCGGAATCGTGAGTTTATCCTGACCAGTTCTCCTTCCATGGATATCCTTATTTCCTCCAACTTAGAGCGTCTGATCTATCGTATCTGCGGTAATGATGCTGCTAAGAATCAGGGCTTTATGGCATCTCTTTCCAGTAGCGGAAAATATGAGATCACTGCGGAAATGAAGGAAGGCCTGAAGGATTTCTACGGTAATTACGCATCCGAGCAGGAAACAGCAGATGCCATCAAACGGATCTACGATTCCTGCGGTTATGTGATCGATACCCATACCGCTGTTGCGGCTTCTGTATATGCAAAATATCGTAGTAAGACCGGGGATACCCATAAGACGGTCATTGCATCTACCGCTTCCCCCTTTAAGTTTGCAAGAAGTGTCATGTGTGCCATTGACCCTGCTTATGATTCCAAGGCGGATTTCGATCTGATCGATCTCTTAAGTACCACAGCCAATGTTCCGGTCCCTGCAGCCATTGAAGAGATCCGTACGGCGCCGGTTCGCCATGATACCGTGTGTGAGACCGCCGATATGGAAAAGACGGTTCGCGGCATTTTAGGCCTTGCTTAAAGCTGCTTCTTTGTTTCAAAAATGCGCTTAAGGAGCGGATACACCATGGAGTTATTCAATTTCCTGGATATGTTTCTCATCATCATCGGTGTGTATGTGGTGGTGGTTGCCTGTACCATGAAGGCCACCGGCAAGCTTACCAATAATATGCTGGTGGGGAAAAATATAAAGATCGAGCGGGCAAGAGATCCCAAAGGCTTTATCGATGCGATCTTTGTTAAGACCGTGATCTGCGGCATTGCAAATATCCTCTGCGGATTCGGGGATTTTATCAACGTCACGCTGTTTGGTTCGGTGTGGTGGTTTAAGATCCTGTTAATGATCGTGTATATCATCATAATCATCTGGTATTCCAAAGCGAGCACCAAAGCCCAGCAGGAATATCTGATCTGAAGAAAAGAGGCGATTTTCCATGGAAAACAAAACAATCAAAGAAAGACTTAAGAAGCTTCGCAGCGCCATGAAAAAAGAAAAGGTGGATTTCTATCTGATCCCCACCGATGATTTTCACGGTTCTGAATATGTAGCCGATTATTTCAAAGCAAGAGAGTACTTTTGTAACTTTACCGGCGATAATGCAACCCTTGTGGTCAGCGGCGATGAAGCAGGCCTGTGGACCGACGGTCGTTTCTTTATTCAGGCAGAAGAGGAACTTAAGGGAACCGGCGTTACCCTGTTTCGTATGGGGGAAGAGGGCGTTCCCACCCTTTCGGAATATCTGCTTAAAAATGCAAAAAAAGGAAATGTCGTAGCCTTTGACGGAAGATGCATGGATTCCGCTACCGGCCTTGGACTGGAAAAGCTTCTTGGAGCAAAGGGCGTAAGTCTTCGGTTTGACCTGGATCTTTCCACACCGATCTGGACAGACAGACCGTCCTTACCCTGCCATGATATTTTCGTTTTACCGGATGATATTACCGGCAAGACCTTACAGGCCAAGGTATCGGATGTTCGTAAGCAGATTAAAAAGGCCGGCGCAAATGCCTTCCTTTTATCCAAGCTGGATGACATCATGTGGTTACTTAACATCCGCGGTCTGGACATCGAATGTAATCCCGTTGCCCTTTCCTATCTGTATCTGACACAGAAGGAGATTCTTTTGTTTGTTCAGAAAAAGGAAGTGAACAAAAAGGTTGCAAGATACCTTAAGGATAACGGTATTACTCTTTACGAATACGATGAGATTCTGCCTTTCCTTTCGGCACTGACCGGAAAGCAGAAGATCTTCCTGGATAAGAGATGTGTAAACTTTGCGCTGTATAAGACCTGTGAGAAGGTTGCGGAAGTGGTGGAAGGCACCAATCCCACAGAGCTTATGAAAGCCATTAAGAACCCTACCGAGCTTAAGCACTTAAAGGAAGTATATATCCGCGACAGTGCGGCTCTTACCAAGTTTATCTACTGGCTTAAGAAGAACGTAGGCAAGCGTGAGATCACGGAGATGAGCGCCGCTGCCCATCTGGATCATTTACGGGAGAAACTGGACGGCTTTATCGAATTATCCTTCCCTACCATCTCCGGTTACGGTGCCAATGCAGCCATGATGCATTATGCGGCAACTCCGGATCATGATGCCAAAGTAAAAGCAAAGGGTATGCTGCTTGTGGATTCCGGCGGTACCTATATGGGTGGTACCACCGATGTGACCAGAACCATCGTAGTAGGTGAGATCACCGAGCAGATGAAGGAGCATTTCTCCAAAGTAGCCGCCGGCTGTCTGCAGCTTTCCGCAGCCCGTTTCCTTTACGGCTGTACCGGCAGAAATCTGGATATCCTTGCAAGAGAGCCCCTCTGGGAACTGGGCATTGACTATAAATGCGGCACCGGCCACGGTGTAGGTTATATCTTAAATGTCCACGAAGGTCCCCAGAATATCCGGTGGCGCTATACCGGTAACATGAAAGAAGCGGTTCTGGAAGAGGGTATGATCGTTTCCGATGAACCCGGTGTTTACCTGGAAGGAGAGTACGGTATCCGTACCGAGAATATCATTCTGGTTAAGAAAGCACAAAAGAACGGCGACGGCCAGTTCATGAAGTTTGAACAGCTTACCTTTGCGCCCATTGACCGGGAAGCACTGGATAAGAAGTATCTTACAGAAAAGGATGTAGAGCGGATCAACGCTTATCACAGGGAAGTGTATAAGAAGATCTCTCCTTATCTGACTCTGGATGAAAAAGAATGGCTAAAGGATGTTACCCGTCCTTTATAAAGCAGTTTTTTGAGGTTTGTATGACACAGTTAGCAAATGGCAGACAATCCATTTCTTTAGAGGAGGTCCGGAATAAACACTGGACCTTCCGCTATGTTATGGTGTTTGCATCCTATTTTACGGTTTTTTGTTCCATCCATCTGTATGCGTCCATTTACCTGTTGGATCGGGGCTTTGACAACAGCCAGATCGGTCTGCTCCTTGCCCTTGCCAATATTATTTCGGCGCTGATCGGTCCTGTGATCGCTGCAAGGATCGACAAAAAGAAACTTACCAACATCGGCGCATCCAAGATGATGTGTCTGCTGATCCTGGTTTTATCGGCAGTGCTTTACTTTGCGCAGAATTCCTTTATAGCTGTGTTTATCATTTTCGGGATCCTGTATCTGCTGCACATGATCTATCAGTCCCTGCTGATCGCCCTGAGCTTTGAATACAACCAGAAGGGCTGCGCCATCCTGTTTGGTTTTGGCCGCGGCATGGGTTCTGTGGCATCGGCTCTCACCAGTCTGTTTTTAGGTCAGATGTTAAAATTTATTGCAGTGGATAAGCTGCCGGTATTCTTTGTGATCTTTGCTCTGTTTAATCTGGTGACCATGGTATTTTTCGTTACCCGCAGGGAACGGGCTGCTTTGGAGGAAATCCCTTCGAAATCGACTGATGTTTCCGGCACCGAGAATCGGAAAGAGGATTATCACGACAACTTCTTCTCCTTTGTGAAGGCGTATCCCAGATATTCCATTTTCCTGCTGGCGGTGATCTGTTTTTTCTTTGAACACAACATGGGCAACGATTTCCTGATCCAGATCATAAAGCCCATCGGCGGTAAGGAAAGTGACATGGGAACAGCCTTATTTATCGCTGCCATGTTAGAACTACCGGTCATGAGCGTATTTGTGAAGGTCGCAAAGAAGATCAACGTAGGCATCCTGTTAAAGGTATCTGCAGTGTTCTTTGCCATTAAGGGTGCCATCTTAATGTTTGCCACCAGCATCACAGGAGTTTACTTAAGTCAGTTCATGCAGATCTTTGCCTATGCCCTGATCACTCCCGGTGCAGCCTATTATGCCACCGCCAAAATGAGTCCTCAGGACCAGGTAAAGGGGCAGACCTACTTTAACTGCTGTATTACCGTAGGTGGCGTGTTCTCCAGTCTGATCTGCGGAAGACTTCTGGATCTCTACGGTTCCATGGTGATGCAGGGTGTGGGACTGGCAGTAGCGATCGTGGGCATTATCCTTGCATTTGCGGGTGTGGAAAATGTGACGGAAGATGAGACGAAATAGATTCATTTTCATCACAAATCGCCCAAATTTTAGATAAGTCTTGATATTAATTGATTATTTGATATAATGTAGTTACCTGGAATGTTGTACCTGTCATTTTTGAACCTACAAATACTTTAAAACGGGATTCCTACATTGCCATTTGGATGTCAGGCCTTCCGATTCAAGCATTTGGATCAGGCAGAGGAAGACAGAGATCTGGTTGCGGTCGCCCACCTAGCTTAGCTAGGAGTCAAAAAGCGGGAACAACATGTCTGGGTTTGTTTTTGGATAAAAGCATAGATGGTGCAGGAAACTTCTTATTTTCCAACAGAGAACGGAGGTCATCGGCTGGAAGCCTCCCGGGTTCAGATAGGAAGCCAGATTCACACCGGAGCTGCCAGATGGAAGGTTTACTGGGTAAGTTTGGCCGTGTAAAGAGCGTTATTCTTTTTGAGGTGCCCGTTTTTACGGGAATATAGGGTGGTACCGCGGTAATGATTCGTCCCTTGTATGCAGTGTCTGCATACGAAGGGATTTTTTTATGTGAAAATATACGGAGGTTTTTTATGATCAAGGAAACACTGGAAGCCATTCAGGCCGAAGCATTAAAACAGATTTCTGCTTCTGACGGTCTGGAAAAGCTAAACGAAGTCAGAGTCAATTTCCTCGGAAAAAAAGGTGAATTGACCGCCGTCCTGAAAGGGATGAAGGATGTTGCACCGGAAGATCGTCCCAAGGTCGGTCAGATGGTCAACGATGTTAGAGCACAGATCGAGGAAGTATTAAAGACTGCGCAGGAAAAGATGGAGCGCATGGCCAGAGAAGAGGCTATGAAGAACGAAGTCATCGACGTTACCCTTCCCGCTAAGAAGAACAACGTAGGTCATCGTCATCCCAACTCCATTGCCTTAGAAGAGATCGAGCGGGTATTTATCGGCATGGGCTATGAAGTCGTGGAAGGTCCCGAAGTAGAGTATGATTACTACAATTTCGAGGCATTAAATATTCCCGACGGTCATCCTGCCAAGGATGAACAGGATACCTTCTATATCACCAAGGATATCCTGCTGCGTACCCAGACCTCCGGTTGTCAGGTCCATGAAATGGAAAAGGGCAGACTCCCCATCCGTATGATCGCTCCCGGAAGAGTGTTCCGTTCCGATGAAGTGGATGCGACCCATTCTCCTTCCTTCCATCAGGTTGAGGGTATGGTTGTGGATAAGGACATTACCTTTTCCGATCTTAAGGGTACCCTTGCACAGTTTGCAAAGGAGATGTTCGGAGAAGATACGAAGGTGAAGTTCCGTCCCCATCATTTCCCTTTTACAGAGCCCTCTGCGGAAATGGATATCAGCTGCTTTAAGTGTGGCGGTAAGGGTTGCAGATTCTGTAAGAACGAAGGTTGGATCGAGATCCTTGGTTGCGGTATGGTACATCCCCACGTGCTGGAGATGAGCGGCATCGATCCCAAGGAATATACCGGATTTGCTTTTGGCGTAGGTCTGGAACGTATTGCACTGCTTAAGTATGAGATTGACGATATGAGACTGCTGTATGAGAACGATATCCGTTTCTTAAAGCAGTTCTAAAACAGATGGAGGATTAACATGAATACACCGTTATCTTGGGTGAAAGCATATGTACCGGATTTAAACTGCACGGATCAGGAATTCAGAGATGCCATGACCTTATCCGGTACCAAAGTAGAGAATTTCAGTCGGTTAGATAAAAACCTGGAGAAGATCGTGGTTGGTCAGATAAAGAAGATCGAGCGTCATCCCGATGCCGATAAGCTGATCATCTGCCAGGTGGACATCGGCAGCGAAACGATCCAGATCGTTACCGGTGCTCCCAATGTAAAAGAAGGCGATAAGGTGCCGGTTGTTTTAGACGGCGGCAAGGTAGCCGGCGGTCACGACGGCGGTCCCTTACCGGAAGACGGCATTGCCATTAAGAACGGTAAGCTTCGCGGTGTGGAGAGCTTCGGTATGATGTGCTCCATCGAAGAGCTGGGAAGCGACCGTAACTATTATCCCGAAGCGCCTGAGTATGGTATCTACATTTTCGGCGAGGATGCTGTGGTTGGCAGTGATGCCATTGAGGCACTGGGCCTTCATGACAGCGTATTTGAATATGAGATCACATCCAACCGTGTGGATTGCTTCTCCATTTTAGGTATCGCAAGAGAAGCGGCAGCAACCTTCCGTCTGCCCTTTAAGGCACCGGTCATTGCAAAGACCGGTAACAGCGAAGATGTAAACTCCCTGATCAGCGTAGAGATCAAAGATCCGGATCTTTGTACCCGTTATACCGCCAGAGTCTGCAGAAATATCAAGATCGCTCCTTCTCCCTGGTGGATGCGAAGGCGCCTTGCTGCTGCAGGTATCCGTCCCATCAACAACCTGGTGGATATCACCAATTATGTCATGTTAGAGTATGGTCAGCCCATGCATGCGTACGATCTTAAGACCATTGCCGGTAATAAGATCATCGTAAAGCGCGCTGCAGAGGGTGACACCTTCCAGACCCTGGACGGACAGGAGCGAAAGCTGGACGACCAGATCCTGATGATCAACGACGGCGAAAAGGCCGTTGGTATCGCCGGTATCATGGGCGGTGAAAACTCCAAGATCACCGATGATGTGACCGATGTTTTATTTGAAGCAGCTACCTTTAACGGTGTGAATATCCGTAAGAGTGCTAAGCGTCTGGGACTTCGTACCGATGCATCCGGTATTTTTGAAAAAGGTCTGGATCCCAGAAATGCAGAAGAAGCCATGAACCGTGCCTGCCAGCTCATCGAAGAGTTAGGCTGTGGCGAAGTCGTAGGCGGTATGGTGGATGTAAAGTCTCCTTTTAAGGAGCTGGTAACCATTCCCTTTGAGCCGGAGAAGATCAATCACTTCCTGGGAACCGATGTATCCAAAGAGGATATGCTGGGTTACTTTGAGCGTCTGGAGATTGCCTATGACGAAAAGACAGGGCTTCTTACCATTCCTTCCTTCCGTCAGGACCTTCTCGGTTTTGCGGATATTGCAGAAGAAGTGGCTCGTTTTTACGGCTATGACAAGATCCCTACCACCCTGCCTGCAAGTACGGTAGCAGGCGGACTGTCCTTTAAGATGATGATCGAGAATAAGGCCAGAGATATCGCTGAGTATTGCGGATTTTCTCAGGCAATGACCTTCTCCTTTGAGTCTCCCAGGGTATTCGATAAGCTGCTGATCCCTGCGGATTCCAAGCTGCGGGATGCTGTTAAGATCATTAATCCTCTCGGAGAAGATTATTCCATCATGCGTACGGTTGCAGTAAACGGTATCCTTAGTAGTCTTGCTACCAACTACAATCGCCGTAATAAGGATGTCAGACTTTACGAACTGGCCAATGTTTACCTGCCGGAAGCATTGCCTCTTACCAAGCTTCCCGACGAGCGTATGAAGTTAACCTTAGGCTTCTACGGTGAGGGTGATTTCTTCACCATGAAGGGCGTGATCGAAGAGTTCCTGGAGCATGTAGGCATCCGCAAGCGCTTAACCTATGATCCGAATGCCGGTATTTCCTATCTGCATCCCGGCAGACAGGCCAAAGTCCTGCTGGAGGATCTGGAACTTGGTTATCTTGGTGAAGTGCATCCTGAAGTACTGGATAACTATGATATCGGCACCAGAGCTTATCTTGCTGTGATCGATATTCCTACGGTGGTATCCCTTGCAAGCTTTGATTACAAGTATCAGGGTATTGCCAGATTCCCTGCAGTGACCCGTGACCTTTCCATGGTGGTTCCCAAGTCGGTTCTGGCCGGAGACATCGAGAAGATGATCCTTCAGCGCGGCGGAAAGATCCTGGAAGCAGTGCATCTGTTTGACCTTTACGAAGGCGCGCAGATCAAGGAAGGATTTAAGAGCGTTGCTTATTCCATTTCCTTCCGTGATAAGGAGCGTACGCTGGAAGAAGCGGATATTACCGCTGCCATGAAGAAGATCTTAAACGGTCTGGAAAGTCTTGGTATTGAACTTCGCTCCTAAGTTATTTATAATGATTTCGTTGTGTTAGACTTAAATGCCACATGCAGCAATGTATGTGGCATTCTTCTCGATAGGAAGTATTAAGGAGGCAATAATGGAAGCAAGAAATGTTTGGGAATCCTATACCGACCGCCAGTTAAAGGATATGAATACCTTTAATGCGGAGTATCGTCAGTTTTTATCAGCCGGTAAGACCGAGCGGGAATGTGTGGACCTGATCGTCAATGATATTGAAAAGGCCGGTTTTGTGGAATTAAACAAACTGATCGGATCCGGCAAGAAGCTTAAAAAAGGCGATAAAGTATACGCTGTGAATATGAACAAGAACGTTGTGATGTTTATCATCGGCAGCGAACCCCTGGAAAAAGGTATGAACATTCTGGGAGCCCATATTGATTCTCCCCGCCTGGATCTTAAGCAGAATCCTTTGTATGAGGAAAAAGGCCTGGCACTTCTGGATACCCATTATTACGGCGGTATCAAGAAGTATCAGTGGGTGACCCTTCCCCTGGCTCTTCACGGTGTGATCGTTAAAAAAGACGGTACCTGTGCTGAGATCAGCCTGGGCGAAGAAGAGGATGATCCTGTATTTTTTATCTCCGATATCCTGATCCATCTGGCATCGGATCAGATGTCCAAGACCGCTGCCAAAGCGGTAGAAGGAGAAGCTCTGAATATCATCTGCGGCAATCAGCCGATCAAGATCGAGAAGGAGCGTAAGAGCGCTGCAGCCGCTAAGACAAATGCAAAGCAGGTATCTAAGACCAAAGCCTCCAAAGAGGATGATAAGGAAAAGGCAAAGGAAGGTGTAAAGGCCGGTGTTCTGGCTATCTTAAAAGATATGTACGGCGTTGAGGAAGAAGACTTCCTTTCTGCTGAGATCGAAGTGGTTCCCGCAGGCAAAGCAAGAGAAGCCGGTTTTGACCGCAGTATGATCATCAGCTACGGACAGGATGACCGTGTCTGTGCCTTTGGTTCCTACAAGGCCATGCTCTCTGCTAAGAATGTAAAGCGTACGGCCTGCTGTATCCTGGTGGATAAAGAGGAGATCGGTTCCGTTGGTGCTACCGGTATGCAGAGCCGTTTCTTTGAAAATATCGTTGCGGAGTTAATGAACCTGACCGCTTCTTACAGTGAGTTAGCTCTTCGCAGATGCCTTGCGAATTCTCTGATGCTTTCCTCTGATGTCAGTGCAGGTTATGATCCCAACTATGCATCCTGTTTTGAACTGAAGAACAGCTGCTTCTTAGGCTGCGGTATGGTCATCAACAAGTATACCGGTTCCAGAGGCAAGTATGGTTCCAACGATTCCACTGCGGAATATATGGCCTATATCCGTAAGGTTCTGGATGAAAACAAGGTCATCTTCCAGACCGCAGAGCTTGGCAAGGTGGATCAGGGCGGCGGCGGCACCATCGCCTATATTCTTGCACAGTACGGTATGAATGTTATCGACAGCGGTGTAGCGGTTCTGGATATGCACGCTCCCTGGGAGGTTACTTCCAAGGCGGATGTATATGAGACCTACCGTGGTTATGTTGCCTTCTTAGGCGGCGAAGGAATGTAAGATCGAGATTTTTGTTATGGATGAATTACTGAAAAAAGATTTTTATTTTGATCTTCCGGAGGAACTGATCGCGCAGGATCCTCTGGAGGATCGTTCTTCCTCCAGACTGCTGGTCCTGGATCAGGAGACCGGCGCCTTAAGTCACCGGATCTTTAAGAATATCAAGGATTATATCGAGCCGGGTGACTGCCTGGTGCTCAATAATACCAAGGTGATCCCCGCAAGGCTCATCGGCAGCAAGAAAGATACCGGTGCAGCAATCGAAGTACTGCTCCTTAAGAGAAAAGAAAACGACTGCTGGGAATGTCTGGTAAAGCCCGGTAAAAAGGCAAGAGTGGGAGCGCAGATCGTCTTCGGGGACGGATTGTTAACCTGTACGGTAGAGGATATTCTGGAAGAGGGAAACCGCCTGATCCGCTTTTCCTATGAGGGGATTTTTGAGGAGATTCTGGATCAGCTGGGGGAGATGCCCCTGCCTCCTTATATCACCCATAAGCTCCAGGATAAAGACCGTTATCAGACGGTTTATGCCAAGTATAAAGGCTCGGCTGCAGCACCTACGGCAGGTCTGCATTTTACCAGAGAACTTCTGGATGAGATCGCACAAAAAGGCGTGCGTATCGCTTATGTGACCTTACATGTTGGTCTTGGAACCTTCCGCCCGGTAAAAGAAGAAAATGTGTTAAATCACCACATGCATTCGGAGTTTTATCAGATCGATAAAGAAGCGGCGGATCTTATTAATCAGACCAAAGCAGAAGGCGGGCGTGTTATCTGTGTAGGTACCACCAGCTGTCGGACCATTGAAAGCGCAGCGGACCAAAACGGGAAACTATCTCCCTGCAGCGGTAATACGGAGATCTTTATTTATCCCGGCTATCGTTTTAAGGTGCTGGACGCTCTGATCACCAATTTCCATCTGCCGGAATCCACGCTGGTGATGCTGGTTTCCGCACTGGCAGGAAGAGAGCATGTTCTCCATGCCTATGAGGAAGCTATAAAAGAACGGTATCGGTTTTTCAGCTTCGGAGATGCCATGTTCCTGGATACTCATGATCATTTTGTGGCGCATTTTTGGGAAAAAGGTGACAAAGCTGCAAATTGACAGATTCTTACAAATTCAGTAAAGTATTATCAGAGAAGGTGCCTGGCACCAAAGGGAGGGTAAGAATGGAAGAACGCAGAAAAAGTCCCAGAAGGGAATTAGTATCCACGCTGCTGATCAAGCGGCTCGATAAGTCGGAACCGGAAGAAGTGGAGATTGAGATCCAGGATGTGAGCAAATCCGGAGTTGGCTTTACCTCAACGGAAAAGCTGGATATCGGTGCCATCTATGAATCCAATCTGACCATCTGGACCAAGGAACTGCTCCATACCTTTCTGGAGATCGTCCGGATCGAGAAAAATGATGACGGAACCTTTACCTATGGTGCTTACTTCGTAGGTATGCCGGAACTGGAAAGTGTTCGGATCGAGATCTATAACCTGTTTGAAGATAATCAGAATTAGATAAAATGAATGCCCCGGAGAGATCCTCCGGGGCATTTTTGTTTCGTCAGTTGGAAAGCGTGTCCAGCAATTTTTCAAAGGTAGGGAAACTGATGGATACACAGGAAAAGTCATCAATGGGAACGCTCCTGTCACACAAAAGCGTTACGATGGCAGCGCTCATGGCGATCCGATGGTCCAGATAACTTTCGATGGGACCGTTATTGTCATATACAATGGGTTTACCACCCTCAATGATGAAGCCATCATCAGTGGGAGTGATGTCCACACCGAAATGCCGGAGCATCTTTGTGACGGTAAGGATCCGGTCGGATTCTTTTACTTTCAGTTCTGCGGCGTCTTTGATCACCGTTGTTCCCTCTGCCGCTGCAGCAGCTACGGAAAGTATCGGGATCTCATCGATGAGGGTGGGGATGATATCCCCTTCCACCGTAAGTCCTCGTAAGGGGGCATAGCGCACCAGCAGGTCTGCAGCAGGCTCACTTCCTTCGTAGGTATGAATCTCCGTAATATCGGCGCCCATCTGCCGAAGGACTTTCAGGATCCCGGCACGGGTATTGTTGATGCCGACGTTTTTGATCAGGACTTCACTGCCCGGCAGGATGGATGCAGCCACCATAAAATAGGCGGCGGAAGAGATATCGCCGGGAACCAGGATATCGGTGGCATACAGTTCTTTACAGGGGGATATGGTAGCGGTGGTGCCGCTTGTTTCCATGTCTGCTCCGAATTGCCTGAGCATCCGTTCCGTATGATCTCTGCTTAAGGAGGGCTCTGTTACGCTGGTGCTACCCTCGGCATACAGACCGGCCAAAAGGATGGCGGATTTTACCTGGGCACTGGCTACGGGAGAAGTATAACGGATTCCGTGTAAAGGCGCTCCGGTGATCTTAAGAGGAGCACAGTCATTATCCTTTAAGGAAATGATGTTTGCACCCATTTCCCGTAAGGGGGTCATGATGCGCTTCATGGGTCTTTTTTGGATGGAGGCATCTCCGTTTAAGGTGGAAACAAAGGGCTGCGCCGCCAGGATCCCGGACAGGAGTCTGGTGGTGGTGCCGCTGTTACCGGTATCTAATAATTCTGCAGGAGCAGACAGCCCGTGCATGCCTTTTCCGTGGATCGAAACCTCTTGACCGTTCTGGTCAATATTTATTCCCATCTGCCGGAAACAGGAGATGGTGGAGAGGCAATCCGCTCCGTTTAAGAAATGTCTTACGTTGGTGGTCCCTTTTGCCAAAGCACCGAACATGACGCTTCGGTGGGAGATGGATTTATCTCCCGGGATCTCTATGGTTCCCCGAAGGGAGGAAGCGGTTTTTAACTGAAACATCTTATTTTCCTTATGATCAGAGTTTTTGTACTTCGTAGTTACGCTCCGTTAAGAGCTTATAGGCTTTCTCTTTGGTCGGTTCATCATAAAACTCAATGAGAACGGAACCGTTGGCATATTCCCGGTTATGGGTGATATTGATATTCTTGATGTTTACCTGATGGAATGCCAGCATGGACAGGATGATGGCCATGGCGCCGGCTTCATCGGGGATCACTACCGTTAACAGACAGGACCTGGTGATGGGGCCGCTGACTGAGGTGTTAAAGGAATCCCGATAGGTGCGGGCATCGTTAAAGAACTGATAAAGGGCATCGGGATCTTTTTTCTCGATGGAAGCCCGGATCTTTTGAAGGGCTTTTACATAGTCATCTAATAGATCCAGGATATTGTCCGTATTGGTCATGCAGATATTCTGCCACATGGCCGGAGAGGAGGAGGATATACGGGTAATATCCTTAAAACCGCCGGCAGCGATCATCTTCATGGTGCCTTCCGGATCATCCGAATCCTTTACCAGATTGACTAAGGATGCGGAGATCACATGGGGCAGATGTGAGATGGCAGCTGTCACATGGTCGTGTACATAAGGAGAAAGCACCAGGAGAATGGAACCGAAGCATTCGGTCACCATCTGCTTCATGGGCTCTAAGTCCTGGTTTTTGCTTCCGTCCGGTACTGTCAGGATATAGTAGGCATTTTTCATAAGGTCTGAGCGGGAATTCAGGTATCCTATCCGCTCGGAACCTGTCATGGGATGTCCGCCGATGAACTGCCCGGAAAGTCCCAGAGATTCCACGGTTTCATGAATGGAGGATTTCACGCTTCCTGCATCGGTGATGAGACAGGTGGGGGATACGTAGGCCTTTAATTTGCGTAGATTCTCGTTGTTAGTGGCTACGGGTGCACATAAAAAGATGATGTCGCAGGAAGAAAACGCTTCATCGATGGCATCGGCCGTACGATTGACCACACCGTCCTTAACGGCCTGTTCGATCTTGGAGTGATCCCTGACATTGACTACGATCACCGCATCGGAAAGATGGTCCCTGATGGCTCTTGCAATGGAGCCACCGATCAGACCGAAGCCTATAAATCCGAAGGTGTGAAACCTCTTTTTCCAATCCATGTTGTTCTCCTTAAAGCACGGAAATATTCAATAAAAATCATCCAACATTATAGCGGTTTAAAGCGATAAAGTCAATGAAGGAGGCGGGGAAATAAAATTATGCAATCTGCTTAAATAACCTTGTGTAAACCCTCTTGATTTAGTAAAATGTTCGTATGATGTTTTTGCAATAATCAGAATGTATTCAGTAATTTGCATAAAACATCGAATAAGGCTTTAGGAGGACTTGGCATGAATGTTTACACAACAGACAAGATACGGAATGTAGTGCTGTTAGGACATGGCGGCGCAGGCAAGACGTCTCTTGCAGAGGCTATGGCTTATCTTTCCGGTATTACTTCCAGACTTGGAAAAGTAGATGACGGAAATACAGTCAGCGACTTTAACAAGGAAGAGCAGAAGAGAAAAATCTCTATCTCAACATCTGTTATTCCCATCGAGTGGGAAGACTATAAGATAAACATCCTGGATACTCCCGGTTATTTCGACTTCGTCGGCGAAGTGGAAGAAGCCGTTGCAGCAGCCGGTGCAGCCATCATCGTTGTTTCCGGTAAGAGCGGTGTGGAAGTCGGTACACAGAAGGCATGGGAACTTTGCGAGAAGTATCACCTGCCCCGTATCATTTACGTTACCGATATGGATATCGATAATGCTTCCTTCCGTCAGGTAGTGGAAGACATGACCGAAGCCTATGGTAAGAAGATGGCTCCCTTCCATCTGCCGATCCGTGAAAATGAAAAATTCGTGGGTTACATCAATGTTATTACCGAGACCGGTAACCGCTGGCAGGGTAAGGACGTGGTAGAATGCCCCGTTCCCGATTACAGTTTAGAGAACCTTAAGATCTGCAAGGATACCTTGCTGGAATCCGTAGCGGAGACCAGTGAAGAATTCATGGATCGTTACTTTGGCGGAGATACCTTCTCCGAAGCAGAGATCCGTGCAGCCCTTCGTGCAAATGTCTGCAATGCGTCCATCGTTCCCATGACCATGGGCAGCAACATCTTATGCCAGGGTATCTTTACCCTGCTGGATGATATCATCAAGTATTTCCCCAGCCCGGCGAACCGTGAGGTAGCCGGTATCGCTACCAAGACCAATGAGATCTTCCATGCAGATTACGATTTTGCCAAGGCAAAATCCGCCATCATCTGGAAGACCGTGAACGATCCTTATCTTGGAAAATATTCCCTGATCAAGGTAAATTCCGGTGTTATCAAGACCGATGATCTGATGTATAACTCCGATCAGGACGTGGAAGCCAAGATCGGTAAGCTGTATGTACTGCAGGGTAACAAGCCCATCGAAGTTCCCGAACTTCATGCCGGCGATATCGGTGCTCTTGCAAAACTGCAGGCAGCTAAGACCGGTGATTCCCTGTCCACCAAGGCCAACGTGATCCAGTACTCCAAGCTGGAGATCTCCAAGCCCTATTCCTATATGCGTTACAACCCCGTTAACAAGGGGGATATCGATAAGATCTCTCAGGCACTGCAGAAGATGACTTCGGAAGACTTAACCCTTCGCAGCGTGAACGATGCAGAGAATCATCAGTTCCTGCTGTACGGTATGGGCGATGTACATCTGGATGTGGTTGCTAATAAGTTAAAAGATGAGTATAAGGTTGAGATCGAACTTTCCAAGCCTAAGGTAGCCTTCCGCGAGACCATCAAGAAGACTTCCGATGTGGAATACAAGTATAAGAAACAGTCCGGCGGACATGGTCAGTACGGTCACGTTAAGATGAAGTTCTCACCTCTGGGAACCCTGGATCAGGCTTACGAGTTCGGTGAGGAAGTTGTGGGCGGTGCTGTTCCCAAGAACTTCTTCCCGGCTGTTGAAAAGGGTATTCAGGAAGGCGTCTTAAAAGGACCCCTGGCTGCTTATCCTGTAGTTGGCGTTAAGGCAGTATTATACGATGGATCCTACCACCCGGTAGATTCCTCCGAAATGGCATTCAAGACCGCTGCACTCCAGGCCTTCAAGAAGGGCGTTATGGAAGCAGGTCCCATCCTTTTGGAGCCTATCGTTTCTTTAAAGGTTACCGTTCCCGATGCTTACACCGGTGATGTAATGGGTGATCTTAACAAGAGAAGGGGCCGCGTTCTGGGTATGAATCCCGTTGGCGGCGGCAAGCAGGTAGTAGAAGCGGACGTTCCGCAGGCATCTCTTTACGGATACTGCACCGACCTTCGGTCCATGACCGGTGGACGTGGTGAGTTCGAATATGAATTCTCCCGTTATGAGCAGGCTCCCAGTGATGTTCAGCAGAAGGAAGTGGAAGCCAGAGCTGCCAAGGTTGCTGAAAGCGACGTTGAATAATTCAGGTAATATGGATATTTCTCTGTAAGAAAATGAAGGTGTTTATCCGTCATCGGTTTTCGGGGGATTACAGATGATGGAGGGGTGAATGGTTTTTGCAGAGAAGTGATTAGCATCCGGTTGGGATATTCAAGATAAACCCGGCACATCTTGTGCCGGGTTTTCTTGACGTTAAAGGGATAAAGTCTTACAATCGTAAAAAGGTGGGAAAACCACACAGAAAATGAGGAGTGAATATCATGGCAGTTCCGTACAATCACAGAGAAATCGAAACAAAATGGCAGGGCGTATGGGATGCCGAAAAGGCATTTCAGACAACTACCGACTACACGAAGCCTAAGTTCTATGCTTTGGTGGAGTTCCCTTATCCCTCCGGACAGGGCCTACACGTAGGTCATCCCCGTCCGTATACCGCACTGGACATTGTAGCCCGTAAGAGAAGAATGCAGGGCTATAACGTGCTATATCCCATGGGATGGGATGCTTTCGGTCTACCCACGGAGAATTATGCCATCAAGAATAAGATCCATCCCAGGATCGTAACCAAAAACAACGTGGAGCGTTTTAAGAATCAGCTCCATTCTCTCGGTTATTCCTTTGACTGGGAAAGAGAGATCAATACCACGGATCCGAATTACTATAAGTGGACCCAGTGGATCTTTTTAAAGCTGTTTAAGGCAGGTCTTGCTTACAAGACCGAGATGCCTATCAATTTCTGTACTTCCTGTAAGGTTGGCCTTGCCAACGAGGAAGTGGTAAACGGTGTATGCGAGCGCTGCGGCAGCCCTGTTATCCGTAAGATGCAGAGCCAGTGGATGCTTAAGATCACCGAGTATGCCGATAAGCTGCTGGAAGGCTTAAACGATGTGGATTACATCGAAAGAGTCAAGGTATCCCAGAGAAACTGGATCGGCAGATCGGAAGGCGCGGAAGTGGATTTCTCCATTGCCGGCAAGGAAGATAAGCTGCGCATTTACACTACCCGCCCGGATACATTGTTCGGCGTTACTTACATGGTTGTATCCCCCGAACATCCCATCATTGAGAAATACAGGGATGAACTGAAAAACTGGGATGCCATCGTAGCATATAAGGAAGCCGCTGCCAGAAAGTCTGGCTTTGAGCGTACCGAGCTTGCAAAGGATAAGACCGGTGTACTCTTAGACGGCCTTACTGCGATCAATCCTGTTAACGGCAAAGAGATCCCTATCTGGATCTCTGATTATGTACTGATGACTTACGGTACCGGTGCCATCATGGCGGTACCTGCTCATGATGAGCGTGACTGGGAGTTTGCCAAGAAGTCTGACCTTCCCATCATCGAAGTCGTAGCCGGCGGTAATGTACAGGAAGCTGCCTTTACCGATGTAGCTACCGGTAAGCTGGTAAATTCCGGATTCCTGGATGGACTGGAAGTAGCCGATGCCAAGAAAAAGATCATCGAATTCCTGGAAGAGAAGCAGATCGGCACCAGGAAAGTCAACTTTAAACTCCGTGACTGGGTATTCTCCAGACAGCGTTACTGGGGCGAGCCTATTCCCATCGTTTATTGCGAGAAGTGCGGATACGTACCCCTTCCCGAATCAGAGCTTCCTCTGGAGCTTCCGGAGGTAGAGAGCTACATGCCTACCGATAACGGGGAATCTCCTCTGGCAGCCATGACGGATTGGGTAAATACCACCTGCCCTTGCTGTGGCGGTCCTGCAAAGAGAGAAACGGATACCATGCCTCAGTGGGCCGGTTCCTCCTGGTATTTCCTGCGTTATACCGATCCTACCAATACAGAAGCGCTGGCCAGCCCGGAAGCATTAAAATACTGGCTTCCTGTTGACTGGTACAACGGCGGTATGGAGCATACTACTCTGCACCTTCTGTATTCCAGATTCTGGCATCGTTTCCTGTATGATCAGGGCGTTGTACCTACTCCCGAACCTTACCAGAAGCGTACCTCTCACGGTATGATCCTTGGTGAGAACGGCGAGAAGATGAGTAAGTCCAGAGGCAATGTGGTCAATCCGGATGATATCGTTCGGGATTACGGCGCAGATACCCTTCGTACTTACGAAATGTTTATCGGTGCCTTTGACCTGTCCGCCAGCTGGTCGGAAGACGGTGTAAAGGGATGCCGCAGATTCCTGGAGCGTGTATGGAAACTGCAGGATATCGTTACCGATGAGGATACCTACAGTGCAGATCTTGAGACTAAGATGCACCAGACGATCAAGAAAGTATCGCAGGATTTTGAATCCTTAAAATACAACACCGCCATTGCGGCTATGATGAGTCTGATCAATGAGTTCTACCGTAAGAATGCAGTTACCAGGGGAGAGCTTAAGAGCTTCCTTACGCTGCTTAATCCCGTTGCTCCGCATATCACGGAGGAACTGTGGCAGGCGTGCGGCTTTGACGGCAGATTATACCAGCAGACCTGGCCCGAATACGAAGAAGAGAAGACGGTAGAGTCCACCATCGAGATCGCTGTACAGATCAACGGTAAGATGAGAGGTACCATTACCATTGCCAAGGATGCGGATAAAGACGCAGTTCTTGCTCTGGCAAAGGAAAACATTGCGGATAAGCTGACCGGCACCATTGTGAAGGAGATCTATGTTCCCGGTAAGATCGTGAACATTGTTCAGAAATAATTAAGGTTTAGCTCTAAAGAAAATCGGTAAAAATGCCGAAAACGGTATTGTAGGAGACTGCAATACCGTTTTTTTATTGTATATGTTTTTTTGCAAATATTCCTTTCTTTTTGCACTATATCTTGATAGAAACGTTGCAAATACTGCAAGATATAGTAAAATAGAATCGTATTATTGTGTAATGGGAATTATTTTGAATGGAACAGAAACAAAAGAATAAGATTTCTCTGAAAGATTTTGATCCTGCCATGCAAAAGGAGATCAAAATCCAGTTAAGAAAGAGAGAAAAACGCAGGAAGCGACTGATCGCCCTGTGTTTTCTTGCAGCCATCGGCTGCATCGGTTATTTCGGATTTTACTATTTTATGACCTATCGTACCCAGCAGATGAGCAGTAGGCTGTCGGAACGCAAAGATAGCGCAGTATATACCACCACCGTAAGCCCATCCTCGGGCGTGGGGGTGACCGTACATAAAACAACCGAAGAAGTAGAGATCCCGGATATCCTTCCGGAATACCAGAGTCTGTACGCATCCAATCACTCCCTGGTGGGATGGATAAGGATCGATGATACCAATATCGATTATCCGGTGATGCAGACGGTGAATAACGAATATTATCTGAAGCACGATTTTGATCAGAACTACGATAAGAACGGGTGCATCTTCCTGGATGCGGACTGTAAGCTGTATCCCCGCAGTACCAACCTGATCGTATACGGGCATCATATGAAGTCCGGCAAGATGTTCGGACAGCTGGATAAATACATGGAAGAGGACTTCTGGGCGAAGCATCCTTCCTTTACCTTTGATACCATTTACGAAAAGGGAACCTATCTGGTGATGTATGTGTTCAAATCCCAGATTTACAAAGAAGATGAGATCACCTTCAAGTATTACCAGTTTATCGATGTAAATTCCGAGACGGAATTTAATTCCAATATGAATGAGATGGCTCGGATGAGCCTGTACGATACCGGCGTTACGGCAACCTACGGAGACGATATCCTGACCTTGTCCACCTGTGACCAGACCAGGGATATGGGACGCTTCGTAGTCGTAGCAAAGAGATTGTATTAAGAGGAGAGGGGCATGAAAAAGACGTTGTCTTCCAAAACCGTTAAAGGAAAGAAAAAGTTAAGCACAGCGGTAAAGAGAAGGGCGAGAAAAACCACTGCGGTTGCACTGATGATCTCCGCAATGGTCATTGCAGCGATCCCTACACCCAGAGCTGCTGCGGATACCACCAATGTGGGCGTGCAGGAAAAATATGCGACAACTACCAGCAAGACCTATACGGCAGCCAATGCGGTAAACGGATCTTCCACAATGCCTTATGTCACCAGCTCCGACACCATCTACTGTAACGAGGATGCAACCTTCCTCTTTGCCTATGTACAGGATCCTGCCGGTGCGGTACCGGTTGCTACCATCGTCGGATACTCCTATCATAACCTTCCCAACGGCGCCCTGACGGTTCCGGAAACGCTGGATGCCTATATCCAGTATAACAATACCCTGGGTACTTCCCGTGGTATCGTTGCCGCTACCAGTGTAGGACAGCCTCTGTTTTATCGTCTGGTAACCCCCTACACCACCCGGATCGTTACCTACTATACCTCCGATGATTCCACGGTGCAGCAGTTATCCTCCAATACCACCACCGGAACGGCTTTCGTAGCCACAACAACCTCTTCCTACGATACCGTGACCAATGTATCCAATTCGCAGGAGACCAATGAGACCAGTGGTGTGACCACTTACTACACCACCAGAGATTACACATACTATACCTATCAGTATTTCCCCTGTTACTATGAGCAGCGTACCTATTGGCAGGATACTGCCAACTGTGCACTGTACATTTACAGTGTAGCCAATAACAGCACTGCATATAAGGATATTGACCTAAACAAGGTTTACGCCAATACGGATAATAAGCAGCAGATGACTGCTGCCGGCAGAACGGATCTTTCCTCTGTTTCCGATGAGGATTCCCATTTTACCACCCAGAATGCCAATCAGCTGGTACAGGCTTCCGTTCGTTATATCTCCAGTCAGTATGCAACCACATCCACGGAAAACAATGTGGTTACCTATACCATCCATGATGGCGTAGAGAGCGGCTCCGCTAATCCCAAGGGTGCCTTTTCCGATAACGGTAACTTAGTATCCCTTACCATCCCTGCCAGCATTCAGGGTATCGGAAATTATGCATTCTATGGCTGTACGGCGCTGCAGACCATTACCTTTTCCGATGCCATCAAGGTCATCGGCTTTTCCGCTTTTGAAAACTGTACCAGTTTAAGTACGGTCAATCTGGGAGCTGCAGCCAACATTGATACTATCGGTGAACGCTGCTTTAAGGATGATCGTTTGCTTGCCACTTTTACGGTTCCCATTAAGGTTGCTACGATCTGCGATCAGGCCTTTATGGGCTGTACCGCTATGAGCAATTTTGATTTCTCCCAGACCAATCAGAATGTGGTCTTAGGACAGGAAGTATTCCGCGGCTGTACCTCTCTGCAGAATATGACCCTTCCTTCTTACCTGAGCAATGTGGGTGTGGGTACCTTTAAGGAATGCAGCAATCTGATGACACTGGATTTCCCGTCCACCTTCTCCAACAGTGCGGTGCCCATTTCCATTTTCCAGGGTTGCTATGCCTTAAAGCGGATCACCATGAACAACGCCAGTGCCAAGTTTGTGGGCGTTACCACGGTCAGTGGCAGTGAAACCTATCACTATGATATTCACAGTTTTATCGAAGACTATACCGCAGATCAGGAGGATGACTTCTATTTCGAAGGCTACAGCTCCTCCGGAATCCATGATCTGTGTACCGATAACAGTATCGCCTTTAAATACCTGGATGAAGACCTCTATGAGAAGGTATTAAAGGACGAAAACAATAACCGTTTCACCTATCAGGTTAACTCCAACAACGTGCTGGTAAATGTGACCATTACTAATGCCAGTGGCGGCGCCGTATCCGGCACCTTTGATCTGGACATTCCCGACGGTATCGGCCCTTATGGTATCGCCACCATCGGTTCCCGTTTCCAGGGCAATACCCAGATCAAGTCCGTAGTGATCCCCGAGTCCGTTACCGCTATTGAAGACGGTGCGTTTAAGGGTTGCTACAATCTTGAAAAAGTAACCTTTGAGACCGATACGGTTACCATTGGAACGGATGCTTTCAAGACCCAGGAATATACTTCCAATAATGCGTCGGCATCCTCTGTTTCCCTGCCTTCTCTGCAGTTTGAAGGCACCATTTCCGCAACCGCTACGCCCTTTATGTATGCGATGGAAGCCGGCAATACCATCAATAACACCAACCAGCCGACTACTTATATCGATTTCTTCTCCGGATCCCCTACACTGCTGCATGTTATGTACGATCCGGTAACTGATAAGAACAATCTGTACAAGATACCGGTATATGCGGATGCATCCGATTCCTCTTCGGATTATTACAAGGCCATCGCAGATGGCATCGCCAATGCGGGATTAAGCGGAACCTATACGTCTCCCCTTGCAGCGGTGAATGCTTATGAAAACGGAACTTCTCTTACCGAGAATCTGTATAACATTATCGATTCTGCTTATAACATCGTAATGCCTACCGGTATTGAAAGCTTTACCGCGGATATGTTCTCTGATGCGGCCAGCAAGGATGTGACCAATCACGGCAGTGGCGATGCACCGATTTCGGCCTATACCACCAGTGGCGTAACTGCCAATACCAAGATCAAGTCCATCGTCATGAACGATGTGGAGGAGATCCCGGATTATGCTTTCTATGGCTGCTACAATGCTGCCGATACCCACGGCTTTAACGGGTTGGAGAGTATCAAGATGTATGGCTCCAACAATATAAGCGGCGAGATCATCGGTGATTACGCTTTTGGCCATTGTAAAGCCCTGACGGAAGCTATCCTTCCGCAGAGTACGGGAGAGATGGGCCTTAGACCCTTTGCCTGTGCAGAGAGCTTAACACAGGTTCTGTTTACCACAGATCCTACCACCGGAGTAGCAGAGAGTAACAATGCTACCGGCACCAATTTTGAATGCAGCGGCGGTATCCTTTACAGCTTAAACGAAGCCGGTGCAAGAGACAGCGTCGTAGAGTGTCTGGAAACCCGTTGCGGTTCCGGTACCAATTCCATCGGCTCCTCTACGGTCAGCAGTGAAGAACTGGGCGGGATTACCAGCTTATCGCCGGAAGCCTTTATGAATGTACCCGGTATCGGTAAGGTGGATCTGTCCCTTACCAAGATCCGTGTGGTTCCCGAATATTGCTTTGCTTCGGACGATAACCATCGTTCGACTATGAATGAGATCCTGCTTCCGACAACCTGTACCACCATAGACGACTATGCATTCCTGAATTCTTCGGTTAAGCAGATGTCGATCCCTTCCACGGTATCCATCTTTGACAATACGGCCTTTGCTTCCGATGATACCGGTATTATCCGTAACCTGACGGTTTCCACCTCCGAAGGAAGCCCTGCAGCTGCCCTGGTATCCAATTACCAGTCCCAGTATAACTGGAACATGGGTGATCCCATTAAGGCGGTATATACCGTTTCCTTCTACGATTATGACGGAACCACGCTGTTAGATGAACAGCAGGTTATTGAAGGAGAGGACGCTGTGCCTCCTACTACGCCGGATCATTCCGATGAAGGATTACAGTTCTCCAAGTGGGACCGTGATTATACCGATGTTTCCAGAGATATGATGATCGTTGCGGTATACGAGGAGATTCCCGATACCACCTGGACCGTAACCTTCTATGACTGGGATCTGACCGTTCTGGCGGTTCGTACCGTTGCAGACGGCGGCACGGCAGAAGAGCCCAAGTCTCCTTCCAGAGCAGGTTATGTTTTTGCCGGCTGGACCAAGTCCTTTGCCAATGTAACCTCCAATATTGAGACCATTGCGGTTTACAATTACGCAGGCCCCGTAAGCCCCAACAATCCGTCGGCCAACAATCAGGGCAGTAGCACCACCTCTTCCGGCAGTGCGACTCTTTATACTCTGACGGTTGTAAACGGTAGCGGAAGCGGTAGCTATGCGGCAGGAACTACGGTTGTTGTTGCTGCCAACGCTCCTTTGTCCGGATATACCTTTACCTACTGGAGTGCTTCTGCCACCAGCGTATCCTTTGCCAGCACGGTCATGAGCGCTACCACCTTTGTGATGCCTGCATCCAATGTAACGGTAACCGCTAATTATTCCACCATTTCAGGGAATAATGTGACACCGAATAATGTGTCACCCAACAATATCATCATCTACCGTAACGGTGGCTCTACCAGCGGTAATAACAAGAACAGTTCTACCAAGAGCCGTACCAAGGTGCATATCGTAAAGCCGGGTATCTCCAATTCCGATCTTGCCAGTGCAACGGTTACCGGTTCTACGGATAACTTTGTCGTAACCATTTCCGAGGACGCCGATGCAACCCTGGCGGTTGCCAATGCTCTTAAGAATGCATACGGTTCTTTGGATACCATTAAATACTTTGCATTTGATATGTCCCTGTACGATTCCACAGGAACCACCAAGATCACCGACACCACGGGGCTTAGTGTAACCGTCACCATCCCTATTCCGGATGAACTGGTGCAGTACATGGGCAATAACAAGGTGGCAGGTGTTGTGAACGGACAGCTGGATAAGTTAAATCCGCAGTTCTCCACCATTGACGGTGTTCCTTGCGTAACCTTTACGGCCAGCCATTTCTCGCCGTATACCATCTACGTGGATACCGCAAACCTTTCCAGCGGTGTTTCCGATGCTTCTCCCAAGACAGGAGATCTGGAGCCCAAGTGGTTCTTAGCCATCGGCTTAGCCCTGCTGTCCATTGTCTTATTCCTTAAGAAGGACAGAAAGAGCGGCGATATGGCCATAGCATAAAAAACAGACGGGTACCTTCCAAGATGCGAAAAGTGTTTAAAAGGATCGGAGTAGCTCTGATCATCGCAGCTGTGCTGGTATCTTTGATACCCACAGGACAGGCAAGTGCCGCTACTGATTATCAGATCAGCGGCGATACATTGGTTAACTATACAGGCACGGCGCAGGCCGTGTCTGTTCCGTCTACCGTAAAAACCGTGGGAGAGGGTGCCTTTGCC